>JADMIO011701097.1_pt1 | contig 61400 bp, 43 predicted proteins | sample 8958161 | NCBI WGS metagenome assembly JADMIO01 (sample SAMN16585339, study PRJNA669376) | soil metagenome | isolation source: Crop rotation soil | place: USA: Cullars Rotation, Alabama | collected 2011
CCTGCCGTTAGCGACGACATTCCACGCGTGGACCGGCCGGCCGACTGGGATCCCGATTGGCTGTACGAAACGGTGATGGCTCAGCGACAGCAGGTCGAAGAATTCGAAAAACGCTGGAAAGCAATCGATGTTTCGTCGTGGTCCATTTCCAGACAAGTAGATTATCGGTCGATCGGCTCTGCCATTGCGCGGTTTAGATGGGAAACCGACGTTCTGCGAAGCTGGCAATGCAATCCGCGATTCTATGTTTATCAGACCTTGGGCTCGTTGTTTGAAATTCTGCTCAAGAACAAACCATTTGACCAGGAGCGCAGCAACGAAGTTATCAAATGCCTGAAACGGTTTCGCAGATTTGTCGAGCAGGGAATTCAGAACCTGACAGGTCATTGCATCCGGCCGTTTGCGATTGCGACATTGGAGGTCATCAGAGATTTCCGCTCACAGTTGACAACAGTTGCCAGCGAATTGAAACCGATGTTGTTCAAAGACAGCGCCGCGCAACTGGACGCGGTCACCGCCGATGCTATAGCTGCTCTGGAATTGTTTACGACGTGGTTGAATGAGAATTTGTCGACAATGTCTGAAGCGTCTGCCTGCGGTCGCGATGCTTATGTCTATTTCCTGAAAAACGTCGCGTTGATTCCTTACACGCCGGAGCAACTGCTGGCAATGGGCAAACAGGAATGGGAAAGATCGATGACGTTCGAAGCCTTCGCCAAAAACCGCGCTGCTAACACACCCACGTTGTCGATCTTTTCCGACGAGCTGACACAGATGGGGGCCGAAGAAAATGACGAGGAAAAGATTCGTCAGTTTATGGAGGATAACAACATCCTCAGCGTGCCGTCGTGGCTGCACCACTATGTGAATCTGCCGATGCCCGCGTATGTTGAGCCGCTTGCGCATCTGGGAGTGGTTGATGATTTGACGTCTCCGACACGCCTCAATGAAAACGGGTTCAGGTATATTCCTCCGCCGTCTGAAAACCTGGGTTATTTCGAATTGTCTTCGGCACGTGATCCGCGGCCGTTGATAGTGCACGAAGGCGTGCCCGGTCATTATTTCCAGATGTCGATTGCCTGGGCTCACGAAAATGAAATTCGTCGTTATTATTATGATTCCGGCCCGAACGAAGGCATCGGTTTTTACGCCGAAGAGATGATGTTGCAATGCGGTCTGTTCGACGACAGCCCGCGAGCGCGCGAGATCATCTACAATTTCATGCGGCTTCGCGCGTTGCGTGTTGAGATCGATATTAAACTGGCTCTTGGTTTATTCACGATAGATGAAGCTACCGATTATTTGCAGACTCGAACGCCGATGGATCGCGCAACGGCTCGGGCTGAGGCGATTTTCTTCGCGACCCTGCCGGGACAGGCGATTACTTATCAGATAGGCAAGATTCAATTGGTGAAGTTCATGGCCGAGGCCAGCCAGGCGCATGGTGAGAAATTCAATCTGCGAGAATTCCACGATTATGTTTGGAAGAACGGGAATATTCCGTTTTCGCTGCTGCGGTGGGAATACTTAGGACTGGCTGATGAAGTAGAGATGCTTGGATAAAGGCCGCTCATACTCGCCAAGCGATTCCAGTTGTGACGGAATCAGTGAATCGAATCGTAAGGAGCGAAGAGGCGGCGGCTTACCTTCGGGCCGAGGCCATAATTTCAACTATACAGCACAAGTGACAGCAGACGATTTGCGAGAAATACCGATTTCAGAATGAAACCCTCTGACCCAACATTCGATCAGTTCAATGCCAGATATTCCTGGCGACAAATTTTGTCGTTCGGTGCGCTATTTATCGCTGAAACTTTCACCGCACGGAAACTCTCGCGATTGATGCGGTGTCAAATCGGCAAGCCTGAGGTTGAAGTTTGCGGCGCAGAAAATGTTCCCACTGACGGAGCTTTCACTTTTGCGGTAAACCATTTTAAGAACGGTCAGTCGTTAGGAGTCGTTTCTGCGGTGCTCGCGTCGGCCAGCAAAAGACGTCCCGAGTTGAAGGATAATTATTTGTTGGTAGTGGGTCAGCGAGTCAGTGCACGTGCGGTCGCACATCCATTTGTATCAGCGGTCTCACGCCGAATCGCGCGTTGGATTTGCAGCCGGTGGCAAAAGAACCTGCTGCACATTCCAATCGGTAATGACCGGCCGAGCATCGATTATCTGCGCGCTTGGCGCAAACGAGTTCGACAGCAGCCCTGTATTTTATTTCCCGAAGGCAAAGCCGACATGCAATTCGACGCGGTGCGCAATGGTTGTGGTCGATGGCTGGCGAGTTTTGGCGTACCGATAATTCCAGTTGGTGTCTGGTGGCACGGAGGTCGCTGGCAAGTGAGGTTTGGCAAATCGATAAAATGGACGCGGCGTTCAGAGCTACGTGATTTGCAGCTTGGATTGTCAATTGCCTCGCTATTGCCAGCAGAGATTGCGTCGGACTGGCAGGAAGATTTGACCCGATGGCGCGCTGCTCACGAATAATCTTACCTTTTTATCATAGCGATCCGTTTGATGGATTGATCGTTGCTCAAAGCCTGATCGAAAACGCGACGATCGTTACTGTAGATCTAAAGCTATCTGATTACTCAGCCAATCTATTGTGGTAGTTTTGTTTTTCGGGGCTCGACAGACACTGTTTTAAGGTTTAATCTGCAGTTGGTCCACGAGTAGCTCACTACGACCGATACGCTCCATCTCCATTATTATCGATTTTATGCGGCGCGAGTTTGACCGCTTGCGTCAGGAAAGCGAGGCTCTATTAATGTCGGATATTTATAGCCCACCACCCGAAGCTGGCCGCAGCAGGATAACTTTCTTTGGCCATCCAATCGGACTTGCGACTTTGTTCTTCACCGAGATGTGGGAACGATTCAGCTATTACGGCATGCGAGCCTTGCTTGTGCTTTTTATGACCGCTTCGGTTGAGAAAGGAGGCCTTGGATTCACTGTTCCCCACGCTACAAGTATCTATGGCAATTATACTTTTTTTGTTTATCTGACGCCTTTGCTGGGTGGTTTCATTGCTGACAAATTGCTAGGTGCGCGACGAGCGGTGCTGCTGGGAGGAATAATTATCGCCAGCGGTCATTTCTGCATGCTGTTAAATAATATAACGACCTTTTATCTAGGACTTGTACTGATTGTCGCCGGAACTGGATTGCTAAAGCCAAACGTCAGCACGATGGTTGGCGATTTATATTCCGAAGACGATGCTCGCCGCGATTCTGGTTTTTCTATCTTTTATATGGGCATAAATCTTGGTGCGTTTATTGCACCGTTGATAACAGGCTATCTGGGACAAAAGATTGCCTGGCATTACGGATTCGCAGCAGCCGGATTTGGAATGGTTTTGGGTGTGATCCAATATGTTTTGGGTAGCGGGACATTGGGGAACGCCGGAATGCTAAAAAAGAAACAGAATATCGATTCCTTGGCCCGCCCCGAAGCAAAATCCGATGAAGTGATTGGGAAACCTGGATCTCCGGAACATATATACGACTCGGCGGCCGCGCGAGCCGCCGCCCAACCGGGTCTGACTCCCGGCGAAGTTAAGCGTCTGATTGCGATTGCTATACTGGTTGTGTTCTCGATTCTGTTTTTCATGGCTTTCGAACAACAGGGAAGCAGCATGAATCTCTTCGCTGATCGATTGACCAATCTTCATGTCCTTGGAAAGGATCGTCCGTCTAGCTGGTTTCAGTCGGTAGAGCCGTTTTTTGTCATCACTCTGGCACCGGTCTTGGCGTGGATATGGTTAGTGATGCGCGACAAACAGCCATCGAGCCCGGTCAAGTTTGCTCTCGGATTGCTTATACAGGGGCTGGGATACATCATTATGGTGATCGCTTCCACAATGACCAGTTCGGGACTGGTCAGTCCGTGGTGGTTAATCGGAGCCTATTTTTTAATCTCGATTGGCGAGCTTTGTTTGAGCCCCGTCGGTCTCAGCATCGTGACGCAATTAGCACCGGCCAGATATGTTGGCCTAATGATGGGTTTATGGTTCTTCTCGATTGCGATGGGAAACAAATTGGCCGGATTGGTTGCTGGAATGTTCGAGGCAAAGGACCAGTCTGTGCTGGTTAAGCTGTTTGGCGGCTTGGCCGCAGAGGTGATCGTTGCGGCAGTGATTCTGTTTTTGATGACACCGTTCATAAAACGTTTGATGAGCCACGACACGCCGGCGAAGTCGTAAACAAAAGCGAAGAGTACTATCGTGGATCGTACTTGAACGGCTCTGGAAGCGGATTTTCACTAAGAATTGGATGAAAATTCGGCTATTATTCTGCTGTCATTCGACGAGGAATAATCTCTCTAAAATCTATTCAGGAGAACAGCTTCATGTTAAGGAAGAAGTTACTTGCCGTAGCACTGCTATGCGCAACCCCCGCTATTCCCCTAACCAACTTCGCACAGCAGAGAGGCGGCGGAAACCGACCCGGTGGCGATTTCCAGCCTGGTCAGGGAAGACAACAACAGCAACAACAGACTCAAACTTCACAAAGCGATGGCACACCACGAACGCGACCGTTGATCGCTGACGAGCCGCCCGTAGTGACTCAGCACGAAATCACGGTGGGCGGAAAATCGCTGAAATACACGGCCACAACGGGCTATATCCCGATTAAGAATTCGGCGACTTTGGAAAACGAGGCGCACATGTTTTATGTCGCTTACACATTGGATGGCGCTGGTCCGAGAGAAAAACGTCCCGTGACATTTTGTTTCAATGGTGGTCCGGGTTCGGCTTCGGTGTTTGTGCATATGGGCGCGATGGGTCCAAAGCGAGTGAAGATGCTTCCCGATGGTGCGATGCCTCCGCCGCCATATGAACTGGAAGACAACCAGCAAACGTGGCTCGACCAAACCGATCTGGTTTTCATCGACGCAATCGGAACCGGATACAGCCGACCGGATCGTCCGGATCTTGGCGCTAAGTTCTACGGCGTACGTGGTGACATCGCGGCCTTTGGTGAATTCGTTCGCGTTTACATCAGCAAAAATTCACGCTGGGCTTCGCCGCTGTTTATCGCTGGCGAAAGCTACGGCACGACTCGCGCCGCAGGAATGGCCGGTTATCTGGTCGATAACGGCATCGCGGTCAACGGCGTCGTTTTGATCTCGACGGTATTGAATTTCCAGACAATCAGATATGGAATCGGCAACGATCTTCCTTATATTCTGTTCCTGCCGACATTCACAGCGACGGCGTGGTATCATCACAAACTTCCGGCCGATCTACAGTCGAATTTGAAGAAGGCAACCGACGAAGCTCGTAAATTCGCCGAAACCGAATACACCGTCGCTCTGCAAAAAGGCGACAAGATGACCGCTGCCGAGCGCTCTGCCGTCATCGACAAACTTGCCCGATTCACCGGTCTGGACAAGGAATATATTGAAAAGAGCAACCTGCGAATCGATCAGCCGCACTTTGGTGCTGAATTGCTGCGTAACGAAAGCCGCACTGCCGGTCGTCTTGACAGCCGTTTCAAAGGTTACAACGCATCCGGAGTTTCAGAGCGCATGGATTTCGACCCGGCTAACACGGCGTTGAATCCCCCGTATGATCAGACGTTCAATAACTATGTTCGCAACGACCTTGGTTTCAAATCGGATCTCGACTATGTCCTGAGCGGTCAGGTTGGTCGCTGGGATTACGGCGTCGATCAAGGCTACGCCGACACCAGCCAGATGCTGCGTAGCGCGTTCGCCAAAAATCCGTATCTGAAACTGCACGTCGTTTGCGGATATTACGATCTGGCGACGCCGTTTTTTGGTGCGGAATACACGATCAACCACATGGGCATCGATCCCAGCCTGAAGAAGAACGTATCTTTCAGCTATTACGAGTCGGGTCATATGGTCTACATTGACCAGAAGGCGCACGCGACGCTGAAGAAAGAAATAACGGGATTCATTCAGGATTCGATGGAACACAATGTCGAAGAGCACGCGTTAAGACCGTAAGAAATAATTAACCAGAGAAGACGCAGAGGACACAGAGATTTGAACTGTTTTCCTCTGCGCCCTTTGCGTCTTTTATCAAATGAAAATATCTTTTTGTTTTATTCTTGTTTCGCTGTTATTCGCAGGCACGTCCGGGATTACGCCTCAGGAAAACAGCGCAGGGCCGAGAGTCCGATTACGCGGCGTCAGCGCTGTCAGTGAAAAAATCGCATGGGCCAGCGGCAGTCGCGGTACCGTCTTGCGAACAATTGACGGCGGTTCGAGCTGGCAGAAACTGACTGTGCCTGATTCTGAAAAACTTGATTTCCGCGATATCGAGGCTTTCGATGGAAATACCGCTTATATCCTCAGCATCGGTGAAGGTGAAGCGTCCAGAATCTACAAAACTGTAGATGGTGGTCAGCATTGGAATCAGCAATTCACGAACAAAAATCCGAAAGCCTTCTTTGACGCCATCGCATTTTGGGATGCAAATAACGGAATTGCGATGAGCGATCCTGTTAATGGCAAATTCCTGATTATCAAAACTACTGACGGCGGACAGACCTGGAAAGAAACCGACTCTGCAAAGATGCCTCCAGCGGTTGATAAGGAAGGTGGATTTGCCGCCAGCGGCACTTGCCTGATAACGCAGGGTAGGAACAATGCGTTTCTCGTCAGCGGTGGCGGAGCTGCTCGGGTTTTCAGATCGACGGACAGAGGCAACACCTGGGAAGTCGCCAGTACTCCGATCATCAGCGGTGAACCGCCTTCGGGGATTTTCTCGATTGGATTTATGGACGCAATGAATGGGATGATTGTCGGCGGAAATTACACCAAAGAAAAAGAAGCGCAGAACAACGTCGCCATAACCAGTGACGGTGGGAAGACCTGGAAACTGGCTCCAGCGAAAGGCCTGGGCGGTTTCAGATCGGCAGTTGTTTATCTGCCAAATGGAAAAGGAGTCCTGGCGGTCGGACCGTCTGGTTCGGATATTTCGACAGACAACGGTGCGACGTGGACCGCAGTAGACAGTGTGAGTTATGATGCATTCAGCCTTGCGGGAAAAACCGGCTTTGGCTGGGCGTCTGGTGCGCAGGGTCACATCGGAAAATACAGTCAGTAACAAACATCGTAGTGGTCGTGACGGTACCCAATCGCTACCGCAGTCGGTACCGACATCTGACGCTCGAACTCTCTCGCAATCATAGGAGTAACAACCTTGAGACGAACACGAAATTTCATCATTTGGTGTTGGATGTTATCGCTCGCTGGCAGCGGGAGTTTTCTGTTTAATCCTCCGTCCGTCGCTGCACAGCAAAAGAACGCGCAGAAAGGCGCCCAACCTAAAACGGCTGCTGCGATGAAGCAGGATCCGAACGAAGTCGACACCGTTCAAAACGAGATGCGACCGTACATCGATCGGTTCGTTACCGAACGCGGATCGTTGAATAGATTTTACACCGCAGAGCTGTCGCCAACTCGCCGGGACAAAATGCAGAAGTTCCTGGCCGACTGGTTGGGTGCACTGACTAAGCTCGATTTCGAAGGTATGAGCGAAGATGGACAGATCGATTTTATCCTGTTCAAAAACTACGTCGAACACGAAATTCGCCAGATGGATCTGCAGCAAAAGGCATCGGCTGAAACGGCGGTTTTCAGACCGTTTTCGCAGACCATTACTGATCTGGAAGATAATCGACGCAAAATGCAGCCTATCGATCCCGCGAAAACAGCTGTGGTTTTGAACGACCTTAACAAGCAGGTCGCAAAGGTGCGGCAGGATATTGAAAACGAACTGCGCGCGGCCGGTCGTGGCAATGCTGACTCCGGAAAATACAAAAAGACCGTTGCCAATCGCGCAATTGCTGAAATCAACGGATTGCGAAATAACCTGCGCACGTGGTTCACCTATTACAACGGCTATGATCCGATGTTTAGCTGGTGGATGGATTCGCCGTATCGCGAGCTGGACAAATCGCTGCAGGATTACACCACTTATCTGAATCAGCGACTGGTCGGTATCAGAGCCGACAATACTATCGCGGGCGCAAATGCTCCCGGTGGTGGAATCGGAACGGGACGTGGCGGCAATGGAGGCGGCCAGCCCGGTGGTGGAAACGGAGCAGGCCGAAACGGCGGTGGTGGTAATGGTAATGGCGGAGGCAACGGTGCCGCGCAGGCTCCAGCGCGACCGGCAACATCAGACGACGACAGCGACATCATTGGTAACCCGATTGGTCGCGAAGGACTGATGAGCGAACTCCAATTCGAGATGGTTCCTTACACTCCTGAAGAACTGATCGCTATCGCCAATAAAGAATTTGCGTGGTGCGAAAACGAAATGAAGAAGGCATCACGCGAACTCGGTTATGGCGATGACTGGAAAAAGGCGCTTGAATACGTCAAAACAAAGTATGTTGAACCTGGTAAACAACCAGAGTTGATCAAACGTCTGGCCGATGAAGCCGAGAAATTTATCGACGATCACGATCTGGTCACCGTGCCGAAATCCGCTCGCGAAGACTGGCACATGGAAATGATGTCGCCTGAACGCCAGCTGGTAAATCCGTTTTTCCTTGGCGGCGAATTCATTCAGGTTTCGTATCCGACCGACACGATGACTCAGGACCAAAAGATGATGAGCATGCGTGGCAACAACCCGCATTTCTCTCACGCAACGGTGTTTCATGAATTGATCCCTGGTCACCATTTGCAGGGATGGTACAACTCCAGATTTAAGACAGAACGTGGAATTTTCAGCACTCCGTTTTCGGTCGAAGGCTGGGCGCTGTACTGGGAAATGCTGCTCTATGATATGGGCTTTGACAAGAGCCCTGAGGATCGCGTAGGTGCGTTGTTCTGGCGTATGCACAGATGCGCGCGAATCATCTTTTCGCTCAGCTTCCATATGGAGAAGATGACGCCGAAGGAATGCATCGATTTCCTGGTTGACCGTGTGGGTCACGAACGTGACAACGCGGCAGCAGAGGTTCGCCGCTCATTCAATGGTTCGTATGGACCGCTGTATCAGGCCGGGTATCTTTTAGGCGGAATGCAGATTTATGCTTTGCACAAAGAGCTGGTTGATTCAGGCAAGATGACGAATCGTCAGTTCCACGATGCAATTTTGCGCGAAAATCGAATTCCGAACGAAATGATCCGCGCTGCACTGATGAAACAGAAATTGACTCGTGATTTCAGAACGACCTGGAAATTCTACGGTCCGAACCCCGGTCAATAACTGACTACCAGGAAATAAAATGGGCAGACCAAAACAGGAATGTTCGGTCTGCCGTTTTTGTTTTCAGAAACTGAATCTCCGATTCGAATACATCCATACGTTTTGGTGCGCTCGTATTAATGTTATCGGCCGCGGTAAGTTACTGATATTTAAAGGCCGGCCGTGTTTTTACACTGTGGTACGAGCTTTGCACCTGACATCGGCGCAAGCAGGTTCGAATAAAATCGGAGGCAGAGATGAAATCAAATCGAATTAAAGGAATCGTTGGAGCAGCACTGTTAGGACTGACAGTAATGGTAGGAATCGGCGCAGCGTCAGGGACGGCGCAGGCGCAATACGGTTACGGACAGGGACGTCGCGGTGACCGTTATGATCGTTACGATCGCGATTTGTTATATCGCGTAGCGCGCGAAAAAGGTCGCCAGGACGGATTCTACGAAGGCGAGAATCGGGCGCGTTCAGGAAAGAATTTTGATCCTTACAGAACCAATTCCTACAAAAAAGCGATCGATGGCTATAACTCACGTATGGGCAACAAGAGCGAATTTCAGCGCGTTTATCGCGAAAACTATTTGCGCGCCTACGAAGAAGGCTATCGTCGTTACAGCCGCGGCGGTCGTCGCTACTAAAATTCAGCCAAATCACAGAGTCACTGAGACACAGGGAAAAATCGACATCTGATTTTTTTCTGTGTCTCTTTTGTTATTCAGATATCATCTGCCACCTCGAATAAAAATAATTCTGCAAGAAAATCTTTCTACTCTCGTTCCATGCTGCGGGACAGATTTCAATAGTCCCGTCCTTATCGCGTGTAAATCAAGCCTAGAGACGATGCCGCTCAGGTCCTCTGCACCATCAGAAATCGGATTGAGGTGTCATCATGCGGCTGAGATTTTTTCTCGCGATAGTTGTCTTTCTTTTTACAGCGGTTTCAATTCAGGCTCAGGGAATCATGAACCCGCGCCGTCGTTCCGCTGCCAGTGAAGCTACCAGGCAGGGATCGAAAGAAGAAAACCCGCCACCATTGCCGACCGCACTGCCGGTTTCTGAAATAAAAATAAACGCAAAGATCGACGGACAGGTTGCAACGGTTACTGTCGATCATCTATTTCGCAATGACGGCGAAGAAGCATTAGAAGGCACCTACTATTTTCCGGTTCCCGAAGGCGCGACCCTGCTGGAATTCGCCGTTTACGATGGGGATCAGCGACGCGTCGGACGCGTGCAGGAAAAGGCTGAGGCTCGGGCAAATTACGCCGCGGCAAAGGGCCAGGGCGAAGATCCGGCGCTGCTGGAAATGACAAAGAATGGTTGGTTTCAGGCTCAGGTCTACCCGATTCCACCGCATGCTGACAAACGAATTCAAATAATCTATTCGCAAGTGCTGACTGACAAAAACGGCACGTCGTCCTTCGATTATCCATTGGGTAATGGTTATAAAAAACTGAAAGTTCCCGTCGGCAAAGTCGACATCAACATTGATCTGCGGTCGACCACCGCAATTAAAAATGTCTTCTCGCCCAGCCATCCGATGATTCTGGATTACGATGGCGATAAACACGTAACCGGCAAACTGGAAACGGCCGGTGGCGGGGATGCAGAGAATTTTCAACTTGTTTATTCGCTTTCAGATTCCGAGGTAAGTGCATCGCTGATTACATATCGCCGTCAGGGTGAAGATGGTTATTTCCTGTTGATGCTTTCACCAAAACTGAATTTTGATAATCGCAAAATATCTTCGAAAGATGTGTTGTTTGTAATCGACGTTTCGGGATCGATGGAAGGCCAAAAGATCGACCAGGCCAAAGAGGCTCTGCGATTTGGTTTGACCAAGACATTAAATGATGGTGACAGATTCAACATTATCGCATTTAGCTCACATTTGACATACATGCAGCACAACCTGGTTGAAGCGACCAAATCGAATATCGACCAGGCACTGGATTTTGTTGGTAGATTAAGAGCCGCAGACGGCACCGCTATCAACGAAGCGCTGGTTACCGCGATGAAAATGTTTGAGCAGAATGCCAGACCCAAGAATCTGGTTTTTCTGACCGACGGTCAGCCAACAGACGGCGAAACCAACACAGATCAAATCGTCAAAAATGTCGCGGCGGCGAATACGGCGCACGCCAGACTGAATACATTCGGCGTTGGTTCTGGTGTTAATAATCTGTTACTGGAACAGCTTGCTCTGGAAAATCGTGGGGCGCAATCGACGATCGTAAACGAATCAGAATTGAGTCAGACAATCTCTGCCTTTTTTGCAAAAGTCAGCAAAACGGTTTTGTCGAATCTTCAGGTTTCGTTCGGACCTGTTATGGTCGACCGTCTGCATCCCGCGGAATTGCCAGATCTCTACACACGTTCGCAAATCAAAATATATGGTCGCTACAAAAACGTCGTCGATCTGAAAGACGTGACTGTCACGCTGACCGGTTTGATGAGCGGTGTCAGCCAGCGTTTCGATTTCAGTGGTCTCGATTTTCCGTTGGTGACAGATGACAAACCTTTTCTACCTAAACTGTGGGCGACAGAGCGCGTCGATGCATTAATGGCCGAACAGCGTGTTCACGGTGAAAAGGAAGAGATCAAACAGGAAATACTGTCTCTGGCGAAAGAGTTCAATCTGGTCACGAAATACACGTCGATGTACGTACTGTCGACGGCGGAAATTGCGCGCCAGAACCCAGCCGCGAACGCGTCGGCCAAATCTATTCCTGTTGTTAATGGCGGAGGAGCGATGCCCGGCGTTGTAACCGACCCGAATGGCGCCGTAGTTGCCGGCGCAACCGTAACCATCAAGGATAGAAACACAGGAGCGACCCGCACCGTTACCACTAGCAATAATGGCACATACAGTACGGCTGGACTTCCTCCCGGTGATTATGACGTTCAGATCAATGCGGCAGGCTTCAAATCAACAGTGATAAAGGGTGTGCAGGTATCTTCGGGTCAACCGGCTGCGATCGGAGCGTCGTTGCAAGTGGGTGCAACCGCCGAAACGATCGAGGTAACTGGCTCCAGTGAAGTTTTGAACACCGCCAGCGCAACGGTCAGCAACACAGTTGTCGGCAGACAAACGACCGATCTGCCGTTTAGCTCACGAAATGCGTTGAACCTCACCCAAACAGTACCGGGCGTGGCCTCCAATCAGAATCGACCGTCGGTCAACGGCCTTCCCAAATCCGGACTCAACATAACTATGGACGGTGTCAACGTTCAGGATAATTTGCTGAAATTCAGCGACGGTTTTTTCACATATGTTCAGCCAAAACTGGATGCCATCGATGAAGTCACCGTTGCGACGGCCTTGTCAGGCGCGGAAAGCAATGGCGAAAGCGCGACGCAGATTAGATTCATAACCAGGTCAGGCTCCAACAGTTTTAATGGAAGTCTCTACGAATACCTCAGAAATCCTGCTCTCAACTCGAATTATTATTTCAGCAATCTGGCCGGATTACCGCGCGCGCGGGTAATGCTAAATCAATTTGGCGGCCGGTTTGGCGGACCGATTGTCAGGGATCGTGCATTCTTCTTTATAAATTATGAAGAGTATCGAATGCCAGAATCCGTGTTGCGTCAGCGAGTCATAATGTCGCCACGGGCCCAGAGCGGTATCTTCAGCTATCCGACAAATAATGGTCCGAGGTCAATCAATCTGTTTTCGTTGGCCGCGGCAAACAGCCAGGTTTCGACCGGCGATCCGACAGTCAATTCCTTGCTCGCGCAAATCAGATCGACCGCCAATTTCGGTAGCGTTCAGGCTACATCTGATCCTAACCTTCAATTGTTCAGCTTCATGAATCGCGGGATGCAGCTCCATCGATTGCCGACCGTGCGTTTCGATTTCAATTTGACCAGCAAGCATCATCTGGAAAACACGTACAACTACCAGGGATTCAATTCCGCGATTGATTTCCTTAATGGTTCTGATCCTGCGTTTCCGCGATTTCCGAATTTCGGAACACAATCATCGACTCGTTTTTCCGATTCGCTGGCTCTTCGCTCGACCTTAAGCGCCACGGTTGTTAACGAAGCGCGTTTCGGAATTTCCGGCGGAACAATCAGGTTCGTGCCCGAAGTAAATCCAACACAATTCGTAAATCAGGGTGGTGCAAATCTAAATCTGAGTACAACGGGAATCACGAACGCGACTGTTCAAACCTCACCACAGACGCGCAATTCGCCGGTGCATCAATTCAATGACGATCTGACCTGGACAAGAGGCAACCACGATCTGAGATTTGGTTTTGCATTCAGCCAGATCAATCTGTTTAGTCAAACAGCGCCTGGCGGTGTTGTGCCGGCGATTAATTTTGGGGTGGTGCCAGGCGATCCGGCCGATTCGATGTTCAATACGGTCAATTTCCCTGGCGCATCGCCAATCCAGCTTGATCAGGCCAGGGCGTTCTATGCGCTATTGACTGGCCGGGTTACGGGCGTCAATGGACTGGCGGCGTTGTCTGAATCAACCAATACATACACGAATCTCGGCAAATACACACAGCGAGGCCGTCAACGAGAAACGGGAACCTATGCAAGCGATACGTGGCGCTTGCTTCCCAATCTGACGATCACCGGCGGTTTACGATGGGAGATTCAATCCCCATTCATCTCGCAAAATCAGAGCTATGCGCAAACGACAGCAGATCAGGTGTTCGGAATTTCAGGTTTTGGGAATCTCTTCACCCCGGGCACTATCAGCGGAACGTCAACGCAATTCACGCCATTGAACGCAGGTGATCACGCCTACAATACGCAATGGGGCAATTTCGCGCCCAGCGTTGGTTTCTCATGGTCACCGGGTCCAGCCGCACTGCAAGAGAACTCAAATCTAATTCCTCGACCGGTACACAGTATTTTTGGCCAGTCTGGACAGCTGGTTGTCCGCGCAGGCTATTCGATTTCATATGTGCGCGAAGGAATGAATTTCATGTCGACTGTTTATGGTTCCAACCCGGGCGGCATTCTCAATACAGGAGTCAGCACAAATCTTGGTAACCTCAATACCACACCGACTCTTTTACGCAACGGAGTGCCGCCTCTACTTTTGCCTGTGGCATCCCCAGTCTTTCCGATCGTTGGAAATCTGGGAAATACAGCCAGCGCATTTATTCCTGATCTAAAGACCGGTCGAGTTCATTCGTGGACGTTTGGCATTCAGCGAGAGATCGACAGAAATACCGTCGTCGAGTTTCGCTATGTTGGAAATCGCGGAATGGATTTGTGGCGGCGATACAGCATCAACGAAACTGATGTTCAGACAAACGGATTCCTGAATGAATTCAATCTGGCCAAACAAAATTTGATAGCAAATAACGCCGCTGGTGGAGCACGTGCCGGCAGCTTTGCCTATTTTGGTCAGAATTCCGGGACATCACCGCTCCCAGTAATCTTAGGCTGGTTTGGCGGCGTGAATGCAAATCAGGCAAATGATCCATCACGGTACACTTCGGGACTTTTCAAAAACGCGACATTTATCAACACGCTGAACCCAGCATTGCCGTCGGCGATTGGGTTTGCGAATACAATTCTGGCGAATCCGGCGTTGTTCCTTGCGAATGGTGCCGCGGCCGGAATTCCAGCCAACTATTTTGTTGCGAATCCCGGTATCAGCAGCAATGCAATCGGTGGAGGATCATTCATCGTCGACAACAGCAACCGAAGTTATTACGACGCGTTTGTCATCGAACTGCGCAGACGCATGTCTCGCGGCTTGCTGTTTGACGGCAGCTATGTAATTTCAAAATCGATGGCAAATAATTTTGCTGACAGCCCCTTGACGGCAAATTTTGTGTCGTTGCATGACAAAGGATTGGATCGTGGCTTGTCACCGCTCAATATTAATCACGCGCTAAAGGCGTCGTTCATATATGAACTGCCAATAGGCAAAGGCCAGAGATTTCTTGACTCGGCCAGCCCGGTTGTCGATCGTTTGGCGGGCGGTTGGTCAGTCACCGGTACGATGCGTGTTCAGAGCGGAACGCCGTTTAGCCTGGGCAACGTTCAACTGGTCGGAATGACCCGACAGGAATTGCAGGATGCAGTGCGGATTCAACACGGCGTCGCGACGGCGAATGGTCTGACATCACCGGTCGTGTTCTGGCTGCCGTCAGACATTATTCAAAACACGATCATGCTTTTAATGGTAATTTTGCCCGTACTGGTCGTTACATCGCACCTGCGAATATGAATGCGGCCATCGCATATCCAGGATCGATAGGTTTTTCAAATCTCATTCTCTCCGGTCCGAGATACACGCGGTTTGATCTAAGCGTTGGGAAGAAAGTCAGGCTCACCGAAAGAGTGAATTTCGAACTTCGCACCGAATTGCTGAATGCCTTTAACAATATCAATTTCAGGATAACGAATGATGGATTAATGGCGACTGGCCTGGGAACAAACACGTTTGGCCAGACAACATCGGCCTATCAGGACCTGACGACGACAAACGATCCGGGCGGACGGTTAATACAGTTTGTCGCCAGAATAAATTTCTGATAAACAAATGCAGATTAACCACAGACGACGCTGAGGGCACAGAGGAAGATAAATAAATATCTTTCCTCTGCGTCCTCCGTGTCCTCTGTGGTTCATTTCTTCTATTCGCTTCGGAGGGCTATCATCGGGTCCACTTTCGCCGCACGCCGAGCCGGAAAATATGTTGCAATTAGCACAACAATGATTGACAGAATCGGGACTGCAGCAAACACTGAAAGATCAGTTGTGCTGACATTGAATAAAAAAGTTTCCAGTACGCGAGTCAACGCAAACGATCCAACCAGACCGATAGCAACACCAACGATCGAAAGTTTTAATCCCTGGCTCAAAACCATTTGGAGAATATCATCCCGCTGCGCGCCGATTGCCATACGAATGCCGATTTCGTGACGACGCTGGCTGACACCATAAGCAATAACGCTGTACATTCCCACAACGGCCAACAGCAAACCCAGAATCGAAAATGCGCCAATCACCAGAGTTCGAAAACGCGGTTCGACAATTGAATCAGAGATCACTTGTTCAAGACTCCTGACGTTTTGAATCGGCAGGTCGTGATCGATAGTCCATATCGTGCTCTGCGCTGCTGCGGCCAGGTTTGTCGGGTCACCTTCGGTGTGAATTACAAAGGTATTAAATGAATTTGGCTGCTGGCTCAGCGGCAGATAGGCCTCAGGCAATACGTTGGCGTTTAGCGCGAAATGTTTTATGTCATCGACCACTCCGACGACTTCACGTTGCTGACCTCGGAAAGAGAATCGTTTGCCAATCGCGCTTTCGCGTGGAGCGATCAACGCCGCCATTGTTTTATTGATGACTGTTACCGTCGGTGATTGCGCGGTGTCCTGGTCGTTGAGCGCCCTGCCGTTTAATAGCGACATGCCGATGACTCTGAAATAGTCGGGCGTGATCGAACGACTCTCCGCGCATTGAAGACCATCTACTGGTTTTTGATCAACTGTGACGTCGTTACAGAGTCGATTGCCGCTCAGCGGAAGAACGTTGACGGTCGCGATATCTTTTACGCCGGGCAATGAATGCAATTTGCTGATCGCTTCGTTGTAAAAGGCCAGCGCCCGTTCGCGATTTGGATAACGTGTTCCAGGCAAAGTGACCCGCATGGTTAAGATGTTCTGAGGTTTAAAACCGGGATTTACGTTTTCCAGTCGCCAGAAACTTTTCAGCAGCAGACCCGCGCCAATTGACAGAATCAATGTCAAAGCGATTTCAGAAACGACCAGGCCATTGCGAATAAAATTACGTGAACGATCACCGGTCGTATTGCAGCCGCCGCCTTTCAAGGTTTCAGCAATATCGGGTCGCGCAGTTTGAAACACCGCAACCAGACCGATTACGATTCCGGGCAGCAAGGAGATCAACACTGTGAACGCCATCACCCATCGATCGATCGCTATCTCGTTCTGTCTGGGAATACCCTTTGGATTGAAGGCGATCAACGAACCCATAAACCACGATGTTAACAGCAGACCAATGCAACCGCCGGAAAGAGTGAGGATCACGCTTTCAGTTAGCAATTGACGAGTAATGCGAAAGCGGCTCGCGCCCAGGGCGGTGCGAATCGAAATCTCGGCGCGCCGTTCTGTCAGCCTGGATAAGAATAGGTTGGTTACATTCGCGCAAGCGATCAAAAGGACAAATCCGACGACCGCCAGCAGTATCAGCAATAGCGACCTGCTATCACCGACCAGCGATTCCTGCAGCGGCTCTAAACGGACTCCGATTCCTTTGTTTGATTGCGGATAATCTTGTTCCAGCCGTTTTGATAGCGCGGTCATTTCAGAATCCGCGCGTGCTAGCTCTGCGCCTGATTTGAGACGCCCGATCACCTCCAATGCACGCGAACCGCGCGACTGATCAATTGGCAGCGGCGCCCACAGCGAAGCGGAAACTCCGCCCAATCGGAAATTACCCGGTTGCAGCACCCCGATGACTGTGTATGAGCGTTCCTCCAGCGTCAAAGTCTTTCCCAGAACTTTCGTATCTCCGCCAAAATGCTCCAGCCAGAATTCGTAAGTGAGGATGACGGATTGATCCTGACCGGCGATGTAATTATTCGGCGTGAACAGTTGCCCGATGACAGGTTGCGTGGCGAGAATCGGAAAAACATCTTCGGTGACTTGTCTCACGGAAACGATTTCTGGCTCACCCGTTCCAGTCAATGTCCAGGTCGAATTTATATAACCACCCAATCCCTGAAACACCGTGTTTTGCGCGCGTCGGTCCTGAAGATCAGGATATGAAACCCATGCACGCAGGTTGTGATTGGTTGCATTCGTGCCCCAGACGCGAACTAACTGTTCGGGCTGTTTGAACGGCAGAGGCCGCAACAACACGCCATTGACCAGACTGAAAATCGCGCTGTTTGCTCCGATGCCCAATGCCATTGTCAGCACGGCGACAGCAGTTAAGGCGGGTCTTTTCAACAAACTTCGCAAACCGTAACGTACATCTTGAAGTAAGGTATCCATACGATTTCCTCGCGTATTATTGGGATCTATTGTGGTCGATTGAATCGTTGAGATCAGGCGTTGATACAGAAATGATTTCGCGAGCGAAAGGACCTGTCGATAAAACCACCATTTTGCGGTAACCGAAGACCGCGTGCCGGCCGTCCTCTCGCCGTATTCCTCCTGCAGGTCACCAAGCGTTGAATCAAGTTCTTCGGCCGGCAAACAGAATCGCAGCAGCACCATCGAAATTCGCGGAATTGGTGTCTCACTTTTTTGGGTCATATCACAATCTGCCCAGTACTTGTTCCAGACCGTTCCACATACCCGAAAGCGCGCGACCCGATTCGCGCAGAGCCTTAACTCCCGTCGATTGAATTGTGAAGTAGCGTTTTGCTTTACCACCACGCTCTGGCGTAGGATCCGCAAAATGCGATCGAACGTATCCCTTCTTTTCCAAACGATCCAGAGTGATGTAAACGGCTCCGCGCGATGCACTGCGACCGGAACGCTGTTCGATCTCGCGCATGATGGTTACGCCATATGCCTCGTCGCCCAGCCGCAAAACAGCCAGCAGGACCACCAGTTCAAATTCACCCAGAAAAATCTGTTTCGTCATAGATAATGTCTACATAATAGACATTATAGATATTGGCTGTCAATGAAATAATTAATAGTTAAGCGAGCTTTGCGGGTGCACACACAGCGGTTTGAAATGCTGATTCATTACAATTTGATACAATCGGGAATCTTTGATTCGGAATGATATTATGATAGGTATGAGGGGTAATTACGAAATCACTTCTCTCTGATCCGCATTATCTTTTGGGGGAACAATGCGACTGTCAATCAAATCAAAAACATTAAAAAAACTCGCCGCATTTATTGTTATTTTATCTGTAGCGTCGTTTCCATTGGTGAATTCGACCGGCGCGGAATATCGCGTTCCTCCGCAGGACACTGGTCTGTCGGGCTTGCTGCAGATGATGCAGAAACTGCGGACTACGGCGCGAATGATTCACACAACCGCGCATCCCGACGATGAAGACGGCGGTATGCTCACGTACGAAGCGCGTGGCGTCGGGGCCAGTGTTTTGCTTTTCACGCTCAATCGCGGCGAAGGGGGCCAAAATAAAACAGGCAGCGAACTGTTTGACTCGCTTGGCATCCTTAGAACAGAAGAATTGCTCGCAGCAGATTCGTATTACGGTGTCGAGCAGCGTTTCAGTCACGTCGTCGATTTTGGTTATTCCAAGAATTCAAAAGAAACACTGGAAAAATGGCAGGGTCAGGATACCGCCCTGTCAGATATGGTGCGCGTGATTCGCACATATAAACCTGATGTTCTGGTGTCGCGATTTCAGGGCAATGCGAGCGATGGTCACGGTCATCACGAAACCGCAGGAGTACTGACACCAATAGCTTTTAAGGCTGCGGCCGATCCAAATCGTTTTCCTGAACAGATCAAAGAAGGATTGCTCCCCTGGCAGGCGAAGAAACTCTATATCGGTGCCGGACAAAACGGTACGTTGAGAATTGATACGGGCGTTTATGATCCCGCATTGGGAATGTCATACGCGCAGTTTTCATTAGAAGGACTCTCACATCAATTGTCGCAGGGCTCAGGTGGCGGACGCGTTCCTCCTGGTCCGCGATATAGTGGATATCGGCTTGCCGATTCAGTTATCAATACCGGAGTTGCGGGCCCCAATCACGAACAGAATTTCTTTGACGGCATCGATACTTCGATCCCGGGTCTGGCCGGAAGATTAGGCAGGGACGCATCAAAGCTGCCATCGCTACGACAGGATTTGACTGCGGTCGCAGCGAAAGTGGATGAAGCAACAAATGCGCTTTCGGCTTCGGATCCTTCAAAAGCAGCCGCACCATTGTTGGCCGGCTTGAATCAGGTCCAGAAGATAATTGTGAACGTCGAAGGCGCGGGTTTATCGCCGGCTGTTCAAAACGAACTGTTGACGAATCTGCGAACAAAGGAATGGCAATTCGCGCATGCCGCAAATCTGGCTCTGGGCGTGACTCTTGACGTTGTCGTTGAAGCTGCGGACGCAGGTGGCGGTGGTGGTAGAGGTCGCAGAGGACAACAGTCAATTTTAATTGCTACGCCCGGTCAGACATTTAATGTCTCAGCCAGACTTTACAATCGCAGCAGACAGACGATCGAAGCGAGGGAGATCAAACTGGACGCGCCCGAAGGATGGAAGGTAACCCCGTCAGGCGAATTGAAAAAAGTGGGTCCGAATGAAAACGCTCTGATTCAGTTTCAGGTTACGGTTCCAGAAAATGCTGCTTACACGCGGCCGTATTGGCACCGCAACGATCCTCAAACCGATCCGATCTATACAATCGACAATCCGAAATATCAGAACCAGCCTTTCCCCGATTATCCGGTGCACGCGCGTGCGATTTATCAGCTTGGCGATTCGACCGGTGAAGTGCGGAACGTTGCAGAAGTGGGTTACACCGATCCGATGTACGGTCAGGAACGCCGACCTCTGGCAGTAGGCCCTGCGCTTTCGGTCGAGCTGCAGCCTGCGACTCAGGTTATCGCGACCGATAGAGAAGCGGCCAGCGATATTACAGTTGGTGTTCGGAATAACTCAACAGATCAAGTGAATGGCATGTTGAAACTTGAAGTTCCGTCCGGATGGAAATGCGAACCCACTTCGCAGCCGATTGCGTTTACAAAAGCTGGTGAATTCAACAGCTATCAATTCAAAGTAACACCAAACGAAAAACACGAAAGCACCAAACAGGTCAAAGCAGTCGCTGAATACAATGGAAAGAAATATGAAGAAGGTTACAGCGTTGTTGTGCGCGAAGACCTTGCTTCGTTCTACTATTACAGTCCTGCGGTGCAAAAGGTCAGCAGCGTCAACGTCAAGATCCTCCAGAACCTGCGCATCGGCTATATCATGGGCGCGGGCGACAGCATCCCGACCGTCTTGAAACAGATTGGCGTCAATGTCGAGTTGATAACTCCAACAGAACTGGCGAGCGGTGATCTCAGTCGCTTTGACACGATTATCGCAGGCATCAGAGCCTACGATGTGCGAAACGATATTCGCGAAAATAACAAACGTTTGCTTGATTACGTGCAACGCGGTGGAACGTTCATCGTCCAGTACAACCAAAGCAATACCGGTGCATACACACCATATCGAGCAACGCAGGATCCGAGCAATAAACGCGTCACTGTTGAGGAAGCACCTGTCGATATTTTGCAGCCGAAAGACAGTGTCTTCCTTTATCCCAACAAAGTCGATCCGAAAGATTTCGACAACTGGATTCAGGAGCGCGGTGCGTATTTCATGGGCGACTGGGATCAGGAACATTTCAAATCACTGATGTCGTCAAAGGATCCGGACGAGGCGCCGCTTGGCGGCGGTATGCTGCGCGCGCAGTACGGCAAGGGAACTTATATTTTTACGGGCTACGCGTTTTTCAGGCAATTACCGGCCGGAGTTCCCGGCGCTACGCGACTATTTATAAATATTCTCAGTGCGGGTCACGATAAGTAATCCCTAACAGCGCGCAGCGGCGCAGGCATCCTGCCTGCATGATTCCCGTTACAATCAATTTAGATTTCATTGAAGGCGCAAGTTTACGAAGACCATGCAGGCAGGATGCCTGCGCTCCCGCGCTGCGCGTGCTCCCAGAGTTATTTGTTTATTAAGAGCTTCAGATAATTGCCGTCGGTGCGCGATGTCGCTGGACTGTGTGTGCCGATTTTCGAGACCTGAACGGTAATCAGATTTGTTGCATCCTTGTACTCTTCCGGAAAGAGTGTCACCTCGGACACCTCAGCAGGCGAATCCAACTTTGTTTTATCGACGTCCGAGACATACGCCAGAATAAGCTCAGAGCCATCGCGCAGTTTGTGAACTTCGTATGACTGGCTCGCGTGTTTTTGAAACAGCGGTACGCCATCCTGGGCGGGCGAATATGTGAAGCCATAGATGCCATTGCTCAGATGCCTGGTTGCTACGCCTTCTTCTGAATCGGTTACGATTCTGAGTTTGTGTTGCTCTCTCAATGTTTCGCGTGTATGTGTGTTTGACGAACTCATATTGTTTAACTTCGAAAACCACCCGGCAAGCAAGGCCAGCAGCGGCTTTCCGTTCATTCTCCTGAGTTTGATTTAATATTGCGCGGAGTATTTTAGGAAAAATTCAGAGAATTTCAAATGAATTTAGGTTCGATAATTCCGGCTACTTATTATAGTTCGGAGATTCTCGAACTGACCTGCGTCTGATTTGTAGGCGCGAATCGCGATTCCACATCCATTCCAATTGTCCAAAAATAAGGAAGAGGATTCCGAAGCCGGCAATGAAAACCCCTACTCTGTTTCCTGATGAGCTTTCCACACGTCTCAGCGCCACAATCATGGATAGCGTCCAGATTCCACCGAGAAGGATGGCGATCGCGCCTCTTTTGAATGTGATCGGTTTTTCCCATTTTGGCGGGATCTGTATTTTCCATTTTGAATTGATGAACGCACAAACACCGTACAAGACTGCAATACCACCATAGAAGGCCCATTGAAACGGCAGGTGCAATAAATAAAAAATCGACATCGGTAGTGCGAAGCATGCCGCAACAACAATCACGACAATTGATGATATTCCCAGGATTTCTTTGAAAAACCTAAGAAAGCGCATTATTACCTCGCGGCGGTCAAGATCGAAAGATTCCCCAAATAGCCGCTAATCTATTGTACGACAATTGGGTTAATTTTGTTGTCCGGTTTGCTTAGGTCGCCAAACGCTGTGGTAATCTGGATGTTCAGGAAAACAGGATCATAAATTGCGTTGTACCACCAGACTGGCTTTCAAGTGAAAATTCGAATTTGTGCTGATCCAGTATCTCCTGGATCAGCGTCAAACCAATGCCTTGCCCATTCTTCTTTGTCGTGAAGAATGGAGTGAACAAATTCGACCGGACTGATTGCGGAATACCCGGTCCGGTGTCTTCGATGACGACGAAATCGCGTTTGCCCTGGCGACCGATGCGAATTGTGATCGTGCCTTCACCGCCGATTGCCTCGATTGCGTTTTTGATGATGTTGACAAAAACCTGCTCCATTTGGACGCGGTCCATCATCACTGGCTCTATCTCTGTCTGAATGTCCCACTGCCAGGTTATCCGTTTTGCAGCATCTGTCGACCGCATCAGGAAACAGATTTCTTCCAGCAATCGCACGACATCGCACGGATACAGTTTCGGGGGCGCCAGACGTACAACATCGGCGAAACTTCTCATAAAAGCATTCAACTGATCGGTGCGGGAAATTACCACATTCAGCGCGGTTTCCAGATCAAAGCGATCCTCTTCGTTTAATTGATCGGTGTAATTCAAACACGAATGCAGCAGCGAATTTGCAGAGCCGACAGTGTTATTAACCTCGTGCGACATCATTCGAATTATTTTTTCGTAGGCTGCTTTTTCTGACTGGCGTAATTCTTCAGTCAGTTCTTCAATCAAAATAAAATCACGCGTGAAGCCGCGATCGAGAAATTGCGATTTATGGCATTTGACACGTCTGCGGCCAGATAACGCCAGGACTTTTGATTCACCGGTTTTCAGCTCGCTCAATTCCTGAGCGAACCCGCTGTTCAACTCAGATAATCTTCGGCCGAGAACATCTTCACTGGGCATCTGTAGCATTTTTTGGCCGCTGGGATTAACCATCGCAATGCGGTCATCGAAATCCAGCGTGATGATCACGGACGGTGAGGCATACAAAACTTTTTCCAGAAAATAATTTTGTTCCTGATGTTTCGTTCGTTCTTCGCGCAGATGATCGGCCATTCGATTGTAGACTTTGACCAGGGCGTCCATTTCCGGCTGACCCAGTTCAGTAAAACGCGAAGTAAAATCCGCGTCGCTGATAAATTGCGCGCCTGTTTGTATCAGCTCAATGGTCCCAAATAGGTTCTTTATCAGCTTGTATCCAATCGCAAGCGAGATCACAAAAACGGCCTCAACCGCTAACAGCCAGATTCGATGCCCCATTAGCAGATAGACTGCGACACCGGCAAATAACAGGTGAATGCCGATTAGATAGATGATGAATCGTAGACGGAGACTCATAAGAGAAAGACAATTGAACCACAGAGGAGGCAGAGGACACAGAGGAAAATTAGTAATAGATTAAATGCAGTTTGATCTGCTTAACTTCGTAAGCCATCGCGGGGTTTATCGCGAACCAAATCCAAATAATCCGGACGCTATGAAAATTATTCAAATCCTCTGCGTCCTCTGTGGTTCAATTTGTTTTGATGCCGTATTTTTCGAATCTGCGATATAACGCTGCGCGACTGAGGCCAAGCGATTCGGCGACCTTGCTGATGTTACCGTCATAATGGCGCATCGATTTTCGAATCATCGCCTCTTCCAGCTCGTCCATCGTCATACTACCGACCTGCGGCAAAGGGTCCTTGCGAGTTTCCCCGGCTTCCATTTCCAGCGGCAAGATGAAATCGTTTACCTCAAGCACATCGTTTTCGCTGACCAGAATCGTTCGCTCGATAACGTGACGCAATTGCCTGATGTTGCCAGGCCAGGGCAAGGCCTTCAACCAGTCCATAGCCGATGCGCTGATCGACATCTGGTTTCTTCGATAGACTTTCGAAATCGTATTAAGAAAATGACCGACCAGAATCGGAATGTCAGAAGGACGTTCGCGCAATGGTGGCAAATGAATCGCGATCAAATTCAGGCGGTACAGCAGGTCTTCGCGGAAATCGCCCTTTTCGACCATCTCGGCCAGGTTTCGATTCGTTGCGGAAATAACGCGAACATCGACAGTTCTGCTGGCGCTGGAACCCAGGACCTCATAGGTTCTGTCCTGAAGCACCCGCAGAATTTTTACCTGTGAATTTGGATCCAGGTCTCCAATCTCATCCAGAAATATCGTCCCGCCATTTGCCATTTCAAAACGACCACGTCGATCCTGGCGCGCATCGGTGAATGCACCTTTTACATGTCCAAACATTTCGCTTTCAAACAATGACGACGATATTCCGCCCAGATTCACTTTAACAAAGGGTGCGTTTTTTCGATTGCTGTTGCGATGGATGGCTGATGCGACCATCTCTTTGCCGGTGCCGCTCTCGCCGGTGATCAGGACAGAGGCATCGGTTGCGCTGACGCGACCGATTACTTCCAGAATTTTTGCGAATTTAGGATCGCTGCCGATCAGGTCGGAAAAATCATAGCGCGAATCGAGCTCGGCGCGCGTCGGTATTTTTGCTTGTGGTTGTGACACAGAAGCAGCAGCCAGACCCAGCGCTGTTTTCACCGAGTGCAGAATCTGTTGATGCGTCCACGGTTTTGTGACGAAATCGGCTGCACCTGCCCGGACGCCCTGAACTGCCAACGCAATTGATCCCCAGGCCGTAATCAGAATTACGGGTAAGCCAGGACGGATCGATTTGATCTGTTTCAGCAGGTCGATCCCTTCTTCACCGGTGGTTTTGCGGGAAAAATTCATGTCCTGCAGGACCAAATGAAAAGTTTCGCTTTCGATCAAACGCATTGCGTCAGCTGGTGTCGAAGCGCTCAATGATCGATAACCCGCCTGCTTCAGTAGCAACGCCAGCGACGTGACAACAGAAGGATCGTCATCAATTATTAGAATCGATTCGGTCATAGCTGGGACCTGGGAGCGCAGGCAACCTGCCTGCACTCCTCTATTAAGATTATGTTTATGACCACCTTTGAGCGTCCACCGGAACATGCAGGCAAGGGTGCCTGCGCTCCCAGGCCAGGTTATTCGTAATGCAACGCTGCTGCCGGATGTATCTTTGTAGCCAAACGGCTGGGATACAATCCGCAGATGATCGTAAGCAGGTAAATTACCACAACTGAAAATACAAATCCGTATGTATAAACCCGTGTGCTGACAAATCCTACCAGATCAAGCAGCGGGAACTGCACGACCACTATCGTTCCAACCACCAGTCCGAACGAAGCGATCACGATCAATTCGCCAAGAATCTGTTTATAGATCTTTACGGCGGTTGCGCCTTTTGCTCGGCGCAATCCTATCTCACGTGTGCGTTGCGTAACGTTTTGCCACAACACGCCAATCAACCCAAGCGCTACCATCAACATCAGAAAACCGGCTACCAGAGAGATCGCAATGACCGGCGTCAGGCGAATGGTATTCATCGTTTCGCGCATTTGGGAAATAGGCTGAACTCTGAATGACCAGTCTTTGGCAATGGATTGAAATGTTTTGATTATTTTTTCTTCCAATAGTGCTCCCGACCCGGGGCGCACTTTAATCACAAAACTCCGCGGAACCTCAGCTTTCGGATCGTCCAAATCCTGCAGAGTCTGCATGAAATTTGTCGGCTCGGCGAACTCACCCTCTTTGCGATAATCGGTTATCACACCAATCACTCGCTCTTTTTCCTTTGCTTTGGGATCGATGTCCTTGCCAAGTGGATCTTCTGATCCGAAAAATTCCTTCGCCATCTGCTGATTGATTACCACCGGTTGCCAATCCAGCCCGTGATCCGCTTTGGTAAACCATCTTCCTTTGACCACTTGCAGACCGACGACTTTGTCAAAATCTTCTGTTACCACATTGACATGATAATCGATACTTCGACCGTTCACTTCTCTGCCACTGGTCCAGTTGCCGGTTGAGTAAGGGGCGCTGAATGCGGTAGCCACACCATCGATGCCGTCCATATCTTTCAACGCAGACATCAGGTTTCTGACCGTTGTCATTTTGTCATTCGATTGGTCTTCGCGAACCACCGACGTTCTGGCGATAATTTCGATGTTCCAGACGTTCTGATAAGTGAATCCCAATGGCTGCCGGTAATTGTCGATGTAATAAATCGCGACCACAGCGACGGCAAACAGCACCAGGAAAGAGAAGAAGATCTCAACGGTGACCAGGAAATTTGTGCGTTTACGATTCCATACGATTTTGATCAGATGTTTAATCATCGTGCCCCTCCCTTTAATGCTTGAACCGGATTCAGCCGTGACATTCTCCAGGCAGGATAGACGCCTGAGAAAAGTCCGAAAAATACAGCGATCGCCAGCCCGTATAAAAAGATTCGATAGTTTACATGAAACTGCGCATACGGAATCAGATCACTGGCGGTGATTACCTGCAATACAATCATCGAACCGATAAAGCCCAATACTCCTCCAGCGAGCGTTATCAAAACATTCTCAGTCACGAATTGCCCGACCAGGGTAAAGGATGATGCTCCAAACGCCTTGCGGACGCCGATCTCGCTTGAGCGCTCAAGGATGCGGCTCATGTTGATGTTGATCAGATTGACGGTGGGTAACAGCATAAACAGAATCATCAGGGCGATTATGGCACCAATCAGTTTTATTGACTGGCCCGGATTGCGATCAGCATTTTGGCCGTTGAATGCGCGCGCCTTGTTCTCAATGTAGGTTTCAGCGAAGCCCACCATATGATTAAATTTTTTGGGGTCGGGAAACTCTACTGTCGAAAGCCGTGATTGAAATTCCGCCTTTATCGCGGGGAAATCATTGGCCGAATGGGCGAGTATTATCCCGACAAAATCTCCCATCAATTGTTTACGATAATTGCTGCTCTTTGTGGTGCTGATCGGTACCCAGATGTCAGAGAAGGGAATCTCCCTGGTGAATGGTACGTTGTTGACCACACCGACAACGCGGAAGTTCTGACCGTCTGCCTCAATCGTTTTTCCAAGAGCCGATTCGGTACCGAAAAATCTCTTTCGTGTAGCGTCGTTGATGACCGCAACGAAGTTCGCATTTTTTTCATCGTCAGCCGAATACGGTCCGCCTTCGATAAAATCGAATTGGAAGATCTGCCAGAATTCGCCATCTGTGCGTTTCAAAAACGACTGAATCTTTTCGCCGCTTTTGAATGAATTTACCTGGCTGGGCTCTGAGCATATCGATACCTTTTCGACGTTAGGCAAAGTACGAACGTATTTATCCAGAAAACCATAACCGACAGTGCCCGACCAGGTGCCGTCCTCATTGGGGCTTTTCATCGACATCTGGAAGACTCCCAGGGTCCTGTCCAGTCGGGTTTCAGGTGCGTGTTTGCCAAGCACGTGGTCGAGCATCGACGACGCAACCATCAGCACGATCAATGTAAAACTGATCCCAAACAGGCTGATGAAGGTAAAGAACTTTCGTCTGAGCAAAACTTTGAATGCGATTTTTATGTAATTTTTTAACATAGGATAACTCCGAGGTTTTGAGTCCCGCCTTCAGGCGGCTGTTGTGGAAGAGCCGCCTGAAGGCGGGACTCAAAACATTAATTCACCTGGCGGCCGTCAAAGAGACGAACAACGCGCTCTGTTTTATCTGCCTGGCGTGGATCGTGCGTGACCATCACCACAGTCGTTTTTTCCTGAGTGTTCAGATCCTTCAATACATCCATAATTTCATCGCCCATCTGGCTGTCCAGATTTCCTGTCGGTTCGTCGGCCAGCAGGATGCGTGGATTGCCGACAATTGCGCGAGCTATCGCCACACGCTGTTGCTGACCGCCCGATAGCTGCGACGGAAAATGATGAACGCGCGAGCTCAAGCCAACCTTTTCCAGCGCTTTCAGCGCGCGTTTCCGGCGCTCTGTATTCGACATACTGCGATACAGGAGCGGTATCTCGACGTTGTCGACTACGGACAGGTCATTGATCAGATGAAATGTCTGGAAGATAAAACCGATCTCTTCATTTCGCACTTTGGCCAGATTGCGGTCCTTGTATGAAGTGATGTGTTTCTGATTGAGACTGACCTTACCGTTGCTGGGTACGTCCAGCAAGCCAATAATGTTTAAAAGGGTGCTCTTGCCAGAACCGGATGGGCCCATTATCGATATAAACTCGCCCTCTTTGACAGCCATATTGACGTTGGTCAATGCAACGGTTTCGACTCTGTCGGTTCGATAGACTTTTTCGACGCTCTCTAGTTGGATCATGTTGACTCCTGTGCGGGTCCTGATTTTTGGACTGATTGATTCAATGATTCCGGATGATGTCATTAGTGTGCTCATATAATTTCCTCCGTAACAAGGTGACCCAACCGCTGCCGCGGTTGGTACTGACACTTGCCGCGCGTTATGGCTTCAATCTAAATTCCTTCAGATACAGATAATCTGTCATATCAGAGATGATCACTTCGTCGCCCTCAAGCAGACCGCTGACGATTTCGTAATAATCAAAGCTGGCGATGCCGGTTTTCACTTGCGTCTTGATGGCTGTGTCGCCGCGCACGACAAACACATCGTGAACGCCTTCGCCGGATACAAACGGGCCCTTTTTGATGCGGAGTGCTTTCTCTTTATGTTCGGTCCCGACCAGCACATCGACTCGCAGATTCGAATGCAACAGCGGATTCGATTTATCATTCAGTGCAATGATCATCGGGATTATGCCGTCTTTGAAAGTAGGATTGACGGATGCCACAGTTCCTGTGATCTGTTGTTCGTTGATTTTCACATTCACCGGCATTCCGGCCGCGATATGATTTGCGTGGACATCAGAAACCGTCGCGTCGACGCGGAATGAACTGAGGTCAGCGATTCGCGCCAGAACATCGCCTTTGTGGATGGTGCCGCCTTCATCATTGACAACCCAGGTCAGCACACCGTTGCGATCTGATTTTGTTGTTGCCAAATCCAATTGTCGCTGAGCCTCGGTCTTTTGCTGGTCCAGGGTTTTCATTTCCAGCATCAGACCTTCCAGTTGAGTTTTTGTCGATTCCTGCGCATTCTTTTTTGAGGCATCGAGCTGTTTTAATTCCAGCCCGGCTTTTTCTTCTGCAATTTCGGACTGTCTGACTTGTTCCTCAGATAGCAACCCGGCTTTCAACAACGTTTTGTTTCGTGATGTCGTTGCCTTGAATGATTTGTATTCCAGGTTCTTGATTTCCCACTGGCTCTGCAGATTGTTGAGCGTGCTTTCCAGATCCAGTTTCGCGCGTTGCTGTTGATTCTGTTTCAGCTCGATATCCTGATTTGCTTTGTTCAGTGCGAGGACGGCCGCGCTGACATCGAGTTGCAGAATCGGCTCGCCTTTGGTCAAGGTCTCGCCGGATCGTTTCAGAATCTTAACCACGCGCGAATCGATCGGGCTGGAAAGGACCTGCTCAAATTCCGGCACTACTGTTCCGGACGCGGTGATGGTTGCTTCGATCGGTCCTTGTTCAACGTGGGCGGTTCGGATGCGTGCACGAGATACAGATGGTTTAATCAGTTTCGAACCCCAGATGAATCCGACGGAAAGCAGCGAGACCGACAGGATGGTGACCGCGCCGCGTTTGACCATTACTTTTTTGCGAAATCCGGGATCGATCTCTCGGTCCATTTGATTACCTCTGGGAGTAATTTGACGGACATTGTTTGGCAACAGCCGTACCATCGGAAATTTATTGAAATAATTAGAGTTATTGGATTTACGCAGGTGGAAAAACGTTCAGGAATGTACAGCGACTGTTCAGTAATGAACAGTGCATGTAGCATAGCCTTCCAGGCTGTGTTTGTACCTTAACGTGCCGGTGAATATGAAACTAACGGCGCACCGAGAACGCAGGCAGGATGCCTACGCTACATGAAACTATTCAGGCTCGGCCACAAAACGATAGCCGACACCGCGGGCTGTGAGCAAATGTCGGGGATTTGAAGGTTCGGCTTCAATATACTTTCGCAGTCGGACGATAAAGTTATCTATCGCGCGCGTGTCTGTATCCTCGTGAAGTCCCCAGACATCTTCGAGCATCGATTTCCGCGAAATAACTTTCCCTTCGTGTTTGATCAGGTAACGAAGCAGATCGGCTTCCATCAAGGTTAAAGTAATAGACTTTTCTCCGGCCCTGAGCTGAAGATTCGCAAAGTCGATGACCTTCCCAGCGAATTGATATTCCTCTGCCGGTTCGGCTGAGACCGGAGTAACCTCGGTTCCGTTTGCAGTTGCATTCAATCCCTGATGCAGCCATTCTTTTCTGCGCAAGAGTCCTTTTAAACGCGCAATCAGAATTGACAGTACAAACGGTTTTGCCAGGTAATCGTCGGCGCCGGATTCGAAACCCCGCAACACATCTTCTGGCCGGCCACGTGCAGTCAACATCAATATCGGAACAAACTGGCCGGTCTGTCGAAGTTCTGAGGCGACTTCGAAACCATCTTTGCCCGGCAACATCACATCCAGAACGACGGCGTCGTAAGATTTGTCCGGCTCGTTCAGCAGAGCAATCGCCGTCTCGCCATCACCGGCGATGTCTACGCTGTATCCTTCCTGCTCGAGGTTGAAACGCAGACCGTCTGCGATGTGGCTTTCGTCTTCGACGACTAAAACTGCAGTCATGCGTGAATCCCCGGCAGTTGAATTGTAAATATGCTGCCTTTGCCTTCGCCTTCGCTTTCGGCAAAAACTCTGCCGCCGTGTTTTTCGATGATGGAATCGACTATGAAAAGCCCCAGACCTGTTCCTTTAATTCTGGACATTACGCGACCAGGAACGCGATAAAAGCGATTGAAGATACGTTTAAGCTGCGTTCGTGGAATACCGATGCCCTGATCGGTCACTCGCACGATGATCTTTCCATCCAGATCGGTTGAGAGGTCAACGGCTACTTGTACCTGCTTGTCTGAATACTTGATTGCGTTGTCCAGCAGGTTTTTGACGGCTGTGTGTAATTCGTCAGGATCGCCGAGTACCGTTGCACGTTTGCCGTTCGCGAATGATTCCGAATAATTAATCGATTCCGTGGTCAGGTGATACTGCTGATGGCAAACATCGACGGCATCTTTCACCAGGTCAGTCATATCGACCTGCTGTTTGTTCAGTACTCGCTTGCGCTGGCCGACCTGACCAGCACGCAAGACCTGTTCGACGGTGTGCAACAAACGATTGCTGTCGCTGAGCATGATTTTGTAAAACTCCTGCCGTTTGGCATCGTCGACTTCACGGGTTTGCAATGTTTCCAGATAGAGTCGAATCGATGCGATCGGCGTTTTCAGCTCGTGAGTGACGGCATTGATAAAGCTGTCGTGTTGATCGTTTCTGCGAATTTCTCGCACCAGAAAAATGGTGTTCAGAACCAGACCTGCGATGATTGCGATAAAAAACGCGATACCAAAAATCAGCAGAAAGACCTGTCGCCAGTTCAGCAATATCCATCCGATATTCAAGGCAACGGCCACCGCAACCAGACAGGCTCCGAGCGTGATAAAGAAAGCGATGGTTTTCCGACGGCTGCTGACGCGCATAGGGGGATTATAGAGGAAAAGGGCCCGGAGGTCAGGGGTCAGAGGTCGGGGACCGGTTTCACTGTGAAATGAAAATCAAGCAACGGGCAAAAGTAGATCTACGACTAAAAACAACAAAGGGCAGCAAACGCATTTTGTTTGCCGCCCTTTATCCGTACCGTGCAAGGGACACCTATTTAATTCTGTCCCTGATCTCCGACCACTGGCCCCTGACCCCTGCTCCTACGCTTCAGTCGTCACCAGCGGCGGCGTCAACGAGGTTTCAATCGCTGGGATTTCTTCCTTGACCTTTGCGACTTTGATATCTCTCAGCAAGCCAAAGAAGCTCATTATTTTGATCACATACCAGTTGGGATCGATTTCATACCAGACCAGACCGTGTCGCGCAGATACCGGATGCGCATGATGATTGTTGTGCCAGCCTTCGCCAAAACTGAGCATTGCAACCCAGAAAGAATTCTTTGAATCGTCACTCGTCTTGAATCTCTGCTTGCCCCAAATATGAGTAGCGGAATTTACCAGCCAGGTCGAATGCCAGGCCACAACTGTACGAAGGAAACAGCCCCACAGCATTACCGACCATCCACCGAACGCCAGCATCAGGATCGCGCTAATCGTAAATGGCACCCAATACCATTTGGTCATCCAGACGTGGAAACGGCTTCGCATAAGGTCGGGCGAGAATTTCGACATTCCTTCTCTACTATGCTCCAGCGAACTGCCGGAATAGATCCAGGCCATGTGCGCCCACCATTTGCCATCGCGTGGAGAATGTGGGTCACCTTCTTTATCTGTGTATTTATGATGAATTCGATGCGTTGCGACCCAGGCGATCGGACCGCCCTCAAGCGCCATATTTCCGCAGAGAGTCAGGAAATATTCAACTGGCTTGAGTGCCTTGTAACCCCGATGGGTCAGCAGACGGTGATAACCAACTCCGATACCCAGACTGCCGGCAATCCAATACATCACGATGCCGACAACCAGGCCTTTCCAGGTAAACATAAAAAGTGCGGCGACTGCCAGAAGATGAAAAGCAATCAGGAATGAGAGGACGGACCAGTTGATCCCTTTTCCTCTGAGTTCTTTAATCGATGGTTCGGACATTATTACTCCTTGTTTGTCGATCTTTGTCGACCTGATCAACGATCCTCCAACCAATATTTCTTATCGTTTCAATAGGCTTATCTTATGAACAGATAGTATCAATTTGCTGCAATCTTGATTGTAATAGTTATGTAATGACAAGCATTTACGGGTTTTGCCGCCAGACTTTCAAAAAATCTGATCAAACGCATATGAATATCATCTTTCTCTGTGTTCCTTTGGGCGCTTCGTGGATAGAATACCGATCTCAAATTTCCCAATCGAGGTAAGCGTCATGAAAGTCGCAGAGATCCAATCGTTCGGAATTGATGAAGTAGTCCTGGCTGACCGGCCCGAGCCAAAACCACAATTCGGACAAGTCGTCATAAAGGTTAAGGCAGCTTCCCTTAACTATAGGGATCTAATGATGGTTAAGGGCGTTTATAATCCAAAACTGCGCAGACCCCTGATTCCTCTATCCGACGGTGTCGGCGAAGTCGTTGAGGTAGGGACCGGTGTCACACGTGTCACAGTTGGCGACCGGGTCGCTGGAATATTCATGCAGAAGTGGATTGATGGTCCTATCGATGAAAGCAAAGCTCGCCCGGCACTGGGTGGGGATATCGACGGGATGGCAGCCGAGTTCGTCTGTCTGGATCAAGAGGGCATCGTTCACGTACCGGATTTTCTGACCGACGAGGAAGCGGCGACCTTACCTTGTGCCGCGGTCACCGCCTGGGATGCCCTGATCGATCAGGGACAGCTAAAGGCGGGTGATTCGATCCTGATTCAGGGGACTGGCGGTGTTTCTATATTCGCTCTGCAGATTGCGCGAATGACGGGTGCGAGTGTAATCGCGACGTCAAGCCATGACGAAAAGCTCGAACGCGTAAAATCGATGGGGGCTTCTGATGGAATCAATTACAAAACGCATCCTGATTGGGACAGCAAAGTTCTGGAAATTACCAACAAAGCAGGTGTCGATCATATCGTCGAAGTGGGCGGAGCGGGAACTCTGGCGCGGTCATTCAAGGCCGTGCGAAAAGGCGGTCACATCAGTTTGATCGGCGTCTTGGCGGGCGCAACGGCCGAAGTCAATCCAATGCCGATCTTGATGAAGAATATCCGCGTGCAAGGAATCTTCGTCGGCAGTCGCAAGATGTTCGAAGACATGAACCGGGCAATCGCACTGAACAATCTGAAACCAGTTATCGATCGTGTCTTTGAGTTCAAAGAAATTAAAGAAGCACTGAAATACATGGAAAGCGGAGCACATTTCGGCAAGATCTGCATCAGGATGTAGCGCGCAGCGGAGGAGCGCAGACAGGATGCCTGCGCTCTCAGGTTCTGCCGGTCAATTGAGCGGCAGGGAAATTTCGTGATGGCCGGCCATTACTACTCTGCGAAAGAGCAAACAGAGGAATTCTTTCAGACAATACAGACAACGTTCGTCAGTGACCTATCGAGTGACGGCAAAATCCTGTTACACATGCTACGATAGTAAGTAGGGATCTAGCTATGGCAATAAACAGACTGGAAAATATCCTGATTCAAGCAAAAATGCTCTCACCTGACGAACTGGCTCAGCTAGTGAAACAGGCAACAGAGATGCTTGAGCAGGATAGGCAATCCAACAAAACGACACCGCGGTACACCGCCCTATTTGGCGCGGGTCGCGGTAGCTTTTCAAGTCAGGATGAGGCTGACCTCTTCGTGCGTAGAGAGCGTGAGGCATGGGACGAGTAAGCACGGAGCTTGGATCAAAGGTTTACCTCGACACCAACATAATCATATAAGCGATTGAGGGATTTGCCACACTTGCTGATCAGGTCCAAACTCTATTGCAGGCACTGGAAGATGGCGAAATATCGGCTGTGACCAGCGAACTTACCCTGGCTGAAGTTTTGGTAAAGCCAATAAAAGCTAACAATCTCATAGCGCAGCAAGCTTATCGGATCTTTCTAACGTCGAGCCCTGTTTTGGAGGCAGCACCGATAAGCCGCGCAATCCTGGAAGAAGCCGCTTCGTTGAGGGCAACGACTAAATTGAAATTGCCAGACGCAATTCATTTAGCGACTTCAAATTTCACCGGCTGCGATTCATTTCTTAGCAATGATGTTAATTTCAAATTGGCAGGAGTTGGCACGGTCAAGATTCTATCGGAAATAAATCTAGTCACGCCATAAACGACAAGTGGAATTCTTAACGTAAATCATGCAGGCAAGGCTCCTGCGCTCCCACGCTGGGCGATTATCCTAGTGTCCTTCTTGACGGTGCAATCGCATTCGCGATCAGCATACCCGCGACCAGTGCGGTCGCCATCAAGGTCATCTTAAACGCAGTGTCGACGCCGGACATTGTTTGTTTGTCCAGCAATGAGGCCAGGCTGCGAAACCCTATACTGCCAGGTACCAATAACAGTATTCCGGGAACCAATGTTACCGCCGCAGGGCGATCACGAAATCGCGCAATCAGATTACTGGCCAGACCGACCGTCAGCGCCCCCGCGAAAACGCCTAACTCTGGACCAAAGGCTCGTGCACCCAATCGACTGCCGATAATCGCCAATGCACCGGCGAACAATATCCAGCCAGCATCGATTTTGTGCGCGCGCAACAGAATCATAAACGCCAATGGCGCAAAGAGCAGTGCAACAAATTCTGTCCACGCCGGCAACATAACAGGGCTGATTACATGAGGTTTGCCGAATGCAAATTCCGCAACCTTACTGCCAAGCGCTACTCCAAACCCTATTGATAAAAACAACACCAGTGCGCTGCTGAATCTCGCGGTGCCCGCGACGAGGTGGCGTGTGGACAACTCGCTCATCGCTGTAGTCAATGTTAATCCTGGAATCAAAACGATCAGACCGGCAAGCGTGGCATTCGATACCGAAAAGGGTCCGATTGCAAAAGTTAAGCCGGCCGCGATTAATGATGCCATCAATGCCGCGATTGGCTCGAATACTCTTCCGAAACCGGCTTGCGCATTGGCGATCAATGAAAGCAACCCAATGAATAGTCCAATGCCCGCCGACACAACGATTTCGCGCATTCCGCCACCCAGAAATCTGGAGGCAGCGGCCGAAGAAACACCAAACGCAATCATCGTAATAACCCGGCCGTATTTAGGCGGTTGGGCGATGATCTTGTCGATTTGTATCGAGCCTTCGGCAGCAGAAATTTCGCCGCACAATACTCCGCCGACGATCACATCCAGATCGGCCAATTTGGCCAGATTTACGGCGCTCGGCTCTACTCTTATTAGATATGTATGCTGATGGTCTTGTTCACCGAAAGCGACAAAGATCGAGGTAGGCGTGGAGAAAAACTGACTTTGCAAGCCGAGTCTTTCGGTAGCCTTTGTAAGAACGGCTTCAAGTCTGTCGGCGGAATAACCCACCGCGTGCAGCGCTCGCCCGAGACGAAGAATAAACCCGACGGTATTGCTGTCGAGATCTTTGCCGGTATGTACGTCTACGGACGACGATTCTGTGTCCAAATTCTCTTTAAGCATCTCTGTTCTTGGACCTGTCTTAGAGAGCGTAGCCCATATTCAAATATACTTAAAGTTCCAAAGGTCGGGCTTTAATTGGATGTCGGACTAGATTACACCGGCGGTCGCAACGAATAGTCCTCAGCAAGATCACGACCTACGCCGCCAAAGTCGGCGCCAATCTCTTTTGCGCGTCGTAACGCAGCTTCGACGTGAGGTTGTATATTGTTCTCGCCAATCTTCTCAACAAATTCTGATTGTTTCAGGAGTTTTCCCGGCTGATCCCGCGCGCCACATAGAAGCAACGTCTTACCGGCCTTTTTGAGGCGTTCAGACAACACCTCAAACGCATGCATTCCTGTCGCGTCGATAGCCGTCATGTTACGAAGTCGAAGAATCATCACCGGAGCAAACCTGGCTAAATCTGCTGTTTCTTCGGCTAACTGATCGGTTGCTCCAAACAGGAATGGTCCGTGGATACGCAGGATTGATACGTAAGGAGGGAATTCTTTATCCTGCAAAATATGTGGACGACCGTCCTCTATGTACTCAGCGGTGACGGTCGAAACTGTTGTCGTTTGTGAAACTCGATAAATGTACAACACCGAAGCGAGCGCGATACCCACCTCGACGGCCACGGTAAGGTCGGCAAAGACTGTCAGCGCGAATGTCGCAATCCATACTGTCTTGTCTGCCTTTGAAAGCTTCAGAATCGTGCCAATCTCTTTCCATTCGCCCATGTTGTAGGCCACTACGAAAAGAACCACAGCCAGAGTTGCCAACGGGATAAATTTAGAGAGTGGCGCGGCTATCAGCAGAATCACAAGCAACGTCAGCGCGTGAATCATCCCGGCCACCGGCGTTTTCGCGCCAGATCGAATATTGGTCGCAGTCCGTGCAATGGCTCCGGTTGCCGGAATTCCACCGAAAAGAGGAGTCAGTATATTCGCGGTACCTTGCGCGACCAGTTCCATACTTGAGTTATGCCTGTCGCCGCTCATTCCATCGGCGACAACTGCGGACAACAAGCTTTCAATGGCGGCCAGCAGCGCAACAGTACAGGCCGACGGTAGTAAGGGCAGAATTAGATCAGGTCGGAACTGTGGAATAGAAAACGGAGGCAAACCAGTCGGGATACCGCCAAATTTGCTCCCTATGGTCTCAATCGGCAAATGGAAAAGAGCAACCGCGACTGTCCCCAGGACCAGTGCAACAATCGAACCTGGAATCTTCTTGGTAAAGCGTGGAATGATCAGGATAACGGCCAACGATAACAGGGCGACAACTACGGTTGGAATGTGTATCGTTCCTAAATGTTTCGTCAGCATTGTCATTCTTCCAAAGAACTCGCTGGGAATCGGAGGAGTCTTCAGTCCCAGGAAATCTTTGATCTGAGTGGACGCGATCAACAGAGCGATTCCATTGGTAAAACCAATTGTGACTGGTCGCGGAATAAATTTTACCGCAGCGCCAAGACCGCTGATACCCATGACGACCAGCAATACTCCGGCCATCAGGGTGACCATCAACAGGCCGGAGATTCCAAATTTGGCAATGATACCGGCGACAATCACCACAAACGCGCCAGTCGGACCACCGATTTGTACACGCGAACCGCCCAGCGCCGATATGACAAATCCAGCGACTACTGCGGTGTAGATGCCGGCCTGAGGTGTGACTCCGCTTGCGATTCCAAAGGCCATTGCCAGCGGCAACGCGACCAGACCGACAGTAATACCAGCAATCAAGTCAGCGCCGAAATCTTTGACGCGGTAATTTTTCAGGCATATTAAGAGCTTCGGGATAATCTGATGGTTGGCGTTTCCGACTGGAAGGTTTGAACTCACTGATCGGCCTTTTCCTATTTACGAAGTGGTTTAACTGGTTTGACAGGTCCAATCTCTTCCAGCATGCTGCGAACGCCGATCAAATGATTGTTGAAAATTTCTTTTGCAACATCCAATAACTTAAATGTGCATTTATCCTGCACCGAATAAAAAACATTCGAACCATCTTTTCGCGCGGTGACAATCCCCCTGTTGCGCAGCACCGCCAATTGCTGCGAAGCATTTGCGATTTCCACGTCAAATAATTTGCTGATTTGATTGACGGTCAGTTCGCCTTCCCGTAGCGCATCCAGGATGGAGATTCTTAAAGGATGAGCGAGCGCTTTAAAAAACTCTGCTTTAAAATTGCTCAACTGTTGTCGCATGTTCAATTTATCGCATTCGCGCAGTTGCAAGAATGTGCAAATATAATATGTTCGATGATATATGTCAATTCCGCCATCGGACGCCCAACCCTTTAGACACAATTTTTCCGGGTTGTGCGCCTGGTTTTCTTGGAGGAAGAATGGTTATGAACTATTATGTGCCCAAACCCGTTCCAGCAACTGAGCTGCGGTGAACCGTTGAAAAGGAATGACGTATGAAACCTTTCCTCCTTGCAAATACTATCGTTCTGGTATTTTGTAGCGCTGCCTTGGCTCAGACGCCTCCACCGGCACAAGCATCTGCGGACTGTGCGGAAGCTGCGGTTCTGAAAAAGTCGCTTGATAGTGCGCAAGCCCGGTTGAGAGATTGGCCGAATCTGAATCGATATCGAAAAGATAATTCAGAATTGGCCGCGCCGGCTGCCGGCGAAACTCGCGTCGTCTTTATGGGCGATTCAATCACTGATTTCTGGGTTCGGCCGGGAATGGGTGGATTCTTTCCCGGGAAACCTTATGTGGATCGCGGTATTAGTGGTCAGACGACGCCGCAAATGCTTCTGCGTTTTCGCCCGGACGTAATTGCACTGAAACCAAAGGTAGTCGTAATTCTGGCCGGAACAAACGATATCAGCGGCAACACCGGACCGATGCCGATATCGGCGATTGAGGATAACCTGGCGTCGATGGCGGAGTTGGCGCGAGCAAACGGGATTCGAGTGGTGCTGTCTTCGGTCTTGCCGGTTAGTGACTACGGTCATGATAGAGAAGGCAAACAGATAGTCATGACAAAAGGCCGGCCGCCTGAGATGATTCTGGCCTTAAATTCCTGGATCAAGAAGTACACCGAAGAGAACGATTTTGTTTACCTGGATTATTTTTCTGCGATGGTCGATGACAAAGGATTTTTGAAGACAGATATAGCCGACGACGGTTTACATCCAAACGCAAAGGGCTACGCGATTATGTCGCCGCTGGCCGAAGCAGCAATCGCAAAAGCATTAACCAAATCACGATAAAGGACAAATTAATGCCAAAACGAAAATCCCCAGCTCAAAAAGTTGCTCCGACCGAAATAATCACATGCACACCGAAGGGCCTTCCATCAAATCTGATCGTTCCGGCCGCTAAGAAAGCCGTTGAGATCAATCCTGTCAATCATCCGCGTCTTGATCGGCTTTCGATGGTGATGCCGGGATTCGCGCCTACGCCAGAGCGAATAGCCGTCGTTACCACAAAATACTGGCACGGTGGCGGCGTCAAACTTAAGGTGGGATTTCTGGATAATCCTCCGTCCGATTTGAAAAAAAGGATTCTCCTGCATATGAACGCCTGGGCGAAATCATGCAATGTGCAGTTTGTTGAAAGTAAGAGCGATCCTCAGGTACGAATCGCACGCACTCCTGGAGGAGGGCATTGGTCATTTGTAGGGACGGATATCCTGAGCATTGCGGCGAACAAACCGACGATGAATCTGGACTCGTTTTCGATGCAGACCCCTGAATCGGAGTATCATCGCGTAGTTCGCCACGAAACCGGCCACACCCTTGGCTGCCCGCACGAACACATGCGCAAAGAGCTGGTCAAGCAGATCGATGTCAAAAAAGCGATTCAGTATTACCAGCAGACTCAAGGGTGGGATGAACAAACGGTTCGTTTGCAGGTGCTGACACCGATTGAGGAATCGTCGTTGATCGGAACAGTGCACACAGACGCGAATTCGATAATGTGTTATCAGATTCCAGGCATTATCACGAAAACGGGAGAGGCCATACAGGGCGGTCTGGATATCGACAAAACAGATTACGATTTCATGGCGACAATTTATCCAAAGCCAAAGTCCAGTGCATCGGCACTTAAAGATCCTGTCTTGAAAAGTAAATCTAAAAAGAAATCGAAGAAATCCGCAAAGCCATCAAAAGCCAGAAACGGCGGAAAAAAGAGCTGAAGTCCGTCGGCTCTATTTAGTTGGTTTTTCTGATCAGCCTGGCGTCGGCCCAGTCGAATTGTCCGCGGCCCATGCGATTTGACCCAGTCACGCGTAGGGTCAGTTTTTGCACTCCCGAAGTGTTCACGTTTACGATCTTCGGTCCATCTGATCGTTTGATTTGGCCGCTCTTCCAGATTTCTTTGTCGTCTGCCAACAGAATGAATTCGACAGTAGCATCATTGTTATTTGCGTTGTTATTCGCGACATCTTCAAATCCAACCTGAGCCGAAAAATTATCGAATAATCCCTTCAAATCATATTCGATGTCGGAATTCAGACGTGTTCCAACTCCTGTTGCAAACCGTTTTCCCCCCAGCGACATTCCACGACCACCCAGAACCCGGTTCGCATCAAAATTGCGATTATTCTGAATAGCGCGACTGGGCTCAATTTCGGCCAAGTTTATTTCTGTCGGTAGAATATTCTTTATCGTGAATTTCAATTCCGATTTTTTCTGATTCACCGTGCCGTCATCCCAGACCGACTTTACTTCCACATTGTATTCTTTGTTTGGATCCAGTCCGCGCAACGGAAAACTGTTGCTCGGCGTGTAGCCAACCATCTTGCCATCCAGGAATAATTGATAACCGGCGTTCAAATAATATTGCGAATTCCAGGTTACATTCACGCCGTTGATGCCGACACGTTCGACGGCAAGATTCGCGGGCTCGCGGACTGCGTAATGATAAATGTCCGATGGCTCGAAACTGATGGTCCAATTTACATCTGTTGTTCGCGGCGAAGTGAACTGAACAGTTGCCCATCCCTGATGATTTGAAATCTTAACCGGCACAACGCCTGATGCGGTGCGCGCAGTGGCCTGTTTGACCGCGTAGTTTTTGCCTTTTGGAAAAGCAAATCGTAATTCGTACGGATCGTCTTTGATTACTTTGCTCTTGCCTGTAAAAGAATCGCCGGTCTGATTTAACGAAGCCAGATCGACCCATCCCTGAGTAATGTGACGATTGGTCGAGACCAATTGAATCTGGTCCGTCGCGGGAACCAATGTTAGCACACGAACACTGGTTGGCGCCGCGTCAACGTTGAAGCCTTTTTCCCAAGCACCAAGATATTCTTTGTTCCAGAAATCGAAAACGTGAACCGGTGTATCGTCAGGGATGCCCAGGTCTTTCCAACTCAGATAAGTTTGCTCGGATTTGCCTTGTTCATAATTGAAGACGCCGACGACATCATAGTTGCGGTTCAAGTGATTAATTTTTAGGTCCCAGATTCGTTTGTTTCGATCGGTTGGAAACAGATCAAGCGGTCGTATATCGACGGCCGGATAGACTCTGCGCATTATATCGACTCGATCTTCTGACAAATCCATCAATCGGTCGCTGGACATCAGCGCCTGTCCCGTCAAGCCCTGCAGAGTCGCCCACGCGCGCGCCTGATCAATCGTCAGCGGCGAACGCAACAACATCACGTCAGGATCAGCGTACCAGAGCACATTGTGTTGATAATAGTTCTGCAGAGTGGCTCTCAGAGCGACCCTGAAACCATCCCAGCCCAAAACCACATCACCGCCGGTGCGCGAGCCATTCATTATCCCCGCGCCTTCGACGGGCTCGCCCCAGCAGCCCAGCAGATATCTGTTTTCGCCGATGGCGTCGCGGATAGTCTCAATCGTTTTTCGATAAAGTCCGTCGGTATCGTCGGCCGGATTTTTCATGAATGATTTTTTCGTTTTGTATTCACCGACGACTACCGGCTGACCATCGATTTTGAAGTATTCGTATCCCCAGCCTGAGAACTTTGTGAACATGTCTTTCAGATAGGCCTGGGTTTCCGGTGTTGACGGGTCGATCAGATATTTGCCTTCCCAGGTGCTGGATGCGGTTGAGCCGTCGGGTTTCATCAGGAAGATATTGGGGCTTTTCTTCACTACCTCTTCATTTGACTGGCCGTGAGGAGCAAGCCAAAGCCCCGGTGTCAATCCAACCGATTTTATGTACGCGGCCAGTTTGTCCATTCCTTTCGGAAATCGAAAACTGACGATGGTCCAGTCGCGTGCAGAGCCACGACCTTCGCCCTGCCATCCGTCGTCGATCTGAACGTATTGCGCGCCGTAATCTTTCAGGTTGTCGGCGATCCATTTAGCGTTACGTTCAACCTCTTTGTCGCTGATATCCTGATAGTAGTAATACCAACTGCACCATCCCGAAGGCGGCAACGGGAAAATCGATTTGTCGATGGGTTTGAAATATTTCAGCCCGAGCGTGTTTCGATAATAGTTATCAATTACCGAACCGTCATTGTGTTTCACCTGATCTCTTGTCAGATCATAAGTCCCGTCAGCGATTGTCGGTTTGACATCGCCGAGCGTCATTACAAATAGGTCTTTGTTGTTACCGTCTTTTGTCCTGCAAGGAATGACTGAAGGAGCAGCCACTGATTTGGTCGGTTGCGCTGAATTCCGTTTTGCAGTTTGAGCAAATGGAACTCCGCAAAGCAAACCGGCCAGCAGAATGACGGGAATGATTGATCGCATTTTTGGGCCTCGCAGGTGATGACGTTTGGAGAACAGCAGGATATCTTCGCAGCCGATAAGAAGGTCGTCTTGAACGACTATATGTTTGATTGAATCTGATTAGCGGAGGCGGCGCGGCAAATGGTCTTCCTTATGCCACGCCTTCCATCTTTTGTTTGAAAGTCAGCTCGATAAACTCAGCCGGGCGAATCATCTGCAAGGTAACCTGAACGATCATATAACCATCCAGAATATCCTGCGGAGTCATTGTGCTGCCTAAACCGGCTTGCACTGTAAAAGCATCCGAAGCCTTGTCTCCCATCAAACCGCCTTGCGACCACAATCCCTGAAGGAAACTCGAAATCATTGACACAACGGTTACCCAGGTCTGCCCGTCGTTTGCAGCAAACACAAATTGATTCAACGCGTTTTTGATCGATTGCTCGATATAAATAATCGTGCGTCGCACCTGAATGTAACGCCAGTCGTTACTGTTGCCGTCCAATGTTCGTGCACCCCAAACGACCGAACCCCTGCCGACAAAATCGCGAATTGCGTTCACGGCCTTTCCATCGAGGGGCATATTCAGGTTGCCTTGTTGATCGTTGCTTAGCCTAAAGGTAGAGCCGGTCACCGACGACAGACCAATATTTGCAGGAGCGTTCCAGACCCCGCGATTCGCATCGTTATACGTATAAACACCGGCCATCGCGCCGCTCGGCGGCAGGACCTGTTCTTTAGGCGCAATCACATTCATTATGTCACGATAAAGTTGAAGTGCATTTCCCAGTTGCTGATTCAGCTTCTTTTCATCCTGACCGCCTTTTCCAATTGCGTCGATGTACGATTGAACCGTGGTCCTTTGATCGCCCTGATAAAGATTGTTGTTTTCAATCGTCAGAATCTGACGAAGAGTTTCCTGCGAGGAAGGCTTAGCGTTGCCGCCGTCTTTTGCATCAATGTTCGTGAAATCAAAATCGGTCCAACTGCTGAGAGTGGTGTTGAGGAACGGGAAATACGCCATCCCGTTACTTTTGCCAAGGTCGCTGACGTTCTGACGGAACTGCTGTATAACGTCATCAAGAGTCTTGTCGTTATTGACGAAGAGAGAGCCGTAGACATCCAGAATAGCGACGCGATCCTGAAGCGTGTCGCATTGTCGGATCATCGCCTGCACTACATTCTGGAACTGACTGCTCTGCCACGCTGGAGCCGGAGCAACATCTGCAGGTAAAGAGACCGCATCGGGAATTACCAGCATTGTCGGACCTGTTTGTTGGCTGATTGCGTCCAGGCCTTTCAGCAACGCGGATTTTTCTATGCGTAGCTCATCGAAATTGCCGACTGAGACGATATAACAATTTCCGCCGCCGTTGTTGTAGAAAAGCCTCATGCTGTCGTAGAGCATAAATCTGCACGGTGCGGTTGACGTGACAGAATAGCAATGCACCGAAGGATGTTCGGTTGGCGCACCCTTCGAATCAAGGTCGGGCGTAAGTGCAACAAAGTCATACTGCTCATTCGCGATTTTTTGTTCGTCGGTAACCTGGACCAGATCATAAATGGCCTTTGGCCGTGCGCCGAAGATCGATTCAAAATCTGCCATCGACTGGATTGCCACAGGTTTGAATAAAACTGATTTGCCTTCTATTTCCGCCTTTTCCGTATAACCGATGAAGGCCGGCACTGCAGTTTGTACGCCGACAATCGACGGTGGAAACGCGTTTGATTCGGTGACGTACACACCGGGAGTTTTCAATTTGCTCTGTGACATGAGGACACCTCGATAATGACCGGATATGAAGAAAATGGTTCGATGCCGTTAGATTACTACAGAAAAGTAATTGAGGCTTACCAAATCTCGCGAAGGTTCAATACAAATCCGGGTAGCACGACTCCATCCGAAGTGGTATCAGATCGCTCGGCATCTCAACGGCCAGAACGACGATGGTCAGTCGTTCAGCACCCCTAACCGGTCCTCGATATTCCTGCCAGTAATTTCGCGGTATGCGTTTGCAAGGCGATCTTGGCGATCAGCGTCAGGATTACTGGCATAGGCCCAGACAAGAGCGTCGGTATTGGCAAACCAACGGAGATGCTTTGCTGTATTGACGGCAGATTGACTATATCCCGATCTGCTATTGATTATCTCGTCAATCGACCGATTGGCGGCCCGCCCGACTTGCCAATCCAGTATGAACGGGGCTGAAATGGCCAGCAGCGCTGAAGTCACGATCATCCCGGTTGGTCTTCGGCCCTGATAAATTGTCGTGGCACGATTTATTGCCCTCATGCCGTAACGCAGAAATACATGACCTGTTGCGAATGGAACGAACCCCAGCACACCGATTATGAAGATCAGCCCGATTAAAGTTACTGGTAACATCAGCGCACCGACAATAAATGAAAAGATTGCTGCCGAAATAAAAAGGCCACCGAGCAAAGCCGCGTATCTTTCAGCCTGATGACGCAAGACCAGCCAAAACAACAGCCCCAGAATCGCCAGTGCGCTGAACAGATAAATCGAAATTGCAATGTGATTTAGGGATAAATACGAATCTCCGCGGAACCCGCCATTAATAATACCCGGGTCAAAATAGAAACAGATTACCGGCATCACGATTCCGAAAATAATATCGAAAGCGAGTTGTGATTTGGTGGTGGAGTCAGAAAACTGTCGTTTCCAGAATCCCTTTTTTGGATTGAATGGCTGAGCACCAAGAATACTGGTCATGGATACCCTCGAATTAACTGCCCGGGACTTTCGAGTTCAGCCCCCATTAGGATTTAACGCGAAGTGCTGAGCGGGCGGCTCGAAGAGCACGACGTGAATTACCTTAATTGTAAGACATCGTCGGCAGGCTCGCAATATTTGTGCTCTGATTTAAACAACAGAGAAATAATAAAAAAGAATCGTTTCCGCATAGATAGCGTTTGAGTGTGTAAGTTGGTTCTGGGAGCGGTTATGCGGCAACTGGTGCAGAGGTGTATATTGTGGGGAACAGCAATAACAGCAACGTATGACTATATGTCAAAGATTTTGCCTTATACGATGTTCTTTAGAGTATTGCTCAGACCGCTGATTGTGCCTGGTATGACAATCTTCCCAATAGAGAGGACGGACTTCAGATCCCCGGATGAATTGGTATTCCTTTATCTCTTCAATATTGTTTCGTACGCTTTGTTACTCTTACCGCCGCTTTGGGTGCTTAGCCGGTTTCAAAAACGCAGGCGCTAATTCGCACTTTCGCATCGCTTCTTGATAATCTCCAATATGTTCTGCTGGATATCTCGCATTATGTAATCGGTCCACAACCCGGCATAGATATTGAAACGCGTGGATAACCGATGCTGGCTGCTTAGGTGCAGAATGACTTTACCGTCGGGGGTTGGTTCGATCCTGTATTCGCCCTGCAACACGTCAAAATATGGCCCACCGACGGTTACGTGTTCATCAAGCGTGGTCGGCGGAATCGATTTTGTGTCGGCCTTTATGCTAAAGGCGAGTTCCTTGTCCGCCTCCCATTTGTTTATTGTTTCGATGAACAGCACTCCGTGTTCGAATGTTGCGTGTCGAACGCCGCCGATGCCCTCTTGCGACAGGGTAGCCTCAACCGGGCGTGGAAATCCTATTCGATGGAAGAAACTGGTTCGCTGTTCTTCAGGTTTGATTTCACGCACTCTCTCGATATTTTGCCATACGGAATGCGGCTGCGCATTGATTGTGATCTGCGTTTCCACTGTACGCGATGATTGCGGGAGCGGTAATCTGTTTTCGATTGCTGAAGACGCTAGTGGTACCAGAAGAAAGAAGATAAGCAACGGGCCTTTACGACCGCGTGAATTTTTGGCATTCAAATAAGTTCCCGCGGCCACTCCGCCGATTGAAGACATCATTAGAAAAACGGGCAGCGCCATTATTAAACAGATCGAGCCTTCCCATCCGATGATCCCGGCAATTATCAACAGCAATAATGAAGGCACCCACGGCATGAAGAATCGGAATTTCCATGATCGGGGTCCTTCTGTTTCGCCGAAATAAACGGCCAGGATTCCCAGAGCAAATGGAAACAGGAACATGAATCCGATCGTCATCACGGTCCAATAGTCCTGCAGGTGATTGTTACTGAACAGGAGCCGAAGGATGAATCCGTATACGACTCCAGCAGCCAGACCGAAATAGATTGAAGGATTAGTGGGAACGCGTGGTTTGATCATTGCTGTTAACCTGATTCTGCTAAAGACAAAGTGTGCTGAGCGGTACCGATATCGGTAATATTAGCACATTCAGGCTAATCGCAATTTGCGGAAATTCAGACGGACTCTTTTGTCATCCGGCCATCAACCATTCGCAAAATGCCAAGCGGATTTGCATTTTGCAATTCGGCCGGTAATGCCGAGTCTGGAAAAGTTTGATAACAGAATTGCCGGGTAAACCGGAATATGGCTCGCGTGCCCACTGATGTTGACCGTCCGTCTGAAGTCGCAGGGTACGGACCGCCGTGCACCATCGAATGGCATACTTCAACGCCCGTAGGAAATCCGTTGAAGAGTAAACGCCCGACTTTGTTTTCGAGGATCGCAATCAGGTCGGCGTATTCGCGCAGGTCATCTTCCGTGCCCTGGATTGTGGCGGTCAAATGACCCTCGAGATTTCGTGCGATCTCCAGCATCTGTTCGCGGCTGGAATGCGTAACCAGCAATGTGGAGGGACCGAATACTTCGTCGCTCAATTCGTGATTTTCTAAGAACGTCGCGGCATCGGTCTGGAACAACGCGGCAGCGGTCTGGCATTTTCCTTCAGCATCATTGTGGGCGATCGCTTTTACATTCGATGCCTTGAGCTTTGCTCCGACGCCTTTGTCGTACGCCGAAGAAATTCCCGGAGTCAGCATCGTAAACGCGGCCGAGCTAGACATCAGTTCGCCAAGCTTATTCGCAAAGGCGGCCGCATCACCGTCGTCATTCATCAGCACCAGTCCAGGATTTGTACAGAACTGGCCAGAACCCAGCGTCACCGATCCATGCAATCCTGTCGCAATTTCATCCCGTCGTGATTTCATTGCGCCGGGCAATATGAAGACCGGATTGATGCTGCTCATCTCGGCGTAAAATGGAATCGGCTCTGGCCGGGCCGCGCAAGCGTCCATCAATGCGCGACCGCCTGAACGCGAGCCCGTAAAGCCACCGGCCTTGATCAACGGATGTTTGACCAGCGCGGTGCCGATTTCACTGCCGCTGCCATAGAGCAGCGAAAACGTTCCTTCGGGTAAATCACAGGATTTCACGGCTCGACTGATTGCCAGACCGATCATTTCCGCAGTACCCGGATGCGCGTGATGCGCCTTTACGATTACAGGATTTCCGGCTGCCAATGCTGATGCTGTGTCGCCACCCGCAACCGAAAATGCGAGAGGGAAATTGCTGGCGCAAAAGACAACCACAGGGCCGATCGGTCGCAGCATCGATCTGATATCGGGCTTTGGCAGCGGCTTTCGGTCGGGCTGAGCTTTGTCAATGCGGGCGTCGACCCAGGAACCTTCCTCAATCAGATCGGCAAACAATCTCAATTGTGCGCAAGTTCGGCCAGTCTCGGCCTGAATACGACCGACAGGCAATCCGGTCTCTGAGGTTGCGCGATCGGCAAGGGGTTGCCCGATTGATTCTATATTCTCGGCGATCTTTCGCAGGAATGCGGCCTTTTCAAGGCCTGATTTGCGACCATAGGTTGCGAACGCCTGATCGGCCAGTTGAGCGGCGCGGTTTACCTCTTCGACGGTCGCCGAATAATACAAAGGCGCGATGGTTTCATTTGTCGTAGGATTGAAACCTTGTTGTGATTCCGCGCGCGACTCGCCCCTGCTAAAACCGATGATCGATGTGCCTGCTAGTTCCTGCATTGTTGCTCCCCGAAAAGATTTCCTTCGCGACCACGATGAAATGCCACGAAACCGAATGCCTTGATTGCCTGCGGCAATCCGGGCAGGATCGAGCCCTGCCCCTACAATCGTTCCTCGACTGCCATCATTTCGGACGATTTTTCAACGAGGTCCGAATAATATCCAAAACCTGAGCTCGTTCAGGATCGACCACTTCTAACCGCGGTGGCCGCACTCGTGCATTGCCCATTCCGACTTCCTCTTGAACAAGTTTAATCAACTGGACAAATTTCGGCACAGTGTCCATCCGCAACAACGGCAGAAACCATCGATATAATTCAAACGCTTTTTCGGCTTCGCCGTTCATCGCGTAGTTGAACAGATCGACCGATTCCTTTGGCAGAGCGTTGACCAGGCCGGCTATCCAACCAATTGCCCCGACGCCGATGGCTTCGACTATGGCGTCATCGACGCCGACAAAAAGCGCAAGCCGGTTTCCGATCAATTCACGAATGGCAGTGACTCTGCGGACATCGGTGCTCGATTCTTTGACCGCGCGAAGATTGGGGTGTTCCGATGCGAGCTCTGCAACCTGTTCCGGCAGAAAATCCGTCCCGTACGCAACCGGATTGTTGTAGAGCATGCACGACAGATCAGTGACAGCGATGACTGCGGCCACGTGAGCTTTCATCTCGCGCCAGTCGCTTTTGTAAACATACGGCGGAAGGACCATTAACCCTTTGCAACCTCGATTGGCCGCCTGTTTAGCCAGTTTCACCGCTTCGTCCGTGCTGAGCGCCGAGATCGCCGAAACGACCGGCACGCGATCACCGACGGCTTTGATACAAGTATCAAGAATGGCGTTTTTTTCATCACCGCTCAGCGTCGCACCTTCGCCCAGCGAGCCAAGAGCAACTATTCCCGTGCAGCCATTGTCGATCATCCATTTGCAATGTTCGGTCATGAATTTGTGATCGACCTGCAGATTCTCGTCAAAACAAGTTGTTATTGCGGGCATCACGCCCTTCCACGTCATTGTCATTTGTCTTCTCCTCGGGGATGCAGGCGTCATGCCTGCACGTTCCCGTTAATATGATTCCTTTTCAATGTTTCTCTGCCGCGGCCGCATGAACATGGGACGACTGCGCCCCGAGGCTCTCTAATCTCGCTGGGAATACCGGAGGCCGAACCGATTCAGCGCTCCAGCCAAATAGGAAATCGACCGCACCGCCGCAGATTCTTCCCTGGCACGGTCCCATACCACATCGCGTCTGCAATTTGGCCGTTCGCCATGCGTCGTATTTTTGCAGTCGTTCGTATGTCACATCTTCGCATCGACAGACGATTGTCGATTTGTTGCAGAGCCGTTTCAATTCCGGACGCAATTCAAACGTTTTGTTCAGCACATCAGCGAAATTCTGTTGCTTCTTTCGTTGCTTAAATAACGCTCGAGCCTGTTCATGATTTTCAGTTGCTGCATAGCCGGCTATTTTTCCTTCAACCAGTGAAAGATCAAGACCGCCGATTCCTGTCGATTCGCCCGCGCAATAAACGCCGGCGACTGACGTTTGCTGAAATTCGTCAACCTGTACAGCGCCGTCGCGGGTTTCGCAACCAATCAGGATAGGCAATTCCAGGTTTGGCAACAAATGAAAACCGCAGGCCAGATAATCGCAGGGAATCATCTCGGTTCGATTACCGGTTTGAACAGTCACGCTTCGCAGTTTTTCGTCGCCGGACGCGGAAACAACCCAGCTATCGGTTTTGTAGGGGATTCCGGACAACTCCTTTTTGATTTCGATCGCTTGCAGAATTTTGTCGGGTTGTTTGAGCAACGCCAAACCAAACTTGAACAAATTGGATTGCGATGTTTGTTCTGCGATCATCGAAATCCGAGCGCCGTGTCTGTGCAGATACAATGCGACCGCCAACAGCAACGGTCCTGTACCCGAAATGACTACCGGTTTCCCTGCTATTGGCAAACCGGATTTCACCAGAGCCTGCAAACCACCAGCGCCCATCACGTTTGGCAAGGTCCATCCGGGAAAGGGGAGAAACCGTTCGCGCGCGCCCGTTGCCAGAATCAATTTTGAATATTTTAATTCATAAAGCGAATCGAAAGTTTCAGCGAGCAAAACATTGTTCGTCGGGCTATCAATGATTCGTGCGCCGCGGATGAATTCGACGTTTGTCGAATTGAGTTTTTGAAACCAGCTTGAGGCTTCGGGCACTGTTGGTGTTGTCTGCTCACCGCGCCAGATTTGGCCACCAAGACCGTGATTTTCATCGATGATAGTGATCTGGGAATTTGTTTCGGCCGCTGCACACGCGGCCGCAAGACCAGCAGGTCCTCCGCCGATAACCAGGATGTCTGTTTCGTGCCGTTTGTTATCCATCGGTCCTGATATCCATTCCTTCGCGACAAATAATCTGGCAACTGCGTGCGTGCGGCTGCTTGTCGATTGTGACGCGGCATTCGAAACAGATTCCCATTCCGCATAATGGACCGCGAGGCTCGCCCGAAACTGATTTACGAAACGCTGTAAATCCGGCAATAAAAACCGCAGCGGACACAGTGGTATTGTGCGCTACCGTTATTGGCCGGTTGTTTACGGTTACAGTGATGGTTCCTTTGTTTTCGTTAACCGCCATGATCGCAAATACCTAAAACGTTCGTGTGTTTTCGGAGCGCGGCGAGTTCTCGCCGCTTTGGTACGAGCCGACTTGTCGGCTCAAAAACAATTCCTAAGTAGCGACGACAAGTCGCCGCTTACCAAAGCTATGACAAGTCATAGCACTCCAAAATTTGCTGCTCACTTGCCGGCCGCAATGTCGTCCGACATATTATTCCCGACCCGCGATGGCAAATATGGCTCAACTGGAATCTCAGATTTTCTGTTTATTATCTGATCAACCAACAACCGGCCGGTTGCCAGCGAAGTGGTGATGCCCAACCCTTCGTGTCCCGTCGCTAACCACAAATTCTTTTTAGCCGGATGCGGTCCGATCAATGGCAATTTATCCGGAGTCGCCGCACGGAAACCTGTCCACGTTCGAATGGTCGATAGCCGTGCGATATCGGGCATATATTCGATCGCACGGTCCAGCATCTTCGCCAGCATCGCGTGATCGATTTTTGGATCGTCAACTCCATACTGTCGCGAAGAGCCAATCAACAACTGTCCCGTTTGCCTGGGCTGTACATTGAATGCGACTGAATCGCTGGTCAGTGAATGCGCGCTTTTCAAATAACTCAGTTCCACCAGTTGATGCCTGACAAACCCGGGATAGCGATCTGTAATCGCCAGGTGCCCTTTGCGTTTTTGAACGTCGATTCCCGGCGTCAATTCGGGTGACCAACTGCCGGCAGCGTTGACAACAATCTTTGCGGAGACTCGCGAACCATCGGTTAACGTCACGCCATCATCATTCAGGGTTTTTACGCGGCCGCGGCGGATCTGCGCACCAAGCTCTTGCGCGCGTTCAATCAGAAAACGTGCCGCGCACGGTGGATAGATGACGCCATCGTTTGGAACTCGCAGGGCGCCGGCGAGACCTTTGCGCAGATGGGGCTCGGCCTCTTCCAGTGATTTTCGGTCGAGGACTTCGACCCTGACTTTTCTGTCTGTATAAAATTTTTCTTTGCGGTGGACCTCTTCCATCTCTTCATCATCGGCCGCTACCCACAGCGTTCCACATTCGATGTATTCCGAATCGCTGGCAATGTGCTGCGACAATTCGCGCCACAGACGCTGCGAATAATCGGTCAGGGCGAATTGTGCTTCGGAATCATCCATCACGACCAGATGACCCATACCGGCGGCAGTCGCTCCACCGCCGATCTCTTTGGCTTCGATGACCACAACGCGCATTTTTTCGTGCGCGCATTCAACCGCACAGGCGGCGCCGACAATACCGGCCCCGACAATGACAACATCGAATGAATCAGGAGTCATCTGCGGATGCCCATACAGAAAGGATCGCGTTCGTCCAGGATGAGATCGGCCTCGGAATTCACAAATGCAGAGCCTGTGATCGTGGGAATTACTTTTTCGCCTGTTACGGTGACGCTGCCTTCAAACACGCTGCCGACGATGCTTTCCTGTTTCCAGGTTTGACCTTCTTTTAATTTCCCGTCGGCATACAAGCAAGCCATCTTCGCGCTGGTGCCAGTACCGCATGGCGAGCGGTCGTAACTTTTACCAGGGCACAAAACGAAGTTCTTGCTGTTTACACCATCGAGCTCCGATGGCGAAAACAATTCGACGTGATCGATCTCTTGTCCGTTCGCGCCGGTTATACCCTGTGCGGTAAATGCCTGGCGAATCTGCCATGTGTATTCAGTCAGTTCCTCAAGATTATTTAGATCGAGTTTGAGATTATGTTTGTTGACCAAAAAAAACCAATTGCCACCCCACGCGACGTCGCCTGTTACAGTTGAGCCATCAGCCAGTTTCACCGGAACATTCGCGGCCAAACGATAGCTCGGAACATTACGAACTGTCACCATGCCAGATTCATCCAGGTGCGCTTCGACTGTTCCGGCCGGCGTTTCGATTTTATGTGTGCCATCAGCGAGTCGACCCATGTAAGCCAGCGTGACAACCAGACCGATCGTGCCGTGACCGCACATGCCCAGATAGCCGACGTTGTTGAAGAAAATCACCCCTGCAACACAAGACGGATCGACAGGTTTGCACAACAGTGCTCCGACAACAGCGTCAGACCCGCGAGGTTCATTCACAACTGCAGAGCGGAATGAATCGTACTTGGTTTTGAAGATCTCCAACCGTTCAGCCATCGTGCCGTTACCCAGATCTGGGCCGCCCTCGATGACAGTACGTGTGGGCTCGCCACCGGTGTGGGAATCGATTACTTTTACTCTTCGATAGTTTGTAGAAACCATTAAACCTCGCAACCTTTTCGGAGTGCGGCGACAAGTCGCCCCAGACCAAAGCTATGACAAGTCATAGCACTCCAAATTAAAGTAAAGCAGTCAATCAACGGTGAGTCTTGAACCAGCCAAAGCACGATTGAATTCGATTAGGACCGCGTAACCAGCTCGCGATATTGTGAAGGAGGCACGCCGGTATAGCGTTTAAACGTTCGGGTGAAATGACTCTGATCGGCAAATCCCGCTGACAATGCAATCTGACACAACGGGATATTGGTATTCGCCAATTGCTGCCGCGCCATCTCTATCCGCAATCCGCGCGTGTATTCACCAATCGTGCAGTTGAAGTGTTTGTGAAAAGCCTGCGCCAGATGAACAGGGTGAACACCGACTTCGTGCGCAATTTCAGCCAGTGACAGGGCTTCAGTGAATCGGTCATTGAGTAACTGTTTTGTACGGTCAAGCCACTTCGGCGATTTTTGTATGTCGGCCTTGTGGGCGCGTTTTGAAATCTCGCCGATAATTGCCAGCATCAAGCCCTCGATTATCAATGATGATGACGGCGACATTTCCTGAAACTCGCGATAAAGATTTGCGCTCAGGAATGACAGCATTCCGCCTTCGAATTTGACAGAGCTTTCGACGACCGGCGAGTTTTCCCTGATCCGATCCCACCAATGCGAATCCATTTCGACGATGAATGACCGACCTCCGGTGTTGCCGAAATGTTCAGCGTGCAATTCGTCCGGAGCGTGAAACAGCATCGTCGGCGATTTGCACGTGCGGATTTTGCGGCCGTAAGTCTCTGTGTATTCACCATCCAACACCGAACAGAATAATGCCGTCTGATGCGCGTGCTGCGGCGTTTTGAAATGCGAAGGATAGACACGCTCTGACAACGTGAACGCGGCCACTTTGTGGCTTTTCACGTTGTTGCCATAGAGACTTCCGTTTTGAAGCGTAAGAGGCATGACGGCTACCCTCCCATTGATGGAGTGGCATATTTATAGCACATTCCGGGATTACTTCGTAGAAGGAGGAACGTTTACTGCTACCGGTCCACGAGCCTTTACCTGACAAGCCAATCGCCAACTTTGATTAAGCAAAATAGCCAGCAGCTTTTGCTCGGGCGGAGTAAACGGTGTCAGATTGTTCCCGCCATTCACCACTTTTACCCGACAAGTTCCGCATTGACCTTTGCCGCCGCAATCGTGACGTATCGGAATTCCGGCTTTTAATGCGTTTGCCAGTAACGTTGTGTTCGCAGAAACGGTGATTTGCCGATTCATCGGCTGGAATATAACGACACCGGCGCCTGAAAGAGGCGCGGTTCTGACAACAGGTTTTGCGGTCATCCTGGGTCGTACGATCGGAGGCAAGTCTACGGACGCGGCTGAAGCCTTGATTTGCCGGGATTTTCTGGCAATGGTGAACTGCAGGATTTCCCGCAACGATTCATCAGTACAGTTATCCAGAGCACGCGTGCGGCGTCTGGTTATTGCGGTTTCGTGCGCTAATAGATCGGCGTCTATCCCGGTTTTCTGATCAAAGATTTCCTTGGTCACGAATCATAAACCCCACGGACGGTTTAATTCGCAACGATTCTAACGCTTCGCGCGGTGCACGGCAAATGCAGGAATCCTAAAGCGGCTGGCCATCTACCAGACGAAACGAACTTAGGAATTTTTGCAGGTTTGGGACAGCACTGGTGTTTTGGTTCTCGACCATCACCTGGAAAAAATGATCCTTCACAAAAAAGAAAAACACGTGGGTGATGCGACCTTCGTGCGTCAGCTTGAGCTCGCGACCTCTGAAACCATCTTTCCAGACGGGTTCGTTGTAGGCAATGGTTGCCTCCTTCGATGCCGCAAGAGCTCTGGCTGCCGCTGAAAAGGTTTTGTCCATATCAGTCGGTTTCTTTGCGCCCTGCGGATAGACAGTCCAGGTTACTGAGTATGAATTAAGGTCGGTATCTTCGGACGAAACAATGTGGGTTATCATCTGGCCTCCCGCCGTGGGCGTGAAAATTTCGGATGTCCTCGGCGTATCGGGCATCAAAACAGAAAACCTGCCGTCGACTGAAGAGAATTCCTTCCATTTAGCGTCGTCGGTCGCGCCGGATATCGGATTTGCCAGCAGAACGAGCATTAAGAATATGGACACAGTTTCACCTCTTAACATCGAAATGATCGTTTTATTCTGTCACGCCAACCAGCCGCAATAGTTCCGAAAAAGTGGCGCAGACATTCAGTTTGTGCATTCTCCGGCAAACGCTCGATTGAATCGTTAATTAAAAACACCTATGCTTCCATTCCCTTGCTTTTAAATAGATAACCAGTTAATTTAGCCGCGACTCTCTTTGGCCCAGAGATCAATAGCCAACTGCCCAAATCCCCCAGAGACGCACCGGCAGGGGCTTTGACTGTGGCGCCGGTTAGCTGAACTCGACCATTCTATGTCGAGTGTTCCCGGTCCTGATTTATTGTCAAAACGGCAGGCATAAAACCTAAAAGAAAACGTGTAGCTTTGCGACAGTTCCGCAATAAGAATGCGGATGAGAACAGAGGGCAGCAATGAAAAGCTTTATTCCAAGATCGAAAACTTTCTTCAAAAAATTGAGCGGTCAAACCAGTCAAAGCCTTATCGTGATTGCATTAATACCAACATTGCTGACCGGCGCAATACAACAACGTTCGGCCGTCAGGCCAACGGTCGGGAAAAAGGGCTCGGGCGTAAAAACGCAGACACCGATTAAGAAGACAGCGGCGAAAACGACGACCGTCGCAAAAGCTCCGAAGCTGGGTTTGGCTCCTGGTTTGAGTGCAACCTCTGCCGTTAATTTTCCCAGTGAAGACGTAGTTGACACTACCGGGGCCCCCACCGGCGTAACGGTTGCCGATTTCAATGGTGACGGCAAACCTGATGTGGCCGTGGCCGGCGGAATTGATAGTGTTGTCGAGATATTTCTGAACACCACAACACCAGGCTCCCCGTCATCATCTTTCGGAACGCCTTTCGATTTCCCCATCGGTGATATTCCGATTGGCGTTGCCGCTGCTGATTTCAACGGTGACGGCAAAGCCGATCTGGTAACAGTAAATTCAGACGATAATTCGGTCAGTGTATTACTGAATACCACTATTCCGGGTGATACGACACCGACGTTTGCCTCACAGGAAGTTTTCAGCGTCGGAACCGGGCCGGCCACAGTAGTTGTGGGAGATTTCAACGGGGACGGTAAAGCTGACATCGCGGTCAGCAATCAAGGCAGCAATAATGTGTCTGTGCGTCTGAATACCACTCCTACAGGTGAACCAGCGACTCCCAGTTTTTCCGCAAAGGTTAATTTTAATGTCGGCACGCTCCCGACTGGACTGGCCATCGGTGATATTAATGGCGACGGTAAACCGGATCTGGTTACCTCTAATCTGCTCAGCAATAACGTTTCTATACTGCTGAACACCACCGCGCCAGGTGCGGCGGCGCCAACATTCGCAAGCGCCGCCAATGTCAGCACCGGTTCGGACTCTGCGCCGGATTGGGTCACTATTGCCGATTTCAACGGAGATGGTGTGCCCGACCTGAGTGTGTCTGACCAGGTAAACGATAAGGTAATCGTGTTTATCAATGGAACGGCGCCGGGAGCCGCGACTCCGTCATTTGGCGTAAGCAGCAAATTTGACGTCGGAGCTGCACCAAACAGTCTGACCGTCGGCGATTTTAACGGCGACGGAAAACCAGATCTGGTTTCGATGGATAGTTCTGATGACCAGGTCTCGGTTCTGATAAACGTAACCAATCCCGGCGCACCGAGAGCATCATTTGCGCCTGCACAGATCCTGACAACGGGTTTCACTCCGATCTTTGCAGACACGGCCGATTTCAATCTGGACGGTAAACGCGATCTGGTTATTTCGAATTTTGATGACGACGATCTTTCGGTCTATATAAATACAACAGCCCAGGGAGTCACTCTGTCCGCGACAGGACCGACTAATTTCGCAACCGATCTGGTGCCGACCGCCGTGACAGTTGCCGACTTTAACCTGGATGGTAAAAAGGACACTGCGGTAACCAATTTCAACAGCGACAGTATTCAGATCAGATTTAATACGACAACGCCAGGTTCAACGTCTCCGACTCTGCCGAGCGCGGCCACGCTCAACACAGGAACCGGATCGGCGCCGATAGCGCTGGCCGCGGCCGATTTCAATGGCGACGGTAAACCCGATCTGTCGTATGTAAATAACGGAGCCGGCACTGTCTCTGTGGCAATAAATTCGACAACGCCCGGTAATTCATCCGCGACATTTGAAACGCCAGCCGATTTCACGGTGGGCACGACACCTATTGCAGTTGCGGTAGGTGACGTAAACGGCGACGGTAAACCCGATCTGGTGGTCGTTAACAATAGCGATAACAATATTACTGTATTTCTGAATTCCACCGTCCCCGGTGCAACAACAGCGACCTTTAACACACCGGCAAACTTTAATGTCGGGAATGCTCCGATTGCTGTCGCGTTGGCTGATTTCAACGGAGATGGCAGAGCAGATATAGTGGTTGCAAATTCACTCAGCAACGATGTTTCCGTGCTGATCAATTCGACCACGCCAGGTTCGACATCACCATCTTTTGGCACAGCCGACACTTTTTCTGCATCTCTTGCGCCAACCAGCGTAACCACAGGCGATATGAATGGCGATGGGCTGGCCGATATAGTTGTCGGCACCAACGGCAATCCGGTTGTCGTGCTGACCAATCTGACGACGTTCGGTTCTATGTCTTCGTCATTTACTCCTACGGTTATTGGGACCGGTGCGGCCAGCGCGGTTGTCGTCGGCGATTTCAATCAGGACGGTGTGCCTGATGTTGCTTTTACAAACAGTGGCGGAGACCAGGTTGGTATATTTAGAAATACGACCCCAACTGGTGATCCAACACCGACATTCGCAGGTCCGGCCACTTTTAGCGTGGGAACAAGTCCGAACTCGCTGGCCGTTGCCGATTTCAACGGTGATGGCAAACGCGATATCGTGTCTGCAAATTCAGGCAGCGACAACATCAGCGTTCTGCTGAACAACTCGGCCGGTCCGGCCACCAACCTTGTAATTAAGTCAGTCAACTCCGGAATTCCACCTGCCAAGGACGTTCCGTTCGCCGTCGAAATAGAAACTCAGGACAATCTGGGAACTCCATTCGACGTCGTGTCAGATACAGATATTGCGCTGACATTGACGGATGGTACGGGAATTCTTGGCGGCACTCTGACAGGTACGATCACTGCCGGTTCGCACAGTTTTACGTTCTCCGGCGTTACCTATGATACCGTCGAGAACCATGTTGTTATCACTGTAAGCGCGACATCAGGCGACCCCCTGAATCCGGGAGACAGCGCGCCGTTCAATGTGCTGCTGGTTCCGCTGGTGGCGGAGGCGTTCACAGATCCGGCCGGAGTCTGCGGTGGCAACACGCCGTGTTTCACACACATTCAGGATGCGATTGAAGCTGTTCTACCGAACGGCAATGTCCAGGTCGGAGCGGGCCAATATCTCAATGGAAGTGGCCCCAGTTTCGAGGATGTATTTATCGATCAGCCGGTCAATGTCAATATAAACGGCGATATCACTGTAGAAGTCCTGTTCATGGAAGATGACAACGCAGTCCTGAACGGACTCAGCGCCAACATTTCCATAACGGATGAATGGGAACAGGATAACGGGACATTCAATGCGGGTACCGGAACGGTCAGTTTTGTGGCCACCGATCCTGGCCCGCCGCAAATCATCTGCGGAACTGTCGAAACCGTGTTTAATAACCTGACTATCGACAACGGAAACATCGATGCCGTTTTGGATTCGAATAAATTCGTAACCGGTGTTCTGTCGCTCAATGGTGGCAGTAACCTGTTTACCGATAGTTTCACGCTGACAATGCCCAATACGGCCACATCAACGGGAACGGGAGATGTCATCGGCGCGCTTAAACGTACAGGCATCGACACTGCTCCGTTGGGCACAGCGTTCAGTTTCGGCAATCCGTTCAATACAATTTCGATTGACAGCGGCACGCCGCCAACTGACATCACTGTGATTTTCACCGACAGTGCGCCTGATGATTTCGCAACCGGCGAACTAAATTCGGGATTCCCGAACGCAGTTGAACGAACGTACGTCATTACTCCGAATGGCGGCAGCGGATTTTCCGGAACGCTGCAATTGCATTACCTGCCTGGTGAGCTGAACGGTAATGACGAAAACAGTTTGAGCCTCTGGCGATTTAATAATCTGGGCGGCGACTGGGAGAACAAAGGATCAAACAGTCGCGATACCGTCAATCACTCAGTGACCCAGACTGGAATTACGCAATTCTCACCGTGGACGCTGAATTCGACGGTTCCGACCGCAGTGCGGATGGAGAACTTCCGCGCGGTTCAGAACAATGGCGGAGCTCTGCTGCAATGGCAGACCGGATTTGAAGCCAACAACCTCGGCTTCAACGTCTATCGTCAGCAGGGCGGCGAACGAGTGAAGATCAATCCTTCGTTGATCGCGGGTAGCGCGCTGATGAGCAGCGCAAGCCGACTCGAGGCCGGTCAAAGTTATAGCTGGCAGGACAACGTCGCCGACTCGACTGCGAGTTACTGGATTGAAGACGTCGATCTGAACGGCAAGACCCAGTGGCACGGACCGGTCGGCATTGATAACTCGGCATCCAGCAACAGTCAGGTCAGCAATTCAGCCTTGCTCAGCGATCTGAATAACAGCGCGGCCAGGCAGGCAAATGGAGAGATCGTTCGCGAATACGTCGCGGGCTTTGACTCTGCGCCTGCTGTTCAGGCACCTGCGACCAAGGGTTCAACTACTTCGCAGGCAATTACCGGCAGCCCTTTCCAGCACATTGGGATCCTAAGCTTAGAATTCCACGTGGACAAGTTGTCGCG
>JADMIO010817132.1_pt1 | contig 61390 bp, 60 predicted proteins | sample 8958161 | NCBI WGS metagenome assembly JADMIO01 (sample SAMN16585339, study PRJNA669376) | soil metagenome | isolation source: Crop rotation soil | place: USA: Cullars Rotation, Alabama | collected 2011
CTTTCCCGCCCCTGGAGCACCGGGCGCTGCGGCCGCGCCGCCACCGCCGCCGCGAGCGGGCGCGGGCGGCGCCGGATTCTTGCAGTTGGCCATCAAAAAGGCCTGGCGCCCCATGTCGTTGCCGGCCTGCACACCAGGCGTACGGCCCGCGTCCTTGGGCTGCTGTTGAGCAACAAGCGTGACCGCGCCGGCAGCGGCCAAGCCAACCGCCAGCAGTATTCCCTTCGTCCTCATAGCTCCTCCATGACGTAAGAACTCCGATATCCTATGCCCGTATGCAGAGGATCACAACGTCGTTGCTGCTCGCCGTCGCGATCGTTGCGACCATCGTCTCTGCCCGGAATCAGGCACAGGTCAACACGCAGAATCTCCTGACCCGGTGGTATGAGGTCGGCGAACGCATTTCCTACAAAGTGACGGGGACGACGACCGATCGGAGCGGGACGACGAGCTATTCGGCCACTGTCTCGGGCGTCGTGAAGAAAGACGAGATGGATCGCTTCTTCGAGGAGCTCGCATGGTCGCAGTTCGCCTCGAACGGGACGCCGGTTCAGATTCCGGCCGCGAACCAGGCGTTCCGCCAGATCCTGTCGTTGGCGCCCGATCGGAAATCGACCGCGCCGAACACCGCGCAGATCTTTCCGCGCATCGTCGACCCTGCGTTCGACTTGCTGTCGATCTATACGGATGCGGCCGCGGCCATGCAGCAGGGGGCGCTTCGTTCTGACGGCGATCGCGGCGTCGTGTTCAATCACGGCGACACCGTGTCGTGGGCCGACGGCATGCGCATCCTGATCGGCGAGGATTCTACCGACCTCGAGATCACGCTCGACGAGGTGAGCCTCCTGGATGGCAGCGCGAAGGTGACGGTGCATCACGTCGCGCCGGGCGTGTCGAAGATCAAGACGCCCGCCGAATGGATGAAAGGGGCCGTCGCCGATACGTCGAACAACTGGGTGCAGGTCGTTCGCGCGGGCGCACGGCAGTTTGTCGCGTCGGTCGGTCAGGAGACTGCCGAAGTGCACCTGGAGCTGAGCCTGACCAACGGCAAGATCTTTTCAGCCGAGATGGACACGCATATCGAGGTGCTCGAACGCGAATGCACAGACGAGGCGCTCACGATGTGCCGAGAGGGCGTCCGCCATCAAATCGTCCGGCACGTGAAACTCTAGCTTCATGAAAGCACTGCTCTCTGTCGTCGCTGCAGTTTTTCTCTTCGCACAGGCGCCCGATCCGGCGCTGCAGCAGGTCGTCGATCGGTTCTATCCGATCGATCGGCTCAAACCACCGAACGAGGACGAGCGCCTCTCCTGCTACAGAGTCATCGAACGGACGGCGACCAACGAGCCGGCGCTCGTGATCGCCGCGTACACCGACCGGACCACCGGTGCGATTCGTGTGCTGCGGCGAACGGCCGGCGGCACGTTCGAAGTCGCTCAGGACAATCCGGACACGTGGGTGTTGCGCGGTACCGGCTGCGAGATGTCGAGTCGCGATCTCGACTTCGACGGGCGTCCAGAAGCCATCGTCTATTTCCTCGGCGGCCGGGCGGCTCCGGGATGGATTCTCAAGTGGGACGGGACGACGCTCAAGAACCTGACGCCGACGCGGACGGACAATGGCCGCGACACGACGCTGCTGCTCGAGCCGGCGGTGTACGACCTCGAACACAAAGGGTCGCTTCGCGTGATCGCGGCAAGCGTCATCGAGCGTCCGGGTCCGGGCGAACGGCCGCGCAATCCGGCGTTCGTGTACCGCCTCGGCCCCGCCGGATTCGAGATGGAGAAGGGGATTCTGGCCGTCATGGGATTCCGCGCCGATGTGGACCCGCGCAGCAACGAGCGCGCGTTCCGCCTCGTCCAGGGCTCGGAGGCGCCGTGGACGCTGCGCGTCATCAACGGCGACCGCGCCGGCGGCAACCGGGTGACCGGCGCGAGCATCCGCGTCAACGATCAGGAAATCATCGGGTCGCAGGATCTGAACTCGCAGACCGAGTTCGCGACGGCCACGATTCCGTCGCTGCGGACCGAGAATCATCTGACCGCTGTGCTCAAAGGAGCCGGCGAGGCGTACGTCACCGTGCTCGTCGAGGACAGCACGCCCCGGAAATAACGACAAAGAGACGAATGGGACGGCGCGAACTAAGGGCCGAGTTCGGCGAGATCGACATCTATCTCTTCGATCAGCTTCTGAAAGGCCGGTTCGACATTCGTCGGCGCGTCCTGGACGCCGGCTGCGGCGACGGACGCAACATCGTCTATTTCCTGCGTCACGGCTTCGAGTGCTTCGCCGTCGATCGCGATCCCGGATCCGTCGACGACGTGCGGCGCCTCGCCGCCCAGCTTGCGCCGTCGCTGCCGATCGATAATTTTCAGGTGGGCGAGCTCGACGCGCTTCCGTTCGCCGATGGCAGCGTGGACGCTGTCGTCAGCAGCGCCGTGCTGCACTTCGCCGAAGACGAGGCGCATTTCACGCGAATGGTCGAAGAGATGTGGCGCGTCCTCGCGCCGAACGGACTCTTCTTCGCGCGGCTCGCGTCGAACATCGGTCTCGAGCACGCGATCGGACCGGCAGGACGTCGCGTGCGGCTGCCCGACGGGTCGGATCGGTTCGTCGTCGACGAGGCGATGCTCGTGAAGCGGACGGAGCGGCTCGGCGGCCGGCTGCTCGATCCGATCAAGACGACGAACGTTCAACAGATGCGTTGTATGACGACCTGGGTTGCGACGAAGGGTGGCTGATGTGAAATCGACGCGAGTGGCGATCAGGATCCTTGCGTGCCTTCTCCTCTGCGCACAGTGGACATCCGCGGAGGTCGTCCGGGTTGAGGTCAAGCGCCGGGACGACTTCGGCTCGCACGAGCGGATCATCGGCCGCGTGTACTTCGCCGTCGATCCGAAGCTCTCGGCGAATCGCGGCATCGCCGACATCGATCTCGCGCCGACCAACGCCGACGGCAAGGTCGAGTTCGTCGGCGACGTACTGTTTTTCAGGCCGAAGGATTCCGCGCGCGCCCGCGGGTCGGTCTTTCTCGAGGTCGTCAACCGCGGCCGCGATCAGTCGTTGGCCATCCTGAGCGGTGCGCGTCAGCGCGACCTGGCGCCCGAGTCCTGGAACCTAGGCGATCGTTTTCTGCTCGACGAAGGATTCGCGGTTGCGTTTCTCGGGTGGCAGTTCGACGTGCAGCCGGCCGACGGACTGACGTTCCAGGCGCCGATCGCGCCGGTTGAGGGACTCGTCCGCGACAGCTTCATCGAATCGGTGCCCGTCCGGCGCAGCGTCGCGTTCGGTCTTCCGTACTGCGCCATCGACTCCACGCAGCCGTCGGCGACCCTGGCAACGATGACGTTCCGAGCAAAGATGAACGACACGCCACGCGCGCTGCCGCGCGACTCGTGGCAGTTCGCGGCCAGCGGATGCGTCGTGCGGATGGTGACCAACGGCGTCGGCCTGTACGAAGTCGTTTATCGGGCGAAAGGATCGCCGGTCGCCGGTCTCGGGCTGGCGGCGATGCGCGACTTCGCGTCGTACTTGAAGAATGGCCCTGCGGACGGTCCGCTGCGCGAGACGCCGGGCGCGCTGCAACGCGTGATCGGGTACGGCTACTCGCAAAGCGGCCGCTTTCTCCGCGAGTTCGTGCGTGACGGCTTCAACGCCGACGAGCGCGGCCGCACGGCGTTCGACGCGCTCATGATTTCGTCCGCCGGCGCCGGCGGCGGCAGCTTCAATCACCGGTTCGCGATGCCTGGCCAGGCTGGCAATTCCGTCCTCTCCGCGCTTCGCCCGGTCGACATACCGCCGTTCACAGACGACGGGCTTCTCGCGAAGGCGCAAGCGGCGAAGGTGACGCCGAAAATCTTCTACACGTTTTCGTCGACGGAGTACTGGGCGCGCGCCGGCTCGCTGACGCACACGAGCGACGATGGGATGCGCGAGGTGCCGCTGGCGTCGACGTCGCGCCTGTATTTCCTCGCGGGGACGCCGCATGCGTCAGGCGGGCTGCCGGTCTCGCGTCCATCTGAGTATGTGCATTTCCTGAACTTTGCCGATCAGCGATGGGTGACGCGCGCGCTCGTGCTCGATCTCGATGCCTGGGCGCGCAACGACACGGCGCCGCCTCCGTCGCAGTATCCCTCGCTCGCGAAGGGCGAGCTGGTGCCGTTCCGGAACGTCAAGTTCCCCGTCGTGCCGGCCTTTCCGTATACGACCTACATGCCGCAGGTGTGGCGGATGGATTTCGGTCCGCAGTACCCAACGACGCGAGTGATCACGAAGGAGCCGCCCGATCTTGGCGCTGCGTTCACGGTGCTCGTGCCGCAGGTCAACGCCGACGGCAACGACGTTGGCGGCATTCGCCTGCCGGAGCTCGCGGTGCCGCTCGGGACGTACACCGGCTGGAACATCACCGTGCCGCCGCTGAGCGATCTCGGCTATCTGGCGGGCCTGGCCGGCAGCTTCGAGCCCTTCGCGTCGACGAGAGCGCAGCGCGAGCAATCAGGGGATCCGCGGCTGTCGATCGCCGAACGGTACACGGACCGGAACGACTATCTCGATCGCGTGAGGCGCGCCGCCGACGATCTGATCAAGCAGCGATTTCTGCGCGCCGAAGACATGCAGGCGGTGCTGCAGCGAGCGGGAGCGATTTGGGACACGGTCGTTGGAGGGTCGCGGTAAGAGCGAGCCACGAAAACACGAAAGGCACGAAAACCTAAGTATGTTCTTTCGTGTTTTCGTGCTTTCGTGGTTGCCTTTGTTCTTGTCTGAATACACGATACGTTGTCGATGTTCGAACGCCTGCGGCGCGTCTTCGCGCGTGTCTTGCCGCCGACCGATCCCTGGGAGCGCATCTCGTACGACGTGCCGCTCGGTGCGTACGGGCCCGGCAATGAGCACGACTTCTCCTGGTATCTGCAGGGAGAGAGCCACGTCTCCGTCGGGAACGTCCTCGAATTGCAAGAGTGGCTGCTGGGTTGCGCGTACGTGCGCGACACCGCGCTTTTTCACAAGGGCGACTACTGGCAGCATCCGAGTCTCTTCGAGCGATTGCGCAGGGGCGACTGCGAGGATCACGCGCTCTGGGCCTGGCGAAAGCTGATCGAACTCGGGATCGACGCGGAGCTGGTCTCGGGACGGATGCTCGAGTCGAATGGCGGCCGCTCGAAGGCCGGCAGTCACGTGTGGGTGTTGTTTCGTCAAGACGGCGAGACGTTCCTGCTCGAGGCCACGGCAAAATCCAGGGACCGCATGCTGCGCCGCTTCGAGGAGGCGCGCGCCGAGTATCTGCCGGCGGTCGGCGTCGATCGCGAGCGCAAGCGGTTTGCGTACAACGGACTGCTGCTGTGAGGCCGGCTGTGCTCCCGCAAGTCGTCCACGCGCTCCTGACGATCGTCGTCGCGACGAGCGCGGCGTGCGTGCCCGCTGCGCCGCGAGATGCGAATGCCGCCGACGCCGTCACCAGTATCAACGGCATTAAAGCCGTCTGGGCCGCGCAGGTCGCGTCTTGGAATCGCGGCGACCTCGAAGGGTTCATGGCCGGCTATTGGAAATCGCCGGATCTGGTCTTCTTCTCGAACGGCACCGAGACGCGTGGCTGGCAGCAAACCCTCGACCGCTACCTGGCGCGGTACAAAGGCGAAGGACGCCAGATGGGCACGCTCGACTTCCCGCAGCTCGACATCGTCATGCTCGGTGGGGATGCTGCGATCGCCCGGGGCCGCTGGCGTTTGAGGATGCCGGATGGGAAAGAAGCGGGCGGCATGACGTCGGTGATTTTTCGAAAACTGCCGGAAGGCTGGCGAATCGTCCACGATCATTCCTCCGCTGAGGGCAACTAGTCGATGTCCAGAATTCGTGAACGCATTCAGGAACTCAAGTTGGTTCTGCCCGCGCCGCTCAAGCTGCCGCCCGGTGTGGTGCTGCCGTTTCCGTGGGTGAGGATTGTCGGCAGCCGCGCGCTGATCTCCGGCCACGGGCCGATGAACGCAGACGGTTCGCTCGCGCGGCCGTTCGGCAAAGTGGGCGCCGAGGTGTCACTGGATCAGGGATATGCCGCCGCCCGTCTGACCTGCCTCGCCATTCTCGGCAGCCTCGAGCGGGCGGTTGGCGATCTCGATCGCATCTCCGCATGGACGCGCGTGTTCGGCATGGTCAACTCGGCGCCCGGGTTCAACGAGCAGCCGGCGGTCATCAACGGCTGCTCGGATCTCCTCCTGGAGATTTTTGGCCCCCAGCGGGGTGCGCATGCGCGGAGCGCCGTGGGCTTCGCGGAACTGCCGTTCAGCCTTCCGGTCGAGATCGAAGGGGAAGTCGAGCTCCGCTCGTGACTGAATAATGTCGACCGAGTACCTGTTTTCTTACGGGACGCTGCAGCTCGAGCCGGTTCAGCTCGCGACGTTCGGGCGGCCGTTGCCGGGGAGACCCGACGTCCTGCCGGGCTTCGAGCAGTCGCTCATCGAGATCGATGATGACGCGACGGTCCGGTTGAGCGGCAAGGCGCAACATGCCATCGTTCGATACACGGGTCGGCCTTCCGACAACGTCTCGGGAACCGTCTATGAGCTGACACCCGAGGAAGTGCAGAGCGCCGACACATACGAAGTCGATGCGTATACTCGTGTCGCCGTGACGCTGCAATCGGGACTTCGTGCCTGGGTGTACGTCGACGCGCGATATTCGCAAGGGGACAGATGAGTGACGTCACGGTTCTCGACCCGAGCCCGGCGCCGATGCCGGGATTGCCACGCAAGCCCGCGGTGCCACGAGCCGTTGGCTGGGGCAGCCGCGCGCTGCTGATCGTCGCACTGCTTGGCGCGCTGGCCTTTGTCAGTCTCTCCGCGCTGAAGTACTTCACGCTCGATCCCCAAGTGTTCGGCTTTTATTGGCCACGCCGATTCTGGCTGCTCGCACACATTTCAGGAGGGATCGTCGGGCTGCTCGTTGGCCCGGGTCAGCTATGGCTCGGCCTGAAGCGCCGGCGTCTGAAGCTCCATCGTCAGCTCGGCATCACGTACATGGCGAGCATGGCGGTCAGTTCCATTGCCGCATTCTATCTGGCCGCGCACACGAACCTGGGGTGGGTGTTCGGCGCCGGCCTCTCCGGGCTCGGGGTGGCCTGGTTTGTCACGACGAGTCTGGCATTCGTGGCGATCCGCCGCGGCCTTCTCCTTCAGCATCAGGAGTGGATGATCCGCAGCTACGTCGTCACCTTCGGGTTTGTGAGTTTCCGAGCATTCGTCCTCATCATGATGATCGTCGGCATCGGCACTCTGCAGGAGCAGTTCACCGCCGCCAGTTGGTTCTGCTGGGCGCTGCCGCTGCTCGTCACCGAAGCCATCATCCAGGGGCGAAAAGTTTTCGCGTGACCCCGACGAGCGGCTAAGCTGTCCGGTATGACCGGTCCGTTGCTGCGCTGGTTGTCGGTCCGCGTGGTTGGTGCGGCGTTCATCGCCGCCTCCGCGACCGCCGTGCAGTTTGACGCGCCGGCGGGCCGCTATCGTCTGGACGTGCCCTACGAGGGCCGGTACACCTTCGTGCGGCTGCGTTGGGGGTCCGATTTCAACGTCCAGCGCGGCGGGTTCGGCGGGTTCAGGTCCGCGTGGAATCACGACTACCCGCGCGCGGAGCAGCATCTCTCGCAGATCGTCAACGAGCTGACCGATCTCGACGTCCGGACCGACGGCAGCCTGATTCTCACGCTGACCGATCCGGAGCTCTTCAGACATCCGATCGCATTCATGTGGGAGCCCGGCTTCTGGAACCTGACCGACGTCGAGGCCGAGTCGTTTCGCGCCTACCTGAAGAAGGGCGGGTTTGCCGTCTTCGAGGATTTCGACGGCGCGGCGCAGTGGGCGAATTTCGAGATGCAGATGCTGCGGGTGCTGCCCGACGCGCAGTTCGTCAAGCTGGACAAGAGCCACCCGATCTTCAATTCGTTTTTCGAGATCCACGACATCGATGCGATCGTCCACCCGATGTCGCACATTCGGCCCAACTACTACGGCATCTTCGAAGACAACGATCCGTCGAAGCGCCTCATGGTCGTGGCCAACTTCGACAACGACGTGCCGGAGTACTGGGAATGGTCAGGGGAGGGGCTGTTCCCGTTCAACACGTCGAACGAAGCGTACAAGCTCGGCGTCAACTATTTGATCTACGGGCTGACGCACTAGCGCTGCATGTACGGTGAGTTACTGCCAAACCAACGATCAACGCAGCGCCTGCGCCGCAGGCCGACCGCGTCGAGCGTATCAGCCTCGGCGTTGCCCCGGACGTCTCTGCGAACTCCGCGAGTTCTGCGTTTATGCTTGCCGTGACTGCCGGTACTACTTTAGCCAAGACAGGCTACTAGCCGTGGAGTTCGATCTCGAACAATCGATTGACCTACTGGCTCGCACGCCCGGCACGCTGAAGACGCTGCTCGGCGGCCTCTCCGATTCCTGGATTCGCGCCAGGGAAGGCCCGAACACGTTCAGCCCCTTCGACGTCGTCGGCCATCTCATCGACGGAGAGGAGACAGACTGGATTCCGCGCGCGCGGATGATCCTGGCGCGCGAGGCACGCGCGTTCGAACCCTACGATCGATTCCGGCATCACACTCGCAACGCCGATCGCACGCTTGCGTCGCTGCTCGACGAGTTCGCCGATCTGCGAGCGAAGAACCTCGCCGTCGTGCGCAGCTGGAACTTGACGACGGACGATCTGAATCTTCCCGGGCAACACCCCGCGCTGGGCGCCGTCACGCTGAAGCAGCTGCTGTCGACGTGGGTCGTTCACGATCTCGGGCACATCGCGCAGGCGGTTCGCGTCATGGCGAAACAGTACGCCGACGAGGTCGGACCATGGATGAGGTTTCTACCTGTGCTGACGGATCGCGAAGTACCTCGCTCGTAAACGACCGGAGCGTGATACCGTGGCGACCGGATGAATCGCGCGGCATCCATCACCGGCGCCACGGGCCGCTACGACTTCGACTTCGCGGTCGCCGGTGGAGGGCCCGCGGGTTCGTCCGCCGCGATTTCTCTCGGACAACGCGGTCATTCCGTCGTGCTCTTCGAGCGCGATACGTTTCCTCGCTTCCATATCGGCGAGTCGCTGCTCTCGACCGCCAACGACGCGTTCGCGGCGCTTGGCGTCGGCGATCAGATCGCCGCCGCCTCGTTTCCCGAGAAGTGGGGCGCGCGCCTCTACACGCATGACGGGCAGAGCGGCCGGTACGTGGACTTTGCGGAAACCCGCGAGGTCGCCCGCCCGCAGACCTATCAGGTCTGCCGCCAGGAATTCGATCGCATCTTGCTGGAGCGTGCGCGGGAAGTGGGCGTCGACGTGCGCGAGCAGAGCTACGTGACCGCGTGCGATTTCGATCGCGAAGCCGCCACGCTGCAGATCGCGTCACGCGTCGATTCCTCCGGCGCGCGCGTGCGGGTGCGCGCGATCGTCGACGCGACGGGGCGGCACGGGCTGATCGCGCGGAAGTTCAGCCTCCGCACCGACGAGCCGAAGCTCGCGAACATCGCGATCTTCTCGCACTACAGCCACGTGCCGCGTCTGGCGGGCACGCGGCCCGACGACATCCGCCTGGTCGCGCGAAGCGACGCCGGCTGGTTCTGGGTCATTCCGATTTCGAGCGAGCTGATGAGCGTCGGCGTCGTGCTGCCGAAGGCGCTCTACGCCCGACTGTCGACCGGGACGCCGGAAGAAACGCTCAACCGGGCGATTGCGGATACGCCAGTCCTCGCCGACTTGATGCGCGACGCGCGGAGGGTGTGGCCCGTGCGGGTCGAGAAAGATTTCTCGTACAGTGCGTCGGCCTATGCGGGCGACCGATGGATCCTCGCCGGCGACGCGGGGTCGTTTCTCGATCCCGTGTTTTCGACCGGCGTGTCGATTGCGATGGAGTCGGGCATCGAGGCCGCCTCCGAGCTCGATCGGGCGCTCGCCACGAACGACTTCTCCGCGCGCGCCTTCGCGCCGTTCTCGCGCCGGCAGCGCCAACGCTTCAAGACGTTCCGGAGATTCGTCGTCGGCTTCTACACGCCGCAGTTCCGCGACATCTTCTTCGATCCCAACCCACCCCAGTTGATCTTCCGATCCGTGGTCACGATGCTCGCCGGCCGATGGAACGCCAGTCTCTGGACGCGCTTCCTGAACCACCTGTTTTTCGCCGTCGTCGCGGTCCAGAAGCGGTTCCGCTTCTCCCGTACGGTGTTCCGGCGCGATCGAGAGGCGGGGTACCCGAGCGGGAGCAAAGTGTGAAACGATGACGTTGTCCATGAAGGGAATCGCCGGGCTCCTCGTGGCGGCGGCGGTGCTGTCGGGCTCGCTGCCGGTGCGCGGCGCCCAGTCGCCGGAGATGTCGCGCGCGGCGAACCAGCATCTGACCGAGATCATCGAGATTCTTCAGCGCTCGTGGCTGTACCGCAGCACGATGGACTGGGACACCCTGCGTCAGCGTGCGTTCGCAAAAGCCGGCGCGGCGCAGACGATTCCAGAGACCTTCGACGCCATCCGCCTGGTGCTGACGCTGCTCGGCGACAAGCACACGTACTACGTCACGCCGACCTACGACTTCATCTTCAACCCCGAGTCGCCGACGGAGTCCACGCGCAGCTGCACGCCCTCGCCGGCGGTGACGCCGGATATCCCCGTTGACGTCGGCTACCTTCGCGTCCGCGCCGATCGGGACACCTCGCCCCAAGAGTTGCAGGACACGCTCCGCAAGGGTGTCGGCGCGCGGGGCTGGATCGTGGATCTGCGCAATACCGGTGGCGGGAGCACGTGGTCGGCACTCGCCGGCGTCGGTCCGCTGGTCGGCGAAGGCATCACCGGCTTCTTTGTCGACGCGGCAAACCGCTCCACTCCTTGGGGATACACCAACGGCGTCGCGTGGCTGCAGCGTCCGCAGCAGGACTTGGCTTTTATCGAGGCACCTTATAAATTGCTCGGACCAAGCCCGGCAGTCGCGGTGCTCACCGACATCGGCGTCGCCAATTCCGGAGAGGCGCTGGCGATTGCGTTTCGCGGCCGCCCGAACACGCGGAGTTTTGGGACCGGCACCTGCGGTCTGTCGACGGCGGTGGCGCAGGTGTCGCTCAGCCGCGGCGGCTGGCTTGGCGTGGTGACGAGCGTGATGGCCGATCGCACGATGAAAAAGTACGGCGGCGTCGTCGAACCCGACGAGCTCGTGACGAATCCGGTGGACGTCGTGCCGCGCGCCATCGCGTGGCTGCGCAGTCAATAACCTGATGCCCATCAGACGGTCGCTGATCTGCGGGTTCCTGCTGGTCGTGCTCCTCGGGGCGCAGCTGGCAGTCGCCGAAGTCGTGCGCATCGACGTGCGGCGCCGCGACGATTTCGGCACGCACGAGCGCATTATCGGGCGCGTGCGCTTTGCCGTCGATCCGAATCTCCCCGCGAACCGCGGCATTGTCGATCTGGCGCTGGCGCCAAAGAACTCGGACGGCAAGGTCGAGTTCTCGTCCGACGTGCTCTTCTTCCGCCCGAAAGATCCCGCCAAGGCGCGAGGCACGGTGTTTCTCGAGGCGGTCAACGTCGGCCGCGATCAGTCGCTCGTAATCATGAGCGGCGCCGTGCAGCGCGACATGGCGCCCGAGTCGTGGAATCTCGGCGACCGCTTTCTGCTCGATCAGGGTTTCACCGTCGCGTTTCTCGGCTGGCAGTTCGACGTCCGGCGCGATCAGGGGCTCACGTTCGAAGCGGCGTATGCGCCGGTCGATGGGCTCGTTCGCGACACGTTCGTCGAGACGGATCCGAGCGAGCCCGACGTCCTCTTCTCGCTGCGGTATTGCTCGTACGCCCCTGGCCGTCCCGAAGCGACGCTCAGCTATCGCAAGCGGATGGACGAAGCGCCGCGTCCCGTCCCGCGCGACGCCTGGCGGTTTGGCGACGACGGCTGCTCGGTGTACATGGCGAAGAGCTCTGGCATCGGCATCTACGAAGTGATCTATCAGGCGAAAGAGTCGCCGGTCGCCGGCCTCGGCATGGCGGCGCTTCGCGACTTCGCGTCCTATCTTCGATTCGGCGCGAGCGATGCCGTGCTTCGAGAGACCCCCGGCGCATTGCAGCGTGTCATCGGCTATGGGTACTCGCAGAGCGCGCGTCTCCTGCGCGAGCTCGTGCGCGACGGGTTCACCGCGGACGAACGCGGCCGTCAGGTGTTCGATGGGATGATGATCCTGTCGGCCGGCGCGGGCGTCGGCAGCTTCAATCACCGCTTCGCGATGCCGGAGCAGTCCGGGAACTCCGTGATGTCGGTGCTGCGGCCGGTGGACATTCCGCCGTTCAACGACGAGGAGCTGCTCGCGAAAGCGCAGACGGCGCGCGCGGTCCCGAAGATCTTCTACACGTTCACGTCGACCGATTACTGGTCGCGCGCGGGTTCGCTCGTCACGACGAGCCAGAGTGAGACGGGTGCCGGCCTGAAGGACGAGCCGCTGGCGCAGACGTCGCGCCTGTACTTTCTCCCGGGGACCGCGGGGACCCCTGGACCGTTGCCGCTCGCGAAGAGGACCCTCTACGAGAGCTTCCAGCACTTCATGAACTTTTCGCAGCAGCGGTGGGTACAGCGTGCGCTGCTGATCGATCTCGACGCGTGGGTGCGAAACGAGAGCGCGCCGCCGCCGTCGCAGTATCCGACGATCGCGAAGCGCGAGCTGGTGCCGCTCGCGGACGTCCAGTTTCCAAAGGCTCCGCAGTACACCTTCCCGACATTCATGCCGATCGTGTGGCGGATGAATTTTGGATCCACGTTCCGCACCGCCGGGGTCATTTCGGTCGAGCCGCCGAGCACCGGCGTGCCGTACAGACTGCTCGTGCCTCAAGTGACGTCTGACGGCATCGACGTCGACGGCGTTCGGCTGCCGGAAGTCGCGGTCCCGCTGGGCACGTACACGGGGTGGAATCAGACGGTCTTCGAATACAAGGACCTGAGGTACCTGAGCGGACTCGTCGGTGGATTCGAGCCGTTCGCTCGTACGACCGCGGTCCGCGCCGCCACCGGCGATCCGCGACCGTCGATCGCGGAACGATACAGCAGCAAGGAAGACTACCTGGCGAAGATCCAGCGCGCGGCCGACGACCTCGCCAGACAGCGGTTTCTGCTGCGTGACGATATTCCGTTCGTGCTCCAGCGCGCGGAGGCGATGTGGAATGTGATCGTGGAGCAGTGATGAGACCGCGATCGTGGTTCGTGGCTCGTGGTTCGTGGCTCGTCACTGGCGTCTGGTTACTGGTTGCTGGTGGCTGGTTACTGTCCACGAGCGTCCAGGCTACTGCGCCGAATGCCGCCACGCGCCGGTGGTGGTCGCACGTCGAAGCGCTCGCCGGCGACGCGATGCGCGGCCGCGACACCGGCAGCCCCGAACATCGCCGCGCCCAGGAATACGTCGTCCGCCAATTCGAAAGAAACGGTCTGAAGCCGGCCGGCGGGCAGGGGTTCTTTCAGGAAGTGCCGCTGCGCTCGTACGCGCTGCGCGTCGAACGATCCTCGGCCATCATCGCGCGCGGCAGTCGCACGCAACGGATCGGATGGCTCCAGCAAATCACCGTGGTGCCGGCACGCGGTCTTCCCGGAGAAATCAAGGGCGGGCTGATATTTGCCGGCTCCGACCACGCTGCTGGGCTGAATGCGACTGGCGCCGTTGTCGTCAGGCTGAACCCCGTGCGCCTGGTTGAGGGACCGCCGGTTCCGCCGGCGCCCGCTGGCGCCGTCGCGATCGTCGGCATCGACAGCACGCTCGGACCGGAGCCGGCGCGCTGGCCGGCGCAGTACGCGGTGACGATGACCGCTGCGGACGCGATGCCATCGGCGGCAACCGGCACGCCGACGTTCCGTTTCAATCCCGCCTCCGCAGAGATGCTGTTCGAAGGATCGGGTCACACGTACAAGGAGGTGCTCGAACTCGCGTCGGGGGGGAAGCCGGTACCCAGCTTTGCCCTCCAGGGCACGATGAGCCTGTCGCTCGATTTCGAGGACACACGGCTCTCCTCCGACAACGTGATCGCGGTGCTGCCCGGATCCGATCCGGTGCTCTCGGCCGAGCACGTCGTGTTGATCGCGCATATCGACGGGTACGGCATCGGCGAGCCGTGGGGCACCGATCGGATTTACAACGGCGCCTTCGACGATGCGGCCTACGTGGCGACGTTAATCGACTTCGCCGAGACGCTCCGCGAGTCCGGTGTGCATGTGCGGCGGTCGCTGCTCTTTGCGGTGGTGACCGGCGAAGAGAAGGGGCTACTCGGCTCTCGCTACTACACGGTTCATCCGACCGTGCCGCGCGATCGGCTGGTCGCCGCGGTCAATCTCGATCAACTGCGTCCGGTATTCCCGCTCCACACGCTGACGATGCACGCGGTGGACGAGTCGACGCTTGGAGAAACCGCGCGGCAGGTGGCCGGCGCGATGAACATTCGCATTCAGGCCGATCCAGAGCCGCTGCGGAATCTGATGCGGCGTTCGGACAATTTCCCGTTCATGCAGATCGGCGTGCCCGCCACCGGGTTCATCTTCGGCTATGCGCCAGGCACGGCCGACGAAGAGGCGTATCGCCGCTGGTACAGGGATCGCTACCACACCCCACTCGACGATCTGAATCAGCCGTGGGTGCCGGAGGCCGCGGCGAAGTTCAACGAGTTCTTCGCGAAGTTCGTGACCGCCCTCGCGAACGCCGATCAAGCGCCGCGCTGGAAGCCCGGGAGCGAATTCGCCCGCCGCGTAAACTGATGGTGCCTGCACGGTGAGTCACTACCCGAGCCAACGATCAACGCAGAGCACGCAGGGCCCGCGGAGCAGGCCGACCGCGTCGACCAAGGCCGGCTACTAGACTGCATTGTCGATCACTCGCGACGAGATTCTGGCCTTCATACGCGACCATCGCTACGCCGTTCAAGCGTCGGTCTCCAGCACTGACGTGCCCGAAGCCGCTGTCGTCGGCTTTGTCGTGACCGACGCCTTCGAGATATTCTTCGACAGCGTGGATTCGACAAGAAAGATCGCGAACCTCCGTCAGAATCCGAATATCGCGTTGGTCATCGGCGGGACCGAGGGCAGCGAGCGCACCGTCCAATACGAAGGCACCGCTGACGAGCCGTCGGGCGACGAGCTCGAACGTCTCAAGGCGCTGTACTTCGGTCGATTTCCAGACGGTCGCGATCGTCTCGCATGGCCCGGCCTGACATATGTCCGCGTGCGGCCGCGGTGGCTCCGGTTCACCGATTTCAGCCAGGTGCCCCCGGAAATCGTCGAACTGAGGTTCACAGCATGAAGCGACTGGGATTCGGCCTGCTGTTCACTGTTGTCGGCTACGTGCTCGGCGTCATCGCCGGCTATTTCCTGATCGACAACCTGTCGACCAATACGCACGATCGGTCCGTCGAAGCGGCGATGACCAGCGCGTTCGTCATCGGTCCGCTGGCGGCGATCATCGGCGGCATCACGGGCGTGATTCGCGGGGGACGGAAATGATTCTCGGGCTGCGGACCGTCATTTATTACGTGCCGGATGTGAACGAGGCCAAGGCGTGGTACGCGAAGGCGTTCGGGATTCAGCCGTACTTCGACGAGCCGTTCTACGTCGGGTTCAACGTCGGCGGCTACGAGCTTGGGCTGCATCCGACGGGTCCTGCCACCGTCAAGCCCGGCGCCGCTGGCTCCGTCACGTACTGGGGAACCCAAAACGTCGATCAAGCCATCCAGCATTTCGTGCAGTGCGGCGCCACTCCGAAAGACGCCGTGCAAGACGTCGGCGAAGGCATCAAGGTTGGGTCGGTCATCGATCCGTTCGGCAACGTGATCGGGCTGATCGAGAACCCTCATTTCAAGCTGCCGGCGGCGTAGCCGGGGCGTGCCCATGTTGAACGCACAGGCCGCACTCGCACGCCTTCGTGAAGGCAACCGGCGCTTCGTCGCGGAGCAGACGATGACGTCTGCCGTGGCGACGCAGGCGCGGCGAGCCGCGCTCGTGGACGGGCAGGAGCCGTTCGCGATCGTCCTCGGCTGTTCCGATTCCCGCGTGCCCGCCGAGCTCGTCTTCGATCAGGGATTCGGCGATCTCTTCGTGATCCGCGTCGCCGGCAACATCGTCGCGCCGTCGCAGGTCGGGAGTGTCGAGTTCGCCGCGGCAAAATTCGGCACGCGGCTCGTCGTCGTCATGGGGCACTCGCAGTGTGGCGCGATTACGGCGACTGTCGACGAGCTGCTCGGCCGCGGTACCGCCGAGTCTGTGAATTTGCGTTCAATCGTCGATCGGGTGCGCCCCTCTGTCGAGACGCTCCTCGTGGGCCGTCCCGACGTCGAAGTCGATTCGTTGATTGACCAGGCGGTGCGCGCCAACGTGCGCGTGTCGGCGAATCACCTGCGGCACGGCTCGGAGCTGCTCGAGAACCTGGTGAGGACCGACGGTCTGCTCGTCGTCGGCGCCGAATACTCGCTCGAGACCGGCGTCGTCACGTTCTTCGATGGCGTGCCCGATGCCGACTGACGCGAAGGCGAGCCTGTCGGAGAAGAGTGGCCAGTGATGCAGGTCGTCACGCCGATGATCCACGTGCCAGACGTGAGGAAGACGATCGACTGGTACGTGTCGATCGGCTTCGTCGTCACCGGCACCGACGAGGAGTGTGGCGACCTGAATTGGGCGCGGCTCTCGCTCGACGGGAGCGACGTGATGTTTGCGTCGGGTGGACAGGCGAGCTCCAGCGAACGGCGTGAGGTTGATTTGTACATCGACGCGAAGGACATCGCGCGCGTCTTCGAGCGTGTGAAGACGAAGGCGGAGGTCGTCGAGGGCCTTCACGACACGTTCTACGGGATGCGCGAATTCATCGTCCGCGACGTGAACGGATTCTGGGTGACGTTCGGCGAGCCGATCGATGGCGTCGCGACCGACGAAGCCTGTGTTCGCCAACTCATCGAGCAGTGGGCCGAAGCGGTCCGCGCCAGGAACATTGAGGGGATCCTCGCGCACCACACCGACGATTTCGTGATGTTCGACGTGCCGCCGCCGTTCGAGTCCACAGGGCTCGAGGCGTATCGCAAGACGTGGGACCTTTTCTACGCGTGGTCGGACGATCCGCCGGTTTTCGCGTTCGACGACCTGCGCGTGACCGCGGGGGATACGGTCGCGTTCGCTGTCGCGTCGATGCATTGCACCGTAAAGAACGAGAAGGGCGGGTTCGAACCGCTGAAATTTCGCGTGACGATCGGCCTGCGAAAAGTCGCCGGTCAGTGGCTCGTCACGCACGAGCATCACTCGATTCCGGCAGTCGGCTAACAGCCATAAATCGCGATCGAGGCGATCGCGTCCGATCGGCGGCGGACGGCTGTTTAGCAAGTTCTAGGTTCAACGTTCTAGGTTCTACCTTCTGCGTTCAAGGTTCTGCGTGCACCGAATCGACAACGCAGAACGAACCCTGAACCCTGAACGTAGAACCTTGAACCTTAGAACCCTAGAACGACCGTCTTGATTTCAGGTAGTCTTACCGCTGGAACAGGAGAAATGCGATGCGAAGCAGACAGGTGCTCGTTTTGTCCACCCTCGTCATGGCCGGCCTCGTTGAGGCAGCCACGATGACCGCGCAACAGCGCGGAGCCGCTCCGGCCGCTCCTGCAGCGCCGGCGATGACGTTGACGGTCACCGGGTTTCCCGACGGCGGCCAGATTCCCGTGAGGTTCTCGCAGGCGGCAGAAGGCGTCGCGCCCGGCGAAGGAACCTCGCCGGCGATTGCGTGGACCAACACGCCGGCCGGAACACAAAGCTTCGTGCTGAACATGCACGACATGGACGTCGCGCGGAACAAGACGACCGACGACCAGGCGCACTGGATCGTCTGGAACATTCCTGCGAACGTGACGAATCTGCCCGAAGGCGTTCCGAAGGGACCGAAGCTCGCGAACGGCGCGTATCAGTTCAGCGCAACGGGAACGATGTATCGCGGGCCAGGCGCGCCGGCGACTGGACCGTTCCATCACTACATGTTCGAGATCTACGCGCTCGACATCGTGCTGCCCGTCGAGCCGGCGGCCGACGCCTTCGAGTCGCGCGCGAACGTGATGAAGGCGATGCAGGGCCATATCCTCGGCAAGGCGGTCTACGGCGGGCTCTTCCGGCGCCCGCAGTAGCGACCGCGAGCCGCGCGGGCGTTTGCGATGAAGACTGAAGACGTTCTCGGTCTCCTGATCCCGATCACCTTCGTCGTGCTGCTCGTCACCGAGCGGCTGTTTCCGCGGCGTTCGTATCCATCGCCGCCATTGCGCTTCTGGACGCTCGTCGGCTTCGGCTGCCTCGTGATGGTCGGCATGATCGGCGTCGTGTTGCCGTCGCTCCTGCCGGTCTCACTGACGCGCCACCATCTGTTCGACGGTTCGCGGCTTGGCATCGTCGGCGGCGTGTTGATCGGCTATCCACTGGTGGCGCTCGGCTCCGCGCTCATCCATCGATCGTTTCACGAGTTCCACCCGTTGTGGCTGATGGGACATCAGTTGCATCACAGCCCGCGCCGTCTCGACATCCCAGGCGCGGTTTACTTTCATCCGTTCGACGTCGCGCTGCAGACCGCGCCCTCGACGATCGTATCGGTGTTCATCCTCGGACTGAATCCGGTGGCCGCCGGCGCCGTCGGGTACGTCGCGGCGTTCTACGGGACGTTCCAGCACTGGAACGTGCGGACGCCTCGCTGGCTGGGGTACATCATTCAGCGCCCGGAATCGCACGGCCTTCATCACGAACTGGGCATCCATGGGCGGAACTACAGCGACTTCCCGCTGTGGGACATGCTGATGGGCACGTTCGTCAACCCCGAGACGTTCGACGGCGACGTAGGATTCGCCGGCGATGCGCAGCAGCGCGTGGGCGCGATGCTGCTGTTTCAGGACGTCAATCGATGAGCGGATCGGCCACTCGAGACGTGCTCGGCGTCGACTTCGTCACGGGCGAGCAGCGTGTCGCGATCCAACAAGTCCGCCGCGAGGTGCTGTCTCAAAGCGTCGGGCTGGCGGCGACGATTCTGCTGCTGTTCATCCTGGCGCTCTTTCCTCGCGACGCGGCGCGGCTGGCGTCTGACATCACGGTGCTCGCCGCGCTCGGACTCGTGTCGATTGGGTCTGATCTCCTCTGGTGGCGCTATTTGAGGTCGGCCGATCCATTTCAGGCGTTCGAGCGGCTGCAGGCGCGCGACGAGAACGGCGGGCCATATCGGCGCTACGTCGTGCGGGGACTCGCGCTTGGCCTCTTCTTTTTCTGGCATCTGTTCGTGGCGCGGCGCTAACAACGATCGAGTACGGCCTCTTCTATGTTTGTCGGTCATCTTGCCGTCGGGCTCACGGCCAAGCGCGCCGCGCCGACGGTCAACGTCGGCTGGCTCATCGCGGGCGTGACGATGCTCGACCTGGTGTGGCCGGTGCTGGTACTCGCCGGCATCGAGCACGTGCGAATCGCGCCTGGCGCGACCGCGTTCACGCCGCTCGTCTTCGATTCGTACCCGTGGTCGCACAGCCTGCTGATGTCAGCGGTCTGGGGCCTCGTCCTTGTCGCGATCGCGCGATGGCGCGGTGTACCGGCGTCGGCGTCTCTGCTCCTCGTCATGCTGGTCATGAGCCATTGGGTACTCGACTTCGCGACGCACGCGCCCGACATGCCCCTGTGGCCTGGGCCGTCGCCGCGCTTTGGATTGGGCCTGTGGAATTCCATTCCGCTGACGCTCGCGATCGAAGGCGCGATGTGGCTGATTGGCATCGTCCTCTACCTTCGCCTGCGGCCCCTGCACGGCTGGGTCTCGCGCGTGGCCTTCTGGTCGTTCGTCATCCTCTCAACGCTCGGATGGGGGATCGGGCCGTGGGGAACGCCGCCGCCGAGCCCGACGGCGCTTGGCTGGTTCGCGATGATTGGGTGGCTCATGGTTCCGTGGGCGGCGCTGTTCGAGCGGCGCGGGCATTGACGTGATTTCGTGGGGTCCGCCTTCAGGCGGACCAGGCACGGTCCGGCTAAAGCCGGACCCCACGTACTGCCGGATAATCTCCAGTCGTGAGCAGAGTCATCATCGTCACAGGGGCGAGCCGTGGAATCGGCGCGGCGACGGCGCGACTGGCTGCCGAGCGTGGCTACGACGTCTGCGTGAACTATCGGACCAGGCGTGACGCCGCTGAGCGTGTCGTAGCAGACATCACGAACACCGGTCGTCGCGCCATCGCCGTCGCAGCTGACGTCTCTGTGGAAGCGGATGTCGTGCGGCTGTTCGACACGAGCGACCGGGAGCTTGGGCCGCTGTCCGCGCTCGTGAACAACGCGGGCGTTCTCGAGGCGCAGATGCGGGTCGATGCCATGGACTCGGCCCGCATCTCGCGCGTGCTCGCCACCAACGTCGTCGGTGCGTTCATCTGCGCGCGCGAAGCGGTTCGCCGGATGTCAACGGCCCACGGCGGGGTCGGCGGCTCCATCGTCAACGTGTCGTCTGGAGCCGCGCGCGTCGGTTCGCCAGGCGAATACGTCGACTACGCCGCATCAAAGGGCGCGATCGACACGTTGACGATTGGGCTGGCGCACGAAGTCGCAACCGAGGGCATTCGCGTCAATGCCGTTCGGCCTGGATTCATCTACACGGAGATGCATGCGAGCGCCGGCGAGCCCGATCGCGTCGAGCGGGTCAAGGTGTTCGCGCCGATGAAGCGCGGCGGCCGGCCGGAGGAGGTGGCGCAGGCGATTCTCTGGCTGCTATCTGATGAAGCGTCGTTTACGACGGGCTCGTTCATCGACGTGACGGGAGGACGATAGACGGTTGGTTTCGAACAACGAACCACGAACCACGTTCACACGCGGGTGCTCGGCATCGATCGCGAGCGATACCGAGAACCCGCTGCGAGTCCGACTAAAGCCGGACACTCCGTCTGCACGATGAAATTGTCGCGAAGGCCGAGCTGAAATCGGCCTAGACTGTCGGTTCCGCGATGGAGTCCGATCTCATGACGATCGACCCGCGTTTCGCGCAGTGGCTGGATGTCCTGAGGGCGCAGGGCGGAAGCGATCTTTATCTCGTCGCCGGGCTGCCGCCGTCGATTCGTCTCCACGGCGTGGTTCGTCCGCTGTCCGAGCCGCCGCTCGAAGGCGAGCAGATTGAAGCGGTGGTCCTGCCGGCGCTGCCGGCACACGCGGCCGAGATGTATCGCACCGCAGGCGCAGGCGACGCATCGCTTCGCCGCGGCGGCCAGGGCCGTTTCCGCATCAACCTTCACCGCGAGCGCGGGCGCGCGGCGGCGAGCATCCGTGCGCTGCCGCTCGCGCCGCCGCAGTTGGGCACGCTCGGTCTGCCGAAGGGCATCGAGGCGCTGACGCGGCTGTCGCACGGGCTCGTGCTCGTCGGAGGACCGACGGGCTCGGGCAAGACCACGACCGTTGCGGCCCTCGTCGACGCGATCAACAGACGCGATGCCAAGCACATCGTCACGATAGAAGATCCCATCGAGTACGAGCACGCCCACCAGAAGAGCGTCGTCGAACAGGTCGAGATCGGCATTGACGCGCCCGACTTCCAGACGGCGCTCCGTGCGGCGGTGCGTCAGTCGCCGGATGTCATCGTGGTGGGGGAGATGCGCGATCCCGAAACGATGAGGATGGCGCTGGCCGCCGGTGAGACCGGGCACCTCGTGCTGTCGACGCTTCATACGAGCGACGTCACATCGACGATCTCGCGCGTCGCCGACGCGTTCCCGGCGGAACGCCAGCCCACCATCCGTCAGGAGCTGTCGATGGCGTTGTCCGCGGTGATGACGCAAAGCCTGCTGCCCAGAACCGGAGGGGGCCGGATTCCGGTGTGCGAAATGCTCGTCATCGGCTACGGCGCGCGTCAGCATATCCGCAAGAACGCCCTTCAGCATCTGCATCAGGAAATTACGATTACCCGTCGCGACGGCTCGTTTACGTTCGAGGAATCGCTCGCGCAGCTCGTGCGCGCGGGACAGCTCGGAGCTCAGGACGCGAGAACGCACGCCCGGCACCGGGAAGAGCTCGACGGTCTGCTCGCCGCGGCGAGCCCGATCGCGTCGAGTCTATGAAGGCGTTCACGCCGATGAAGCCCGACGGCCGGTAGTCCGGCTTTAGCCGGACCTGAAAACCAGCGGGTGCTCGGTATCGCTCGCGATCAGCCGTGTCGGGCGCCGGAACTGCGCACTCCGGTTCGTGCTCTGACGCACAGCGCGGCGATCAACAGCTGATTTCGGCTAGGTCCGAACTGGCAAGCGCCGACTGGGGTTCGTCGAGGATCCACGGATCACACGGACCGAGATCGCCGCGCGGAGGACCTGCGCGCGCAGTTGACGGCAGGGTATACCGGCCGCCCTCGACGGCTGTCGCGATCGATACCGAGCGCCCGCCGGTTATCGTCCAACTCGCGAGCGAGGCCGACCGTGGCCGAAGGACGTTGGACCTGGCGCCTTTCGAACGACAGACGGTAAACGCAATCGCAAGCGAGATCGTGTCCGCCGCCGCTGATTCGCAACCGACGTCCGGATACCCCGACCGCCCAACCGATTGGGGCTGTCGCTCGACTTACATCAGGCGGCGGACTCCATCGTCAGCACCAGCGCTGGAGATTGCGTTTACAGCGCCAGCTGTCCACGGACGCTCGGCCACGGTCGGCCTCGATCGCTGATCCTCAGGGATACCGAGCGCCCGCATTACCTTGAGGTCCAGCGAAAGCTGGACCCCACGTGCTGCTAGACTCTGGCAGCGATGACTTCGAAGACGTACAAGGCCACCGTTTACAAGGACGGCGGTATCTGCTTCATCCCCGTCACGTTCGATCCGAAAGCGGTGTTCGGCAAAGTCCGAGCTCCGGTCAAGGTGACGCTGAACGGCTACACCTACCGCAGCACGATCGCGTCAATGGGAGGCACGACGTGCATTCCGCTGCGCAAGAGCCACCGCGAAGCGGCGGGCCTCGAGGGCGGCGAGACGATCGCGGTCACGCTCGATCTCGACGTCGAGAAGCGGGAAGTGAAGGCGCCGGCCGATTTCGTCAAGGCGCTGAAGGCTGTCCCTCAGGCGTGGGAGCGGTGGCGGGCCCTCAGCTTCACGCATCAGCGAGAGCACGTCGAGGCGATCGAAAGCGCGAAGAAATCAGAAACGCGAGTCCGCCGGATCGAGCGTGCGATCCGGATGCTTCGCCGGTGACCGCTGCAGCGAAGAAACGGATCAAGACACTCGACGCGCGAACGCTCCCCGCGTGGCGCAGGTGGCTCGATCGCCACCACGCTTCACAATCAGAAATCTGGCTCGTGTTTCACAAGCGGCACACGGGTACGCCCGCGATTGCCTACGACGATGCCGTCTGCGAAGCGTTGTGTTACGGCTGGATCGACAGCCTCATCAAGCGATTGGACGACGAGCGGTACGCGCTGAGGTTCATGCCGAGAAACCCACGCAGTGCGTGGTCGACGTTGAATCGGCGACGCTATGCACGTCTGAAGGCCGCGGGACGGCTCAAGCCTGCGGGTATTCGGTTCGCACCAACCGAGCGGAGTGGCGACCGCCCGGAAGTCGACGAGGTCCCGCCGCCATTCGTGACACGAGCGTTGCAGCGGAACGCAAAGGCCCGCGCGTTTTTCGAGAGCCTGGCTCCCTCGTACCGACGGATGTATCTCGCGTGGATTCTGTCGGCGAAGCGCGAAGAAACTCGAGCTCGAAGGCTCGCTCAAGCAATCGACAAGCTGGCCGCTGGCCGGAAGCCTGGATTAGAGTAGCGTCATGGCCGTGATCAGCGGAACGCACACCGTCATTTACAGCACCGACCCCGAAGCCGACCGCGCGTTTTTTCGCGACGTCCTCAAGCTGCCGTATGTGGATGTCCATGCCGGCTGGTTGATCTTCGGCCTTCCGCCATCGGAAGTCGCGGTTCATCCCGCTGACGCGAGTGTCAGCGGAAAGCACGAGTTCTATCTGATGTGCGACGACATCAAGGCCTTTGTCGCCGAGATGGATGCGCACGGACGTTCGTGCACGCCGCTCGAGGCGCAGCCATGGGGGATGTTGACCCAGGTCACGCTGCCGGGCGGCGGCAAGCTCGGTGTCTATCAGCCACGGCACGCACGGCCGCCCATGCCTTCCTCATCCTCCAAGAGTTGAATTCGGTGCCGGCCGGCTATTCGGGAACGCCGCTCGCAAAAAAGCTCGGCATCAAGCCTGCCTCGACGATCGTCGTCTTCAACGACCCGAAGAATTATCGCGCGCTGCTCGCGCCGATGCCCGAAGGCGTGAAGCGCCTGCCGTCGGTGTCTCCCGACGTCGACATCGTGCACATCTTCACGACATCCAAGAAAGAGCTCGCCGCCTTGCTGAAGAAGAGCACCGCAAAGCTGCGCGCGAACGCGGCGATCTGGGTGTCGTGGCCGAAAAAGGCGTCGAAGGTGCCGACCGATATCACCGAGGACACGATCCGCGAGGTCGCGTTCCCGCTCGGTCTCGTGGACATCAAGGTGTGTGCGGTCGACGAGGTGTGGTCGGGGCTGAAGCTCGTGATCCGCAAAGAGAACCGGTGATCGTTCTCGCGCTCGCCGCCTTTGCCGCCAACTCCGTCCTGTGCCGTTTCGCGCTTCGCGACGCGACAATCGACCCGGCGACGTTTTCCACGATCCGGATAGTCTCCGGCGCCGTGACGCTGGCGCTGGTCGCCCTCGCTGCACGATCAAGAACAGGCGAGACGACGTCGATGACGTCGATGCCAGCGGCCGCGTCGTGGCTGTCTGCCGCGTTGTTGTTCCTGTACGCTGTTCCGTTTTCCTTCGCCTACACGACGCTCAGCGCGGGCACGGGGGCGTTGATTCTGTTCGGTGCGGTGCAGGTCACGATGCTCGCTGGCGCGATTCGATCGGGCGAGCGGGTCCGCTTCGCGCAGTGGTCAGGATTGATCCTGGCGCTGGCTGGGCTGGTGTATCTGGTGGTGCCGGGCATCGCAGCGCCACCGATCGCGTCCGCCGCTCTGATGGCGCTTGCCGGGATCGCGTGGGGTCTGTATTCCTTGAGGGGCCGAGGTGCACCGAACCCGCTCGCCCAGACGACGAGCAGCTTCGTGCGCGCGGTGCCGATGGTGGTGGCCGTGAGCGCGGCGACGTTTTCGCGCGCGCATGCAGAGCCGACGGGAATCGCCCTCGCTGTTGCGTCGGGATCGGTAACGTCCGGGTTGGGCTACGTCGCGTGGTACGCGGCGCTGCGGCGCCTGACCGCGCTTCGTGCGTCGGTCGTGCAACTTTCGGTTCCAGTCATCGCGGCCGTGGCGGGCGTGATCTTCTTGTCCGAAACAATCTCATCGCGGCTGATCGTGTCCGCGATTCTCGTCCTTGGGGGCATCGCGCTCGCGGTGGTTCGGCGAGCACAGTAGTTGCATTTGCCGGACTATCCGGCATGCATATCGCCCAGGTCGCGCCCTTATACGAAAGCGTCCCGCCCAAGCTGTACGGGGGCACCGAACGCGTGGTGTCCTATCTGACCGAAGAGCTCGTCCGGCAGGGGCACGACGTCACGTTGTTCGCGAGCGGCGACTCGGTGACAAATGCGCGTCTCCGCTCGACTTCTCCCTCGGCGCTGCGCCTCGATGCGAACTGCATCGACCAGCTCGCGCATCACATCCTGCTGCTCGAGGCGGTCTACCGAGAGGCGGACGAGTTCGACGTCATCCATTTTCACGTCGACTACCTGCACTTCCCCTTGTCACGTCGTCACAACCGCACGCACGTGACGACGCTTCATGGACGTCTCGATATAGCCGACCTCGTACCTCTTTACAAAGAATTTTCAGACATGCCGCTCGTGTCCATCTCGAACCGGCAGCGCGAGCCGCTGCGGTGGGCGAATTGGGTCGAGACGGTGTATCACGGCCTGCCATGCGGTTTGTATCGTTTCCATCCGGACGAAGGCAAGTATCTGGCGTTCCTCGGCCGCATCTCTCCGGAGAAACGCGTGGACCGCGCGATCGAAATCGCCAAGCGCGTCAACATGCCGTTGAAGATCGCGGCGAAGGTGGATAACGCGGACAAGCCGTACTACGAAGACGTCATCAAGCCGCTCCTGTCTGACGCCAGCCACTCATTGGTCGAGTTCGTCGGGGAGATTGGAGACGGCGACAAAGACGAGTTTCTTGGCAACGCCCACGCGCTGCTGTTTCCGATCGACTGGCCCGAGCCGTTCGGGCTCGTGATGATCGAGGCGATGGCGTGCGGGACGCCGGTCGTTGCATTCGATCGCGGAGCCGTCGGCGAAGTGATGGAACAGGGGAAAACCGGATTCGTCGTCCACAACGTCGACGAAGCGGCGGATGCGGTACGGCGCCTCGATCGCTTCGACCGCCGGCGATGCCGAGACGTGTTCGAGCGGCGGTTCTCGGTGAGCCGGATGGCCTGCGACTACGTGCACGTCTACGAGCGTCTGCTCGCGGGAGACGCGCGGGATTAGGTCCGGCTAAAGCCGGACCCCACGAACGATATGGCAGACGAAGTCATTCGCGTCAGCGAAGAGTTCTACATCCTGTCGACGTCTGCGCGCATCGACGATCGCACGCGCGTGCTCAAGGACGGCGACACCTTCGCCGTCTTCGATCGGTTTGGCGACATCGAGGCGTTCGGATCGGGCGAACTCGGGATCTATCACAACGACACGCGATATCTGTCGCGGCTCACGCTGCGCCTCAGCATCGGCCGGCCCGTCCTTCTGAGCTCGACGATCAAGGACGACAACGCGGTCCTCGCGGTCGATTACACCAACGCCGACGTCCAGTGCGACAACGAGATCGAGATTCCCAGAGGCACGCTGCATTTCCTGAGATCGAAGGTGCTGCGAGGGACGACGTGCCACGAGCGGATGACGATCTATAACTACGGCCACGCCGAAGTGGTCATCGGATTCCACGTCGACTTTCAATCGGATTTCGCCGACATCTTCGAAGTCCGCGGCCTCGAGCGCCAGCGCCGCGGGCGTTTCCTGCCGGCCGAGGTGTCGTCCGACGTGGTGCTGCTCGGCTACGAAGGGCTCGATCGATCAGTGCGGCGGACTCGGTTGATCTTCGACCCGCCGCCAAGCGAACTGTCCGAGTCGGTCGCGAAGTTTCGACTGCGGCTCGAGCCGAGGACCGAGGTCACCTTTCGGTGGTCGATCTCGTGCGAATCCGATGCGCCTTCGGTCGGCGCCGAGCCGTCGCCAGTCTTGGCGAGCGGCGGCGCAGGGATCGTGCGCTCCTACGAAGAGGCGAGCCACGAGTCGGCCGACGCCTTCGACCACGCCCGGCAAAGGTCGCCAGAGATCGTCACGTCGAACACTCGCTTCAACGAGTGGTTGAACCGTTCGTTCGTCGACCTCCACATGATGCAGACCCAGACCCCCTACGGCTGGTATCCGTACGCCGGTGTGCCGTGGTACAGCACGATCTTCGGTCGGGACGGCATCGTCACCGCACTGCAGTGTCTGTCGTTCAAACCGTCGGTGGCACGTGGCGTGCTCGCCGTGCTGGCCGCGACGCAGGCCCGGTCTGAGAACGCCGAGCAGGACGCGCAACCCGGCAAAATCCTTCACGAGACGCGCCGCGGAGAGATGGCCGTCCTCGGCGAAATCCCGTTCAGTCGCTACTACGGCACCATCGACGCGACGCCGCTCTTCGTGATGCTGGCCGGGGCGTACGCCGAACGGACCGACGACTTGGCGTTTCTCCGATCGATCTGGCCAAGTATCGAGCTGGCGTCAGACTGGATCGATCGTTACGGGGATTGTGACGACGATGGGTTTGTGGAATACGCGCGCCGCAATCCGCGTGGATTGATCCATCAGGGATGGAAGGATTCGCACGACGCCATCTTCCACGAGGACGGCACGCTGGCCGACGGCCCGATCGCGCTGAGCGAAGTGCAAGGGTACGTGTATGCCGCGAAGCTCGCGATGGCCCGGTTGTCCGAGCGACTGGGCGATCCGGCGCGCGCGCCGCAGCTCGAGGCGGAGGCGAAGGCGTTGAAGCACTCGTTCCACGACGCGTTCTGGTGCGACGACCTGTCGACCTACGCGCTGGCGCTCGATGGGGAGAAGCGGCCGTGTCGCGTGCGGTCGTCGAACGCCGGCCAGTGTCTCTTCACGGGCATTGCGAGCGAGGCGCATGCCGAGCGTCTCGCGGCGACGCTGATGAGCGCCCCTCTCTACTCGGGATGGGGCATCCGGACGATCGCCGCGAACGAGCGCGGCTTCAACCCGATGTCGTATCACAACGGATCGATCTGGCCGCACGACAACTCGCTGATCGCCGCCGGCTTCGGCCGCTACGGATTGAAGGCGGACGCCGGTCGCGTGCTCTCGGGCCTGTTCGACTCGAGCGTCTTCTTCGAGCTCCATCGGCTGCCGGAGCTGTTCTGCGGCTTCACGCGTCGAACGGGCGAAAGCCCGACGCAGTATCCCGTCGCCTGCAGCCCGCAGGCCTGGGCCGCCGGCGCCGTGTTCCTGATGCTCGATGCGTGCCTCGGGATGAGAGTGCTCGCGCCCGAACGCAAGATCATCTTCGTCAGGCCGTTTCTCCCCGAGTTCATCGAGAAGGTCGCCATCCGGCGGCTGCGTGTCGGCGACGCGTCGGTCGATGTCACGCTGAGCGGTCACAACGAGCACGTCGAAGTGAATCTCGTTCGACGCACCGGCGCGGTCGACGTGCTGATTCTGAAATAGGCAACAGTCGTAGGGTCCGGCTTCAGCCGGACCGACAAACCCAAAAGCCCCCCACGAAAGCACAAGGAACACGAAAAGAGGCAATGTGATTTCGTGCGTTTCGTGTTTTCGTGGCTAGATCGTGCGTCGCAGTATCATGTCGATGATGCGCACCATGTTTGTTCGGCGCATGGCACCGCTCGTCAGCCTGTTTTTGTTGTCGGCGCGCTCGTTCGCGGCGCAGGTACCGGCTGCCCCCGTGCTCACCATCGACGGCGACGTCGAGACAAAAATCACGCTCTCGCTGGCCGAGTTCCGTGCGATGGAAGAGCACACCAGGTTTGCCGTCGAAGCGCAGGGGCGAAAGGCGTCGTACGAGGGCGTCGCGGTCACCGAGCTGTTGCGGCGCGCCGGCATCATCGTCGGACGAGCCCCCCTCGAGAGGCAGAACGTCACACGCGTGCTGTTCGTCACAGCATCGGACGGTTCTCAGGCGGTATTTTCGATCGCGGAGCTGGCGCCCGCCTCGCCGGACGCGCGCGTCATCCTTGCCGACAAGCGCGACGGCGAAGCGTTTCCCGATCGCGAGGGCCCGCTGCGGCTGATCGTTCCGGGCGACAAGTTTCCACAGCGCTCGGTCCGCAGCGTCGCCCGGCTGACCGTCATCACTCCCACCGCTCCAAAGTGAGCGACGCGCGGTCCGGCCGTTGATGGAGCACCGAGCGAGAAACATCGAAATCAAGGCGCGGGTGTTGGACGTCGATCGGTTGCGGTCGCGAGCGTTGACGCTTGCCTCGGGCCCTCCGGAACGGCTTCGGCAGATCGACACATTCTTCACGGCCGGTTCCTGGCCCGGGCGTCTGAAGGTACGGGAGTTCGCCGACGGTTCCGGCGAAATCATTGCCTACAACCGGTCCGATCGATCGGGGCCGAAGACCTCGACCTATACACGCGTCTCCTGTAAGAATGCGCAGACAGTCGTCGCGATTCTCGGCCGTGTCCTTCGCCGACGTGGCATCGTCGTCAAGAATCGGGAAGTGATAATGATCGGCCGAACGCGCGTGCACCTGGACGACGTGGAAGGCTTGGGCACGTTTGTCGAACTCGAGGTCGTCCTGACGCCGGAAGAACCGATCGAAGCCGGCGAGCGCGAAGCGCGTGAATTGATGGTTGCGTTGAATATTTCGGCGGACCATCTGACTGCCGGCGCCTACATCGATCTGCTCGAGGCACAGAAAGAGCGCTCATGACACGAACCGCTTCAACGATGCTCGCCCTGGGGACGAAGGCGCCCTTATTCACGTTACCGGATGTCGTCACGGGAAGGTCCGTTTCGATCGATCAGGACGATCGGTTTCGGCCGGATCAGGGCCTGCTGGTGATGTTCATCTGCCGCCACTGCCCGTTCGTCAAGCACGTCCAACACGAGCTGGCGCGCATCGGCCGCGACTATCAGGGACGCGCGGGAATTGTCGCGATCAGCTCGAACGACGCGGACACCTATCCGGACGATGGCCCCGAGAGTCTCAAGGCGATGGCGACCGAGCTCGGGTTCGTCTTTCCGTACTGCTACGACGAATCGCAGGAGGTCGCGCGCGCGTACTCGGCAGCCTGCACGCCCGATCTTTTCCTGTTCGATTCGGCGGCACGCGGGAGACGTCTCGTCTATCGAGGCCAGCTGGACGACAGCCGTCCTGGCAGCAACAAGCCGGTGACCGGCGCCGATCTGCGCGCCGCGCTCGATGCCGTCATTGGTGGTCGGGAGGTCGACGGCGACCAGCGGCCGAGCATCGGCTGCAACATCAAGTGGAAGAAGGGCCGTGCGCTCTGAAGACGTCCTGCAGCGTCTGCGCGAACGATGCCTGGCGCTGCCCGAGACGAGCGAACGGTCGTCGTGGGGCCATCCGAATTTTCGCGCGGGCACGCGCACGTTCGTCGCGTACGAACGTGTCGGGGGACGCCCTTCGATCGCCTTTCGGCTCGGCGCACGCGAGGCCGGCGCGCTGCTCAAACGTCCGCGGTTCTTTCTGACGCCGTACGGCCGCGGACTGTGGGTCAGCGTGTGGAGCGACGGCCCACTCAGCTGGCGCCAGATCGACGAGCTCGTCGATCGCAGCTACCGCCTCGTCGCGCTCAAGCGGATGATCAGAGCGCTTGATGCCCTGAAAAGATCGTCGAAATCGTCGAAGGCCTCGCGTTGAACCGTCTGTGCACTGTTCTGTTCGCCGTCGTGTTGACCGCTGTCTGCAGCAGCAACTGCAACAACATCTGGATCGAGTGGATCGAGCCCACGACGAAGATGGCGTTCGTACGACTGCCGGCCGGCAGCTTCACGATGGGATCGCCAGCGGACGAAGCCGGGCGGGAAGCGCAGGAGGTTCAGCACCACGTCACCATCTCGCGCGCATTCTGGATGGGGCAGTCCGAGGTGACGCAGGCCGAGTGGCTGAGCGTCATGGGCAGCAATCCGAGCACGTTCAGCACGGCCAGCGGAGACTATCCAGTCGAGCAGGTGACCTGGCACGACGTCCACGCGTTTCTCGACAAGCTGCACCAACGATCGCCCGGCTATACATTCCGCTTGCCCACCGAAGCGGAATGGGAATACGCCTGCCGCGCGGGGACGACGACCGCGTACAGCACGGGGGCGACGCTGACGCACGCGCAGGCCAACTTCTCGGACGCCGCAACATCGACGGCAGCAGCCAGCTGGGGGCGAACGTTGAGCGCGAGAGTCTTTCCACCGAATCCATGGGGACTCTACGGCATGCACGGCAACGTATGGGAGTGGACCGAAGACGAGTGGTGTCCGTATTCGAGCGGCCCGGAGACGGATCCGCACGCGTCGTGTGGAAGCGCGTTGAAAGTGATTCGCGGCGGCAGCTGGGTCTTCGGCGCTGACAGCGCGCGCTGTGCGCTGCGCTATACGCACCGGCCAGAGGATCGTGGGTACAGCATCGGCTTCAGGGTGGTTCGCGAATGACGACGGGGCAACGCGTCTGTGTCTTCGCGGGCGCGAATGTCGGTGTCCGCGTCGAGTATCGCCGGGCCGCCGAAGCGCTCGGACGCGAACTCGTGCGGCGCGAGCTCGGCGTCGTCTACGGCGGTGGACGCATCGGGTTGATGGGGGCGTTGGCCGACGCGGCGTTGGCCGCCGGCGGTCACGTCACCGGCGTGATCCCCGGTGCGCTGGCCACGCGCGAGGTCGCGCATGACGGACTGTCGGATCTGCGCGTCGTGTCGTCGATGCACGAGCGAAAGAAGCTGATGACGGATCTCTCCGACGGTTTCATTGCGCTGCCGGGTGGGTGGGGCACGCTCGAGGAATTCTTCGAAATCCTCACGTGGGCGCAGCTCGGCCTGCACCAGAAACCGTGCGGGCTCCTGAACGCCGTCGGCTATTTCGACAGCCTGCTGTCGATGGTGGATAACTCGATCGACGAAGGATTCTTGAGAGCCGAGTATCGATCGATGATTCTCGTCTCGAGCGAACCGCCGGAGCTGCTCGATCTGATGGCGTCCTATGTGCCGATTTCGCTCCCCAAGTGGATCGATCGAGACACGACTTGAACCAGTCTCAAGGCTCAGGTCTCAGGCTCAAGTGAAGTCACAAGTAACAGGTCACAATTTAGGGCGCAAAGAACTCGGCAAGCGGTAGCGTCAGACCTGGCAGAAGTGGCGTCGAAATCGCGTCGCCTGCCTCGCGTGCGAGTTCGATCGCGCGACCGAACCCTTCGCTCTCCCGCCTGTAAATCCGGACGACCTCGATTTCGGGATCGATCACCCAGTACTCGATCACGCCCGACCGTTCGTAGAGCCGGCGCTTGATGGTTTCGTCGCGCTGTCGGGTGCCCGGTGAGCCGATTTCGACCACGATGTCCGGGGCGCCTCGGACGTGCTCCGCCGTGAGGATCTCCGACATCCGCTCGTTTGAGATGTAGAGCAGATCGGGCTCGACCACATCGAAATTGGAGAGGACCGTGTCGAACGGCGCAGCGTAGATGCGTCCGATCGGATGCGCTCTGAGCCAGTTTCCAATCGTAATCGCCAACTCCATCGAGATCCGCTGGTGCTTTTCGTTGGGCGACGGTGTCACGTAGTGCTCTCCGTCGATGATCTCGTGCCGCTTCTCATCGTCTGGGAAGAGGACGAAGTCGTCGTAGGTGAGCTTCACGCGCGAGGAGGCGGGGTTCACCGGATCGCTCCCGGGCATCGGCTCATTGTAGCCGCTCGATCGAGCACGGGGCATACCAGACCGAGAGGTTCTGATTCCGGAAGAATGGCGATTGACGGCGCTCTGATGACGCAGATTTTGCCGAGGCTGGACGCTGAGGCGTGGCAGAATCTGCGCACATGCCGCTATCAGCCGGCACGCGCATCGGGCCGTATGAGATCCTCTCCGCGCTCGGCGCCGGCGGCATGGGCGAGGTCTACAAGGCCAGAGACACTCGACTCGATCGAATCGTGGCCATCAAGGTCCTTCCGGAGACGCTTGCCGACGACGTGCAATTCCGCGAGCGCTTCGATCGCGAGGCCCGCGCGATCTCGCAGCTCGATCATCCAAACATTTGCACTTTGTACGACGTTGGTTATGAGCCGTTGCGACGTCCTGTTCTGGATACGCGCGAGGACGACGGTCCGAGCGCGTCAGGCGTGGGGGTGGGGCCCCACGCCAGTTATCTGGTCATGCAGTATCTCGAGGGCGAGACGCTGGAGAGCAGATTGAAGAAAGGTGCGTTGCCGCTGGACCAGGCACTTCCGATGGCGGTTCAAATCGCCAGCGCGCTCGACAACGCACATCGATCGGGCATCGTCCACCGGGATCTGAAACCGGGCAACGTGATGTTGGTTGGCTCGGGTGCACGGTCGGCCGTTGCGCAAGCGAAGCTGCTCGATTTTGGTCTCGCGAAGTCTGCACCGGTTGTCGCCAGTGCCGGCCTGTCGATGCTGCCGACGACGCCTCCGGCGGCCGTCACGGCGCAGGGGACGATTCTCGGAACCTTCCAGTACATGGCGCCCGAGCAGCTCGAGGGCGAGGAAGCCGACGCGCGGACCGACATCTTCGCGTTCGGAGCGGTCCTCTACGAGATGCTAACTGGCAAGAAGGCATTCGAGGGCAAGAGTCAGGCCACGCTGATTGGCGCGATCCTGCACCGCGATCCGCCGGCTGTGTCCTCCCTTCACCCGCTCACGCCGTCAGCGCTGGATCACGTCGTCGAACGATGCCTCGCGAAAGATCCGGACGAGCGTTGGCAGATCGCCGCAGATCTGATGCGCGAGCTGAAGTGGGCGTCTTCTCGCCAGACGGAAAATGGATCGCGTATCAATCGAACGAGAGCGGGCGAATGGAGGTTTATATTCGGCCGTTTCCGTCAGGCGCGCCGATCCAGGTGTCGACCGCTGGCGGGGGTCAGCCCAACTGGCGTCGAGATGGACGAGAGCTGTTCTACGTCGCGGCTGACGAGAAGCTGATGGCCGTCGAACTTCGGCGAACCGGCGATCGGATAGAGCTCGGCGCGACGACGGCGCTGTTCAAGACGAAGCTGGTGGGGCCAGGCCTCAACAAGGCGGGCTACGAAGTGTCACCGGATGGCCAGCGTTTCCTGATGAACACGACCGCCGACGAGTCGGCCCAGCCGCTCAGCATCATCCAGAACTGGCCGGCCACGCTCACCAAGCAGCCGTGAATCAGTCGGCGAAGATCTTCGTGGCTACTCGCGGAAGACTCTCGAGAGAGGGAGCTCCAGCCCCGGCAGCAGCGCTGTGCGCAGCACGTCCTCGGCCCCGCGCATGAACTCGATGGGTCTGGCGAACTGTTCGCCCTCCCGGCGATAGACGCGCACCACGTCGACGTCCGGATCGACGACCCAGTACTCCAGCACGCCCGATCGTTCGTAGAGCCGTCGCTTGACGGTCTCGTCGCGCCTTCGTGTTTTCGGCGAGCCGATCTCCACGATGAGTTCGGGCGTGCCTCGGACATGCTTCGCCGTGAGGATCGCGGCGGCGCGTTCGTTCGACATGTAGAGCAGGTCCGGCTCGACGACGTCGAAGTCGGAGAAGACGATGTCGAACGGCGCATCGAAAATGCGTCCGATTGGGTGGGCCTCTAGATAGTTCCAAATCAATGCGAAGAGAACGCCGGAAACCTGCTGATGGCGAGTATTCGGCGACGGTGTCACGTAGTGCTCTCCGTCGATGATCTCGTGCCGCTTCCCATCGTCAGGGAAGAGGACAAAGTCGTCGTAGGTGAGCTTCACGCGCGAGGAGGCGGGGTTCACCGGATCGCTCCCGGGCATCGGCTCATTGTAGCCGCTCGATCGAGCACGGGGCATGCCAGACAGAGAGGTTCTGATTCCCGGAGAATGGCGATTGATGACGCTCTGATGACGCAGATTTTGCCGAGGCTGGACGCTAAGGCATGGCAGAATCTGCACGCATGTAAAAGCGATCATGCCGCCCAGTCAGCCGTCGGTCCGCACGCAGATTGAGATTCCCGTCCTTGAGTTCATGGGCGCGCGGATGGCGCTCGTCCTGACCGCCGAGGAGACCGACGGCGCGTACTCGCTCTTCGACTATCAAGCCCCGCCGCAGTATCACGGACCCCCGCCGCACTTTCACAAGAAGACGACGGAGTTTTTCCACATCATCGGTGGGAAGCTGGAGCTTCACGTCGGCGATCGGCTCGTGGTTGCAGGTGCAGGAGAGGCCGCGCACATTCCGCCCGGCACGGTCCACACGTTCAACAACCCGCACGACGAGCCGGCGCGCTTTCTCGTGTACGTGTCGCCCGGAGGATTCGAGGGTTATTTCAAAGCGCTGCAGACGATGGTGCGGGAGTCGCCGGAGTGGCCGCCGACGGATCGGAGCGCACTCCACGCGCTGATGCTCGAGTACGACACTTACGCGGCGTAACCGTGACTCGTGACTCGTTACTCGTGGTTCGTAGTTCGTGGTTCGAAAATCTCCACGAGCCCCGAGGCACGAGCCCCGAGCCACGAGGCACGAGCCACGAGTTAGGTCCGTTCGATCGTCAGCTTCTGAATGGTGATCGGCTTGAGCGGCCGGTCGCCGGGTTTGCTCGTCGCGGTGCTGCCAATCTTTTTCACGACGTCCAGCCCGTCGGTGACTTCGCCGAAGATGCTGTGCTTGTTGTCGAGCCAGGGCGTCGGCACGAGCGTGACGAAGAACTGACCGCCGTTGGTGTTCGGTCCCCGGTTGGCCATCGAGAGCAGGCCGACCCGGTCGTGCTTCAGCTTCGGGTGGAACTCGTCAGCAAACGTGTAGCCGGGGCCGCCGGTGCCTTGTCCGAGCGGGTCGCCGCCTTGAATCATGAACTGGTCGATCACGCGGTGGAACACGGTCCCGTCGTAGTACGGCGTCTTCACCTTCTTGCCACTTCGCGGATCGGTCCACTCCTTCGTCCCTTCGGCGAGACCTGTGAAGTTCGCGACCGTATTCGGCACCTCGGCGTCGAACAGCCGGGCAGTAAAGTTTCCTTCGCTCGTCGTAAAATGCGCTAACACCATGGTGGGATCATATCAGGCTGCAGGCTTCGGGCTTTCGGGCCTCGACGGCCCCCACTATGACGCTCTGTTCTTGATACACGCGAGCGCCACGGCGCGAGCGTGTTAACGAGCGGGGGTGGGGCCCCGCGAGGAGTAAAAAAGATGAGAAAGCGGCTCATGGTTCTCGGCGTACTGGCGGTGACGGCGACGGCGCTGGTTTCTGCGCAGACGGCGGCAGAGAAGGCGGCGAAGCTGCGCAACCCGGCCGCGATGACCGAGAAGGCGCCGGAGACGTTCAAGGCGAAGTTCGATACCAGCAAAGGCCCGTTCGTCGTCGAAGTCCATCGCGACTGGGCGCCGATCGGCGCCGATCGCTTCTACAACCTCGTGAAGAACGGGTTCTTCGACGATCAGCGGTTCTTCCGCGTGATCTCGAACTTCATGGTGCAATGGGGCATCAGCGGCACGCCGTCGGTCACGGCGATCTGGGCGCGGCAGCAGCTGAAGGACGATCCGGTCAAGCAGAGCAACAAGCGCGGCTACATCAGCTACGCGAACACCGGCCAGCCGAACTCGCGCGGCACACAGATGTTCATCAACTTCAAGGACAACGCGTTTCTCGACGGACAGCGATTCGCGCCGTTCGGCCAGGTTGTGGAAGGCATGGACGAGGTCGTCGACAAGCTGTACGCCGGCTACGAGGGCAAGGCCCAGGAGCAGTTCATCCAGATCATGAATCAGGGCAATCCGTTTCTGGCGAAGCAGTTCCCGAAGCTCGACTACGTCAAGACGGCCACGATTCAGCCGTAACAATTGGCCCGCGTAGCCCACGACCCGGTCGTCGACGCCTTCGAGTCTCTCGCGGGCGGGTGGAATCGCAATCCCTTTGCGGTGCTCGGACCGCATGCGGCCGACGGCGGCAAAGGGATCGTCGTGCGCGCGTTCTACCCCGCCGCAGAGTCGATTGCGCTGAAGCTGCACGCGACGGGCGAACTTCGTCCGATGGCGAAGCGCCACCAGGCGGGAATCTACGAGCTCACCCTTTCCGAACCGCTCGACTATCGTCTGCTGCTGACGTTGCCCGGCGGGCGCGCCATCGAAGTCGACGATCCATACCGCTACGGACAGGTGCTGGGCGACGTAGACCTCCACCTGCTCGGCGAAGGCACGCACCTCTCGCTCTACGAAAAGCTCGGCGCCCATCGGGTGACGATCGGATCGACGACCGGCGTGCACTTCGCCGTGTGGGCGCCGAACGCGGATCGCGTCTCGGTGATCGGCGACTTCAACGGGTGGGACGGCCGCGTTCACGCCATGCGCCTCTTGTCGTCGTCGGGCGTCTGGGAAATGTTCATCCCCGACCTGCCGGACGGCGAGAAATACAAATTCGAGATTCGGACGGGATCGGGCGACCTCCTGGAGAAGAGCGATCCGTTTGGCGTGTACTTCGAGGTGCCGCCGCAGTCGGCCTCGATCGTTCGCGACATCTCGCGGTACGAGTGGAACGACGGTCAATGGGTGCTCGGCCGGCTCGCTTCAGGCGTCCGGCTCGACCGGCCGATGGCGATCTACGAAGTCCACCTCGGCTCGTGGGCTCGCGTCCCGGAGGAAGGCCACCGGTTTCTCACCTATCGAGAGCTCGCCGATCGGCTCGTCCCGTACGTGAAAGAAACCGGCTTCACCCACATCGAGCTGATGCCGGTGATGGAGCACCCGTTCGCCGGATCGTGGGGCTATCAGGTTCTCGGGTTCTTTGCGCCGACCAGCCGGTTTGGTCCACCCGAAGACTTCAAGTACTTCGTCGACGTCTGCCATCAAAACGGCATCGGCGTGATTCTCGACTGGGTGCCCGGGCATTTTCCGAAAGACGGCCACGGGCTCGCGCTCTTCGACGGCACGGCGCTCTACGAGCACGCCGATCCGCGGCAGGGCGAGCATCCGGACTGGGGCACGCTCGTCTTCAACTACGGACGGAACGAGGTCCGCAACTTCCTGTTGTCGAACGCGCTCTTCTGGCTCGACGAGTATCACGTCGACGGGCTTCGCGTAGACGCCGTCGCCTCGATGATCTATCTCGACTACTCGCGAAACGAAGGCGAGTGGATTCCGAACCGCTACGGCGGCCGCGAGAATCTCGAAGCCATTTCGTTTCTCCAGCAGCTCAACACGCTGACGCACGGCGAGCATCCGGGCACGATCACCGCGGCGGAAGAATCGACCGCGTGGCCGGGCGTCAGCCGGCCGGTGCATCTCGGCGGCCTCGGATTCACCTACAAGTGGAACATGGGCTGGATGCACGACATGCTCCGCTACGCGCACGAGAACCCGGTGCACCGCCGGTGGCACCACAATCTCGTGACGTTCTCGATGCTGTACGCCTTCAGCGAGAACTTCATCCTGCCGTTCTCCCACGATGAGGTCGTCCACGGCAAAGGCGCGCTGCTCGACAAGATGCCCGGCGACGTCTGGCAGCGGTACGCGACGCTGCGGACGCTCTACGGCTACATGTACGGACATCCGGGCAAGAAACTGCTCTTCATGGGCGGCGAGTTCGGCCAGTGGCGCGAGTGGAACCACGATCACAGCCTCGACTGGCACCTGCTCGACGACGAGGCGCACCGCGGCATTCGCAAGCTCGTCCAGGATCTCAACGCGTGCTACGCGTCCGAGCCCGCGCTCTACGAGTGCGACTTCGATTACAGCGGCTTTCGCTGGATCGACTGCAACGACAACGAAAACAGCGTCATCTCCATCGTCCGGTACGCGCGCGATCCGCACGATCACCTGGTGATGGCGTTCAACTTCACGCCCGTGCCGCGCTACGGTTATCGAATCGGCGTGCCCGAGCCGGGCGGGTACTCCGAGATTTTCAACAGCGACGCCGCCATCTACGGCGGCAGCAACGTCGGCAATGCGGGCTACGTCGAGACGGAGCCGGTGCCCGACCACGGTTTCGATCAGTCGCTGCGGCTGGCGGTTCCGCCGCTCGGTTGTCTCTATCTCAAGCCTCAACGGTAGTGCCCAAAAGGCAACCGAAAGCACGAACAAACACTGGATGTAGTGTCCGGCTTTAGCCGGACGACTAACCACAGAGCGCAGAGAATCCGTGTCCTCTGTGGTTAAGCTCTTAGACAGATGTCCTCACGGTCGGCTGCTGTCGCTCTCGTCACACTCGCCACTTTCACCGACATCGTCGCGTATTCGATCTGCGTTCCGGTGTTGCCGGATTTCGCCCATCGTCTCGGCGCGAGTCCGTCGACGATCGGTCTGCTCTTCGCGTCCTTTGGCGTGACACTCCTCGCGGTGGCGGTGCCGATGGGGGTGGTGTCCGATCGAATCGGCCGCAAAGCGCCGCTCGTGATCGGGATGATCGGCCTGGCCGGGGCGACGCTGCTTTTCGCGCGCGCGGACACGCTCGGATGGCTCTTTGCAGCTCGGATGCTGCAGGGCGCCGCGGACGGCGTCACCTGGGTCGTCGGCTTCGCCCTCGTCGCCGATCTGTACGGTCCCGAAGATCGCGGCCGCGTGATGGGCTACGTGATGTCGGGCACGAGCTTCGGCATCGTGGCCGGGCCGTCGCTCGGCGGCTGGTTGTACGAGGCGGGCGGCGTGGCGCTGCCGTTCGAGGGGGCGGCGGCACTCGCATTCCTGTGCGGGCTGGGCTTCCTGGTCATACGCTCGCACGACCGCGACACTGGACCGCAGAAGTACACCATCTGGTCGGTCGTTCGCGTGCCGGCGGTCGCGTTGTGCGCCCTTGCGATCGTCCTGACCGGATCGACGCTCGCGATGCTCGAACCGGTGCTGCCGCTGTTTTTCAGCCGCTCGTTGAGTCTGTCGCCGAGCCAGATCGGATGGCTCTTCGGCATCGCCGCCGTGTCGTCGATCGTCATGCCGTTCGTGTGGGGTCCGCTGACCGATCGTTGGGGCGGCCGGCGCCTCACGTTCCTCGGTCTCGCGTGCACGGCGCTGTGGTTGCCCGTAATGGCACTCGCGACGAGCTTCCAGACGGCCCTTCCGTTGATGATCGTGCAGTGGGTGGCGATTGGTCTGATCGTTACGCCATCGCTCGCATACATGGCCGAGACGACCTCGTTCGCAGGCGGCGATGTGTACGGAATTGCCTACGGGATTTACAACACGGCATGGGGAGTCGGCCTTCTCGCAGGACCCGCACTCGGTGGCTGGCTGTTCGAACGGATGGGCTTCCCGAAGCTCGCGTTCGCGTGGGCCGCTGTTCTTCTCGCAGCCACGCTGCTATTGAGCAGAGTACAATTTCAGCGCTCGAACATCACACCGGGGAGGGTTTCCGAATGAACCGCTATCGCACTGTATTGTCCGCAGGCGTCGCGCTCGCGATCGTCGCGGCGACGACGCTCACGTTGCGCGCTGACGTGCGCGCCGATCAGAAGACGCACTTCGAATTCGCCGGCATGCTCGGACGCATGGTCAACTTCTTCGGAGGCAAGGCCGCGCGCGAAGGTGTCGTGTCCACGGTGGCCGTCAAGGGCGATCGGAAGGTGACGACGAACGATGTGTCGCAGACGGCGCAGATCATCGACCTCGCCGAAGAAAAGGTGTACGACCTCGATCTCAAGAAGAAGAACTACAAGGTGACGACCTTCGCCGAGATGCGACGCAAGATGGAAGAGGCGCGCAAGCGAGCCGAAGACGACGCCCGGAAGGAAGAACCGAAGGCCAAAGAGCCCGCCAAGAACGAAAACGAAAAAGAAGTCGAGATCGACGTCGACATCAAGAACACGGGCCAGCAGAAGGTGATCAACGGCTTCAACACGCGCGAATCCGTCATCACGATCACCGTGCGCGAGAAGGGCAAGACGCTCGAGCAGAGCGGCGGCATGGTGATGACGACCGACTCATGGCTCGCGCCCCGGATTGCCGCGATGAAAGAGGTCGCCGACTTCGACATCCGGTACGCACAGAAGCTGTACGGGTCGATGTTCGCCGGCGGCGCGTCGGCCGAACAGATGGCGGCCGCGATGGCCATGTATCCGAAGATGAAAGACGCGATGGGCCGGATGACGACCGAGGGTCAGAAGCTGGATGGCACCGCGATCCTCACGACGACGACGATGGATGCGGTGAAGTCGGCGGAGCAGATGGCCGAGGAGGCCAAGCAGAAGCAGGACGATCAGCCGGCGAGCGCGTCAGGCGGCGTCGGCGGTCTGCTCGGCGGCCTCGCGAAACGAGCGGCGGCCAAGAAATCCGGTGACGACGCCGCGGCAAACGGCCCGCGCGCGACAATCATGACGACAACGCTGGAAGTGTTGAAGGTGACGACGGACGTGACGGCCGCGGACGTGTCGGTTCCGGCGGGGTTTAAAGAGAATAAGTAGAGGTCGGAGGCTAGAGGCTAGGGGGGCACCCTCCTAGCCGGCCTTCTCGGACAGCTTCTCGATTCGGTTCCATTCCACGTCGCTCACTGGCATCACGGATAACCGCGACATCCGCACGAGTGGAAAGTCCTTGAAGCGCTCGTCGGCCTTGATCTCTTTCAGCGTCACCGGCCGTGCGAGCTTGCCGACCGGCGCGACGTCGACGACGGACGCTTTTCCTGTGTTGTCCTTTGGATCGGGATACGCATCGCCGAGAGCTTTAGCGATGCCGACGACCGCCTTCTCGTCGCCCGTGTGATAGTAGAAAATGCGGTCGCCCTTCTTGACCGATCGCAGATGCTTCTGTGCCAGCGGGTTTTTCACGCCGCTCCACACGGTCTTCTTGTCCTTCACGAACGCGTCGAACCCATAGTGCGTCGGTTCTTCCTTGAACAGCCAGTTCATACGAATTCCTAATTCCTAATTCCAAATTGTAAATTGCAAAGTTCTATGCTGTCCGCAGCCAGCGGAGCAGCTCAGGCACAGTAGGACGCTTGCCGTACATCAGCGAAGCGGCCCGGAAAATCTTCGACGCCGCGCGCAGCACGGCGTAGATCGTCCCAAACCCGATAACAATCGACACCACGATATCGGTCGTCGGTACGTCGCCGCTCGTCAGCCTCAACATCATGGTCGTCGGGCTGGTGAGTGGAAAGAACGACAGCGCGCGAGCGACAAGCCCGTTCGGCTGTGTGGCGATGGCCCGCACGAAGAAGACCGGGCTCGCGGCCGCGAAAGTCCACAGCATCGCGAACTGGGCGCTTTCCTGCGGCGTCCGCCCGAGCATACCGGTGCCGGTCATCAGGCACGCGAAGAGCAGGTACGCAATGACGAAGTAGACCATTGATAAGGCGACGCTCGCGAGCGACACCTTGAAGAGCGCGAGCATCGTGGCGCCGGGGACGATGACGAGCAGCAGGTAGATGCTCACCTGGAGCAGGCCGGCGCCGCCCAGGCCCATCAGCTTGCCGATCAGCAATTCGTCGGCGTCGACCGACGACAGCAGGATTTCAAGCATGCGATTCTGACGGTCGTCGATCGTGGCCTGCTGGAGAAATCCCGCCGACATGAAGATCGACAACAGCAGGATGTAGAACACACCGAACGCGCCCAGCCCGGAGTCTTCGGTCTCGGCCACCTGGCCCTGATTGTTCATGACGAGCCGTGTGACGTCGCCGACGGGAGTGTACGCACGCGCGAGCGTCCGGCTCCCCATGGCCGTGAGCGGCTTCATCAGGCTCGCGCGCAGCGCCGCGCCCACGCGCTGTTGCCGTTGACGGGCTGTCTGCTGCGAGAAGAATCCGCTGTCGTGGCTGTACTCGGAAATCCTGCCACTCTCCAGGTAGTCGCGATCGATCAGGATCACCGACACGACGCGGCGCGCTCGCAGTTCGTCGATGGCGCGATCGAGGTCGTCGTAACGAACGAGAGGCGTTCGCGCCGGGGCAATATTTCCAGGTCCACCATCGTCGGCCGCCGCTTGGGCCGCGGCTGCTTCTTGCGCGGCCGCAAACTCCACGTCCATCACGCCGGCGCGATCGACGACGGCGATCGGTTGTCTGTTCGAGGTGGCGGCGGTGACGCGGCCGGCGAACCCGCCGACAGCCGCCATGCCGCCGTAGACGATCGGCATCGCGACGACGGCGAAGATATAGGCGCGGCGCGTGATCGTCGCGAGCAATTCCCAGCGTGCGACGACGAGCGTCTTGCTGGTGATTTTCATCTCGCTACCGCCTGTTCGGCCTGATGGACGACATGGACGAAGATCTCCTCGAGCGGTGTCGAGATGTGTTCGAAGCTCTCGACCGACGCCTTCTGTGCCACGAGCCAGGCGAGAAATTGATCGAGAGACACGCCGTTCCGAAGGAAGACGTCAACCGAGCCGTCGGCGCTCAATGCTGACTGGGGGCTCGGCTCGAAGCGCTCGACCAGCGGGCACGACGTGTACGCCGCATTCGAACGGACCCGAAGCGCGTTGGTCGAATGCTGGCGTTTGATGTCCTGCAGGTCGCCGTAGAGCACCGAGCGCCCGTGCGTAATCATGAAGACGCGGCTGCACAGGGCCTCGACCAGCCCCATCTGATGCGTCGACAGCACGACCGTCTGACCCGCCGCCGCGCATTCGCGAATGACGCTGTTGACCAGGCGCGCGCTGACCGGGTCGAGACCCGAGTGCGGCTCGTCGAGAATCAGAATCGGCGGCGCGACGAGCAGCGTCGCCGCGATTTGAACCTTCTGCTGATTCCCTTTCGACAGCTGCTCGACTTTGGTATCGATGACGTCGGCCATGCCGAGGCGTTCGAGCCATTTGACCGTCGCCGCTCGGGAGGCCGGCCGATCGAGCCCCTTCAGGCAGCCGAGGTATTCGAGCACCGCGCCGACCTTCTGTCTTGGATACAGCCCGCGCTCTTCGGGCAGGTAGCCGCAGCGCGCGCGGTCGTCGGGCCGGAACGCGCGTCCGAAAATCTCGACCCTGCCGCTATCAGGCTTGATGATGTCGAGAATCGTTCGAATAATCGTCGTCTTGCCAGCGCCGTTCGGGCCGAGCAGACCGAAGACCTCGCCCTGCCGGACCTCGAACGAGATGTCGTCCAGGGCTTGCGTGCGGTCGAAACGCTTCGAGACGCGATCGATCCGGATGGGCGGCTGGACGGGAGATGGCATCATGGGTGCGGCGCTCGATGAAGAATAGCCCGAAGCCGCTGCCAAACATTGTCGGTCAGAACCCGCGCGTGCTGTTTGTGGGCATCAACCCGGGCATGCGCTCGGCGGAGATCGGGCATCACTTCGCCGGCTTTTCCAACCGCTTCTGGAAGCTGCTCTTCGAAGCCGGGCTCGTCCCTGAACGGATTGGCCCCGAAGACGACCGGCGGTTGCCGGAGTGGGGGTACGGGATCACGAATCTGATTCCGAGGCCGACGCCCGGCATCGACACGTTGACCCGCGAGGACTACATCGCGGGCGAGCGCCGGCTGCGCCGGGACGTCAGCCGATGGAAACCGGGGGTCGTCGGGTTCGTGGGCGTGACGCTCTATCGGGCCGTGTTTCATGCGCCCGCCTCCACGCGTATCGCGTGCGGTCTACAGGGAGAGCGTTTCGAGGGCGCCCGCGTGTTCGTCGTGCCGAACCCGAGCGGGCGGAATGCGAATTTCTCGTATCAGGAGATGCTCGCGGCGTATCGTCTGCTCGCGCGCGCTGCTGCGAAAAACTCTCCACCACAGAGGGCACGGAGCACACAGAGGGACTGCTAATCCTTCAGACTTCAGACTTCAGACTTCAGACTTTCGGCGTCTACGTGGTGTTCTTCTTCCTGGTCGCGCAGGTGATTTCGTGGCTGCGTTGGCGGGGTTCTAGTCTTTCGCCTGTCCGGTCAGCTCGCGTTTGAGCCAGGCACGAGCGTGCGTCCAATCGCCTTCGACGGTGCGCAGCGACAGCTCGAGATGCTCGGCGATCTCCGGATTCGTCATGCCGGCAAAGAACCGGAACATGACGATCTGGGCGGCGCGCGGATCGACCGTTTCGAGACGCGTCAGTGCCTCTTCGAGCGTCAGGAGATCCTCGATCGGGACTTCGCCCGTGGCCGCGGCCTTCAGGAGATCGTCGAGCGAGAGCGGTGTGACGCCGCCGCCGCGCTTCTCGCGCTTCTGATGACGGCCATGATCGATGAGCAGCCGCCGCATGGCCTGCGCGCCGAGCGCAAGACTCTGCGTCTTTCCCTTCCACTCGTCGCTGCGCTCGTTCTGGAGACGAATCCAGGCTTCGTGGACGAGCGCCGTGGGCTGCAGCGTGTGGTTCTTCCGCTCGCGCCCGAGATAGCGCCGCGCCACCCGGCGCAGCTCGCCGTAAATGAGCGGAAACATCTCATTCGGCGGGCCCGCGGCGGGGTGTTTGGGATCCTGATCCGACATGCTCAAGGCGATGTTATCGAAGCTCGCCGTATTCCGCGCGCGCTTCTTTGACCGGTGTCAGGTCGGGATCGGCTTCCTTCCACAGGGTGAAGAAGCGGTCGTATGCCATGCGCACGCGCTCGGGGTCGTTGGACAGCCTGGCCGCGCGCCCAAGTCCCAGGTTCGACAGCGGGAACAGCATGGACGCCGGCACCATGCCGCGATGGCTCAGGATGTCCTGGAACTCTTTCTCGGCCGCCGCGCCGTTCTTCAGCGCGAGATACGCCTGTCCGCGCAAGTACGCGGGCCAGAACTCGGCCGACGGCGCGTGATCGTACGGCCGCACCGGTTCGAGTATCTCGAGCACCTGGGCGGGCTGATTGCGCTCGAGCGCCACGATCGCAGTGATGACCGGCACCGAGACGTGATTGATCAGCGTCGCGTCGGGAAACCGTTTGGCGATTTCGCCGGCGAGGCTCAGGGCCTCCGCGCTTCTCCCGCACATCCCGAACACGCGGGCGGCATGCTCGAGCGTGTCGTAGTCGCGATTGAGCATCAGCCCAGACGGCACTTCGTCCAGCGCCTCGCGGCACTGTCCGGCGACGGCATGGATCTCGGCGTCTTCCAATGTGAGCTGTGCCGCGACCTCCGGGAAGCTTCCCTGCATCGACAACTGGATGCCGCGGCGGAACTGGTCGTGCGCCGCCTGGATGTGACCACCGAACGATGAAGCATGGGCCTGCCAGCCAAACGCCGAATTGGTCTCGCGCGCGCCGGTCGAAGCCGCGAGATCCTTCGCCATCATCTCGGTGTCGCCTTCGACGAACGCGATCAGATACGAGAGCCGCCTGGCTCCGATGAACTCGAGCTCGCGGTTCGCGGCGTCGCGCAGGACGGCGCGGGCTTCGGGCAGCTGGTTCAATCCCAGAAACGACGCGGACAGGTTCGAGTAGGCCGGAATGAACCGAGGATCCAGACGCCGCGCCTCTTCGAACGCCGCCACCGACGGTTCGAACTGACCGAGACGCAGCTCGGCGACCCCCAGGGCATTGAACGCGAACGCTTCGCGCGGGTAGGTCGCCGTCCACGAGCGCGCGAGCTCGAGCGCCTTGTCCCAGGCGAGCGCCGCATCGCGGTAGTAGCGCCACGAGATGTAGAAGCGCTCCCGATCGCTCACGCGGTCGCGAAGGTCGAATGCGCGCTTCGCGTATTCCGGCGCCAGCGACGACTGCCCCGTGTTCGTGTACACCGCCGAGAGCTGTGCGTGCGCCATCGCGAAGGTCGGGTCGAGCTCGATCGCGCGCTTCAGGTGGGGAATCGCGGCGAGGACAGGCACCTCGCGCCCTTCGAACAGCGCCAGCGAGTACGCATGCAGCGCATCGATCGACGGGGTCGTCGCTCGCGGCAGCGGCGCGTCGAACTTCTGCACCGAGGCGAGCGACTCGCCCAGCTTCTCGCGCAGCCGCTTGGTGACGGCGCCGAGCGACGTCAGCACCTCTTCCTTGGTTGCCGCTTCGGCCTGTTCGCGCGCCATGACGTCGCCGGTTTCCGCGTTCGTCGCTTCGAGCGCGAGCACGTAATGCGTCCCCAGCTTGGCGATGGAACCGGCAATCAACGCCTTCAGGCGCTCCCGCCGCGCGATCTCGCGCGCGATCGTTCGCGAGACGCGCGCGTCCGGCGATCGCTCCATCAGGCGAAGCGTCTCACGGGCTCGTTCGTCAGGAAACACCTTCAAGAACGGCGACTGCTCGAGCGCCACCGCCAGCGCGACCTTCAGCGCCCCGTCGAATACGGCCTCGCCGGTGCTGTTGTCGAAGTCGGCGATGACGATCGTGTCCTGCTCGGTCAGCGTTCGCGCGCTCGGCGACACGAAGAACGACGCGCCGATGATCACGAGCCCGACGACCGCCGCGGCGCCGAGGCCAATCAGCCACCACGACTTCGACTCGCCGATGGCCGCTCGCTTCGTGGTCGCCGAGCGCCCCGTGCGCGGCCGGTTGGTGCCGACGCCCGACACCTCGGGCAGCATGGCGATCACGTCGACGACCGAACCGGGCCGATCGTCGGGCTTCACTGCAAGCGTCGCCATGATGGCGCGCTCCAGCTTGCCATCGACGTTTGGAACGAGCGCCGACGGCTTGGCCGGCTGTTGCGTCTCGGTGGCGCGCTTGAGATGGTCGTGGCCGACGAGCAGTTCGTACAAGACCAGGCCGAGCGCGTAGACATCGGTCTGCTCGGAGACGCGGGTGCCCGGCACGCGCTGTTCGGGCGCCATGTAGGCGGGCGTACCGGTCAACGCGTGCAGGCTGGCTTCGGCGCGTGGAATCGCAATGCCGAAATCGGTGATGCGGACCCGGCCTTCGTCGTTGATCAGAATGTTGGCCGGCTTCAAGTCGCGATGGAGCACGCCTTGCGCATGCGCGGCGGCGAGGCCCTCGCACAGCTGGCGCGCGATATCGACGACTTTCTCCGATGGCAGCCGGCCGACGCGGCGCAGCAGCGACGCGAGATCCTCGCCCCGCACGAGCTCCATCGAATAGAAGATGACGCCGCCGTGCTCGCCGACGTCGAACACGCGGCAGATGGCCGCGTGCGTGATCTGCCGGGCGAGGCGCACTTCGTTGAGGATCCGCTCGCGGCCGTCCGAGCCGGCCGCATCGATCATCTTGAGCGCGACCTCGGTGCCCAGCACCATGTCTTCCGCGCGCCAGACGTCGCCCATTCCGCCGCGGCCGATCAGCGAAATCATCCGGTACCGGCCCGCGAACACTTCGCCGGGCACGAACCCGGCGTTCAACCGATCGGTGTCGGGCGCCGCCATCTGCTCGTCTTCGTGGAACTGCAACAGCGAGTCGACTTCCTGGCGCAGCACTGCATCGTCGCCGCTCGCTTCGGCGAGAAACCTCTGCCGTTCGCTCGCAGGGCGGGCGAGCGCGGCGAGGAAAATATCCTTGGCCCGCTGGTGGATCGACGACATCTGCTCCGGGGGAACGTCGAGTGTACTACTGGAGGCGCTGCGCCTCGCGTCGAGCCTCCGCCAGAACCGCCAGGCCCGGATCCGCGTCCTTCCAGAGGCTCAAGAACGTGCCGTACGCCTTCGCCTCGGCTGGCCGATCCCCGGCCAGCCCCGCCGCGCGCGCCAGCCCGAGATACGCGAGGGCATAGAGCGGGGAAGTCGGCGCGGCGCCGCGGTGCTCGACAATTTGCTGGAACTCCTTCGCCGCCGCTCCGTTCTTCGCCTGCAGAAACGCCTGCCCGCGCAAGTACATCGGCCAGAACTCGGCCGCCGGTGCGAGGTCGTACACTCTGACCGGATCGAGCAGCGCGATCGCCTTCGCTGGATTCTTCTGAGCGAGTGCGATTGCCGCGGCGATGACCGGCAGATGCAGCCGGTTCGTTATCGTGGCGTCCGGAAACCCTTTCGCCAACTCGTTCGACACGCGCGACGCATCGGCGTCGGCGCCGCAGAGCGCCAACGTGCGTGCGGCCCGCTCGAGTGTGAAATTATCGCGGCTCACGTTGATCGCGGCAGCGGTCGCGCGCCTCGCATCCGCGCACGCCCCGCTGATGGCGTACAACTCGGCATCTTCAGCCGTCCATTGGGCGGCAAGCTGACGGAAGTTGGTGCCGAGCGCCACCTGCGCGCCGCGTTCGAACAAGGCGTGCGCCATTTTCATCCGGCCCGAGAACGTCAGCGTCCGCGCTTCGAACGTCGACGCCCACACGCCTTCCGGCGCTTCCTCGATCAGGCTCAGGAGCCGTGCCATCGCCGCCCCGTCGCCGTCGATGAAGGCGGCGAAATAGGCGGCGCGTTTGAGCCCGAACGAATCGACGCCTTGAGCGGCCGAGGTCTGGATGAATGCTCTGGCGTCGCTGGTGCGATTGAGCGCAACCAGCGAGCCGGCGAGATTGCTACTCGGCGTGACGAACTTCGGATCGAGGCGAACGGCTTCGCGAAATGCTTTGACGGCGTCCTCGTGCTGGCCGAGTGTGGCGAGGGCCAGCCCCAGGCTGTTGAAGGCGAACGATTCGCGGGGATAGGTTTCGGTCCACGACCGGCTGAGCACGAGCCCCTTGTCCCATGCCTGCTCGGCGTCGCGGTAGTAACGCCACGAGATGAAGAAGCGTTCGCGATCGCTGACCCGATCGCGCAGGTCGAACGCCTTGCGCGAGTACGGTGGGGCGTCGGCCGTGCGGTCGCTATTTGCGTAGACGCCGGAAAGCTGGGCGTACGCGAGCGCGAAGTTCGGGTCGAGGTCGATCGCTCGCTGAAGGTGCGGGATCGCTTCGGCCCCGGGCGTCCCGGGCTTTTGGTCGAGCGCCAGCGAGTACGCACGCAGGGCGTCGAGCGACGAGGTCGTCGCCCGAGCGAGCGGCACGTCGAATTTCTGGACCGACGCCAGCGACTCGCCGAGTTTCTCGCGCAGCCGCGACGTCGCCGTACCGAGCGAGGTCAGCACCTGTTCTTTCGACGGCGCCTCGATCTGCTCGCGCGCCACGACGTCGCCTGTCTCGGCGTTGACGGCCTCGAGCGCCAGCGAATAGTGACTGCCCAGGCTGGCAATCGATCCCGCGACGAGGGCCTTGAGCTGTGCACGCCGCGCGATGTCGCGCGCGAGCGCGCTCGTAACGCGCTCGTCGGGCGACCGCTGCATCAGGCCGAGCGTTTCGCGCACGCGCTCGTCCGGAAAGACTTTCAGGAATGGTGACTGTTCGAGAGCGACCGCGAGCGCCACCTTCAACGTCCCGTCGAACACCGCGTCGCCGGTGGTGTTGCTGAAGTCGGCGAGCACGATGGTGTCCTGGTCGGTCAGCGGACGCGGTTTGGGCGACGTGAACCATGTCGACAGAATCGCCGCGGCGCCAACGATTGCGGCGACCGCCGCGGCCGCGAGCCACGGGCGGATGCGGCGAGCCCGCTCGACGGACGGCGGCAATTGGAGATGCTGAGCGAACTCGGCGGCGGACGCCGGCCGATCCTCAGGATTCGGCTTGATCGCGCCGAGGACGACGCGATCGAGACGCGGATCGACGTCGGGCACGAGCGTCGACGGTTTCGGCGGCGGCCCCGCGGTCGCGGACGCGAGATCGTCGAACGGCCGCTCGCCGACGAGCAGCTCGTACAGCACGACGCCGAGTGCGTACACATCCGTCCGCTCCGACAGGACGCCGCCCGGGACGAGCTGTTCGGGCGCCATGTAGCCGAGCGTCCCGACGATCGCCTGTCCGTTCGACTCGTCCTGCGACACCGCGATGCCGAAATCGGTGATCCGCACCTGGCCGTCTTCGTCGATCAGCACGTTCGCGGGCTTCAGGTCGCGGTGCAGCACGCCTTGCGCGTGCGCCGCGCTCAGACCGTCGCAGAGCTGCCGCCCGATTTCGACGACCTTCTCGACCGGCAGCCGGCCAAGGCGGCGAAGCAGCGTCGCGAGGTCTTCGCCCTCGACGAGCTCCATCGAATAGAAGATCTGACCCTCGGCTTCGCCCACGTCGAAGACCCGGCACACAGCGGGGTGCGTGATCTGCCGCGCGAGCCGCACCTCGTTGACGATGTGACTGCGGGCCGTGGTGGAGGTTGAGTAGATCCACTTCAAGGCGACGGGCGTCTGCAGGACGAGGTCGTCGGCTCGCCAGACCTCGCCCATCCCCCCGCGTCCGATCCGCGTGACCATCCGGTAGCGGCCCGCGAAGACAGACCCCGGCAGGAAGGGTCCGGTTTCGCGGCGGTCGTCGTGTCCAGCGTTCCCAGGAGAAATCGGGGTCATTGCGGGGTTTCGAACCGTTTGACGCGTTCAGACCACAGAGAGATGACGAGACCTCCACGTACGACCGTTGTCGCCATGCTGGCCGCTGCCGCCGTCACCGCCGAATTCGTCAGCGGGAAGGCGACGCGTGACGCCTTGTTCTTGACGTCATTGGACTTCCGGGCGCTCCCGGCCATGCTCATCGCCACCTCGGCGTGCTCGATCCTGCTCGTGGTCCTCTACGCCCGCTGGGCCCGGAAAGTCGCCCCGACGCTTCTCGTGCCGGGTCTCTTCGTCGCCAGCGGGGTCCTGTTCGTCGCCGAATGGTTTGCCCGGTCGCTGGCGCCGTCGGCTACCGCTATCTTCGTGTATCTGCACGTGTCTGGCGCCGGCCCGCTCCTGGCATCGGGCTTCTGGCTGATCGCGAGCGAACGGTTCGATCCCCGCACCGCCAAGAAACGATTCGGCCAGATCGCCAGCGCCGGCACCCTCGGCGGCCTGCTCGGCGCGCTCTTCTCCGAGCGCGTCGCAACCATGGCCGGTGCGCCGACGGTGCTGTTATTTCTCGCCGTCCTTCAGTTTGTGACGGCCGGACTCGTCCGCTATCTCGCTGCCGAATCGACCGCGGGCGACGCCGACGCCCCCGAAAACGACGCCGAGGCGAGCGGCGAAGCGCCGCGATCGGGTTTGCGGGTCGTCGCGGATTCGCCGCATCTCCGTCAGCTGGCGGGCCTCGTGCTGTTCGGGACGACGAGTGCCGCGCTCCTCGAATATCTGTTCAAAGCCAAGGCCGTCGAAACGTTTGGCCCAGGCGATCAGCTGCTCCGTTTTTTTGCAGTCTATTATGCCGCAACCAGCCTCATCACGTTCATTCTGCAGGCTTTGTCGAGCCGAACCGTGCTCGATCGCTTCGGCCTGGCCCTGACGACGAGCACGCCATCGATTGCGCTTCTGGCCGGCAGCGCCGCCAGCTTCATCGCGCCCGGGTTCGGCAGTCTGGTTGTCGCGCGCAGCGGCGAATCGATCTTCCGCGGCTCGTGGTTCCGCGCGGGATACGAGCTGTTCTACACGCCGCTGCCGCCGGCCGAAAAGCGCGCGGCGAAGTCGGTGATCGATGTCGCGTTCGACCGCCTGGGCGACGCCGTCGGCGGCGCGCTCGTTCGGGTCGCCGTCCTCTTGATCCCGGCCGCGGTGGCGCAGTCGTCCGTGATTCTCGCGCTCGCGATGGTGACGGCCATCGCCGCCGTCGTCGCCGCCAGCCGGTTGAACCACTGGTACGTGAACGCACTCGGCAAGAGTTTGGTGAAGCAGGGACGCGGGATCGACCTCTCGGACGGAGACGAAGAGTCGACGCGGAAGGTGCTGTCGCGGATGCGGAAGCCGCTCTCGACGCTGGCGTCCCTGGAATCAATGATGACGCGCACCGCGCCCGGCGGGTTGGGAGCGATCAAATCGCTTCTGGTCGATCTCGAAATGGAGGACATCGCGGCCCTCCGCTCGCGCAATCGCGAGCGCGTCGTGGCCGTCCTTCTCAAGGATGAGGGGCTGACGCCCGGCCTCGTGTCTCACGTGATCCCGCTGCTCGCCTGGAAACCGGTCGCCGATCATGCCTTCTTCGCCCTCCGTAAGGTGGCCGAAGAGCGCATCGGCCAGTTGACGGACGCGCTCCTCGATCCGAATCAGGACGTCCTCGTCCGGCGCCGCTTGGCGCGGGTGTTTTCGGTGGGCGTGTCCCAGCGGGCGGCTGATGCCTTGATGCTGGCGTTCGACGACCCCGAGTTCGACGTCCGCCTGCAGGCGGGCCGGTCGCTGGCCGGGATTCTCGAGAAGAATCCCCTGGTTCACATCGAGCGCTCGCGCATCAACGACGTCGTGATGAAAGAGATCGCGGCGGGGCGCCCGGCGGGCGAGCGCCTAACCCACGTATTTACGCTACTTGGCCTGGTGCTCCCTCGCGAGCCGCTGCAGATTGCCTATCGTGGTCTGACCGTGGGCGACCCGTATCTGCGGGGTACGGCGCTCGAATATCTGGAAGGTGTCTTGCCGGCGCCCATCCGCCAGGGGCTGTGGCCGGCGGTCGTTGCGGGGTTGGTCGCTTGATGTCGCGTTAAAGACCGAACGCGGGTTTGAGACATAGAACCCGGAAGACACGCGAAGGAGAGCCCAATGGACGCCCTGAAGACCCTGGAAAAAACGACAACAACGACGACAACGACGAAGGCCCGATACCTTGCCATGTTCGCCGTCGCTCTTGCGATTGCTTCGCCCGTGGGCGCTCAAGAGACGCGTGAAGAGCAGCTCGCCTCCTACAAAGCCAAGAAAGCCACCGAGCTCCATCCCTACGAACCAAGCCGCCTGGAATCCCGGCTCGAACACGTCGAACGGTTCGACACGACGCTGTTCTCGCCGGGGCCCGCCTACTTGTTCGTGGGCACGACGTTCGACGGCGGCGGCATTGCGGCGGGGCCCGGGTATCGCGCCCGCTTCCGCGATACCGGCAGCATCGACGCGCACGCCGCGTGGTCGATCCGAAACTACAAAGCCGTCGACGGCACGCTCAAGCTGCCGACAATGTTCAGCGACCGGGTCGGCGTCGAGATGCGCGCGAACTGGATCGACGCGCCCGCGGTCGCCTTCTTCGGCACCGGCAACGGCTCGCTGAAGAGCAACCGCACCGATTTCGCGTACGAGGCGAAGACCGTCGGCGTTGCGGCTCGCATCCAGGCCGCCGAGCACTTCGCGGTCGGCGGCGGCCTCGATGTGATCGATATCGCCACCGACATCACGAGCCAAGCGGCGAGTCCGACCTATCAGCGCAATCACGTGTTCGCCGAGTACGACTGGCGCACATCGCCGGGCTACACGAAGCGCGGCGGCCTCTACCGCGTCGACTTTTCCGACTACCGTCAATCGAACGCCGGCACCTCGAGTTTCCGGCGCATCGACGCCGAGGCGCAGCAGTTCGTGCCGCTGATGCGTGAGAACTGGGTGCTCGCATTCCGTGCGCTCGCCTCGTCGGCCGACACCACGGACGGGAACGACATTCCGTACTTCATGCTGCCCGACCTCGGCGGCAGCCAGACGCTCCGCGGATACTCGGCCTGGCGCTTCCGCGATCGCAACCGGATGCTCCTGACCGGCGAGTATCGCTGGACGGCTGGTCCGCTGGTCGACATGGCGCTCTTCATGGACGCCGGCAAGGTCGCGTCGCGGTTCGGCGACCTCGACCTCCGCGATCTCAAGAAGAGCTACGGGATCGGCATGTCGGTCCACACACCAATCAGCACGGTGACGCGCATCGAGCTCGCGCGCACCTCCGAGGGCAACAGCCTGGTGCTCTCGTTCAGCCCAAGTTTCTAAACAAGAACAGTACGTAGTGTCCGGCTTTAGCCGGACCAAGGGGAATGACCATGAAACGCACATCACTTTTCAGATTCTCGATGGCCGCCGCCGGCGCGATCGTGGTAGCCGCGACCGCCCCGTTGACAATGTCGGTTGTCGGCGCCGCCGAGCCGAAGTTCTACAAGGACGATCCGATCTGGGTCGAGCGCGATACGCAGGATGCGTCGAAGATGAAGATGAACGAGGTCAATCTCTTCGTCGACCTGACGTCCAACCTGATCATGGGCCGCGACACCGTCAACGCCGGCCGCGCCCGGAATACCAACACGGTGGACGAGGTCCCGAACTCGAGCTGGTTTACCAACCGCGCGGGCTTCCGCGCGCTGACAGCCGACGAGGTGTTCGTCGGGCCGAATACCCCGGAAACGATGTCCGGACCCGCCGAGGGCGCGTGGACGATTACCTCGTCGAAGAGCGACGGCGTCACGCCCGGCTTCACGATCAAGGATGCGAACGGCCAGAAGTGGTTCCTGAAGTTCGACCCGATCGGCTATCGCGGCATGGCGACCGGCACCGAAGTGACGGTGACGAAGCTCATGTGGGCGCTCGGCTACAACGTGCCCGAGAACCACATCGCGTACTTGAATCGCGAACAGCTCGTGATCGGCGACGGCGCGAAGTTCACGCCGGCCGGCGGCACGGCGCGCGCGATGCGCTTCGACGACATCGACGGGCTGCTGCGCCGCGCGAACCGCGAGCCGAACGGTACCTACCGCGTGGTCGCGAGCAAGGCGCTGGCCGGCAAGCCGATCGGCCGCGTCCGCTTCCTCGACACACGGCCGGACGACCCGAACGACGTCGTCGCGCACCAGGATCGGCGCGAGTTGCGCGGATACGGGGTGTTCGCGGCGTGGCTGAATCACACCGACGCGAAGGCGATCAACTCGCTCGACACGCTTGTCACCGAGAACGGCCGTTCTTTCGTGCGGCATCACATCATCGACTTCGGCTCGGCGCTCGGCAGTGCGGGTGTCGGCCCGGCTGACTACTGGGAAGGCAACAGCTACCTGCTCGAGCCGGGACAGATCGGCAAGGCGATGATCGGCTTCGGGTTCAACGCGGCGAAGTACCGGACGACGTCGTTTTTCGAATCGCCCGCCGTGGGCCGGTTCCCTTTGCACAACAGCAACTTCAACGCCGACCTGTGGCGGCCTCGCGTGCCGAACCAGGCGTTCCTGCACGCGCGCTCGGACGACAAGTTCTGGGCGGCCAGCAAGTTGATGGCGATTTCGACCGACATGATCCGCGCCGCGGTGAGGGCCGGAGATTTTGGCGACCCGAAGTCGGAAGAGTTCCTCGTGCAAGCGCTCGTTGAACGCCGCGACGCCATCGGCCGGATGTATCTGACGGCCATCAACCCGATTTCGGAGCCGGCCATCGCGGACGGCGTCCTGACGTTCAAGAACGCGGCCGTTGAGGCCGACTTCGCGAAGGCGCCGGCTGGCTACCGCGCCGAGTGGTTCACGTTCGACAACGCCACGGGTGAGACCGATTGCATCGGCGAGTCGTCTGATAGAACAGCCGAACTCGAACTGCCGGCGGGCTTGCCGCAGACCGAAGGCGCGTTCATCAAGGTGACGCTGCGCGCCATCGGGGGAGCCCACGCCACGTGGTCGAAGCCGGTCGATGCGTTCTTCAGACTCGAATACGGCAACTGGCAGTTGGTCGGCTTTGAGCGGATCCCTGTGAACACTGTCAACCCTGTCAACTCGGAGGCACACTAACCATGAAGTCTTGGGTGGCAGTCATCGCTCTGCTCGGCTGCGCATGTCCGGTGTATGCGCAGTCCGAGTCGCGTTCGAAATGCGCAAGTGATACGCCTTCCAGGAACCTGTTCGCGGCGACGCTGGACGGATTCCGGCAACTCCCGACACGCGAGTCGTTCGGGATTCTGGCGGCTGGGGCCATCGCGGCCGCCGGCGCGCACTCGGTGGATCGAGACGTGGCACGCGACTTCTCGAGCGCAGGCCTGAACGGCCCGCTGAAGTCGGGCGCCGTCCTGGGAAGCACGCCGTTCGAATTGGGCGGAGCGTTCGCGACTTACATGGTTGGCCGCATCTTCGACAAACCGTGCGTGGTGAGCGTCGGCCGCGATCTCGTCAAGGCCGAACTGATGGCGGAAGGGCTCACGTTCGCCGTCAAACAAGCCACGAGACGCTCGAGACCGGAAGGCGGCGGCTATTCGTTCCCGTCCGGCCACACGACGGCGACCTTCGCGACCGCCACCGTGCTGCAGCAGCACTACGGATGGAAGGTGGGCATCCCGGCGTATGCGGTCGCGACCTACGTCGCGGCATCGCGCGTCGAGATGAAGCGGCACTACTTGAGCGACGTTGCGTTCGGCGCCGCTCTTGGCATCGTCGCCGGCCGCACGGTGTCCGTCGGCCATGGCCGGCGGTTAATGGTGACGCCGCTCGCGACCGACGATGGCGGCGCCGGCGCCTCGTTTACCTGGCTCGGGAAAAAGTAGAAAAAAACGGACGTGCTACGATTCGTCGGATGCACGTCCGTGTCCCTTTCTTAATCATCATCGCGTTTGCGCTGCTCGTCCTCGTGGCCGGGACGCCCGTCCCTGCGCGAGCGGCCGACACCGGAACGATTTCAGGGGCAGTGTTCGATCAGGCCGGCATGCCGGTCGTCGATGCGGTCGTCCGGTTGTCGGGTGACGGCCTGCCGCTCGCCCGGACCGTTCGCACCAACTCGAACGGCGTCTACCGCTTCGAATATTTGGATCCGCGCGAGTACGCCATCGAGGTGGACGTGCCCGGCGTCGGCAGGGCCAAGCGATCGGCCATCGTCGAGATCGGCAAGGACACGCAGGTCGATCTCGTCGTCGGCCTGTCAATCAGGGAAGAGCTGACTGTCACCGCCGTTCAGCCGATCGTCGACACGAAATCGACGGAAGCTGGATTCAATTTCAAGAGCGAGACGTTCAACAGTTTTCCGCTCGAACGGACCTATCGCGGCCTCTTTCAGTTGATCCCGGGCGTTGCAGACAACCGCAGCACGGTCGGCCCCGCGGCCGGAGGCAGCCGCCAGGACAACCTGTATCTGATCGACGGCGCGAACATCACCAACCCGGGCTTCGGGCAGCTCAACACCGAAGTCAACCAGCTGGACATCGTCGAGATCAATCTGAAACGCGCCGGCATCAGCGCCGAGTTCGGACGGACCAGCGGTACCGTGACCAATGCCGTCAGCCGCAGCGGATCGAACCGCTTCAGCGGTATCGGCCGCATCGACTGGCTGTCGAAGAATCTCGTCGAAGAATACCGATCGACCTTTCGCGACCCGGTGCTGACGACCGAAGCGGGACCGGCGTTGGGGCTGGGCGGACCGATCAAGAAGGATCGCGTGTTCTTCTACGGGTCGGCGCGCTATTCGCGCGAGACGAAGTGGGACCGCGTGAACAAGATCAACACGTCGCTGCCGGACGAAGTGCGCACGGGTCCGGAATTTTTTGGCAAGCTGACGGCCGCACCGGCCGCCGGGCAGCAATTGAATCTCAGCTATCGGCACCGTTCGAATCATGTCAAGAACGCCGGCATCGGTTCGGACTTCGCGCCGAGCGTGGCGACGACGACCGACAACGGCAGCCGGATTCTGGCGACCGAGTGGACCAGCTTTCTGGGAGCGCAGCGGTCACTGGACGTCCGCTACCTCTATATGAAGGAGAAGAACGAGGACGTGCCGGTGACGCTCCTCGGGTTTCAGCCGACGTTCAACCCGAACAACCTCGCGGCGATGGGACAGTACACCGATCCCACGCAAGGCAACGTGACGATCGGCGCGAACCAGTACACCAACTTCCAAAACTATCGCCGTCACGAAGTACGCGGCATCTACAGCCAGTTCTTCGGTCTCGGCCGCACGAATCACGCGTTCAAGACCGGCGCGGGCTTCGAGCTTGCTGAGGAGAACTTGAATCGCATCGCCAACGGTTGGGGGCTGATCGCCAACATTACGCAGAGCGGCGTGCCGGCGCTGCGCGCTCGCTACTACGCGCCGCAGCCGCCGCAGATTGGACAGGGACGGACGTTCTCAATCTTCTTCCAGGACGACGTGACGGTCGGGACGCGTGCCACGGTCAATGCGGGCGTGCTGTTGAACCGCGACGAATTCTCGCAAAACGTCGCCGGCAGCAATGGTTGTCCGTCCACCGTCGTCTTGAAGGGCGGGGCCGCGGTCTACGAGTCGAGCGGCGACACGTGCACGTTCCTGAAGTTCGGTTTCGGCAGCGAGATCCAGCCGCGTCTTGGCGTCAGCTATCAGCTGCGCGAGAAAGCCGGCGACAAGCTCTATGCGAACTGGGGCCGGTACTACAGCATGGACCAGAAGTCCACGGCGCGCAGCCTCGCGCCGAGCCGGATTTTCCAGACGCAGACGGTGTTCGACCTGACCGGCAAAGTGCTCTCGAGCGGACCGCTCGCGTCCACGACCGGAAAGATGATCGATCCTGACATCAAGCCGATCTACACCGACGAGGTGTTGATCGGATACGCGACGCCGATCGGCCGCCTCTTCAGCGTGGACGTGTTCTTCATGGCGCGGTCGATGCACAACTTCATCGAGGACGTGCCGTCACGCCAGAACGGGACCGCGCCCGACAGCGGGCCGTTCGTCGCGGCGAATCTTCCGTGCACGCGGTTTGCGGCGTGTCAGGGCGCGGACGCGCGCCGGACCTACCGTGCGCTGACGATCGACGTGCGGCGACTGCTGTCGAATCGATGGTCGAGCGGCGTCAGCTACACCTGGAGTCGTTTCGAGGGGAACTACGATCTCGATTACTCGTCGGTGGCGGTGTTCAACACGTCGTCGTTCATTCAGGATGGTCCGGGCACGAACGTGCAGGATCCGAACCGACAGGGTCCGCTCTTCGAGGATCGGCCGCATATCTTCAAAGCGTTCGGTACGTATCAAGTGAGCCGGCGGCTCCAGACGTCGGGGTATTTGCGGGTGCAGAGCGGTACGCCGTGGGCCGCACGGGCGCGCGACTGGGAAAGCGGGGCGACGCTGAGCCTGAACTACCTCGAGCCGGCTGGCAGTCACCGGAACCCGACCTGGGCGAACGTGGATCTGATGGCGTCGTATCAGCTGCCGGGCAACGTTGTCTCGCTCGAAGCGCGCGTGCTGAACGTCTTCAACACGCAAACGCAGCTGTCGACCGACTCGCAGAAGTTCCTCGATCTGCGGACGCTGCCCACGGCGCCGTTCTTCGATACGTATCTGCAGCCGAACCCGTTCTTCGGCACCGGCAACGCCTTCGCGCCACCGCGCAGGCTCTACCTGGCTGCCACCGCGAGTTTCTAAAAGCTGGCCGCGAAAACACCAAAACACGAAAAAGATCACAATCAACCACGACAGATGTAGCGTCCGGCTTTAGCTGGACGTTCAACCACAGAGATCACAGAGTTCACAGAGACGCCATACGCATTCGTAGGGTCCGGCTTTAGCCGGACCTTCAATCGACTTATCACGAAGGCACGAAGAAGATCACGATCAACGCAGAACACGCAGAGTTCGCAGAGGCGCTCGACGCGGCACCGCGTCGAGCGTATTGATGATGGCGTTGCCCGGAATGTCTCTGTGTTCTCTGTGGTCAAGATCTCCCGTCTGCGTTGAGCGTCTCTGCGTGTTCTGCGGTCCTCTGCGTTGAGACTCTTCGTTCGAAGCCCTCGTGGTACGCTCATGTGCTTCTCTCACGGAAATCATGGCCCTCGTCTCCCTTGACCGCGTCTCGCTCGCGTTCGGACACCTTCCGTTGCTCACCGACGCGATGCTGCAGCTCGAGGCAGGTGAACGGGTGTCCATCGTTGGCCGGAACGGAACGGGGAAGTCGACGCTGTTGAAGCTCATCAGCGGCGAGCAGGCGCCTGACGCCGGATCCGTCTGGCGCGCGCCGAATCTTCGCGTCGCGCGGCTCGATCAGGATGTGCCGGTCGCGGCTCGGCGCACGGTGTTCGATGTCGTCGCCGACGGGCTCGGCGAGCTGAGCCTCTTGATTGCCGAGTATCACCACACGGCGGTGGCGCTCGAGAAGGCCACGAAGAAGACAGACGCGCTCCTGGACAGGCTCGGTCGTCTGCAGCACGAGCTCGAAGAGCGTGACGGCTGGCGGCTCGAACAGCGCGTAGAGCTCGTGCTCTCGCGACTCTCCCTTCCATCCGACGTCAACGTCGACACGCTGTCGGGAGGATGGAGGCGCCGCGTGCTTCTGGCGCGGGCGCTGGTGGCCCAGCCCGACGTGCTGCTGCTCGACGAGCCGACGAACCATCTCGATCTCGATGCGATAATCTGGCTCGAACACTTCGTTACCGAATATGCGGGGACGGTGGTGTTCGTGACGCACGATCGCGCGTTCCTCCAACGCGTCGCCACACGCATTGTCGAAATCGATCGCGGCCAGTTGACATCGTGGCCGGGCGACTACGAGACCTTCGTCCGGAAGAAGGAAGAATGGCTCGCCAGCGAGGAGCTGCGACAGGAGAAGTTCGACAAACAGCTCGCCGTCGAGGAGGCGTGGCTCCGTCGAGGCGTCAAGGCACGGCGAACCAGAGACGAAGGACGCGTCCGCGCGCTGATGGCGATGCGCAAGGAGCTGGCCGCACGGCGAGAGCAGGTGGGGACGGTTCGTCTTCAGATCGACCAGGCCGGAGCGTCCGGACAGGTCGTCCTGGACGTCGTTGGTGTCAGCAAGGCGTTCGGCGATCGGCAGGTCGTACGCGATTTCTCGACCCTTTCCAGCACAGTGGGATCCGAAGCTTGGAATTCACGTGACTTGAAGTCGCGG
>JADMIO010932597.1_pt1 | contig 61388 bp, 41 predicted proteins | sample 8958161 | NCBI WGS metagenome assembly JADMIO01 (sample SAMN16585339, study PRJNA669376) | soil metagenome | isolation source: Crop rotation soil | place: USA: Cullars Rotation, Alabama | collected 2011
CGCGACAACTTGTCCACGTGGAATTCTAAGCTTAGGATCCCAATGTGCTGGAAAGAGGCCACGATTGCTCGTGTCCGCGAGACACTCCGGATGAAAGATCAAATCGTGCCAGCCGAAGCTCACTACGCCAGGACGAAGTCCTGCTCTCTGATTCTGGCCGATATTCCTTTCCTTGCCGGCGACATCGCCGAAGCCGCCGGGATTCCCGCCATCGGCGTGAGCAATTTCACCTGGGATTTTATCTACGAAACCTATCTTCAAGATGAACCCGATCGAGAAGCCATTCTCGAGTCGCTCCGAGCCAGTTACGCAAAACTGAAAGCCTTTATTCAACTGCCGTTCCACCACGAAATCGAAGGGATCGCCGATACCTTCGAAGTCAATCTGATGGCGCAGACAACGCCGGTGCCCGAGGAACAAATCCTCAGCGGACTGGGGATTGCACCCGGTGACCAGCGGTCGGTCGTACTTTTTGGAATGCGAAGTGGAGTTCTCGATGTGCCCAGAATTGCCAGGTGCGCGCCGGAGTTTCTTTTTTGCTTTCCTGGTCCGGCTGCAGATTGGCCTGAAAATGCGCGCCCCATACCGCAGGGGCCTGGGCTGGGTTTTATTGAAACAATGAAAATTGCCGAGGTGGCGGTTTCCAAATTGGGATTCGGAATCTTGGCGGATTGCATTGCCGCGCGGACTGCGCTGGTTTTTCCGATAAAGGAAGCCTTCCGGGAGGATGAATACACCCAGCGCGCCGCTGCGCGCCATCTGCGGAGTTGTCCGTTATCGCGGCAGGATTACGAGTCCGGTCATTGGTCAACCGCGTTGCGGGCGGTTCTGGCCCAACCCGCTCCGGTGGACCGAATCCCGCTGGACGGCGCCTCCCAATGCGCCGCGGTCATAGCTCGTTATCTTTAGCTGAGGCCGTGTTTTGGGAGCAATTCACCGTATTCACTACGCCCACAACCTCTGCAACTCTACCTGAAGCTGGCCATCGTGCAATTTCGCCTGAACTTGGAACCGCGCCGATGGTTGAAAGGCGTAAATGAAATCAGAAGTACCGCGTTCTCGCAGATCACGAACCTGTTCCGGAGTCGCCAGATATTGAAAGAGCGTGTCGGCGGTCTCGGGGGTGATGGGCGGGCCTTCGATGGGATGCGGTTCACCACCGAGATGGACCATTGGCCGCTCGCCGGTGTGCAGGCTCAACCCTTCCGCTCCCTCCGCTGTGATGAGCGTGAGCAGATCGGTCATTTCATAATCACTGCTGGACATGGCTGTTTGAAAGTGAACCGAGATGTAATGTTGGACAGCGCAGAGCGTTCCGGCTCACGGTTTGACCCTCATCCTAATCCTCTCCAGGACGGAGAGGGAATCCCTGGGTTCAGCCGTTCGTGCAAGGACAGCACGTTTTTCTCCTTGAATTTCGGCCCGGCCATGTTTTCGAATGGGGGCATACACCGCAGGACATTTATGGCGAAGAAGGATCCTCGAATCGATCAATACATCAGCAAAGCGGGCGATTTTGCCAAGCCGGTTCTCAAGCATCTGCGCAAGCTCGTTCACGCGGGATGCCCGGATGTGGAGGAAACGATGAAATGGAGTTTTCCTCATTTTATGCACGGGGGAATTCTTTGCAGCATGGCGAGCTTCAAAAATCATTGCTCCTTCGGATTCTGGAAAGGGTCGTTGATCCTCAAGCAGAAGGCCGGAGAGGATGCTGAAGGCATGGGCCAGTTCGGAAAGATCACATCGCTCGCGGACCTGCCCGAAGACGCAACGCTGTTAAAATATATCCGCGAGGCCGTTCGACTGAATGATGAGAACGTCAAAGTGCCTGAGCGTTCGAAACCGAAAGAAAAACGAGAACTCGTCGTGCCGCCGTTTTTTACGTCAGCGGTAAAAAGTAATAAGAAGGCGCTGGAAGCGTTCGAAAAATTCAGCCCGAGCCACAAGCGGGAGTACGTCGAGTGGATTACGGAAGCAAAGACCGAGGCAACTCGGCAAAAACGCTTGGCCGCGGCTCTTGAGTGGATGGCGGAAGGCAAACCACGCCACTGGAAGTACGCGAACTGTTAGGACGATTGCGTCCGTTGCCAGAGATCGAAATGATAAAGGGCAACGACCACCAGTGAATGACGGATTTTACCGCCGCGAATCAGATCGGGTATTTCGGCGATCGGAACGAGGCGGGTGATGAGGTCCTCGCTATGGTCGAATACTGTTTCAAACTTCAGTTCGCAGTGTTGGACCATCACGGTATAGCAAACGTTGCTCATGATTGCGGGGTTGGGATAAACCTGTCCGATCACCCGTGCGTTCGAGCCTTCATAACCGGTTTCTTCCCGGAGTTCGCGAATGCCCGTGGCCACGGGTGAAGTGTCCTCGGCATCCATCATTCCTCCCGGGATTTCGAGTTCAACGGTTTCGGTGCCGTGCCGGTACTGCTCGACCATCACGATTTGATTATCCGCCGTTACCGGAATGACGTTCACCCAGTTGACGCAATCGATGATGTAGAAATCGTGCTCCTGACCGGTGCGCGGTGAGCGCCTCCGGTCAGTGCGAAGAGTGAAAATCCGAAAATCCCCGGAGGGTGTGGAACTAACTTTGGGCCAGGGCTTGATCATCCCGCCGCCTGCGCCGGGACAATTTTAATGCTCTCGACTCCAACGCGGCTAATGGGTTTGCTCTTTTCGCCGCCGCCGCCTGATTGAGTGGGAGTGTTACCGAGCTTTTCCAAAACATCGTCCCCGCGAATCAATTCGCCAAACGCGGTGTACTGCCGATCCAGGAATTTCGCATCAGCCAGGCAGATGAAAAATTGGCTGCCCGCGGAATCCGGATTCTGCGAACGGGCCATGGAAATGACGCCGCGAACATGCGGACGATCGTTGAACTCGGCGCGAATGGAGTAACCCGGGCCGCCAGTGCCCCAGGAATGTTCCGAGCGGGCATCCTTCGTGAGAGGATCGCCTCCCTGGATCATGAAACCTTTCATGATACGATGGAACGCCGTTCCGTCGTAAAAGCCTTTTTGGGCCAGCTTTTTGAAGTTTTCGACGGTTTTTGGCGCAACATCGGGCCAAAATCGAATAACCATTTCCCCTTCGCTGGTCTTTATAACCGCGACTTCGTCAGTGTTCATTGAGTGTGTGAGATGAATTACTTATTTAATGCTATCGGCAGGAACGATTTTGATGCTTTCAACCGAGACGCGGCTGGTCGGCTTGCTGTTTTCGCCGGAAGGACTTGGCGCGGTGGGGGTATCCCCGAGTTTCATGAGAACATCCTCTCCTTTGATCAACTTTCCGAAAGCAGTGTATTGCTTGTCCAGAAATGGCGCAGGGGCCAGACAGATAAAGAATTGGCTGCCGGCTGAATCTGGGTCACGCGAGCGGGCCATGGAAATCACACCCTTCTCATGTTTGCGGTCGTTGAATTCGGCTTTAATTTTGTAGCCCGGATCGCCCATTCCATAACTGCCTTCTTTCTTTAAATCCTTCGTGTTCGGATCTCCTCCCTGAATCATAAAACCTTTCACAATGCGGTGAAACGCGGTTCCATCGTAGAACCCTTTTTTGGCGAGAGTCTTGAAGTTTTCGACCGTTTTCGGCGCAACGTCAGGCCAAAAGGCCACGACCATTTCGCCCGCGCTCGTTTTGATGACGGCAACTTCATTAGTGCTGGCAGGAACAGCGCCATCCTTGGTTTTCGAATCCTCTTTCGGTTTTTCTTTATCGGCCGCACTTGCCGAAAAGACCAATCCCGTGCCCAAAATCACATAAAGTAAGAATGATTTCATGGGCGCAATATGCGTCAGCACTCGCCGTAAGTCACGCGGGAATATTCGGAGGGCCAAATACCCATTGCCTCGCTGGCGTCGAGGAGCGACTGGTAAGTATGGATGCGATTATTGTCGGGGGAGGGATCGCCGGGCTGAGCGCCGCAGCCGAATTGGTTGGCGCTGGGCGGAAAGTCGTCGTCCTGGAAGCGCGAGAAAGATTTGGTGGCCGCGTCCACACCATTCAGAGCGGTGGCGTGCCAATCGAGCTTGGCGCCGAATTCATTCATGGATGTGATCCCGAACTCTGGCGGGCAATTGGCGCCGCGCACTTGCGAACACATCCGGTTTCCGAACAAAACCGGAGTTGGGAGAACGGCCAATTTCGACCGGCTGATATTTGGGAAGACTTTGGCGATCTGATGACGCGGGTAAACCTTCGCGTTCGCGACCGATCGTTTCGAGAGTTTTTGGCTAAACAGAAAATTCCGAACCCAACGCGCCGCCTCTTGACGCTTTTCGTGGAGGGTTTCAACGCCGCGGCTCCTGGACGCATCAGCGTGCGGGCCCTCGCGCGCGCTGAAAAGGCCGCGGAAAAAATCAAAGGCGATTATCAAGCACGCCTCGATTTGGGGTATTCGAGCCTCGTTGAAGTGTTGGAAAAGAAATTGCGGCGTGCGGGCGTACAATTGGTGACCAAGGCGGTGGTAAGTCGTATCTCCTGGAAACGGGGAGAGGTCGAAATTATCGGAGCGCCAGAACGCTGGGTTGCGCCTGCCGCCGTGATTACGCTGCCTCTCGGCGTTTGGAAAGCGAGGGACGTCATGTTCTCACCGCCTTTGAAAGCCAAAGAAAAAGCGGTGACCGGTTTGGCCTTCGGCAACGTGATGCGAATTTCCTTTCTCTTTAAACGGCAATGGTGGGAGGGGGGAGATTTTGGTTTTGTCCATTCGCCCGATGATGTCATCCCGACCTGGTGGAGCGATCCGCGAGGCTCGGTCCTAACGGGTTGGGCGGGCGGGCCGCGCGCCGATCGCCTCTCGGGGAGCAATCTGACGGAATTGAAGAAAGTTGGGATTGGCATCCTGGCTCGAATTTTCAACCGCACACGCGCTTTCATTCTCAGCGAACTTGTCAGTGTAGCGCACCACAATTGGGCGACCGATCCGTTTGCGCATGGGGCCTATTCGTATATTCCGGTTGGTGCGATCGCCCTACCAAACGAGTTGGCAAAACCGGTGCAAGGGACTTTGTTTTTTGCGGGTGAGGCGACGGTGCCGGATGCACAGATGGGAACAGTGTTCGGCGCCTTCGAGAGCGGCATCCGCGCCGCGCGCGAATTGATTGCGGCGACAGAGTAGCGTGCCCGCCACAACTTTGACCCTTCCGCCGGGCGGCAAGATGCCTCCCTCCACGGCAGCCAGGGATGGCTGCCGCTACGTAGTGGCAGGCATCTTGCCTGCCGTGGAGCCCGGCTTCCAGCCGGGCGGCTTGGCCCACCCCGTTCCAAGAAAACGCTCGCGATGGGGATTTCAGTTTCTTTAGGATTTAGCCGCGTGCCTGAAAATTCCTCGAAATCATCAATGCTCGTATGCTTCGCCGTGAAGGAAGAACTCGCTTTCTTCACGCCGCCGGGGAACGTCCGCACGCTGTTGACTGGGATGGGGAAACACAATGCCGCCACCCAACTTCGTGCCGCGCTGGCGGAGCGTCGCGCGAGTTGCGTGCTCACCTGCGGCTTTGTCGGCGCCCTCAATCCGACGTTCCGCATTGGGGATGTTCTTTATGATGCTGACTCGGAAAGCGAGTTGGGAGAACGATTGGAAAGAGCAGGGGCACGGCGCGCTCAATTCCATTTTGTGACGCGTGTTTTGATCACGGGCGATGAGAAACGACACGTGTTCCAGGAAACGAAAGCTGATGCCGTGGAAATGGAATCCAAAATAATTCGAGAAATTTGCGCAGGGCAGGGGATCCCGAGTGCCACGGTGCGCGTCATTTCAGATACCGCGCATGAAGATTTACCACTGGATTTTAATCGCTTAATGACGCCGGAACAAAAAATCGACTTCTTTAAACTCGCATTGGCCATCGCCAAAGCACCCCAGACCATTCCAAAACTGATGCGCTTTCAAAAGCAGACTCAAGAAGCGGCGCGCTCGCTCGCGACCGTGCTCAATAAATTTTTGCCGTTATAGGCGCGCGGCGGGTTGAACGGCTTGGGGCGCGTTTGTCTCCCGCTCTTTGTTCTTTTCGCTCCAGGTAATGAGCGCGGCGCCGCCCATGATCAGGATCACGCCCGTCCAGCGAAGGCCGGAAACATGTTCGTTCAGGAAAATCTTCGCCGCGAATGCCGTCAGGACAAAACTGAGCGAAGTGAGCGGCCAAACAAAACTGACGTCCGCATTCGAGAGGAGGACCAACAAGCTAATGAAAAACAACGCTTCAAAGAAGACGCCCAGACCGATGTTATGATTCGTCACTCCCTGCCGGACCACCCGGCTCACCTCGGTCCAGGAAATCTTCTGCACGGTTCCGATCTGTTTAAGTCCTTTGCTGAGGAAAACAACGCCAACTGCTTCGAAAAGCAGGCCCACCAAAAGGATTACGAGAAACTTCGTCATAATTAAAGGTCCTGATACCGTATCAATTCGATGTTATTTGCGGCGATTTGCGCTTTAACCCGGTTATCGATCAAGCCATCGAATTCGTTTTGAAACTCGTCGAGCGAAGGATGAGAATAGAGTTCTGAAGTGCCCAAAGGCAAATGCGGAATTAACGCGTTAATAAATGCAGCATCGACGCGACCATTCTGCAGGAGACCGAAGACCGCATCCGTAAACTTGAACCGTGAGCCGGACATCCGGGCCGCTCGTGCGGACAACATCCCGAAGATTAGCGCGTGACTCAGCCGATAAAAATAATTCCCTCGGGCGAGCTTGAGATTGAGTGAAAGCGGATCGCGGGTCAGCCGAACCCGCTCAATTTTCCAGAGGGTCGCGTTCTTTACCAGAAACGGGAAAACCGTGGGATGAAGATGGAAATGGAGATGTCCGTTGACATGATCGAGAATCAGGCCGGTTTCATGGAATTTCCTGAATTGCGCCGCGAGTTCCGCTTCGATGCGCGTTCGAAGGGATGGTTGAAAAAAATATCTGGTCCCCGCCGCGACCGGTGACGATGAGAACATGGCATTCGCGTCTGCCAGCCCCTGAATTGGCGCCGTCGCTCGTCCGCAGATGAGTGCCAGATGCAACCCAACACCGAGTTTCGGATTGGCTCGCGCCAGTTCGACCGCCTCAGCGCAGGCGTCCCCGTTAACCATCAAGCTGGCGGTAGTAAGAATACCTTCGCGATGGGCCCGAATCACCGCTTCGTTGATGGAATGCGACCGTCCGAAGTCATCGGCATTCACAATGAGACGGCGTTGAGGCAAGCGCTGCACGGAGTGGAGTGTTCCAAACCAAAAGGGGGCAGTGGAAGCACGAACTCGTGCCATTCTGCCGCCCGGCATGGAAATTCGTTCTTGGGTTTCGGAGAGGCTCTTGCCACGATTCAGCCCACCTGATGGAAAGCGGCAATCAATCCACCACAAACGATAACTGGCTTACGCCGGGACGTTTTATCCTCTTCCTGAGTGTGCTGGTGCTCGCCACGTATCCGCACATCATCCTGGGGGATCAGACGTTCGTTTTCCGCGATTATGGTGTTTTTGGTTATCCGCTGGCGTTCTATCACCGGGAGAGTTTTTGGCATGGGGAAGTGCCCTTATGGAATCCGCTGAACCACTGCGGCGTGCCTTTTCTGGCACAATGGAACACGCTCACGCTCTATCCTCCCTCAATTTTTTATTTGCTCCTCCCTCTGACCTGGTCGCTCCCCGTTTTCAATCTGGCGCATTTGATCCTCGGAGGCGCTGGAATGTATTTTTTGCTGCGCAAATGGTTGGGCAACGATTTTCCGGCCGCACTTGGAGGAGTTGCCTATGCGTTCAATGGCTTGTTTCTGAACAGCCTGGCGTGGCCGAATAACAGCGCGGCTCTCGGGTGGATGCCGTGGGTGGTTCTCACGATGCAAGGCGCCTGGACGGTTGGGGGAAAGCGCTTGCTGGTCGCGGCGATTGTCGGCGCTCTCCAGATGCTGACGGGCGCGCCTGAAGTCATCGCGTTGACATGGTTGCTGGTAATCGTTCTGTGGTGCGCGAGCACTTTCCGGAATCCAAGGCAGCTCGCGGGCCCTCAGTTTTTGCGATTGTCGAGCGCGGTGCTTCTCATCTCCGGCCTTTGCGCTGCGCAACTTCTTCCGTTTTTTGATTTGCTTCTGCACTCACAACGGCATGCGGAGTATGGGAAATCGGATTGGGCCATGCCGGGGTGGGGACTGGCGAATTTTTTGGTTCCGCTCTTCTTTACATCCGTGGTCGCGAATGGCGTTCGTTTTCAGTACGACCAGTACTGGACGTCGTCATACTACGTTCCCATCGCCGTTCTTGCGCTCGCGCTCGTGTCATTTCTTTGGTGGCGGAAGCGCGGCTCGTTATTATTAATTGTTCTGGCCGCGCTGAGTATCATCCTGGCCATGGGCGACCAGGGCGGACTTTATTATTTAGTCCGGAAAGTGTTTCCGGGGATCGGTTTTATGAGGTATCCGATCAAGTTCATTATTTTGTCGGTTTTCCTATTGCCGATATTGGGCGCATTTACGTTGAACCATCTGGAAGAATCCGAATTTCCCTACCGTAAAAAGGCCTGGCAGTGGCTTGCCGGCACTGGGTTTTTATTTCTGGGCCTCGCTCTTTTTATCTGCTGGTTTGCGCGGAGCTATCCGCCCTACGCGCCGCCGTATTCGAATTGGCAATTAACGTGTCAGAACGCCGGGTGGAGGATCGGTTTTCTGACAGCCGGACTGATGGCGCTATATTTTGTGAAGCAGATCAAGCGCCCGATTCTGGCGCGCTTGCTGCAAGCAGCCGTGTTGGTTTTGATCTGGTTGGATGCGCTCACGCACGCTCCTGAACAAAATCCAAGCGTTACGCGCGCCATTTACGAACCTGGGTTGAAGTATTTGCAACCGACGCCACGGCATGGCGCTTCACGAGCGATGCTGAGCCAGGAGGCATTCATTGATTTGTGGCGAAATACTTCGAGCGATACCTACACGAATTTTCTTTGCACTCGCCTCGGTTTGAACGCCGACGTCAACTTGCTCGATGGCATTCCGAAGCTGGACGGTTTTTACTCGCTCGATTTGCGCGAATCTGATGTCGTGCGCCGTTTCTTTTACCAATCCAAGGCTGTCAAGCCGCCCATGCTGCAGGATTTCATCGGCATCTCGCATATCACCGCGCCGGGAAAAAATTTCGATTGGCTTTATCGCACGAATTTTCTGCCGATGATCACGGGCGGACAAGCTCCGATTTTCTTATCGGAGACGGCGGCTTTGAACTTAATCACCTCGACAAATTTCCATCCCCGGGAAGAAGTTGCCTTGCCTTCGGAGGTGCGATCCGAAGTGACTGTGAAGGGACCGAGTTCGGTCACGATTACGCCGGGGGTGGTGGGAGCCCATCGAATCGAATTTGACGTAAAGGCGGCGGAACCGGCTCTGGTGGTGATTGCGCAATCATTTTTCCATCCCTGGCGGGCGACTGTCGGTGAAAGACCGGCGAGGATCTGGAAAGCCAATTACGCCTTCCAGGCGCTGGAAGTCCCGGCCGGCGCTTCGCACATTACGTTACGTTACGTGGATTGGGTGTTCCGTGCCGGAGCGATCATTTCAGGCCTGACCGTTTTGCTCGTGATATTTCTTTACGCTAAATCGCGGTCAAATGGGAAGTAACCATTTCGTTTGCTCTTGGGTTTTCGCCGGAGTCTGCCAGACTCATTTTCCAGAACTTTGATGGAAGATGGCTCGCAACAAACGGTGGAGCAGGGATGGCTGACGCCAGGCCGTTTCACCTTGTTCCTTGCCTTCCTCGTCATCGCGACGTACCCCCACGTCATTTTTGGGAATCAGACCTTCGTTTATCGTGACTTTGGAGTATTCGGCTATCCACTGGCGTTTCATCAGCGCGAGAGCTTCTGGCGCGGCGAAATCCCGCTTTGGAATCCTCTCAATCACTGTGGGATTCCGTTTCTTGCGCAATGGAATACTCTGACTCTTTATCCGTTTGCTCTCTTTTACCTTATCTTCCCCCTTTCCTGGTCGCTGCCCGTTTTTAATCTGGCGCATTTAGTGTTGGGTGGGGCGGGGATGTACATTTTGATACAGCGATGGGTTCAAGATGATTTTGCGGCGGCAATCGGCGGCCTGGCCTATGCCTTCAATGGTTTGTCCCTGAATAGCCTTACCTGGCCGAACAATATAGCGGCGCTGGGATGGATGCCGTGGGTTGTTTTTAGCGCGGAACTCGGCTGGACCCGGGGCGGTCGCTTCCTGGTCATCGCGAGCGTGACCGGCGCTTTGCAGATGTTAACGGGAGCGCCAGAGGTCATTGCCTTAACCTGGGTGTTCGTCGGGTTGTTATGGCTGGATGGGGCGCGCAAAGAACCCGGAGCCTTCAAGACTCATTTACCGAGATTGGTCGGCATGGTTGCGCTGATCAGTGGATTGGCCGCGGCACAATTACTGCCTTTTCTCGATTTGCTGCATCATTCGCAACGGCGCGCGACCTATTCCTACGCTGATTGGGGAATGCCCGGTTGGGGATTGGCCAATTTTTTCGTACCGCTTTTCTACACGTCGATTGTGGCCAATGGCGTCCGCTTCCAATACGAGCAGTACTGGACATCCTCTTATTATCTGCCGATTGGCGTCTTGGCGTTTGCCTTGCTGTCAGCTCTTTTCTGGCGGCGTCGGCGCGTGCTGATTTGTGTATGCGCGGCGGTAATCAGTCTAATCCTGGCGATGGGAAATAATGGGTTCGTTTATCACTGGGTTCGGACCGCGTTTCCGGCGCTCGGTATGATGCGGTATCCGATCAAGAGCGTCATCCTTCCAATCTTTCTGATTCCAATCCTCGCCGCCGTCACGTTGAGTTCGTTCCGCCGGATGGATTTGATCCTTTGGAGGAAGGCATGCCGATTGACGGCGGCTTGTTGGCTGCTTTTTGTGATGATTGCGGGTGCGCTCTGCTGGGTGGCTTGGGCTTATCCCCAGTATAAACCGCCTTTTTCGGACTGGGTTCTCACGTGCAAGAATGGGGCCGTACGCGTGGTATTTTTGACGCTGACATTGGCGGGATTCCTGTATCTGCCTCGAGTTATCCATCCGAAACGGATCATTTTGGTCCAGGTGGGCTTGCTGGTGTTGTTATGGCTGGATGTGTTGACACACGCGCCGGATCAAAATCCGACGGTCGTACGTCACATTTATCAGCCGGACCTCGGATATCTCAAACCAACGCCAAAGCATGGCATCTCACGCGCCATGCTCAGTCCGGAGGCATATCTCGATTTGTGGCGAAATACCTCGGTGGATACCTATACGAATTATCTCTGCAACAGACTGGGATTGAATGCGAATATCAATTTATTGGAACATATCCCGAAGATCGATGGATTTTACTCGCTCCTCGTTCAGGAAACCGACGTTATCACAAAATATTTTTACAAACCGCGCGGCGGGCAAACTCCATCGCGTGATCAAGCCCCGAACCTGCGGGCCTTTATGGGCGTATCTCATATGACAGCGCCGGGCGGGAATTTCGAATGGCTCTTGCAAACGAATTACCTACCCATGATCACCGGCGGCCAGGCTCCAAAGTTTGTTGAATCAGAGGCAGCTTTTGGTTTAGTCACGTCCACGAACTTTGCTCCAACCGAGACGGTGATACTGCCTCCAGAAATTAGTTCGCGCGTGACGGCGAAAAGGGTTACGGATGTGAGCATCGGCCCAAGCACCATCGGGGCGCAACGAATTGAATTCGACGTGAAAAGCAGCGCGCCTTCGTTAATCGTGGTCGCGCAAACCTTTTATCATCCCTGGCGCGCGACAGTCGGGGGAGTGCCGGCTGAACTTTGGAAGGCCAATTACGCGTTTCAGGCGCTTCAGGTTCCCGCCGGAACCAGCCATGTGCGACTGGATTACGTTGATCGGCGTTACCAGCTCGGGCTTTTGGTTTCGTTTTTGTCGATTTTGCTGACGATTTTCATGTGGTATCGCTCCGGACCGAGAGGCGGCCAAAACGAGATGTTTGTCGCGTGATTGCGCCTGTTACTGAAACCGCTCTGGAAAGAGTTGATCGCTTTTTCACGCCATCACGCACAGCACTGATCATCCTTCTCTTTAGCGCGATCAATTTTTGGGATGTCCTGTTGGGAATTAACACCTTTTTCTTTCGCGATTACGGTCTGTTCGGCTATCCGCTGGCCGCATATCACCGGGAACGGTTTTGGGCGGGAGAATTGCCGTTGTGGAATCCGTTCAACAATTGCGGGCTCCCGTTTCTGGCGCAATGGAACACATTGGCGCTCTATCCGCTCTCGTTTATTTATTTGCTGTTGCCGTTGCCCTGGTCGTTGGCGTTTTTCTGCCTCATTCACCTCTTCCTCGGCGCGATGGGGATGTACTTTCTGGCGCGGCACTGGACGGGTTCACAGCTCGGCGCTTCGATCGCCGGGGTGACGTTCGCCTTTGGTGGTTTGGCTCTCAGTAGCTTGAAATGGCCGAACAATATCGCTGGGCTTGGTTTGATGCCCTGGGTCGTGCTCGCGGTCACCGATGGGTGGAGACGCGGGATATGGATTGTTCCGGTTGGCGCTGTGTTGGCGGCGTGTCAATTTTTGGCGGGCGCTCCTGAAATCATTTTGCTCACGTGGATCTTTCTCGGATTTGTGTTCGTGCATGATTTGCTGGAGCAACGAACGATGCGGCGGCTGCTGGCAAAGCGCGCCTCCGTCAACGTTTTACTGGTCACGGCACTCGCCGCGGTGCAGTTATTACCATTTTTCAATCTGCTGGGCTTGTCACAGCGTGATAGCCATTTTCACGACGAAAGCTGGTCCTTGCCATTGGCTGGATTGGTGAATTTCGTGCTGCCTCTCTTCAGCTCTTTTCCGTCATATCACGGCGTTTTCGCCCAACAGGACCAATATTGGATTTCCTCGTACTATCCGGGTATCGCAGTACTGGCGCTGGCGGGATTCGCTCTCGTTTATTCTCGCGATGGAATGAAATGGCCTTTGCTCGCGGCTGGAATTTTCGGACTCGTGATGGCCCTTGGCAACGCAGGCTGGGTCCAACCCATTGTCAAAGGTGTTGTGCCGATTTTCCGGCTGATCCGGTTCCCGATCAAATTCGTCGTTCTTCCCTGTTTTATCATTCCGCTTTTGGCGGCGTATGGGATTCAAGCGGCGCGAGCGACACCGCTGGAGAGTATTCGTCGATGTGGGATGATTATCGGGGCCGGCTTTGTCGTGGTCGCGGCCGTCTTTACGATGCTGGGTCTTGGTTATGCCGCGAAGTTTGGAGTCGGATCCGAGTTTCTCGGAAATGCAGTGGCACGAATTCTTTTTCTGCTTCTGTGCGGAGCGTTAGGTTGGGTATTGATTGCGCCCACGCCGATGCGAAGCAGCGGTAAAGCCGCGATCGCGTTGTTAACTCTTCTGTGGCTCGATCTGATATTTCACACGACGTGGCAGAATCCGACCGCGCCATCCTGGACCTACGGAGTGCCCGCCGAGATAAAACCCAAACCGGTCCTGGGAAAATCGCGCGCGTTCATTTCGCCGGCCAACGAAGTTCGGTTGGATCACCTGCTTCCGGCGAATCCGACAGATGATGTTTTACTGGGCCGCCTGGCCTTGTTCTGCAACTGGAACCTTCTGGATAGAATTCCAAAGGTAAATGGTTTCTTTTCCCTCTCTTTGAGAGAGGAGGCGCGGGTGGAAGACGAGCTGTATGGACGCATGGAAGTCACGGCGAAGCCGCTGCTGGCTTTTCTGGGGGTATCACAGGTGAGCCGGCCTGGCAAAACCCTTGATTGGGTGCCGCAAACGAATCATTTGCCATTGGTGACGGGTGGGCAGCATGTCGAATTTGGCGCTGAGGAGGAAGTCTTTCGTAAGATATTCGACCCGCAATGGAATCCTGAGCGCGTCGTTTATCTCGGGATGAAAAACAAAACAGCTAACATTCCTACCAATACCGAATGCCGGGTGCTCTCCTCAACGTTTACGGCGAATCACTGTTGGATGCGTGTGGAGGCCAGCGGACCGTCGATGGTTGTGATTGCGCAGAGCTTTCATCCAGGATGGCGGGCCTATGTGGGAGGGCGGGAAGTTCCGATCTGGCGGGCGAACTACGCGTTTCAGGCGCTGGCGGTGCCAGGCGGCACGACGGAAGTGGAGTGCGTTTACAAAGAGCCAGGCCTCATCACAGGCGCTTGGATTTCACTGATCGCACTCAGCACTTCCGTCTGGTTACTGAGAAAAAACGCTACAGGACGTGATCCGTAAAGGTGCAGGTAGCGTTGACACCGATGGCCTGAAAACTGTAGGTCCCGCCGGCGGGACAATCAGGCATTTTTTTTATGTAGAGCGTGCTTCCGACCAGGTCCGACTGACCGGGAACATCGCCTTCCTTTTTTCCTTGCTCCAGTCCCCACATCTGTTTTGCAGATTCGATCTGGGAAAGATTCTCGATGCAGATTTGCCGTCGAGCATGCGTTCTGGTTTTTAGGAAATTTGGGAGAGCGATTGCTGTGATCATACCGATGATCGCAATGACGATCATGATTTCCAACAGGGTGAAACCCTCGAACCGGCCAAAAACGTGGATGGCCTTTTTCATAAAGAAACGAGATTGATGACGCGCGCGAACGCGCCATCGATAGCAATTATTTCGTAATGCTGCTGAAGGCGCTGGCCCACTTGGACGGGGCCAAAAGCCTCCGTTTGACAGCGGTCCTTTTCATTGGCCTAAGCTACCCATTTTTAGGCTGGGTTAGCAAACTTAAATGCGCCAAGAAAACTCAGAAAAAAAGCCCGAGGGGAAACCTCAGGCTTTTTCGAGAATATCGTCAGCAGTGATTACAGCGTATGGCTGCCGCTGGTGGACAAGCTGCAGGACGGTGGGCTGTCAACCACGTTGAAGGAGTAGGTGCCGCCGCCGGGGCAGGCAGGAGTTGCGCCACCTTTGATATAAGCGACAACGCCGCTGGTATCGACCGTAGAGCCCGCGCTCTTTTTGTTTTCCAAGGCCCATTGTTCCTTGGCACCGTCAATCTGTTTAAGATTGTTGATGCAAGCATTTTTCTGGGCGGTACCGCGTGCCTTCACGAAGTTGGGAATCGCGATGGCGGCCAAGAGACCGATGATGGCCACGACGATCATGATTTCCACGAGCGTGAAACCTGACTTACTATTTGTTTTGATTTGCATAACTGACCTTTCGTTTCCGGCGTGAACGAGGCGTGGGCGGGTTACTTATTATTCCGATATGTTCACAAATTGCCCACACCAGCCGGACGGTTTTGTGTATAGCAGCATTGAGGCCAATGTCAAAACTAAAAACAGGGCCATCAGACCCTGATATTCGTACGGAATTTGCGGGTGCCATAAAAGACAAAAAAAACACCCGAGCGACTGCGCTCGGGTGTCTGAAAAACGTTTAAACGTTCAGCCTTACAGCGTGTGACCGTCCGAAGACAAACTGCAGCTCGGTGGGCTGTCGACAACGTTGAAGGAATAAGTGCCGCCGCCAGGGCAGCCCGGGGTTGCGCCGCCCTTAATATAGGCAACGACTCCCGATGTATCGACCGTTGAACCAGCGCTCTTCTTGTTTTCGAGCGCCCATTGCTCTTTAGCCCCGTCTATCTGCTTGAGGTTGTTGATACAAGCGTTCTTTTGGGCTGTTCCGCGTGCTTTCACGAAGTTAGGAATCGCGATCGCGGCTAGAAGGCCAATAATGGCCACCACGATCATGATTTCAACAAGTGTGAAACCTGACCGACGATTTGTTTTGATTTGCATACGTGTTACGCGGTGTGAACGAAGGTATGGCGGGTTAATTTACTAAGACAGATGCTGTTCACGAATTGCCAATTACCTGACCGCAACTGAGACTGTAGCACATGTGGGGCCAACATTGCGAACAAAAATTTCTATTCTTTTCTTCCTGTTTTTTATTTTCATCGCCCCATTTTCGGACAATTCGTGCCGTTTTTGGACACTTTCTGCCGAATTCGGACACTTCGGCTCTTCCGGGTGCAATTTCAGACGTTACTTTTTCGGATGATTCGGTTAATCAACGCGCTGCTTGGCGAATTATCTCACTGACGAGAAGGGAACGGTGCATTCGGACGACTTGGATGCGTCTGGAGGCGCTTTCTGGCACTCGCGCCGGTTTATCCTCTGGCTGATTGCGGTGATTGGCCTTCTGTTTTGGAACGTCATCTCGGGTACGCAAGTCTTTGTCTTTAGGGATTTTGGGTTATTTGGCTATCCTCTGGCCTGGCACCATCGAGAGAGCTTTTGGCAGGGGACGATACCGCTGTGGAATCCGTACAATAACTCCGGCCTGCCATTTCTGGCACAATGGAACACTCTCGTCCTGTATCCGTTCTCCGCTATCTATCTGCTCCTTCCAATGCCGTGGTCCGCCAGTTTTTTCTCAATCGTGCACCTATTTATTGCAGGAATGGGAATGTACCATCTCTGTAATGCGGTCTCTTCTCACCGGTTTGCATCGTTCGTGGCAGGAACCGCCTATGCGTTCAACGGGCTGACACTCAACTGTTTGATGTGGCCAAACAACATCGCCGCTCTGGCTTGGATGCCGTGGGTCGTCTGGCTTATCCGGGAGGGAACGAAGCGAGGTGGGCGAAAATTGTACGCCGGGGCCTTACTCGGTGCTTTGCAAATGCTGACGGGTGCTCCGGAAATCATTCTATTTACCTGGATAATCGTCGGCTGCCTCCTCTTGCCGGAGTTTCCGGCCAGTTGGCGATCGGCATTTCGATTCGGCGCGATTGTTCTTTTGGTTGCGTTGGTCGCTGCGATCCAGCTACTTCCGTTTTTGGATCTCATTCGGCATTCCCAGCGAACTGGAACTTTCAGCTACGAATCAGCGATGCCTCCCTGGGGATGGGCCAATCTCCTGGCGCCTCTTTTCCATTCGTACCGGTCCGGGTCCGGAGTCTATTTTCAGCGTGGCCAGTTTTGGACGTCTTCCTACTACGCTGGCGTCGGGACTTTGCTGTTGGCGCTGGGCTGTTTGATATTTAAACGGAATCGGACCGTCACAATCCTCTGGGTGATCTGCCTTTTCTCGCTTCTTTTCGCGCTTGGCAATGAAGGGTACCTATATAGGTGGGTTCGCACCGCCTTCCCGCAACTGGGCGTAATGAACTTTCCGATCAAGTTTGTCGTGCCTGTTTGTTTTTTACTCCCGCTCCTGGCCGGAATCGGACTGAGCTCGTTTCAAAACGGACCACGTGTCCGATTTTGGACCGTCATTCCACTGGTAATGATTGGATTGCTCGCGGCCCTGCTTTGGTATAGTTGGAAGTCACCATTGGAGAGCGGGGAAGGGCAGGCCATGATATTTAATGTACCCGCCCGTTGTGGCTTTTTGGCGGTATGCGCCATTCTGGTTTGGCAATGGAGCCAAATGGTTCCGTCCCGTCGGCGGCTGCTGTACGAATTTGGCATTATCCTGGCGGTAGCCGGTGACCTTATCACCCATATGCCGTGGCAGAATCCGGCGGTGAGCCCGGGCATTTACGAGCGCGATTTGCAACCAGTTCGAAAACTAGATCCGGTGCCGAGATTTGGCCAGAGCCGGGCGATGCTGAGCGAGGCGGCCATCTGGAAATTTCATCTGACGATGTTTGATGATCCCTTCACGGGCTACGCAGGGCCACGGCTGGCTTTCTACGATAACTGCAACTTGCTGGAAGACGTGCCCAAGATTGACGGGTTCTATTCGCTTTATCTGAGAGAGGAGCGGGAGGTCGGTTTGCGGCTCTACGCTTCGGAGACAAAACTTCGCGACCGGATTGCGGATTTTCTCGGAGTCAGCCAATTTTCCGATGAAAAGAACCCGCTCGAATGGAAGGCGCGAGCAACCGCGATGCCCCTCCTTTTCGGTGGACAAAAACCGATATTTGCCGACGAGAAGAAAACTTTGAAGGCGATATTGCAACCCGAGTTTGAGCCGCGGCGAGAGCTTTATTTTCCCCCGGCGGCACAAGGAAAGGTCGAGGCAACGAACACAGCCATCGTGCAGATTAAGAACTCGAAATTTTTGGCACATCGGATCGAGGCGGATGTGGAAGCTTCGAGCAACTCGGTCATTTCCATCGCTCAGGCTTACTACCATCCGTGGCGGGCCTCTCTTGACGGCAAATCAACGGAACTTTGGCGGGCCAACTATGCGTTTCAAGCGGTAGCGGTTCCGGCTGGAATGCACCATCTTGTAATCGAGTACAAGGATCAGTGGTTTTATGCCGGAGCTATCATTTCGGCCCTCGCCCTCGGTTTCTGTTTCTGGGGTCTGGCGAAAAAGGAAGACCGGTCCCTGCGGGGTAAACGGCTTGACAGCAGGTTGTGAAACATTGATGTTTCACGCATGAGCGCTGGAACCGCCACCATTCGGGAGTTGCGTACCGATTTTCGCCTCGTTAAAAGAAAGCTGGAGAAGCACGGCCAGCTCATCATCACGGACCGAGGTGAACCTACCTACGTCCTCAAACCGCTCCGCCCAAAGCCCCAGCAACCCGGCAAACCCCCGGACTATTATGGCCGGATGTTGAAACGCCAGCCTCGGCCCCTCTCGGACGAGGAATCACGACGCCTCTGGGAGGACGAACGGGGTGACTGAAAAGCGTGTTTACGTCGATCCAAGCGCGCTTGCCCGCTTATACATCCATGGCCCGGGTTCACGCGAAATGGCGGCCTGGAGGGCGAAGTTTAATTCACCTCTTGAAGTGACCCATCACGGTCAGACAGAGATCACTAACGCGATCTGCCGCGCGGCCTTTCTCGGGGCCCTGGATTCTACCGCGATGGGAGAAGCGCTCTTGGATTTAGATGCCGACTTTGCCAATGGCCATTTACGGCATGCCGATATTTTGTGGCGTGCCGCCTTATCTCGATCCGCGGAATTAAGCCGAGAACACACCCCCCGGCTTGGAACCCGAGCGCTCGACGTCCTGCATGTTGCCTGCGCGATCGAATTAAAAATACGTCTTTTTTTAACTTTTGACGAACGTCAAGGAAGACTCGCAGAGGGCGTGGGGCTCAAACTGATTCAGCCGTGAGCGGACGTGTTGATGGCTGTTCCTCCGGGACTTTGCTCGGAAATCACATCTTTTCCAGTGGCTCCTCGGCTGGACCTGCCAGAACTTCGCCGGTCGGATGAAAACGGGAACCGTGACATGGACAATCCCATGTCTTTTCCGCCGGATTCCACTGCACAATACATCCCAAATGGGTGCAGACCGGAGACCGTTGCACAACTTTCCCGTTGTCAGCCCGATAGGCGGCGACCTTTTGTCCGTTGATCTTGAGAATCTTTCCTTCACCACTTTTGAGTTCGTCGAATGAGTCACCTTCAGCTTTGGCCAGACGGTCGCGAACCATGTAGTATGGATAGTCCGCATTCTCCTTGAGATAATTCCAAGCGGCTGAGAGTTTTTTCCGGGTCGGAGAAAACAGGTCCGCCCAGGGGTTCTTTTTACCTGTGATGGCATCGCGAGCCATGATTCCAGCGAGGGTCCCGAAGGTCATGCCGTTCCCGGCATAGCCCGTGGCGATGAATTGGCCTTCTTCATTTTCGCCAATGTAGGGCAATCCATCCGGCGTTTCGATCACCTGGCCGGACCAGCGATGGTCAATGAGCGTGCCTGGGAAAAGTTGCAGGAATTTGCGTTGGAGTTCGGCGAATTTTTTCTCCGTGCTTTCTTCCTGGCCGGTTTTGTGATCGAGTCCGCCGAAAATCGCATAACTGTAATCGGCGTGACGCTCAACGCGAAGGTAGTAGTAGGGTTCATCCGTACTCCAAAACGACGCTTGTGGAGTATCTTTCGGCACACGGGCCCCGAGAGCGTAGCTTGTATAAAGGAACAGTTTTGATTGGAACAACGTTGCGCCCAGAAGCCCTTTTTTCCCCGTTAGCGGTGTGTGCGTGGCGATGATCACCTCCTCGCATTGAATGGTGTGCCGGCCCGCTTTAACGCTCGTCGGGTCATCTTGAATTTCACTGACTTCCGTTTCTTCAAACACGTGGCAACCGCCGCCGGGAATCGCCTTTAAAAGACCGCCAATGTAACGGAGGGGATGAAAGATGGCCTGATGCCGTAATCGGAACCCTTGCCGCTTAACGAACGTCACTTCGCGTTGGTACTCGGCGGAGAATCCGAATTTCTTTGCCAAATCCGCATCCTGTTGAAACGTCGTATCGGACGGGTCATCGGCGGAATCCAAAGGGCCGTGCAAAAATCCTGGAACCCATCTAAAGTCGCAGGGAATTCCCTCGCGCAAAATATTTCGATGAATCTGGTCAATTGCGGCGTAGCCGGCATCCCAGACAGCTCGGGCATGATCTTCGCCGAATCGCTTTACCAATTCATATAGACGCGTATCGGTAACGCAGGTCAGATGAGCGGTGGTGTGGCCGGTGTCGACACGGGCGCAACGGTCACGTTCGAGCAGGGCCACGCGCTTGCCGCTTTGCTTGAGTAAATAAGCGGCGGTGACACCGGTGATGCCGCCTCCGATGATGACCACATCGACGGTGAGATTTTGCTCCAATTTGGGAAATTTTGCGGGCGACGCCGAATCGAACCAAAATGGTGTAGTGTTCATTGCTTTCCTCCTCCCCTTCCGGAAAAACTCGCTTCATTCACAAATCTGTCAAATACTGTTACGTTGAATGGGTGACTTAAAGATATGAAGCGATTCATCATTGCGGGCCTCATTTGGATCATCGCGGGACTTTCGGTTTATGCGAAGGGCCATGCCGAACTGGTATTTTCCACCGCCACCGCCAAACCAGGGGAGACGGTATGGGCCGGTGTCCATTTAAAGCTGGACCCGGGCTGGCACACCTATTGGCTGAACCCGGGAGATTCGGGGCAGGAAGCGACTATCGAGTGGGTGCTGCCGCCGGGAATCAAAGCGGGCAGTATTCAATGGCCCATTCCGGACAAATTAAATAGCGAAGGGCTCATCACCTATGTTTATCACGATGAAGTGCTCCTTCTCGTGCCACTGGAAATTGGAACGGGTACCGCGAAAGGCAGCCTGCCGATCAAGGCAAACGTCCGCTGGCTCGAATGCGAAAAGTCATGCCTGCCCGCGCGTGGAACGGTCGAAGGCGCGCTCGTAGTCGGAGACCAATCTCAGGCCTCGCCCGCCAAGGAGATAATCGAGCAGTGGAAGAGCCGATTGCCGACCAGCGAAAAGACAACCGCCACAGTCGCTTGGGACGGCGCGGCAGCGGGCGATTCCCGCACGCTAGCTATACACTGGAAAACGAATGCGCCGAATTCGGATTTTTATCCGGCGCGCGATGCACATTACGAGATTTCGAATGAGACCGAGCGGAAGGTTGAGGGCGCGGAAGTTGTTCTCAAAAAAATTGTCAAAAAATCCGAAGGCGATTGGCCATCGGAAATTGCCGGTTTGCTGGTGGCCGGGGCCGTTGAAAAGGCCAAGCCTGCCGTCGGGTACGAAGTCAAATTCACGCTTGCCTCGGGTTCGGGCGCGGGCGTCACCGTGCCTCCGCCGGCGAAATCGGCGAGTTCGACTCCTGTCGGAGTGGCGGAGAACGCGCCCCGTAGTTTACTGGCGATGTTAGGGTTGGCGTTCCTGGGAGGTTTGATCCTGAACATCATGCCGTGTGTGTTACCGGTCATCGCCTTGAAGATTTTAGGATTCGTTAATCAAAGCCATGAAGACCGCGCGCAAGTGCGAAAGATGGGCCTTGTTTACGGCTTGGGTGTTCTCGTCTCCTTTCTGGTCTTGGCCGCAATCGTCATCGGGGTCAAGCAGGCAGGACGGGCGGCGACGTGGGGAATGCAATTTCAGAATCCGCAATTCCTGATCGTGCTGACCACGTTGGTCACCTTGGTAGCGTTAAATCTGTTTGGGATTTTTGAGGTGAACCTGGGAGGGCGAGCGATGGGTGCGGCGAGCCAAATTGCCGCCAAAGAAGGCGTTTCGGGGGCATTTTTCAACGGGGTGTTGGCCACGGCGCTGGCGACGCCGTGCAGCGCGCCCGCCCTTGGGATTGCATTGGGTTTTGCGTTTGCCCAGACACCCTTTGTCATCATCTTGATGTTTCTCAGTGTTGGGCTCGGGCTGGCGGCGCCGTACGTCGTCCTGAGTTGTCAGCCGGCCTGGTTGAAGTTTTTGCCGAAGCCGGGGGCTTGGATGGAGAAATTCAAAATAGCAATGGGATTTCCAATGTTAGCCACGGCGGTATGGCTTTTCGGCCTGGCGATCGGCCATTTTGATCGGCATGCGCCTTTTTGGATCGGGATTTTCCTGGTCTTGGTAGCGATGGCCGCGTGGGTCTGGGGCGAATTTGTCCAGCGCGGATCCAAACGTCACGCGCTCTCGATCCTGGTTTGCGCCGGATTGATCGCTTTCGGATACTTTTATGTTTTGGAGGGGCAGGTTGCCTGGCGCGAAGCAAGGAAGCCCGTGGCGCGTGGTGCGCTGGCCAATAAACCGGGAGAAATCCAATGGGAACGGTGGAGTCCGGAAGCGGTCGCAAAGTTGCGCGCGGAAGGCCGGCCGATCTTCATCGATTTTACCGCGGATTGGTGTACGACCTGCCAGGTCAATAAGCGGACGAGCATCGAGATCAAATCCGTGCGCGAAAAACTCAAGGCCATCAACGCCGCTGCTTTGATTGGTGATTTCTCCGATGAAGATCCCGCGATCGCTGCCGAGTTGCAACGCTTTCAACGAGCGGCGGTCCCGTTGGTTCTGGTCTACCCGGTTGATCCCGCGGCCCCTCCGATCGTTCTTCCCGAAATATTGCGTCCTTCCATCGTCCTCAATGCGCTCGAACAAGCGGCCGGGCCAAAACGCACCGCTGCGAATCAACCGTAAAGCGAATAAATGATCGAACTTACGTTCGATACTTCCAGCATTGAGTAGCAGTGAACGTGAGTTCGCTCAGTTCGATTCTACCAAATATTTTGGAGAATCAAACCCGGCAAAGTGCGACCAGTTCCTCCAAATTTGCGGTGCCCGTCGTACCCAGTTTATGGATGACGACGGAGGAGGCGAGCATGGCGATCTGCAGCGTTTCCAGAAGCGTAGCCCCGGCAGCGAGTGCGCTCGTCAGATTGGCGGTCACCGAATCACCCGCGCCGACAATATCGATTTCACCGCGAACCGGATGAGCTGGAACATGATGGCACTCTCCCGAGGGATGAGCGCCCACAATCCCCTCATCGGCAAGAGTGATGAAAACGGAGCGGCCCTGTTCTTTTGCCAGGGTGGCGGCTTCCGTGCGTAGTTGATCGATTGGGGAAGATTCGGCTCGTCCGGTCAGCTTGCCGAATTCAGCCCGATTCATCTTCATGCACACCGGTGGATAGCCTTTCAGTCCGCGGCGGCTGTCAGCGATCACCAAAAGATCGAGGCGGGAGCTGACGAGTTGTGAGAGTTGCTGCAGGACAGCGGGCGTAATGACGCCGGTCTCGGCCACGTCCACCTGATCGAGTACAATAACGGCGTCAAGTGAAGGAGCCACCGTCGCGAGTTGAACAGCCAATCGTTGCTGCAACGCCAGAGGGGTTGGCGTCCAATTTTTTGAATCAAGCCGATTTAATTCCACCGGGGCTTTGCCTTTTTCAACGAGCAGCGGTTTGCAGTAGGTAAACGTTCGCCGTTCGGCCGCCTGTAGGAAGTGGTCGCGGTTTACGCCCGCCAGATTTTCAAGCGAACGAGCGAGTTCATAACCTTCTCCATCGAAGCCCGCGAAACCGATCGGACTGATCTCGCCAATTCCGAGCGCCACCAAATTGTTAAGGATCGTTCCGGCGCCACCGGGTTGAGCGCGGACGTTAACGACGTTATAGACCGGCAAACCGGTCTCGATGGAGACTTCCTGTTTAGCCGGGTCGATTTCAAGATATCGGTCCAGGCAGAAATCACCGAGGAGAGCGATACGTAGTTTCGAGTAATGCCCGGCCAGTTCCCTGAGACGTTCTGGAGACATACTACGATTGTTTGAGCGCGTGGTACAGATGATGGACGAAGAGAAGATTGTCGCATTGGAGATACGACATTGCGCCGCCCATTCTGGAAAAACTTTTGCAGAAGCGGAGGTAGTAGGCCGGATTGCTTTTCGGCGGTTCCCCGCGAGACCAATCCCAGTTTCCGCCATCCTGAAGATCGACAATGTAGAAGGAATGTCCTTTTACGATGGGCTTTGCCGATTGAAGGCGGAGATTGTTTACGCAACTGAGGCTTTTCTCGAATACCTGCGGCGCCATGATGGCGGACCCGACCGACAGGACCACGCCGTCGTCGAGACTCTCCACGGCGCCGGCAAAAATTCGAAAGTCAGTCCCGGCGCTCCTTCCGATTGCAGCGCCGTTAAACATCGGATGATTGGAGATGATATCGTAGCCAATTCCGGGATGCACGGTTAACGGAATATCATGCCGAAAGGCATGGGCGAGAATGGAAGCTTGTTTCCATTTATGAAGCAGTGGGATTCGACCTTCCGCGAGGGAATGCAAGCGGATCGCTTGCAAAAATTCAGCGCGGGCGGGGGTGAGAGAGTGAGTCGGTTCTGATCGGATTAGAGTTTCCAGCTCGGCCGCGACGGGCACCGTAACGCCGTCGTTAACGATCAAATCTCCCAAAGCGCGTCCGTACCCTTCGTTCCGCAGAGCCCCCACGTACAATGCCAAGTGAATGAATTTCCCAGTTTCCTCCCAGGTTCCAAATGTACCGGTGAGGACATTTTCCGCGACACTTTCCGTGGAGCGACCGAGAAAGGCGTATTCCCAATCGTGAATTGTGCCTGCGCCGTTCGTGGCCAAGTGGGTGAGCCAGCCATTGGCCATCATTCGGTCAAGGATTAATGCGGCGCCGTTCCGCAACAAATGCGCGCCGTACATGAGAATAATCGACGCGCCTCTCGCTCGGGCCTCTTGAATGCGAGCCGCGCATTCGATAATTTTCAGGCGATTGGATTCCGAAATTTCGGCGGGAAGGGAGTCCGGCGGGATCAGTATGTCATCCGCGCGGGTCAGGCTCTTCCGCTGGTCGAGAGGCCATACCCGTAGTTTCGACAGATCCAGCGGTTGAGTAGGCATGATCAGGCGGGCTGAAAAATTCGTTCCAGCAAGGGAGTGGCATCGCGATAATCGGGAATGACGACATCGGCTCCCACTCCCTGCAAGCGCAGGCGCTTCCATTCGTCCATGCGCCCCGATCCGTTGTTGGCTTCGTCCGACGCGACCGCCACCGCCAGGCCGCCGGCCTCTTTGGTGTTCTGGATCTCGACGTATCCGTCCCCGAAAGCGAGCAGTTGAGAACCGGGAACGGCGTTTTCACGCAGGAGCCGTTCAATCACCATTTTTTTCGAGAACTGTTTGTAATCGTCTTTCGCGCCGTAAATGTGATGTCCAAAATACTTCGCCACTCCCAGGAGGTCGGCTTCCTGTTTTACAAATACTTCATCCGTGCCGCTGGCCAGATAGAGGTGCAGGCCGCGTTGTCGCAGCGATTCGAGCAAGGCGCGCGATCCATGCAGGAGCAATTGATCCGGATTGATTTTTCCGTCGCGCAACCCCTCGAGACGATGGTTGATCTTTTCATTCAACCGCCGCAGATATTCGTGCTTGTACCAGAGTGGTTCGCGCGGGGTTTCTCCGCGCTCGCGAATGCGCTCGGCAAATTGAATCATCTGATAAATGGTTTGTTTGCCATTCAGCTTCATCATGTCGTCGAAAAGCATGCGGCGAACCTCTTCGGAGCGGTCATCCGCCCGGGCGGGCAGCATTTCGACAAACATCCCGAGCATTACTTCGGGCCAGCCTTCGCGAATGAGCGAGAGAGTGCCGTCAAAATCAAAGAGAACATGCGAAATAAACGGCCTTGGCTCAAAGCCAGGGCTAAATTCGATCGCTCCGCTGAAGGTTGGCGCTGACGACATGCGGCGCACAGTAAAGAGCGTGACCTTGAAATGTCAAGGTGGAGGCGCAAGCCCAGGATTCGATGCCGGTTGCACAAATGCATCGCAGAGGTATCTTATCGGCGGGTGACGGGAGAATTTTAATGCCAATGAGCGAACGAAAGGGAGGGACACCTCAAACGCGGATCAAAGAATTAGAGAAGCTTCTGGCCGAAGCCAACGCGAAGCTCGAACTTTCAAACAAGGAACTCGAATCTTTTTCTTATTCGGTTTCGCATGATTTACGCGCCCCACTGCGCGCGATTGATGGTTTCACCCGCATCCTGATCGACGATTATGCGGGAGCGCTCGATCCGGAAGGAAAACGGTTTCTTACCTACGTCGAAACGAACGCCCAACAGCTCGGCCGCTTGATGGATGATCTGCTCGGATACTATCGCCTGAGCAAGGCTCATCTCAACAAAACAACTCTCGACACGAACGAATTGATTCGAGTCGTCATCGCCGAAACAACGTTGGCGCAGCCCGTTGAAGGGGCCGATTTTCGCGTGGAATCCCTCGAACCCGCGTATGGAGATCCCGTGCTTCTGCGGCAGGCTTTCGGACAGTTAATCTCGAACGCGATCAAGTTCCGAGGGGAGAAAAAACTGGTGGTGCGCGTGCGATCGGAAAGCACGCCACATGAGACCATCTATTCAGTCGGTGACAACGGGCGCGGTTTTGACATGCAGTACGCGAACAAGCTCTTCAAGGTATTTCAAAAATTGCAACGCGCGGAGGATGCTTCGGGCAATGGCATCGGTCTGGCCATTGTCCAACGGATCGCGACCCGTCATGGCGGACGGGTCTGGGCCGAAGCAACACCGCAGAAAGGCGCGACTTTTTTCCTCGCGTTGCCGAAGCAGTCTGAAAGCTGAGCGCTCCGTTGACGGGAATGGTGTTGACGGAAGGCTTGGTCTGTCAAAACTGACAGGATGATATTGGCCGGCCCGGGAAGGATTCTTTGTCTAGCGCTCACGTTGGCGCTCATCCACTTTGGAAAGCCAATACACGCCGCTCCGGCCAATATGGCGCCGGGTTACTACATGACTTTCATGCGCATGCCGGTCATGGAGCTGGCCGATTGGAAAGATTCTCTCGAATGCTTTTCGGCGGACGGGGCCGGTACGGTAGTCCTCTGGATGGCCGGGGCTTTCCGGTCGAAACAATTTCCGATTACCTGGGGTTACAACAAGGAACACAAGAATGTTGAGCACGATTTTGTTCGCGAACTCATCGACGAGGCGCACCGAAAGAACATCCGAATTCTTCTCGGTTTCACTCCGTTTGGTTACGATGGTGTCAACCAATTCCCGATCGAGCATCCGGAGCTGAAGGCGCTAAAAGCGGATGGGCAACCGGTTGAGGCGTTTGGCATCCAGAGCTGGGGTTGGAGTTTGTGTCCCAGCAAGCCGGAAGCACAACGGTTCATGGTCGCATACGTCCGCGAAATGGTTTTCGACTTTTACCCGAATGCCGACGGCGTGATGATCGAATCCAGCGACTACAATGTCTGCCGATGTCCGGACTGCGGAAAGCACTACTACGATCGCGAGTTCGAATTTGTCAGGAAAATCTCCAGTGAGATCTGGCAAAAGAAAGCCGATGCCACCATTTTGGTTTACCCGCACAATTTCACCGGCAAAAAAATCAATGCCGGCACGGCGATTGAATCGGAGGCCGCCAGGAAACCGTTTGATCAACGCTGGCAACTGGTCTTCACACCTCACAGCGCTAGCATCGATTCCGATTTTTTAAAAACAGGCGCGACTGGGATTTATTCGGACAAAGGCCTGTCTCTCGGTACTTCCACGACGCTGAGAGAAGGGGTGCGAATCTCACGGCAATATTCCTTGAGCTACCTGCCTTCGCTTGAACCATTCTCTTACATTCTCTCCCGCGAGGAATTTGGCGCCAGCCATCTGATCGGGAAGCGGTTGAGTCCGCTGGGGTTCGACTGGATGAATGATCCGCGCCGTCCCTTACGAGAACTCCCTGCCAGAGTACTGCGATTTGCTTTCCGGGAATATTCCAATACTCCCGACATGGCCGACGATCTGTTTCGGCGGCGTGCCGGGGAATATTTCTTCGGTGCTGACGCGCCGGGAAGAAACGTTGACGACCTTTTCTTTCTTCAGGAGTGCATCAATTTGGATCGCGACTGGGTCGCTTCCTCGCCCGTTGTCAGTCCGGAAGTCTTTCGGCTGAAATCCGGCCGGGAAAAATGGTCCGAAGAGCGCAAAGAGGGTTACCAACGACGAATCGACCGTTTGCGCGAGATTTCGGCGCGATACGAAGACGCGACCAAAAACACCGAATCGGAAATGCATCGTATCGCGAGTTTCATTGTCGCGAGATGGGATCTGATGCGCTAGCGGTTATTGCTGTCGAACCTTCAACCGATAAAAGAGAGCCCGTGCCGGGCTTTTCAATAACTCAGCCGAGCCCCGGTAATTCTCGGTGACCGTTCCGTCCTGATTCGTGATCGAGTTCGAGAAAACGAGGGTGGTGTCTGCCAAATTCCAGGTTTTAAGGTCATTGCTCATTTCGACGGTGAAGGCGACACCTTGCGTCGCTGCGCGACGATGAAAACTGAATGTCACATAATTCGCGCGCGTGCCACCGACCGTGAAGGGCGCGACATTGATTGATGGGGCAAAATTGGACCCGGGATTCTCCGGATCCGATCCGGCTGCGAATTCGAATAAGTCAACGAATCCGTCTCCATCGCTGTCCCGCAGCGGTTCGCCGCTAAAGATATCACTACCGCTGCCCGATTCGGCGGGTGTGCCTCCAGTTTTGGCGCTAATCATCCACCGCGCTGCCAAACCGGCATCGGGATTTGTTGCCGGGTCTTTGAGCACAATACTGCGTCCCGTGCCGTCGCCGCCGGAAGGCCAGGGGAGATTATCATCGTATTTGAATTCCTTGATGACTGCGCCATCGGCGCCTTCGAGCGCAATCGTTTCACCGCCACTATCCAGATGTCCGCGAAATTGGCCCGCGATTTTCGACACCGGAACGTTTGGGTAACGCATCATGAAGGCCCGTTTGTCAGCCACGAGCACCACTGACTCGCCTGGCTTCAGCAACCTCGCTTGCGCAGGCACGTAGGCGAAGTCAAAGTCGACTCCTTTGGTGAATTTCACACCGGTCAGGTCAACGGATTCGCGGGCGATATTACGCAGTTCCAGATATTCAAAACCGGCGGGGTCAACGAGTGCGGCTGTCACTTCCGCCGTTGATAAATTCGCGGGACGGAACATGATTTCCGAGATGACCACGTTGGATGCAGTGGCGGGAATGGCGCGCACGAAAAACGTGGAACTGGCCAGTGGCGACCACTGTTTCTGATCGTATAAGCGGGCATTAACCGTTGCCGAAGACTGAATCACGATTGCCTGCGAATATTTTAAAGCGCTGCTGCTGATCGCGCCTCCCGGCAAGCGAGGATCGGAGTTGTCGACGGTATAATAAATATCGCCTTCGGCGTAGGATGTCAGTGGGTCCTGGCGTCGAAACGGTGTGATCGTTAATTCAACATTGTTCGTGACGAACCCGCCATTATGGCTCAGCACCAGCGGGCGATATGCGGTTTTGCCAAGGCGCAAACTTTGGTCATCGAGCCACTCCAAGCGCGGCTTCAACCAGTCCTTCATGTAATTCACCTCCGCCTGCCAGTTGGTGATTTTCGTTTCGGCTGCCGGATTGGGCCAATCTCGAATTCCGAGCCTGGGCCATCGCCTGAAATGTCGGGCTGCCGGATTCTGGATTGAGGCCGGGGCTCGGTTGCTGACCGCTCCCGTATAGCCGTCAAGCAAAGTCGCCATATGCCGGTCAATCGTCGCCATGATCGTGTCGGTGGCGAACAGGCCGGCTCTCAGTTGCCAGTAGCGATCCCAGTGGGCCTGCCGGTAATCGGGATCGGTATGCAGCCGTGGATACCAGAGCTGTCCGACTCCCGTCGCCGCATCGTAGGACCATCCTGTCGCCTTATCACCACTCGCGTAATCGGCATTGCCCAGAGAGATGTTAAAATCCCAGATCGGCCCCGCGCGGAATCGCCCCCCGCGATCCTTGTGGAAGTAGGTGCTGAAAACGTAGCCATCCACCTGTTTGGAGATTTCGAGCATCCATTGCGCATCGATGAATGTGTCGGCGTCGATGTAGGCCTGGTAACCGTTCGTAAAACTTTTGTAATTCGCGCCGTTGAGCGCCGTCTCGAAGGTGTTGATGTAATTCTTTATGTAATTGAGCTGCGTCGTGTTCATGCGGTCCGGATCGTAGCTCTGCAACGGGATGGCAAATCTCGTGGTTGTCCAATTGTTTTTTAAAAGATCATCCTTGTCTTTGCGGATGATATAACCGCCCGTCACCAATTCGGGATCGACGGTTTTATCGTTTAGATTTTGGAGAGGCACGCGGTCTTTTCCTCGTTTCAACTTCTCCATCAACAGGTAAATTCCGCGATAGCTCGCATAGCCCACCTGGCCCGCCACCGGCTTGGTTTGATTGAAGAATAATTCGATAAACCGGGTTCGGACGGACGTTCCGTCCTGCCCTCGCAAGGCCAGCATCCAGTCGAAAACCAGCTTGTTGCGCATCAACGTTTTTTCACTCCAGGGGCCGTACAGAACCCAGTCGGAATCCGCGGGCATGCCGAGGAGGCTCGCATCCGTGTCCTTGCCCGCTTCATCCCAAAGTTCGAACGAATAACTTTTCTGGTCGAAACCCGCCGAACTTTCCCCACGAACGTGTGTTCCGGCCGGGCCGGCGTAATCCGCGGTATTCGTAAGACTTGCCCGGCCAGTGACAGGATCGGGCGGAATTACGAGGGCGTAACTTGGGCGAAAGGGACGAGAGCCACCCGTCGATCCATCCACGTTCACCGCGAAACTATCGACGTAGATGAGAGGCAGGTTCGAATCGAAAACCTTTCCGGTTCCGGCGTAATTCGTGAGAGTGGCATCCATCATCACGAAGGTCCGGCTGCTAATCCGACCCGGCAAATGACCGGGCATATAAGCGCGAGCACGAATGGTGGTGAACTGCGTCACGGTGATCGAATTGCTATACAACGGTGACGATGAGCCGGGCTCTGTTCGATCGAGGGTGTAACGAATTTCCGCCGCAGGCGCGTCCGGGATCGCCATTGTCAGCGCTATCGGAGCGCCAATAAAACCTCCAGGATGGGAGTATTCGACTTGAGGACTGAGCGATGCGGGCGCCGGGTCCTGGGTATTGACGGCTCCGGGAGACGCCGGGTACATATAACCGCGGGTTCGTGCCGTTCCTTTCTCGCCAAAGGCCACGTTCTTTTCCTGCGGCCCGTATTCATAGCTGCTGGCGATATTTGTCCCGTCAGGTCTCACGAGCGCCACATAGCCGCCATTTTTTGATAACGTAAAACTGGTATGGATGAAACTGACCGGGGACAACTGCCGGTCGCGGCCGGAAGCATAGATCACTTGATAATTATAAGGGGTCAGGAGTAATCCGTTGATTTTCCACTTGGTCAAATTCTGTTTCGAATCGGTCAAATACCACCCGGTCAGATTTGCCGTGGTTCCCGAGCCATTCATCAATTCGATCCATCCGGGTTTATCGGCGAACTCATCCTCAAGCTCGCCGTTATTGGCCACGAACTCCGAGATGATCGGTCCTCCAGTATCAATGACCGGCAGGGCCTGGGTGGTGACCTTGAGGTTGTCGAGGAAGAGATCCATCGTCGCGGCGGTCGTGCGCGCGCTAAACGCGAAACGATCTCCCGGGGCCGGCGCGAAACCGGGCAACGGCAAATCGACGCACACCGCCCTGTTGTCGTTTGTAATGTCCAAGCCAGCCGAATCCCAGTGAAGCGAGAGTGACCGCCCAAAACCATCCATGAGAAATGATGCCGGGATATTGGTAATGCTCACTCCTCCAATGAAAACCTCGATCGATGGGGCGTCGTTCCCATTGTCGTAAGGATCAAACGCAATCGTCAAACCACCGGGAAGGGGAGCGAAACCGCCTTCACCCGTTCCGTTATCGTCAGGGATTTTTCCAAAATTGATCGACCAGCCTTCCCCACCGGGGGAACCGGCCAGCTTGGCCGTGGTAACAAGGGCTTTTAGGTCAAAGCTTTTGATGACATTGGCCGGATCCAAATCCGGGAGTTTGAAAGACCCAATCGCGTTTGTGGTCGATTTATCCGCCAACCGCAGGCCCACACCATAGATGCCGGCGACGGGCGACCCATCGGCTGTTTTCTGATCCGACCCGATAATGGAGCCATCCATCAGGTCGACGGTGGTGTCCGCAAAATCGAACGTCTGAAGGACTGTCCCGGCTGGGTAGCTTCCGGCCGACGCATACAAGGTCGAGGCCAAGGCAAGAATCGTCCGCAAGAAGAAGTTTAGAGAGCGCATTTGTTTGTTCCGATCAGCGATGAGGCTATTGTGAGCGATCCGTCCGGGCGATTACCTGTTCGGGATTGGCAAATCTTTCCAAGTCCGGCACTAGTTTTAAAAGGCCGTCCACCAGGGCTTTGGATTTGAGCAATTTAGCGCGGATTTCTCCGGCCCCTTCGGCACGTTCGCGCAAGGTTTCGGAGAGTCCAGCGAGCTTTACCTGAATCACGTGTGCGGCCGCGGCAAATTCAAAATGTTCAACTTCCTGGGAAGCGGAAAGAAATTCTCGTTGCAATTCCGCCGCCAGATTAGCCGCCAGCATCACATCAGGGCCTTCCAGCAAGCTGCGAATGCTGGTCAGACTGCTCTTCAACAACATGGGCGAAACGATCAGGGCCTGGCGGGCGGCCCGTTTCTTTTCCTCCTTCGGAAGGGCCTGTTTTAAGGCCTCGATCTCGGCTTTGAGTTCGACAACGGCGGGATGTCGGTCCTTATATCGGGTCATCATGCCGGTCAGCGTTGCTTCCCGGGCGATAATCAGCTTGGTGAGGACATCGACTTTATCCCGCTCAGGCTCTCCTGCCGCTGACGCGCGTTCCAGCAAACATCCCATCGCCAGCAAAACCACGAAAATCATGCGCGCGCGCATGGAAACACTGGCGAGGAGTGGAATCATATCCGTTTCTAACCCTGTTGCCGCACTTTGGCAAGATTGAAACCCTGGCTAGTTTTCCGCAGGATGAATAATTTTCAACGGCAAGAGTTGACATCACTTTTTCCTCTTCGGAGGTTGCATCGGGAGAAATCCGAGATTATCAGTCTGTCACGCCAGGAAAGGGCTGACACGAATGGATTCGCTCCCCGGCGCTTCGGATCACGCATCATGAGTGAAATATTGGTCATTGGTCATCGAAATCCGGACACGGATTCGATTTGCTCTGCTATTGGCTACGCCGAATTCAAACGGCGTACCAACATGCCAAACGCCGTCGCCGCGCGTTGTGGCGATACCAATGACCGCATCGATTTCGTTCTTCGGACATTTCACGTTCCTCCTCCACGCTTCGTTGCGGATGTTTCCCCAAAAGTGCGCGATGTCATGCAGATGAACGTGCTCAGCATGCCGCCCGAAGCGACGGTGGCGGAGGCGCTGGCGGTGATGGATGACAATAATCTCCGCGTCCTGCCCGTTTTGAACCACGACAAAAGCTGCAAGGGCTTGATCTCGGTTTTCAAGATGAGCAAGTTTTTTTTGCCTACGCCGAATCGGCTCTTCGATTCCCGGCGTGTGCTCGCTTCCATTGGAAATCTCGCTCGAACCCTCGGCGCTGAAATCATTCATGGGATCGATGCGGACCGGGAAGAAAATCTGATTCTCATGATTGGCGCCATGAGTTTGGAAGCGTTTTCGCAACGATTGCCAAAATATCCGCACGACCGGCTCATGGTGGTGGTGGGGGATCGGCGCGAAATTCAATCCCTGGCCATTCGCGAACGGGTGCGAGTTCTGATTGTTACCGGTGGATTGCCCGTAGATCCCGCTACGATCGCGGAAGCAAAGCGAAACCAGGTCAGTTTGCTGATCTCGCCCCACGACACCGCCACCACGGCGTTACTGGCGCGCGCGGCCATAACGGTCGATCACATGATTCACGACCAGTTTCTTTCCTTCCGCGAGGATGAATCATTGCGGAACGCCCGGCCCACCGCCACGGCGTCGAATTTTCAGGCCTTCCCCGTGCTCGACCAAAACAAAAGGACCGTCGGCATTCTTTCCAAGTCCGACTTCCTGAGGAAAGTCGAACGGCGCTTGATATTGGTGGATCACAACGAATTATCCCAAGCCGTTCATGGCGCCGAAGAAGTTGATATCATTGAGGTAGTCGATCATCACCGAATCGGGTTGACGACCCAGCAACCGATTCTTTTCCGGAATGATCCTGTCGGTTCCACCAGTACGATTGTTGCCGAATGCTTTATCCGGGAGCGTGTGGAAATGCCGGATAATATCGCCGGCCTGCTTCTCGCGGGCCTTGTTTCCGATACGCTGAACTTAACCTCGCCGACGACGACTCAACGCGACGTTGAAATTCTCTCCATTCTCGAAGTCATGTCCGGTGTGAATGCGCGGGAGTTTACGGAAAAGCTCTTCGCCTCGGGTTCGTTGCTGGTGGCAAAACCCGCTTCTCAGGCTGTGTCGACGGATTCGAAGGAATATGTCGAACAAGGACGGACCTTTAGCGTGGCACAAATCGAAGAGATTGGGTTCGACCAGTTTTGGAAGCGAAAGGATGATGTTCTCAAAGCCCTCCAAGATGTCCGCAATCAGAAGGGATATTTTTTCGCGGCATTGTTGGTGACGGACGTGGTTCTTCAAACTTCTTTGCTCATTATTGCGGGGCCGGACGCTTTGCTGAAGCGAATCGATTATCCGGAAAGCGAGCCCGGTATTTATGAACTGGAAGGGGTCGTTTCCCGGAAAAAGCAGCTTCTTCCGTATTTAACCCACTGTTTGGCGCAGGTGAGCTGAGTTGGCAGGACTTGCGCTCAGTCGTCCCTTTGCTAGCCTCCAATCTGGATGAGTTTTGCTGAAATATTCCGATCTGTGCCGGTGACGGGCCTTGTGGCTGCGTCGCTGGGCGCGCGGACTGCCGATGTCCGTGCCAGCCTCGGAAGGGTCGACCGAAACCTGAATGATTTTGCGCACCTGATCTCGCCCGCCGGCGGGGCTCTGCTGGAGGAAATGAGCGCTCGTTCTCAAGCCTTGACCCGTCAGCGCTTTGGCAAGGTAATACGCTTTTTTGCTCCTCTGTATCTCTCGAACGAGTGCATCAACAATTGCAAGTATTGCGGATTCTCGCGGGACAACCCAATCTTGCGTGTCACCTTGTCCGTTCCCGAGGTGCTGAGGGAGGGGCGCGCTTTGGCGGCGCAAGGATTTCGGAATGTTTTGTTGGTCGCCGGTGAGCACCCCAAATTTATCTCGAACAATTATCTCGCGGAATGCATCCAGGCTTTGCGGGAGGAAATTCCCGCTCTTTCGCTCGAAGTTGGGCCGATGGAGACGGACGTTTATCGGGAATTCGTCACTGCCGGTGCCGAAGGGTTGGTCGTGTACCAGGAAACGTACGATCGCGAGGTGTATTCCCAAATGCATACGGCCGGACCCAAACGAGATTTTGAATGGCGTTTGGACACCCCGGAACGCGCTTACGCCGCTGGGTTTCGGCGTCTCGGAATTGGCGCTCTTTTCGGGCTGGCGGACTGGCGCTGGGATGCTTTGTCACTGGCGGCTCACGCTGGGTATCTTTTGCGAACGTGCTGGAAATCGCAATTGACGGTTTCCCTGCCGCGTTTGCGCCCCAATGCCGGTGAATTCGAACCGCTCACGACCTTGACCGATCGTGATTTAGTGCAGCTCGTTTGTGCGTTTCGCCTCGTCTTCCCCGACATCGGTCTGGTGCTTTCCACGCGCGAACCGGCCCGGTTCCGGGACGGGCTGATTCCATTGGGCATTACGCTCATCAGCGCCGGCAGCCATACCGAACCGGGCGGGTATACCGGCGCCGGCCGCGCGAACATTCATAAAACTGAACGGGGTCGAATCGTTGAAAACAACGGCGGCAATAAGTGGACCCGGGCCACAGGTCAATTTGAAATTGCGGACGAGCGGACGCCGAGTGAAGTGGCGGAGTCCATTCGGGCTCTGGGTTATGAGCCCGTTTGGAAAGATTGGGACGCGGCCCTCAGCGGATAAGGGACAGAAACTGTTTGCTGCCTGGGGAAGCGTGCCGTATCAATGTCAATAAATCTTACCCCTCAATAAAGATGGACCAATATCTTGAACGTGTCGTGGATCTGACCGATCCGGCTGCCAACCAAATCCATAACCTCAGCATCGAAGAAGCCCGCGCCCGGATTTTGTCCGGCACACCGGAATCGGTGCGCGAAATTGATGGGTCCTTCGCATTGCTGGCGCGTTCCGGCAAGAAAGTACGAATGGCTCGTTCTCTCGACCGGCCCATGCGTTATTTTCTGGCGAAACGGCATGAAGGTCCGGCCCTGGTGGTCTCGGATCGAGTCGACACGATTTATGCCTGGCTCAAGGCGGAGGGCTTCGCCAACCAATTTCATCCGAGTTATACCCGGATGGTGCCGGCGCATTACGTGGTTGAAATTCATCTTTTGGGCTGCCCTGATCCCGATCCGACCTACACACGTTTCTTTGATCCGAAACGAAATTCGCTGCCTGCGGATTTGGATCAGATTGGGCAGGCCTACATCGGCGCGGCCGCTGACGAAATCGCAAAATGGCTTCGCACGATTCCCGAAACGGAACCGATCGGCATTTGTTTTTCCGGCGGAATTGATAGCGGAGCTGTCTTCCTTCTCACGTATCAGATCATGAAACGCGAGGGGATGAACCTGGGGCGGTTAAAAGCATTTACGCTCTCCTTCGGGCAGGGACCTGATTTGAATCAAGCCCGCGAATTTCTGGAAAAATTAGGCTTGGGATTGTTCCTCGAACCGGTCGAAGCCGATCTGGATCGGTTGAATGTGGGGGAAACGATTCGCGTGGTTGAGGACTACAAGCCGTTGGATATTGAGTCGGCCAGCATGGCGCTGACCCTTTGCCGCGGAATTCGCGAAAACTATCCTGACTGGCGTTATTTGCTGGATGGGGATGGGGGCGACGAGAATTTGAAGGATTATCCGATTGAAGAAAATCCCGAACTGACGATTCGCAGCGTGGTCAACAATCAAATGCTTTACCAGGAAGGATGGGGCGTCGGTCGAATCAAACATTCGCTGACTTATTCGGGTGGGCTGAGCCGCTCCTATACCAGGACATACGCTCCGGCCCGCCATTTTGGCTTCCACGGCTTCAGCCCCTTCACGCGACCAAATGTCATCGAAGCGGCCGAAGGCATTCCTTTCATTACCTTGACGGATTACGACGTGAACAAACTCTATCGCCTGAAGGGCGAGATTGTTTCGCGTGGCATTAAGGCGATCACTGGCTTGGAGATGCCGGTGTTCACCAAACGCCGGTTCCAACATGGCGCTTTGCCCAAAGAAAAGTTGCGGGAGAAGTTGCCGGCGGAAGAAGCCGAATTTCGCAAGCAATTCCTTTCAGTTTACCTTTGATTGACGGCTTCTCCTTACCCGCTGAGCGGAAGCCAGCGCACCGAATGGATTCGTTCGCGGCGCGGAGCTCGAAACGATGTGGTGGCGACGCGCCCTTTTTCTTTTCTCATCGAGAGCGAACGAACCGCCGCCGGCGAAATAATCCCCGGCGCGGTTCTTTTCCTGACGAATTCCGAATGCCCGTGGACGTGCCTGATGTGCGATCTGTGGAAAAATACGCTCACGCAACCGCTCAAGGCGGGCGAGATCCTGCGGCAAATCGACCATGCTCTGGATCAGCTTCCTCCCAGCCGCCAAATCAAACTTTATAATAGCGGAAGTTTCTTTGATTCACGGGCGGTTCCGCTAGAGGATTACGTGGCAATCGCTGAACGGCTGGCGGGATTCGAAAGAGTGATCGTGGAATGCCATCCGGCCCTGATCAACGACCGAGTGCAGCAGTTCCGCGATTTGATTTCCGGTCAACTCGAAGTGGCCATGGGATTGGAGACGGCGCACCCCGAGGCGTTGGAGCAGCTTAACAAACGAATGACTTTAGACGATTACGCCGAGGCAGCGGCATTTTTGAAGCGGGGCGGAATTGCCTTGCGCTCTTTCGTGCTGGTACAGCCTCCGTTCGTCCCGCCGAACGAATCCGTTGCCTGGGCGAAACGATCAGCGGAATTCGCGTTTCAGTGCGGTGCAACAGTCGTTTCTCTGATACCGACGCGCCTTGGAAATGGGGCGTTGGATGCGCTCGCCGAGGCAAATATCTTCGCGCCGCCCACACTTGCCACCATCGAGCAATCGTTCGACGCCGCTCTCGGCCTGGGTGGGGGACGGGTGTTCAGCGATCTCTGGGATTTGGAGGTTTTCTCAACTTGCCCGGTTTGTTTTGAGGAACGGCGTGGTCGATTGGAACGCATGAATTTCGAGCAAGTAATTCTCCTTCCGGTTTGTTGCTCGTGCAGGCAGTGAAGACGGACTACTTTGATATTGCCGTCGTTGGTTCCGGCTTTGGTGGGTCTCTGATGGCATTAATCGCCCGCCGCCTGGGGCGTTCCGTTATTCTGATCGAAAGGGAGAAACATCCGCGTTTCGCCATCGGCGAATCTTCCACTCCAATGGCCAACCTTTTGCTCGAAGAGCTGACCCTCCGATACGATTTGCCTCGACTCCTCCCTCTGACGAAATGGGGGAGCTGGCAGAAATCGTATCCTCACCTGCCATGCGGGCTAAAGCGCGGATTCAGTTTTTTCCACCACGATTGGGACCAACCATTCCAAAAACGAGCCGACCGCTCGAACGAACTGCTCGTTGCCGCCAGTCCCGCTGATGACATTGCGGATACGCATTGGTTCCGCGCGGATTTCGATCAGTTTCTTATGGAAGAAGCTCGTTCCGCCGGCGCAACTTATTTTGATCAGACTGAGATTCGATCGATTCAAGTCGCCCCTTCTGAAAATATTCTGACGCTCTCGCAGCGGGGCGAGGCAATGAGTGTGAAAGCCCGGTTAGTCCTGGATGCGACGGGACCGCGGGGCGCGCTTCATCGGCTGCTCACGATTGGAGAAACCTCCTTTGACTCAATGCCGGAAACGGAAACCGTCTTTAGTCATTTTTCAAAAGTGCCGCTTTTTGCCGCGACGGTTGCGGAAGGAGACGAGCCTCCGTATCCAATTGATGATGCCGCCGTTCATCACATTTTTCCCGGTGGCTGGATATGGGTGCTCCGGTTCAACAATGGCATCACCAGCGCAGGCGCGGTGGCCCGGAAGGATGTTGCGACACGGTTGAACTTTAGGGAAGGGAGGGCAGGGTGGGAGCGGCTCTTAAGGCACCTTCCCTCCGTCGAGGCAGTGTTCGCTTCCGCGAAAATGGAACGTCCATTTATTTATCGGGACGGACTTACGTTTCGCAGTCGTCGTGTGGCCGGGCCCGGTTGGGCGCTCTTGCCTTCGGCGGCGGGATTCGTCGATCCGCTCCTTTCCACTGGCTTTCCGCTCACCTTATTGGGAGTCCAGCGCGTTGCCCAAATCCTCGAAGAGTCCTGGAGCGGCGACCTCGGCCCGGCATTGGCCGAGTACGATAAAGTAACGTTGAGCGAGCTCGACCTGGCCGCTCTCCTTGTTTCCGCGCTGTATGCCACCATGGAAAATTTTCAACTCTTCTCAAGGATTTCGCTCCTTTATTTCGCCGCGGTGAGTTTTTCGGAAACGTGGCGAAGGTTGGGCCGGAACTCAACCGGCCACAAATTCCTGCTCGGCCACGACGCTGGATTCATCGATACGTTGAAAGGATGTTGCGACCGAGCTTTGCGCAGCGACCATCAAGGATTGTGCGCCAGGATCGATGGTGTCATCGAACCATATAATATCGCCGGGCTGACGAGCTCTGTGCGACGGAATTGGCATCCTGTCGAAGCCGCGGATCTCTTTCGGAACCGCGCTAAATTGAACGCGACGGAGAGCGAGATCGAATCGCTGCTCCGTCGTTGTGGATTCAAGCCGTCGGGGTAACCCCGACGGTTACGGCGCTCGAATGACAAAGAACCGCGCCTGTGTCGCTGGGTCGACGGGAATGGTTAGCGTGAAAGCCCCTCCGGCGCCAAAGTTGTTGGTGGCGACGGGTGTCCATGTGCCGACGGGCTGTGCGATGTTCGTCGAACTGAGGACGGTATAGGTGGCGCCGACGACACCACCCGTGCCGCTGACGACAACGTTATTGCCGCTGCGCGAAACGGCCCCGATTTTTGGATTGGCTTGCGCCGTGCCGCCGATTTTCAGAATACCGGAAGTGCTGAGCGCGCTTGTGTCCCAATTCAATCCCGGACCAGGAATCGACGGTGTAACGGTGGCGAAGGAGCCGGTATAGGTTCCCGCGTCGAAAATCTTGAAGCTGGTGCCGGGCGAGAAAGTGCCGATGCCAACGAGATTGAGCGTGCCGCCGAAGTTAATTGTTCCTGAACGCAGGACATCGTTCGTGTTTTGTGAACCGTCCAAATCAACGATTGTCGTTCCGCTCAAAGTCACACTGTTCGAGACGGTCAATGTTCCGAGACCGGTTCCCGGCAAGAGGGTGCTGCCGGCTGGAACGACAAGGCTGCCATCGACCGCGCCGCTCCCGGAGAGCGTTTGGCCGCTGGAAAGCGTGAACGTTGAGTTCCCTAGACTGGTCGCATCCAGAATGCCGCCGGCGCCGATGATGATGTTGGCACTGCTGGCCATGGCGGCGGGATTTTGCGGGTTTAGGCGGCCCGCGGTAATCGTCGTGTCACCCTTGAATGTGTTCGCGGAGGCTAAGACAAGCGGGGCGTTGCCGAGCTTGCGAATACCGCCGTTGCCGGAGATCACGTTGGCGATGGTGAGCGATGTTCCCGCAATATTGAACCGCGCGGCGCCACTTTGAATCGTAATAGGACCGGCAAAGGTATTATCGCCATTGCCGTTATTGAAGCTGCCGGTGTCCTGGATCACGACGTTTTTGTCGAGCGCATTGGCGGTCGACCAGAAAGAAACGATGGCATTCGAACGAACGGTCAATGTTTTCGAAGGGTCGCCCAGCGAGGTTATCGAACCTTCGAAATCGAGCGTGCCAGCTTGAACATCAATATCCGTCAGGGCGGGGTCAACGGTGAGGCTGACCAGACCGACGAAGTTGTTTCCTACCTTCGTTAAGGTGTAGGGGTTGCCTTCGGTGCTCAAGGAGGCCGTGCTCGGGTCCCCCGCAGTGCCGCCGGGCGAACGGAGATCCCAGCGGCCTGTTCCGCCGAAGGTGGTGTTCCCCTTGAGCGTGACAAAGTTCACTGCGGGGAAGACGTCAGCGCCCGTATTGATAATCGCGCCTTTGTCGCCTACGCCGGAACCTGAAACGATGAATTGTTCCGTCCCTTGACCAACATTATTGCCATTCACGTCGAGAGTAGCGCCGCTTGCGATCGTTGTCGTCCCCGAGCTCGGTCCGAGCGCTTGGACGTTCCCGGCTTTTAGTGTTCCGGCGCTCACGAGAATTCCGCCGAGGAAATTTTCGTTGTTGCCCGAAAGAGTCACGGTCGCTCCGCCCGAGCTGATAATGTCTCCAGACCCGGAGATGGGATTATTCACCGTGAGGCTTCCGGTGCGATTGAAGAGGAGCACGCCTTCATCAACGACATTTCCAGATGGAAGTTGCCCTGCGGCTGTGCCGTTGCCGACCTGTACCGCGCCTCTGTTGATAGTCACTCCGCCGGAGATGGCGTTGTCGGTGGCGAAGAGCAGCGTGCCATTATTGACGGTAACACCGCCTTTGAAATCGCTGATGCCCGATGTCGCCAGAGTGAGCGATCCGTTTCCATCCTTATTCAATGAGGTAAATCCGCTGATCGCGCCGGGGCCGCTAATCAAGTAATTCACAGTCTGATTGGTTACGAGCAGCGCCGCTGGCAGAACGGTTGGCTTGAGATTGATATTACCAGTTGTCCCCCGATCGTTGAGAATGATCGTGTCATCATTACCATAAGCAATCGGCGCCGCGCCGAAGGCGAGCCAATTGACGGGCGCTCCAACATCCCAATCAGACCCCGCATTGCCAAGCCAGGTGAGAGGCTTCGGTCCGTCCAACAAGACCAATTCAATCGTGGAACCTGCCGGGTTATTTGAAATGTAACCTTGAGTGCTCGAACTCGGAACGTTCCCGAGCGCGAAATTGAATCCGCTCCCGCCAATCGCGCCCGAATATTTAAGGACCGTAAATTGAGTGGGATAGCTGGTGATGGTCCCCACGGAGACAATGTCGATGAAGTTTGTGGCTCCGCCCGTCACCAAATTCGCTGTCTCGACGCTAGCGGATGTCGTCAAGGTCGCGAGACGAACTGTCGCATTCGTCAGGCGCAAAGAGCTGATGCCGGGCGAGCCGGTTGCGCGGACCGTGAATGTCCCGTTATTTACGCTGAGAGGGCCCGCTGTGCTGAATGGTGAGGTCAACCCGGAAACGTCCAACGTTCCGCCGTTAACGGAGATGTTTTGGCTGGAAGCGATGGATCCAGCTCCGCTCACGGCGAGGGTGCCCCCGCTGACAACCGTGGGGCCGGTGTAAGTGTTAACGCCGGTGAGCGTTTCACTGCCGTTTCCAATCTTCTTAATCGACATCGTGCCGCCAGCATCTTGAATAATTCCGCCGAAAGTGGCGGACTGATTGTTGTCGCCAATATTCAAGGTGGCAACTGTGTTGGCGGTGTTGTTGGCGATAATGCAACCAGCGAGAAAGCCAACGGCTGAGAGTCCGTTGATTGTTTCAGTGGAGCCGTTCAGATCCCAGGTAATCGTACCCGTGCTGGTATTCCCATTCATGATGACGTTGCCCTTGCCCAGGCCGCTAGGGATAACTTCATTCGTTCCGTTGCGGAAGCTATTGGCCGTCGCTGTATTGCGCGCATTTAATATCGTGTTTCCGGACCAATCATTGGAGGGATTGAGCAGCGAGATAAATGTATTGATGGTTTGCAGAGCGCCAATCTCCAAGTTGAAAGGTCCACTGACTTTTCCGGAAATCCCTGTATCGGCGATAGTACCGGCGTTTCCTCCTCCGAGCCGGGTATCACCGGTCAATGTGACATCACCGGAGATGCGGGCTCCATTACCAAAACGAATCGCACCGACCTGTTCTGCCTGTAGACCCGACCCGGCCACGAAGAATGCGTTCGATATCGATTGGCCCGTCGTGCTAAACGTCCCAACACCGCTAGGAAAAGCATACGCGCCGGGCATGACATAGACGGGTCCGGTACCCCAGCCACCAGGATTGGGATTGGTGGAGGCGATCTCGCTTCCCGCCAATTGAAAACGTCCTTGGATAATATAAGTGCCGCCTGAGTAAGTGTTGTGACCCCGGAATTTCATGGAACCTGGACCGGTTTTGATGACAGTCACCTTGCCGGTTCCGTTATCCGTAACCTGAGTCTCGACGTTCAACGAGCCGGCCGTTTGGCTTTGAGCGTTCATGGTGAAAACGATTTCGCCCGGCGTGTTGGGAGCTCCGCCGGCGGTCAGAATTCCTTCATCCTGAATTCCATTCGCACCGCCTGTGGAAGTGCCCAAAGCCCAGGTGATGCCGGCGGTGACGGAGTCAGCTTTGAAAATTCCGCCGTACTTTCCGAGGCGGAGCGTGTTTCCGGCGCCGATCTGGATTGACATCGGCCGCGCCACCGCCAGTTGGAGCGTGTTGATATCCGTGGTTGCATTTGCGCCGGGCGTATTGACAATCAGGTCCGTTGTAGACGTGGCGTCAATGCGGACATTGCTCGCGCTCGTTGCGAGAGTCTGCAGTACGCCGTTGTCGGGATAGATTGTGTAACCGGCGTAAGGAACGATGTTTCCGGCAGCATTGACGCTGGCCCAATCCGTTCCCACGGTGATACCGGAGGCAGTCGGAGCGATCGTGCCATCGCCGACGATCGCCCAGCCGCCCAAAATTCCATTTACATTCGCAGACGTGGTTGTGATTTTTCCCGCGCTGCCGAGGGCGGTTGGGGTGAGTATTTCGACGGCGCCGCCTGGATTATGGCCAAGAGGTCCGAGAGCGAGCGTGGCTGTTCCGCCGGACGCGCGGATAATTGCCGCTCCGATATCAATCGTGGTCCCGCTGAATGTTTGCGAGTTGGCCGCCGCGGGACTGCCGGTCATGGTCAGCGCGGCAAAACTAACGGCGCCTAAGCCTGCATTCGCGCCGCCCAGCGTGAGGCTCGATTTGTTGGAAACGATATCGTTAAGCGGCGAGGTCGCTTTCGTGAAATCCAGGGTTAAAGTTCCATTCTTGATCACGCTTGGTCCGGTGTAGGCGTTGGCTTTTGAAAGCGTCAGCCCGCCAAAGCCGATTTTCGTGAGGCCGCCCGTGCCGGCTCCATTATTGGCGATGATGCCATCGTAGGTGAGGGTGAGGCCGGCGTTTATACTAAAGGTGCCGGCGCCTGTTCCCGAAACCGGACCCAGCGCAATTCCGCGATTGGCGTTGAGTGAGAAGGTCGCGGTCGGTTGCAAGGTGCCGCCGTCAATAACAATGCGGGCCGGCTCGGGCGCTGATGGAGCAGCGCCCAGGTTTTGGTCGGACCCAACGCCCAACGTACCTGCTTGGAGGCTAAGCCGCCCGCTGAAACTATTCGAAGACGACGTCAGGGTCAGGAGGCCCGCGCCCGTTTTCGTCAGGCCGAACAAGTCGCCCGAGATGGCGCCGTTGATCGTCAGAGAACCGTCCAACACCACGTTGACCGTTCGCGTGGCGCTCAGACTCAGTGGCAAATTAATTGTTTGCGGTACAAGGGCCTGGCTGTCGCTGATATCGCCGCCCAGCGTAATTTCATTCCCGAAAAGAGTGAAGGCGCCGGCCGGGCTATTAAAATTCAATCCGATGAAAATGGTATCCGTCACGAAGTTGTTCGTGTTGATCAGCCGGGTGGTGCCGGTAAAGCTCAGCCGATCATTCTCGGCGGGGGGCACGTTCGCGTCCCAGTTCCCGGCCGTCCGCCAGTTATTATCGCCGCCGCCACCGTCCCAGATCTTTTCCGCGGCTTTTGAAGATTCTCCCGTGAGCAGGACAAGCAGGGCCGCCAGAGAGGCGCGGAACCATGAATTTGGCGACAATCGTGAACAAAACTTTTTCATAATTCTTCTAAAGACGGATTTGGTTTACGAACCTGGTGCGACGAGTGATTTTTCGCCCGATCCCGCAACGCAAAACACATAGGCGCCCATTGATTCGTTTCGGTTTGACCAAGCTCTAACAGAGCAGGGCAGGGTATGGTATTGAACGTTTGTTCGAGTCGGGCCTGTTTACCTCCGGGCCAGGTACTTGACGACGGCCTGTGTCCGAGATTGGACATGGAGTTTCTCGTAAACGGTGTGCAAATGGGCTCGAACGGTGCTCATGCTAATTCCCAGTTGATCCGCGATCTCTTTGTAGAGATATCCTTTTGCCAGCAAAGCCAGGATTTCCTGCTCCCGTTTCGTCAGTTGCTCCATTTCCGAGCTTGGATCTTTGATTTGCTGGAAATGGTTGACGACCTTCCGAGCGATGTGCATCGACATCGGCGAGCCTCCGGCATGGACTTGATGAATGGATTGCACCAATTCGGCTGGAGCCATGTTCTTGAGCAAGTAACCGTTGGCGCCCGCGCGGAGCGAATCGAAAATCAAATCACTTTCCTCGTAGGTGGTTAGCATCAGCACCTGGGTCTTGGGAACGTGCTCCTTAAGCCGCGCGACGCATTCGATCCCATTCATGCCGGTCAAATTGATGTCCATCAGAACGACATCTGGCTTGTCTTTGGGAATGCCCAGGAGCGCTTCCTCCCCGCTGGCATAAACGCCGGAACATTGCACTCCCGGTTCGCGTTTGAGCAATTCCAGAAGGCTTTCCCGGGTGCCACGGTTATCTTCGACGATCGAAACTCGGACGGGCATAAAGCGAGCCAAACAGTGGTGGAAACCCGCGGGTCCCGCAACTGAACAAACGTTCGAGAGCCTTCGTTTCGTAAGGCGAGACCCCGTTGAGCCGTTCTTGTGAGAGAGGCGCGCCTTGAGGGGATGTCGAGCGCTCGAGAGGACAAGTGAGCGGCTTGAAAAACATTTTTTTGATGAAAAAAGGTGAAAAATCAACGGGTTACAAAAGATAGATGAAAAATGTTTTCTGTTTTGCAGCCGTTTTGCAGATAAAGTTTCTGATTTCTCATTTCGCACATATTCAGAGCCATTATTTGCAAATGTATTCATGGCGATAAATCTAACGTATGTGGTATTAGTGTCAAATATAATTATACGTCTGGTAGACAAACATGTTGACGATCTCAAAGCCCGACCGGCTAAAGCCGGGACTACGTACCGTATGGCGCGCGCCCTCCTCCACGTACGTAGTCCCGCCTTCAGGCGGAATCTGACAATTTGAGGGGATGGAGATTTTGAAGCAGGCAAAACGTCGCGACAATTGGGAATGGCTGTGCTAGAATGGCCGCACATTGAAGAAACCCAGCCGATTACGAATGTTGTTACGCTTTGTCTTTTTCTGCGCCTGCCTGGCAAATTTGCTCGCAGCGGCGCCCATTGTTTCAAACGTTGACCCCGCCCCGGGGGCTTTGGTCGATCTCACAAATATCACCATCACGTTTGACCAACCTGTCACGGGTGTCCGCGCTGCCGATCTGTTTTTGGGAGGGCAGCCTGCCAGCGATGTGACTGGTTCTGGAACGACCTATCTTTTCTCGTTTCAACCGCCGGCGGCCGGGCCGGTCGAGTTGCGGTGGGATGCGGATACTTTGATAACCGACCTCGAGACACCGCCGAATCGCTTCGACCCTCTGGCCGCCGGAACGTGGCAGTATCAAATCCTCGATCGCACGGCTCCGATGATCGCCACGGTGACTCCTGTCGCTGGCGCAACTGTGCGAGCTTTGACGCGAGTCGATATTCGATTTAGTGAACCTGTTCGGGGGGTGGATGCCTCCGATCTGCTCGTGAATGGAGTTCCGGCGACAAATGTGACCGGGCAGGCGGAAGGGCCATATCGTTTTACATTCGCCTCCCCGGCAGCGGGGGGTGTGCGATTTTCGTGGGCGGCGAACGCGGGCATTCGTGATTTGGCGGAGCCACCGAACGTGCTCGGAGCTTCGGAGTGGTCGGTGGTGCTCGATCCCGGGTTCCTTCCCTCCACCTTGCGCATTAATGAATTTCTCTCCTCGAATATCAGCGCAGCCGGGCTCAAAGATGAAGATGGCGAATTACAGGATTGGATTGAGATTTACAACCCGACGAGCACGTCGGTCAGCCTGAATGGCTGGTCCCTGACGGACGATAGTTCTGATCCAGTGCGCTGGCCGTTTCCCGCGATTTCAATTGGGCCCAAACAATATTTGGTCGTGTTTGCGTCCGGAAAGGATCGCAGGCCGATCACTGCTGGTTCAAAGTTGCACACGAATTTCAAACTGAACCCGGCGGGAGAATATCTGGGGTTATTTGGCCCGGATTCGGCGAACGGCGCCGTTTCGGAGTTCGCGCCCGCATTTCCGGAACAGCGGAATGATTATTCCTACGGCTACGACTCGGCAGGTTTACTAAAGTACTTCCGCACTCCGTCGCCGGCGGCTGCAAACGGAGGCAGTACGGTGGCCGGCGTTACGCCAGCGCCTCATGTCAACGCGAGCCGTGGTTGGTTCGATGATCCGTTTGATTTGTACATTACGTCACCTTTGCCTGAGGTGACGTTTCGCTATACCACCGATGGGAGCGAACCGACGGAGACGACCGGGATCGCCTACACGGGGCCGATTCGGATTCAGACCACGGCCACGATACGTATCGTCGCGTTCTCCGTGGGAAAATTGCCTTCATTGGTGCAAACGTACACCTATCTCTTTCCGAACGATATTTTGCGGCAGCCCAATAATCCGCCTGGATTTCCAGTGGGCACCACTGTGATGGCCGGTTATCCATCGGATTATGAAATGGACCCCGAGATCGTGACGAACTCGGCTTACCGGACAAAGATGCGGGACGCAATCCTGTCGCTGCCGGCTGTTTCGATTGTTTGCAAACGCGATGACATGTTTGGAGCGGTTAATGGCATTTACACGCATCCCACCACTCGCGGGCCGTCGTGGGAGCGGCCTTGCTCGATGGAGTTTATTCCGACGGACAATTCGGACGGTTTTCAGACAGCGGCGGGAATTCAAGTGCAGGGAAACGCGGCGCGTGACCCGCAAAAGCAACCGAAACATCCCTTGCGCGTTGTGTTTAAAGGAGATTACGGACCCACGCGATTGAATTTTCCGATTTTTCCCGATTCGCCGGTGACCAGTTTCGACACACTCGTGTTACGCGCGGACTTTAATTTTTCGTGGCTTCATTGGGACTCGCACCAGCGCGTTCGCGGGCAGCGCACACGGGATTCGTGGATGAAAGATTCCATGCGCGCGATGGGCGATATGGCCAGTCATAATCGATATGTTCATCTTTTTATCAATGGGTTGTATTGGGGAATTTATGATCCCTCGGAACGTCCCGATGCGGCTTTCGCGGCGTCGTATATGGGAGGGCAGAAGGAGGACTACGACGTGGTCAATGAAGGCAGCGCGGTCGATGGTGGGATGACCGCTTACAATGCGATGCTGGCATTGACTGGGTTGTCGACTGCTGCCGGTTACGCGCAGATGCAGAAGTATCTCGATATGCCACAATTCATCGATTACATCCTGCTTCATTTTTACGTGGGCCACCAGGATTGGGGCCAGGATAAAAATTGGTACACCATGCGGCCGAAGGATGGGCATACGGGATTTTTTTACGTGCCTTGGGACGGGGAAAATATTCTCGATGATGTCAATTACAACCGGGTCACCAGCACGGACACGCCATCTGGTCTGCATACGAAATTGCTCGCCAATTCGGAATACAAATTAGCCTTTGCGGATCGGGTGCAGAAACATTTGTTCAACAATGGCGCACTGACGCCGGCGGCCACCGCAGCTCGCTGGCGCCGCCGCGCAAGCCAGGTCGATCTGGCCATCATCGCGGAATCAGCGCGATGGGGAGATTACCGGCGGGACGTTCATCAGTATCAAACTCCGCCGTATGAACTCTATACACGGGACAATCAGTGGCTCACCGAGCAATCCCGTTTATTGAATGATTATTTTCCGAAACGAACGGGGATCGTTCTTTCGCAACTGCGCGCCGCGGGTTTGTATCCGGCCATTGGCGCACCTCAATTCAGCCAGTTTGGCGGGCAAGTGCGAGCCGGTTTTTTACTGACACTTACCTCGGCGGATGGGCCGATTTACTACACGCTCGATGGGAGTGATCCGCGTGTGGCCGGGTCGGGAGCGATCGCATCTTCCGCTACGGCGTACGAAAGCCCAATCCCATTGACCGCGAGTACGCGGGTGAGCGCGAGGGTGCTGAAGCAGGGCGTGTGGAGTGCTCTGTCGACGGCCGATTTCCAAATGGAATTTCAGTTGCCTCTAAGATTTACAGAAATCATGTATCACCCGATCGGAGGAGACCCATTTGAATTTGTGGAGCTTGCGAACACCGGTGCGGTTGATCTCGACATGAGCGGTTTTTCCCTGCGAGGGTTGGAATTCCTTTTCCCGCCGCATAGCACGCTTAAGGCAGGTCAGACCGCGGTTCTCGCGTCATCCCTGGGGGCCGCATCATCCTTTTCGTCCCGCTATCCCGGAGTCTCGGTCACAGGTTGGTTTAATGGGCTGTTGTCGAATAACGGCGAAAAGCTCGAGCTTCGTGATCGAGATGGGCGTCTGGTGACGTCGGTCACCTATGCAGATTCAGGCGCATGGCCCGCGGCCGCGGATGGCAAAGGCTTTTCACTTCAGAGTAACGGGGGAGGGGATCCCAATGATGCATCCCAATGGTGGGCTGCGGCCGCAACGCCCGGCAAAGTGACGGCGCTACCGGTTTTGCCCGCTGTGCGTATCAGTGAAGTTTTTGCGGCTCCCGACGCCACTCGTTCGATCACTGATTTTATCGAGCTTTCGTTCAATGGAACCGGCACCCAATCGATCGATGGCTGGTCTCTGCGCGATAGCCAGGGACATTTCTTTGTTTTTCCGCCCAACACCAGCATCGGGGCCGGGAGCAATCTAGTCCTTTGGTGTGACATTGAAACGAATGTCGCCGGATTTCACTCCGGCTTCGGTTTGAATCGCGAGGGTGACAGCGTTACCCTGGCGGACAGAAGTGGTGAGAAAGTGGATTTCGTGGCGTTTGGGTTGCAGGCAGCCGGTTATTCAATTTCGCGACTGGGGGGTAACGAAAATCTCCAACCGGCAACTACGGACCAATGGCGCCTCTCCAATCCGACTCCCGGCACGCCCAACGTCGAAGCGACGGTGGCGTCATCGTCTGTTCTCAAGCTGAACGAATGGCTCGCGAATTCAGCTCCGGAAAAGGATGACTGGATCGAGCTCTATAATTCCGACCCGGCCCTTCCGGCTTCGTTGAATAATTTGGTTTTGGGGACGGACGCTGAATCCTTCCAGGTGCATTTGCTCACTTTTCTGGAGCCGCACGGGTTCGCGCGGCTCTGGGCGGACGAAGGGACTGGTCCCGGGCATTTGGGCTTCAAGCTGCCGGCAACGGGCGGCTCAATTGTGCTGTTGGATCCCATCGGAAATTCAATCGATCGGATTACATATTCCTCGCAGACGGAAGGAATTTCCGAAGGTCGCGTGCCCGACGGAGCACTCTCCATTAGCACTCTCAATTTGGGCGGCACTCCCGGCCAAAGTAACAATCCCCTTACGCCCACCGTAATCCTCAACGAAGTGTTAGTTGCGGGCGCGAACGGCGTTGGCTGGATTGAATTATTCAACCCGACGGCGAATGCCATCGACCTTTCCGGTTTCCAATTAGATACCCAGCCAGACAACCTGAAACCCTGGCTTTTTCCCGCCGGATCGCGGCTTGGACCGTCCGAGTACCTGTTGGTGAATTACGACGCTTCGCAACGTCCTTCCGTGACGGTGTCGAATCGACTGGATGCAGGACGCGGCCTCAGCACTATTGGTGGCACAATAGGGCTGCGTGATCCGATAGGCCACGAATTGGACTCACTGTCCTACGGATTTTCTGTTCCCGGACAAACGATCGGTCGGGCGGGCGGCGCCTGGGCATTGCTATCGACGCCAACGCCTGGCAATGCCAATTCCGCTCCAGCCGAACTCGGTTCTGTCTCGTCTCTTCGCTTGAATGAGTGGTGGGCGGTGGCCGCGGTGGGAGGAGGGGACTGGCTGGAATTGTATAATCGCGACGCAAAACCGGTTTCGCTGACAGACCTATTGATCAGCGATCAAGCGTCGATAGCGGGGAAAAGAAGATTTCAGGTGGGAGCGCTCTCGTTTATTCCGGCGCATGGCTGGGTTCAATGGAAGGCGAGCAATGGTCCGAAGCCTGATGAATTGAATTTTCACCTCGACGCCTATGGCGAGCATCTTGGTTTATATACCGCGGATGGATTGCCGATTGATCTTGTCGATTTTGGCGCGCTGACGCCGAGTGTCTCCCAAGGGCGTCTTGATGATGGTGGCGATCAGATTGGTGATCTTTCGCATCCGACGCCGGGTGCTTCCAATACCTCGCCCGCGCCCGATCTCGATACGGATGGCGATGGATTGCCCGATGCCTGGGAAAAGGCCAATGGGACAAACCCGCTCGTAGCCGACGCGGATGCTGACCCCGACCACGACGGATTTACCAATCGCCAGGAGTACCTCGCTGGAACCAATCCATTGGACAGCGGCAGCGCGTTGAAATTCCAGAAGATCGCGATCAGTTCGGGCTCAGTGCAGTTGGATTTTATGGTCGCTTCCAACCGCACTTATTCCGTGTTGTTCAAGTCTGGTGACCTGGCGGCTCCGTGGCAAAAGCTCGCGGACATTCCCTCGAAGCCAGACAACCGCCTTGAAACCATTTCGGATCCGGGCGTTACCGGAGCGCGGTACTATCGTATAGTCACACCCGCGACGGTGCCGTGAGCGGCGAGGGGCTTGGCCGCGCTAATCGAGCCGGAAAAGCCTTTTGTGAAATTGGAACTCCTTTTTCTTGCCCGCGCGTCTACATCCCCTCATACTTTCTCAACAACCATGAAAGAGAATCATTCGTCCACTGCTAAATCTCCCATCACTCGCCGGACTTTCCTGAAGAATGGCGCCATATTAACCGCCGGTATCGCCACGCTCTCCAGAAGCGCTCGAGCCCAGACTAATAAGAACAGCAAGCTTCGCATTTTTCAAATTGGCGCCGGCGTCCCCGGCAGCATTGGCAGCCTGCAACGTGACGGACTCAAAGGACACGAAATGGTTGAGTGGGCCGGCTTTTGCGATGTCGAAGAGACTGCCCTTGATGCGGTGGCGGCCAAGTATCCTGGTTCGTTCAAAGTTGTGGATTATCGCGAGGCCTTCGCCAATCGCGTGGATCAATTCGACGCTGTCATTGTGGACGTCCCTGATTTTCACCATATCTCGTGCATGCTGCATGCCTTGAAGCACAACAAGCATATTTATGGTCAGAAACCGCTCGTGCATCAACTGGACGAATTGAGAATGATCCGCGCTGGGCTCAAGGCCCGGCCCGGCCTGGTGACCCAGATGGGGAATCAACGCGCTTGCAACCGAGGGAGAATGCTGGCTGTGGAAATGCTCAAGTCCAACCAGTTCGGGAGACCGATCGAAGCTTATGTTTGGACCGGGGGAGTTTCGCGCGGCAATTATTTTGCCGATCCGTGGGCTCAGTACACCGAGGCCAAGCCAGTTCCAGCCACGATGCATTGGGACCTTTGGAACGGTCCGCTGACCGAAGCATTGCCTTACAGCCAGGATCTCGCGCCCCGGCGTTGGCGAACCTTTTGGGAAACGGGCGGCGGTCAACTCGCTGACTGGGGTTGCCACTTGATTGACCTGCTTTATTTCGCTTACGACCTACCGTCGCCGGAAGCGGTGATCACGCACACTCCCAAGCCTCCTGCCAAGTCGCACACCGCTCATAACATGAGCACTATTACTTATGCCGGTGGTGGACCCAAATTTGTTCGGGAAAAATTCGTTGTCCATTACAACGACGATGGTTTGCTTCCATCATTTGCGGCCTTGGGTCTTCCACCAACGAAGGTCGGCGCCAATTACACCATGGTTGTATGCGAAGAAGGCACACTGTTATTGCAAGCAGACGGCGCCATCACAGTTTTCCGCAAAGGCAAGGAAGTGGACAACGAACCGATGCCCGCGACGACTCCCCACAACCATTGGAAGGATTGGGCGGACAACTGCCTCGGAGCTAAGAAGCATCTTTGGACTCCATTCGACATTGGCTCGCGAATCACGGAGCCGGCGCTGTTGGCGGTTAAGGCCACGCGTTTCCCGGGTGTCGAACTGCGTTGGGACGCGGCCAATTACCGCTTTACCAATAACGACAAGGCTAACGATACGATCCTTTCACGGACCTATCGAGCCGGTTTCGAACCGCCGCAGGTTAGTTAATTTGGCGTCTCGCAGCCGGAATTATTCAGTGGGAAGGAAGCTAACCCTCACCCCGGCCCTCTCCCACCCGCTGCGACGGCGCGGCAGCGCGGCGAGTGGGATGGGAGAGGGAGAATCGTCGGCAGTCGGAAACGGACTGAATGGTGTGCGAAAATTCCCTCTCCTAAAATTCTCGGATTCCGCCTGAAGGCGGGACTACGTACGTGGATGAGGGCGCGCGCCATACGGTACGTAGTCCCCGCTTTAGCCGTTCGGGCTTTGAACTCGTCAACGCAAGACCGCTCGATTTTCAAAACTTCGCCTTGACTGCTTTGAGCATTTGATCGGGATCGGGAAATTGTCCGGTTTGCAGCTTGGAGTGGATCTTCGCTCCATTAATGCTGACTTCAAAGGCACCGCCGCTCGAAGGGATTAACTTCACACTTCCGATGCGCTGCTTTAATCCCAGAAGTTTTTCCGCCAGACTGACGGCTTTTCCTTCGTAGTTTCAAGCGGTGCAATATTCGATGACGATTTCCGCACTCATATGGCGACGGTAAAATAGACTTGGGAAACGGTCAAGGAAGGGGATATCGTCCTTCGCATGCTCATCCGATTCTGCCTTACCATTTCTATTTTGCAATGCGCTGTCGCGCTGGCCATCGCTTCTGACTATTTCCCGCCGCCTGACAGCGAAGGGGGATGGCGCACGCTGAAGGAGGCAAAAGAAATACGGACGCTGGCGGGCATGGACCTTCACCGGCTCGATCAAGCTTTCGATTTCACCCAACGATGCAGCCAAAATGGCGGCTTGCTCGTCGTTCGCCATGGTTATTTGGTTTTCGAAAAGTATTTCGGGCGCGCGCATCGAAATGCGAATCCCGATATGGCCTCGACCGGCAAAGCCTACACGAGCATTGCGTGCGGCATCATGCTGCGCGAGTTTCACGATAAAATTCCCGACGGCCTTGCCACAAAGGTTTTTACCGAAACATACCTTCCCGAGGCGTTCCCGCTCGATGATCCACGCAAAGCTGAGATCAACCTCGGCCAGCTTCTTTGCATGACTGCGGGGTATCATGGAGAAGGGTCCAGTCCGGGTGTTGTCCGCGGACAGGTTGTGCCGTTGACGCCGGTGCCGGGGCAGGATATTCGGAATCTCGATCTCTCCTCCATTCGCACTGTCCTGTGGACAAACGCCGGCGCGGGCTACTCCTATTCATCTCCCGCTCCCCACATCGCATCGATCGTTTTGCGGCATATTACCGGGATGGAATTGCAGGATTATATCAACGAACGTTTGGCGAAGCCGATGGGGTGGGGGCCATGGGGTTACTGCTTGCATCGCGGTGATTTTACCATGCCGCACGCGAATGGCGCGGGGAGCACGGCGGTGCATGCCACTGACGCGCTTCGCTTCGGTTATTGTCTGCTCCATGATGGACGCTGGCGCGATCAACAATTGGTACCAGCGGATTACATCGCCCTCTGCAACATGCCATCGCCCTATAATCCGCATTCACCTTTCACCCTCATGTTCGAACACAACGCGGATGGCCATGTCGCGGGTGCGCCGCGCGATGCCTATTACAAATCCGGCGCAGGCGGGTTTGGGATCTTTATCGTGCCGTCTCTGGATATCGTCATTTACAAACTCGGTGGCCGCGACTCGCAGTACAACCCGGAACTGACGGGCTTGCCGCAGCCATTCGAGTATGACGGCTCACGCTCGAATTGGACGACGATTCCTCGAACGCCCTTCAACGAAGGCAGCATGGGCGGTGATGACGGTCTTCGTCGCGTTCTTGAAATGGTCTCCGCGGCCGTGATGGATTGATGCGATGAACGGACGATTCGCGCGCTCGTTCATTCTGCTACTTGGCGCCGTTGCGTCGGCGAATGCTGATTGGCCGGCGTTGCATGGTTCCGTCGAGCGAACTGGTTTTCGCGCTGAGTCGCTGACGAATCAATTTCACCTCGCGTGGGCGCGTCACTTCAGCGGCGAACGCCTCGGGACGGCGATGGAAGCAATCGTCTCCGAAGGCCGCGTGTTTGTCGGCACTCATAGCGGGAATCTGTATTCATTGGATGCGCGGAGTGGGAATCCGCTCTGGCGGTTTCACACCGAAGGCGCTTTCTTGCAATCACCGGCCGTCTCCTCCGGGCTGGTTATGGCGGCGAGCACCGATGGAAATGTTTATGCACTCAAAACTGGCACTGGAGAACTGGCATGGTCCTTTGCTGGGGAATTCGGTGGTTTTTCAGCCTCACCCACCGTGGTGGGTCGTCGCGTCTATATCGGCTCAAGGAATGGGACGCTGTTCGCGCTGACGCTCGCGACGGGGCGTTTGGAATGGAAACGGGAAATGGGAGCGCCGGTCCGGCAGACAGCCTCCGCGGATCGTGACCGGCTTTTCGTAACTGCGGAGGACTTGCGCGTTCGCGCCTTTGATTTGCAAACAGGAAAACTCCTCTGGACATCCGCACAACTCGCGGGTCAAACCGCGCGCGATTATTACCCCGTTGTTGCCGAGCGGAATGGGAGGACGTTTGTGATCGTCCGGACCAATCCAATCTTGAACATGGCCAATCAAATCGGCCGCGATCGCCACCTTTTGGCGCAGACCGCCGGCTTCGAAGACAGTGATTGGCGAAAAGTCGACGCGTGGATCAAGAGCGACCGAGTACACGGAAGTCCTGATCTTTGGAAGCGTGAGCAAGAGGCGATTATTAAATATCTCGAGGACCATCCGGAGGCCCAGACTTTCCATGTCCTCGAAGCGAGCACGGGTCAGCGGGCGTTCACTGCGCCAATCCTTTGGGCCGCGGGATGTCAGGGTGTCGGAACGCCGCCAGCGCTCTGTTCGAATGGCAAACTGCTTGTCTTTTATCGCAGTGCCTACGGAAACTGGAATCATGGCGTCGCGCCATTGGTTGCGTTGGGTCTTTACGATTTGGCCGACAACAAAATCGAACCACTTTTTCATCAGCAGGGTTTGCAACCCGCCTGGAACAATTTCTGGGGAACCGCCGATGAAACCGAAAACTTCTCCATTGCAGGATCAACGGTTCTAATTTCCCACCAAGGGACGTTGAGTGGTTTTGATTTGAACACAAACAGGCTGTTTCCAATTGCGGGCGAACGAGACACCTACGGCGGTTTCAAAAATTTGCCTTGGGCACGCAACGAATGGCACGGTCCCGGCCGTGGCGCCGTCGCCGTCGACTCGGGCCAGCTTTTTTGGATGACGGGCAGCCGCGTGCTCTGTTTTTCGCCGAGGGGAGAGCAGAGTTCCAAGGTAGATGCCGAGATTAAAACCGCCCCCATCGCGGCCGGCGCCCCTGATTTGTTCGTCCACAATACGAATCTGATCCAGGAGCTTCGGAAGAGCGCTCGCGAAGTGCTGGCCACCAATTGGGCGCCGCTTTTTGTTGAGCCAGGCCTCGCCGGGAAAGATTTTTCCTTTGATCACAGTGGAGTTTTATTTGAAGCCTTGTCACGCGCTTACCCCCATCTCGATTCCGATCTCCAGGGGCAAGTCAAAGCAAGGCTGGCGCGGGAATGGATGGAACATCCTCCGTTCAGTAAAGGAAGCGCCTATGATTTGCGGGAAGGCGCGCGCCGGGAATTCGTCGGGATTCCGGCTGAAGAATTGGCGCGGGCCGGTTCAGACCGACTCTTCCTGCCATTCGGAAATATGGGCGCGGTATTCCTGTACGCGGAACGTTGCGACGAATGGCCGCGGGTGCTGCGGGATTGGCCGGCAATAAAAGATTCCTTCGCCGATTTCCATCGTTCCGGTTGGCGATTGGACCCCGCGAAAGGCGATCGTTTTGCCAATCGCTATTTTGCCGCACTGGATGCCTTCATGCACATCGCCACCAAATCACAGGATTTCGAAGCGGCCGGTCAAGCTGCGGAAATGATGGCCGCGACGAAGTTGGCCATCGGGCAATGGTGGAAGCGCGTCGCCGCCGAGGGGACATTGGGCGGGTTTAAAGGTTCCTCGGAGCTTGATCGCTTTATTACAGCCGGGGATGCGCTTTCTTTTCGGATTGCCCCACATCGGCACAAACTCGCGTTGTTCGAAGAGATGAGTCCCGAGTTGATGGAATATCTGGAGAAAGAATTTGGGTCAGCGGTGGAAATTGTTTGGAAAACTTTTTCGACGCTATATCCGACATGGTACTTGCTCGGCGAAGAACGACAGGTTCATTACGGGGAGAATTTTGTCGATCCCCCCGACCTGGCGATGAGCGCCTACCGAACATTCGCGGCGCGAAAAACAGGCACCGGTCGCGAATTGGCCGATCGGAGTGATCTTCCCTTTGGCAAAGCTGACCTTTTCCATCTCATTAAGATGGCCATGGCCTGTGATCGAGGTCGAGCGCCGTTTTGAACGGACTCAGAGCGCGCTTCGATCTACTCCGCACCCAGAACCACACGGAACCCTAGCCAAAGATCCGCGTAGCCTTGGCGCCGGCTGTCGCGCACGGATGAACGAACTCCCTTGGCCAGGCTGGGATAACCCCCTCCACGCATCACGCGTTCGGTGCCCGTGGCCGGACCTTTCGGGTCCGTCACACTTCCCCCGGAATACGGACCAAACCAGTCCTGGCACCACTCCCAGACATTTCCGTGCATGTCGTAGATTCCCCACGCATTCGGCGCATAAGTTCCGGGGCGGATCGTTCCCTGCACATACGCTCCGGACGGCGCTCCACCGTAAGGAAAATTGCCATCGAAATTGGCCTGTGTCGAACTCAGTTTCTTCCCATCACCAATTCCGAACGGAGTAGTCGTTCCGGCTCGGCAGGCATACTCCCATTCCGCCTCCGTTGGTAACCGGTAGATATACCCGGCTGGCAGGCGTCCAGCCGCCCGCTCTCGGATTGTCAGACGCGCGGTGTAGTTCGTCGCCAAATCCCAACTCACCAGTTCGGCCGGTAATTTCGAATCGTACTGAAACCATGAAACATTCGTTCCCGTCACCGCTACGTACTCTTCCTGGGTTACCTCGTATTTCCCTATCCAAAACGGCCGCGATAGGGTCACAAGTGTCTGCGGTCCCTCGGCTTTAACGTGACCCACTTCGGAAGTGGGACTGCCCATCAGGAAGGTGCCGGGACGAATGAAGACCAGATTCGTTAATTGGGGAGGAGTAATCTGGTAAAACCGTTTTTCGAATTTCGGCGCCTCGAAGTCGGAAAACCAAAGCAATTCTCCTTTTCCAACAACATTCGAGAGCAGCGTCCAGTGGACCAAATCTTCGGAGACTCCGATGGAATAGGGTTGGTTGGTTTTCGCGTCAAAGCCTACTTGGAAACGGCCCCGGCTCAGGATTCCGGCGTGCAACAGCACTTCCCCGTCGTTCGTGGCAGCTTGCACGAGCCCACTCGCCCCGGCGAAGAACATCAGGCAGCCCAACGTGGACATTATCAACGCCCGGGCGACGCCGCCGCGCGTAAAAAAGGGAATCGAGGGCACGACATTCATCTTATTGCGGTTATTGGTCGGGTGAAACTTCGTCAATCTTGGAGCGACACGATCCTACGGTTTCGGTGGCGCGTCGAAAATCCCTGTCAGATATGGTCCGAGCGCATCTGGTAATGCGTTCACCACCAATTGGGAGATGTATTTTGCGCCCAATGAGGACATGTGCATGATATCCGCATCCACGAAACCAGGGAGGTGCATCCAGGATTCGCAACTTGGCCCGAGCTTGTTCAGAAGGTCCATGCTCAGTTGATTGAGATCGATCAAGTAGACGTTTAGGTCCTTGGCGACTTGTTTGGTGACATTATTTCGATCGATCCAGGACGGGATCACCTTTCCAGTCGCATCCCACTGCCGGGCGGAGTGAACGGTTATCAGGATGGGCACTCCGTTGAAGCTGCGCACGGTGTCCACCAGCGTCCGCAAATTTTGTCCAAACTCCTCCAGGGTCGTGTATGAATCGGGAATTTTGTCGGGAGAGCCTCCGGAATCATCCATATAACCGAATTGGATAAAGACATATTCCGGCTGGACGACGAGCATCTTGTCCAAATCCGGAGACCGAAGAAAAACCTTGGTGCTGACCCAAGCCTGCGCGTAGTTGATCACTCTCACTTCCGGCTTCACGTACCCAGGGATGCTTTGTCCCCAACCGCAACAATCGGAAGTCATGGAGTCCCCAATCATCATGAGGCTGATAGGGGGAGGGGACCCCGGCGAAGGGATCAACCGAAAGTAACGCCGCAAAACGTCAGTCGTGTTAAATAGGTACAGGTACTGACCTTGCACGGGGTCATGGACATCCGCCCACAGATGCAGATTGGCGCTGGCCTGCAGGACGTAAGGTGTGCTGCTGGGGGCGCTGGCTTTGACGGTGGAGTTGGTCTTTCCATCTTTCACAATCGAAAGGGATTGGGCGTGGGCGCCGACGAACGCCACGCCGATGAAAAGAGCTGTTGAAACGGCACGAGTGAGATAACGCATATATCGTAGTTCAGTATCCAAGAGCTATTGGTTGAGTCTCCAGAACCGCCGCGACGTTGTCTCGCGTGATAATGAGAGCGTCTTTTGTTTTATTATCCTCGGCTACGGCAGCAAGAAGCTTGCCGCGTTGAAAGTCTTCCACGGCTTTCGCGGGCGGTTCCAAAACACTCAAATCCGGCATCAGCATCGCGAACGATCTAGGGTCTTTCTCACCCCATATCTTCAATTGATCCGTCCCGACGGGCAATCCGATTAAACTCACGATGACGTTGCACTCCGGGTGCGCGTCCGCCAAGCTGTCCAGGGACCCAGGCTCAATTACAAAACTAAGGGGTGTCCTGCAATTGGGCGGCAGAATGATCGATTGTCGATCGGTAAAAAACTGGGGGCGAATCTCTGGAAAAACAACGGTGACTGGCAGCGAACCGAGTCCTTTGCGCAACCCGTGCAAACCCGCCCGTTCAAATTGGCTGATCTCGTTGAGGTAGCCGGTCGTTTTGGTGAAAGGGTTGGAAAGAACGAGCACTTTGCACTGGGGACGAAGCTTGGCGATGCTGATGCCGAGCGACTCCATAATGTGCTCTCTCTTCGCCAACGCCTCATTCCTGGGAGTTGCGGCGCCTTTGAAGACCGCGACTGCTCCAACCACGACCGCCAGGACACCAGCGAAAACCATGCTTTTCTTCGTCCTCACGGCGGGAAGTAACTGGGAATCGTATCTTTCCCGAACAGTGCTTGAATATGCAATTCTTCCAGCCGCGCGCGTTTCATGCCCTCGGCGTGCCCGTCAATGAACCACGCGTCCGCCGCGCCATTATGCCGGGCATGGACTTGGTTTTGGGCGTTGGTCAGAAACGAGTGGAATTGGACGGCGCCCAATCCTTGGCGGCCCAGGCTCGTGGTGTCAGCCAAGTGCGCGTAATTCACCGGATTTGGGATTGCGGAAAGAAGAAGTTCCTCGCGGTATTGACCTGCTGTTACGGTCGCAGGTGGATCCGACCAAACGCCGTAGGTGCTGTACCAGTTCGTATAATAATTGGTAAACGAATAGAGCGGGTAAGCCGGGCAACGAAAAATTGACAGCGAACCAAGGTTTTGGTTCGAATAGATGAGAGCGCCCCAAGTCCACTTAGTATCCGTTAATGACGTGAACTGGATGTGGTCCTGTTTCTCCTCGCCATACATGTGAACGGCCAGCCCGACCTGCTTGAGATTGTTCAAGCATTGCGTTTGCTTGGCTTTGGCCTTTGCTTTGCTCAAAGCCGGCAACAACATGCCGGCTAAGATCGCAATGATCGCAATCACGACTAATAGTTCAATCAGCGTGAATCCAAATGATAACCTCTTCGGCCGAATTCTCTGCACAATATTGCGAATAACAAGCCACCGATCATCGGTCAAGGCTTTTTACCCGGGCCCTTTCCAGCACAGTGGGATCCGAAGCTTGGAATTCACGTGACTTGAAGTCGCGGC
>JADMIO012713041.1_pt1 | contig 61388 bp, 59 predicted proteins | sample 8958161 | NCBI WGS metagenome assembly JADMIO01 (sample SAMN16585339, study PRJNA669376) | soil metagenome | isolation source: Crop rotation soil | place: USA: Cullars Rotation, Alabama | collected 2011
CGACAACTTGTCCACGTGGAATTCTAAGCTTAGGATCCCAATGTGCTGGAAAGTGGCTCGTCAGTCAATTACGCTCGACCCACCACAACAGGATGTCTGCTACGGGCCACTAGCGGACTTCGGGCAGAGCGGTGCCTGACGTCCGCTATGGGCCAATAGCGGACATCACTCGATCACTTCGTCGGCACGCAAGAGTAGCGTCGGAGGAAGTGTAAGGCCAAGTGTCTTGGCGGTCTGAAGGTTGATGACCAGTTCGAATTTGGTCGGCTGCTCGACGGGTAGATCGGCAGGCTTGGCGCCCTTCAGGATCTTGTCCACATACTCGGCGCTACGCCGGAAGGAATCGAGAAAGCTCGGTCCGTAAGACATGAGCTGCCCAGCCTCGACACTCTCCCTGACAGCGTTTGCTGTCGGCAAGCGCCTGCTGGCTGCGAGGTCTGCGAGCCGTGGTCCATGGGCGTTGAATATCACATCTGATAGTATGAGGAGTGCTCCCACGCGTTCCTTGGCCATCGCCGCAAACGCTGTGTCAAAGTCACTCGCATCTCGAGCCTCCAGGAGTTGAAGTTGGACACCCAACGCTTTGGCTGCGACGTTCACCTCCTTTATCGCGAGCTGATGATACGCGTTAGCCGGGTTCGTTAGGATAGCCACACTGCTGGCCTCGGGAACCGTCTCCTTGAGAAGCTCCAGTTGTTTGGCGACGCTTTCCAGGCCGGCGTACCCGGACACGCCTGTGACGTTCCCGCCCGGACGCGCGAGGTTCGCAATGAGTCCGATGCCAACAGGATCGCGAACGGCAATCATTACGATCGGAATCGTCTCCGTGGCATTCTTGGCTGCCGTCACTCCTTGCGTTCCCAGTGATACGATGACGTCTACCTTGAGCCGGACCATATCGGCCGCAAGATGCGGCAGCCGGTCCAGGCTTCCCTCTGCGAAGCGATAGTCGATGACAATATTCTGACCCTCGACCCACCCGAGCTCGCGCAGCCTTTGCCGGAACGCGTCGAGCAGCCGCGGCCTATCCGAGGGGGACGTGACCCCAAGATAGCCAATCCGTGGCACCTTCGCCTGCTGCTGCGCACGCACAACCATGGGGCAAGCGATCGCACCACTGACAAGCGCAATGAACTCCCGTCGCCTCATGCCGTCCTCCGGGGTCGAACCACAAGGCATTGTAGCGGTTCAACTTGTTGCTGCGGAGAGGCTTAACCGGAATCAAGTCCGATGTCCGCTTTGGGTCAAATGCAGGCTCCGACCTTAATCCGCCGAGGTCCGCTCTTACCTCGAAAGCGGACCCCCTATCGGAGGAGGGTCCGGAGGAGGGGCTACCGCTTCCGCTCCGGTCCGCAGACCACGCCCTTGGCGACCAGCGCCTCGACGTCGCCCTTGGAGTAGCCGAACTCGCCGAGCACCTCGGCGGTATGCTGCGAGAATTTTGGCGGGGTGCGCCGCAGGCTTGCCTTGGTGCGATCCAGCCGGATCGGCGAGGCGACGCCCTTGTACCAGTCCTTTTCGATGATATCGCCCCGGTGGATGGTGTGCGGATTGGTCAGCGCCTGGTCGATCTTCTGCACCGGGCCTGCCGGCAGGCCGGCGGCGAGCAGTCGGTTGCACAGCGGCTCGGCCTCGTGCTGGCTGAACACCGCGGCAAGCTCGGCACGCAGCGCGTCGCGGTTGGCGATGCGGTCCTTGTTGCGGGCAAAGCGCGGATCGGTGCCGAGCTCGGGCTTGCCGATCTCTTTCGCCAGCTTGCGGAAGGTACCGTCATTGCCGACGCCGATGAAGATGTTGTCGGTCTTGGTCGGGAAGGTGGCGTAGGGCACGAGGTTGGGATGCTCGTTGCCGGTGAGCGACGGCGGTTTGCCATGCATGAAATAATTTGCCGCGTGCGGGTGCATCACGGCGAGCCCGGTCTCGTACAACGTCGTTTCCAGGAACTGGCCGAGGCCCGAACGCTGCCGCTCCGACAGCGCCATCAGGATGCCGATGCAGGCGTAGAGCCCGGTGGTGATGTCGACGACGGGCACACCGATACGCATCGGGCCGCTTTCCTGCGAGCCGGTTGCCGCGATCATGCCGGCCATCGCCTGGATGATGGCGTCATAGCCGGGATTGCCGCCGCGCGGGCCGTCGGCGCCGAAGCCGGAGATGCGGCAATGCACGAGGCGCGGAAATTTCGCGCGCAGCACGTCGTTGCCGATGCCCCATTTGTCCAGCGTGCCCGGCTTGAAATTCTCGATCAGCACGTCGGCGGTCTCGAGAAGCTTCATCAGCACCTCGCGACCACCTTCGGAAGCAAGGTCGAGCCCGATCGAGCGCTTGTTGCGGTTGATGCCGACAAAGTAAGCCGCGTCTTCCTCGTGAAACGGAGGACCCCAATCGCGCACCTCATCGCCCGCTGGTGGTTCGACCTTGATGACGTCGGCGCCGTGGTCGGCGAGGATCTGCGTGCAAAAGGGGCCGCCGAGCACGCGCGTCAGATCGATCACGCGCAGGCCCGCCATGGCGCCGGTCACTTGGGCATTCATGAAGACAACTTTCGGCTCGAATGAAGTCGGCCAGAGCTAGCGGGCTTCAGCGGCATCAGCAATGCCCTGCGGCGCACAGGCGTATGCCGCACACGAAAACAGCCCGCCGCGAAATCGCGACGGGCCGTTTCGTTTGGATCGTTCGTGCGTCAGACGACGGTCAGGCGAACGTCGACGTTGCCGCGGGTGGCGTTGGAGTAGGGGCACACATGGTGGGCCTTCTGCACCAGCGCTTCGGCGTCAGCCTTGGGAACGCCGGGCAGCGAAACCTGGAGATCGATGTCGAGGCCAAAGCCGCCTTCCGAGCGCGGGCCGATGCCGACTGTGGAGGTCACGGAAACGTCCGCCGGCACCTTCACGCCGCCGCCTTGGGCCGCCACCGCCTTCATCGCGCCGATGAAGCAGGCGGCATAGCCGGCCGCGAAAAGCTGCTCGGGGTTGTTGCCCGGACCGCCGCCGCCGCCGAGCTCCTTCGGGGTGGAGAGCTTGACGTTGAGCGCGCCATCGAGGGTTTGGGCGGCGCCGTCGCGGCCGCCGGTGGCCTTGGCGGAGGTCTTGTAGAGCACTTTCACGGACATGGAGGTTCTCCCTGGTTGTGATTTCCGGTTCCGATGTTATATAAATTGCACACAATCGAATTGTGTACAATAGAAAAGGAAAAGGTCTCGGTTCACATTTAATTGTGCACAATTCGATTGCGGGCATCCGCGCCCACCGCGGATGGTCTCTACTGTGCATGGGGTTGTTTTCGACGTTTTCAGTGCAGCCCTCGCGGACCCCGGAATGTCCAAACGATTCCAGATGGATGAGAAGGCTTTGTGATGACCGCGAAATCCGCAGGCGAGGCGCCGCTGCTGCTCGGCAACCAGGTTTGCTTTGCGGTCTATTCTACGGCCCATGCGTTCAACCGCTTCTACAAGCCGCTCTTGGAGCGGCTGGGGCTCACCTATCCGCAGTATCTCGTGATGCTGGTGCTGTGGGAAGAGGATGGCCTGCCGGTGAAGGAGATCGGCGAGCGGCTGTTTCTGGACTCCGGCACGCTGACGCCGCTCTTGAAGCGGATGGAGACCGCGGGCCTGGTGAAGCGCACGCGCTCGACCGAAGACGAGCGTCAGGTGATCGTGGCGCTGACTTCGCAGGGCGAGGCGCTGAAGGAGAAGGCGCGGAGTTTGCCGCTGTCGATTCTCGCAGCGTCCGAATGTTCCGTGCCGGAGCTGACTGCGCTGAAGAGCGAGATCGTCGCGCTGCGCGACCGGCTGAATGCGGCGCTCGGGGAGAAGGTGGAGGGGTGAGGGCGCGATGAAGTCCGCCTTCGCTCACTTCGCTACGATAGAGTTCCAAGGCTTGCCGAGCCGTAGCTCGCGAAGCGAGCGAAGGCTGGTGGAGCCAGGCGGGATCGAACCGCCGACCTCTTGCATGCCATGCAAGCGCTCTCCCAGCTGAGCTATGGCCCCGTTAGCCGAATCTGCGCGCCTTGGGCGACACGCAGAGCAGAATCCTCAAACACAGTTCGGAGTTTATCTCAAGTATCTTCGTCCGTGCTGACGTCGCCGATGATGTCGGTGACGTCCTCGTCGCCTTCCTCTTCGTCGGCGATGAAGGTCGAATCATCATCGTCATCGCCTTCGATGGTCTCGTCGACCTCGATGTCGTCCTCGGACTCCGGCACGACGGCCTTGACCTTGCCGGTGTTCTCCTCGGCGTCGGCTTCCTCGAGCGACACGAGGTTTTCGTTCTCCGCGGGCTCCGGTGCTTCGGGCGCCATGCTGGGCGCAGCAGCAGCGGCAGCCGCAGCGCCACGCGTCATCCGCGGCGGCGCGACCGGCGCGATCGGCACCACCTCACCCGTATAGGGTGAGATCACCGGGCTCTTGTTCAGGTCATAAAACTTCTTACCCGTCGTCGGGCAAATGCGTTTGGTTCCGAGGTCGGATTTGGCCACGTGCGAGTCCTGGGAATTTTTCGAAAAACGGTGCTTCACTTGGCTAGTTGAGGGGCCGCTGTCAATAGCGCGTTTCAGGCAATTTTGGGCACCGTGACGCCATCAGGCGCATGTGTTACTTGGCCGCCAGAAAGGACCCAAACTTGACCCATTCCGGCCCCGCGAGCCCCCTCGAATCCCGCGCCAGCGGCCCGCTTTCGGGCAAAGCGCGCGTGCCCGGGGACAAGTCGATCTCGCACCGGGCGTTGATTTTGGGTGCGCTGGCGGTCGGGGAGACCCGGATTTCGGGCCTCCTGGAGGGCGAGGACGTCCTCAACACCGCCAAATCCATGCGTGCGCTCGGCGCCAAGGTGGAACGGACCGGGCCGTTTGCCTGGAAGGTCAACGGCGTCGGCGTCGGCGGCTTTGCGGAACCGGCGGCCCCGCTCGACTTTGGCAATTCCGGCACCGGTTGCCGCCTGGTGATGGGTGCGGTCGCGGGCTGCCCGGTGACGGCCACCTTCGATGGCGATGCCTCGCTGCGCTCGCGGCCGATGCGCCGCATCCTCGATCCGCTGGAGCTGATGGGGGCCAAGGCCGGCGAGGCCCGCGAAGGCGGCCGCCTGCCGCTCACACTACACGGCGCGCGCGATCCGCTGCCGATCGCCTATCGCACGCCGGTCGCTTCGGCGCAGATCAAGTCCGCGGTGCTGCTCGCAGGACTCGCCGCGCCCGGCGTCACCACCGTGATCGAATCCGAGGCCAGCCGCGACCACACCGAGCTGATGCTGAAGCATTTCGGTGCCGACATCGTCTCCGCAAAAGAAGGCACGCACGGGCGAAAGATCTCGCTGGTGGGCGAGCCGGAGCTGCATGGCGCCGAGGTGATCGTGCCCGCCGATCCCTCCTCGGCCGCATTCCCGGTGGTCGCCGCGCTGATCGTCCCTGGCTCGGACGTCGTGCTGTCCGATGTCATGACCAATCCGTTGCGCACCGGCCTGTTCACGACACTGCGCGAGATGGGCGCCTCCATCGAGGAGAGCGAAGTCCGCGGCGATGCCGGCGAGCCGATGGCGCAGCTGCGCGTGCGAGCCTCGAAGCTGCGCGGCGTCGAGGTGCCGCCGGAGCGCGCGCCCTCGATGATCGACGAATATCTGGTGCTGGCGGTCGCGGCGTCCTTCGCCGAAGGCACCACGATCATGCGCGGCCTGCACGAACTGCGGGTCAAGGAATCCGACCGGTTGGCGGCGACCGCCGACATGCTGCGCGTCAACGGCGTAAAGGTGGAGATTTCGGGCGACGACCTGATCGTCGAAGGCCGCGGCCATGTTCCCGGCGGCGGCCTCGTCGCCACCCACATGGATCACCGCATCGCGATGTCGGCGCTTGTCATGGGAGCGGCCTCCGACAAGGGCGTGAAGGTCGACGACACCGCCTTCATCGCCACCAGCTTTCCCGACTTCATCCCGATGATGCGCGCGCTCGGCGCGGAGTTTTCTTAAGGCCTCAGGACGGCGCGATGCCGAGGTTCGTCACGGCCTCGATCCAGATCGGCGATTCCTCCTTGTAGAGCTTCTGCGTCTCCTCGAAGGTCATCGCGGTGTCGTCGACCCCGAACGATTTCATCACCTGCTGCACCTTGTCGGTCTTGCCGCCGGCAACCAGAAGCTTCGACAGTTTCTGGACGATTTCCGGCGGCGTCCCGATCGGCACCGCACAACACTGGAATCCGGTCAGGGTGAAGATGCGCGAGGCCGCGCCCTGCTCCTTGAAGGAGGGAACATCCGGCAAGGTCGACATGCGCTTGCGCGAGACGGCGACGGCCTTGCCGCGGCCGCTCTGCAGGACGGAGAGCGCCGCCGAATAGCTGCCATGGGCGCCGTCGATGAAGCCGCCGGCAAGATCGGTCCACATCGGCGCCTCGCCGCGATAGTGCACGGCCTCCATCTTCAGGCCGTACTGCTTGTTCATCTCCGCCACCGCCATATGCGCGTAGGAGCCCGCGCCATAGGTGCCGATGTTCACCTTCTCGGCCTTCTTGGCATAGGCGACGAACTCATCGAGCGTCTTGGCGCCCGTCTTCTCGGCGGCAACGAACGGCAGGCTGCCGGCCGGCATGATCGAGACCAGGACAAAGTCCTTTTCGGCGTCGTAGGGGATGTCCTTGATCAGCACGCGGTTCATGATCATCGTTGTCGAGATCGTGAACATCAGCGTGTAGCCGTCGGGAGTTGCGCGCTTGGCTTCCACCGCCGCTACCGAGCCGGAAGCGCCGGCCTTGTTCTCCACCGTCACGCTCTGGCCGGTCTCGGCACGGATGTGTTCGCCATAGGTGCGCGCGAACAGATCGGTCTGCCCGCCGGCGGGATAGCCGGCGATGATCTTGATCGCCCGGTTCGGCCAATCGGTCTGCTGCGCATGGGCTGAAGTGCCGATCAAGGGCAGGGCAGAGGCCGCCGCGGCGCTGCCGATGAAATGACGTCGTGAAATGGCGATCATGTTTCCTCCGGCTGGTCGCACGGTCAAATCTTGCAAATCAGCAGCGCCAGAGTAGAGGGGCGCGGCGCTGGTTGCGCGGACATTTGGACGCATCCGCAGCGGTGGAATTCCTCGCTGCGGAAGATATCGCCTTGACCATCACGACGGCTCTGTCACACATGGCTCATGATCATCGCCATCGACGGACCTGCCGCCTCGGGCAAGGGCACGCTGGGTAAGCGCCTCGCCCAGCACTACCACTATCGCCATCTCGACACCGGCGTGATCTATCGCGCGGTGGCCTGGTCGCTGCTGCAGGCCGGTGCGGAGCCCGGCGATGAACTGGTGGCGGTTGCCGCGGCGCTGGAGCTCGATCCCGAAAAATTCGGCAACCCGGTGCTGAAGACACAAAAGGTCGGCGAAGCCGCCTCGGTGGTGGCGGCGATCCCGAAAGTGCGCGAGGTCCTGCTCAATTTTCAGCGGCAGTTCGCCGAAGGTCCGCCCGGCGCGGTGCTGGACGGCCGTGACGTCGGGACCGTGATCTGCCCGCATGCCGACGTGAAGATTTTTGTGGTGGCGGACCCCGCAGTACGGGCGCGACGGCGAACGCTGGAAGCGCGCGCGCGGGGCGAGGAGGCCGACGAAGCCGCCGTGCTGGCCGACATCATCAAGCGCGATGAGCGCGATCAGAATCGGCCGGTCGCTCCCTTGAAGCCGGCGTCAGACGCGCATGTGCTGGATAATTCCAGTCTCGACATCGAGGCGGGCGTTCGCGCCGCCATTGCGATCGTCGAGGCTGTGCGCGCGAAGCGCTAACGCTCAGTTCTTCGACCAGTAGCGATCGAACGGCAGTTCCTGCTCGGCCATCATGATGGGCTCGGACAGGCCGACGGCTGGCTTGCTGGTGTCGAAGGCGGACGGCTTGCCCGCGATAGCGGTGCTGACGGTGAAGACGGCAAAGGCCGTCAGGGCGATGAGGCTTTTCATGGCGGTACTCCCCCTGCTTTGTTGATGCGGGCGGAATGTGCCGGAATCACGCTTAAGGTCGGGTTCCACGAAGCTGAGACCGCCGGGGGTTTTGTGGAACTCGGTCAACGACCCGTTGCAACACGGGTCCGTCTTTCGCGGATTGCGAGCGTTAATGGGACGTAAACGGGCCGTTTTCGCTTGCCGGGTGGAGTGCCCGAGGCTATATCAGCGCCGTCCGGGCTGCCCCCGATGTGATCAGGGCCGTCCGAGCGGGCCGGTGAAGGGAATTCGACCCCCTGCCGTCAATCTGGAGGAAAGCCCGCTCCCCGTCTTGCACGCCGGCACGTCTGCCGGCACGTCCAGGGCCCCGGAGAAATCAACGTATCGAATGGGCAGCCATGCTGCCGGCCCGCTGTTGCGCCTCTCGGCAACCAGCGGCCGTCGGGTTTTGCGGAGCCCGGCACTGTCCATGCGATGCGCCCATCAACCCGAACGGCCGGCAAGTATCCCGCATCTGGAGAACAAATGGCTTCGAATACCGCTTCTTCCCTCACTCCCACCCGCGACGATTTCGCGGCGATGCTCGACGAATCCTTCGGCGGCGGCTTGCAGGAAAGCTCCGTCATCAAGGGCAAGGTCGTCGCAATTGAAAAGGACATGGCCGTCATCGACGTCGGCCTGAAGACCGAAGGCCGCGTGGCGCTGCGCGAATTCGCCGGCCCCGGCCGCGAAAGCGATCTCAAGGTCGGTGACGAAGTCGAGGTGTTCCTCGACCGCATCGAGAATGCCCTCGGTGAAGCCGTGCTGTCGCGCGACAAGGCGCGCCGCGAGGAAAGCTGGGGCAAGCTGGAGAAGGCCTTCCAGAACAACGAGAAGGTCAGCGGCATCATCTTCAACCAGGTCAAGGGCGGCTTTACCGTCGACCTCGACGGCGCCGTCGCCTTCCTGCCGCGCTCGCAGGTCGACATCCGTCCGATCCGCGACGTCGCTCCCCTGATGAACAACACGCAGCCGTTCCAGATCCTCAAGATGGATCGCCGCCGCGGCAACATCGTGGTGTCGCGCCGCACGGTTCTGGAAGAGACCCGCGCCGAGCAGCGCCAGGAGCTGGTGCAGAACCTCGAAGAGGGTCAGGTGATCGACGGCGTCGTCAAGAACATCACCGATTACGGTGCGTTCGTCGACCTCGGCGGCATCGACGGCCTGCTGCACGTCACCGATATCGCCTGGCGCCGCGTCAACCACCCGACCGAGGTGCTGACCATCGGCCAGACGGTGAAGGTGAAGATCATCAAGATCAACCACGAGACCCACCGCATCTCGCTCGGCATGAAGCAGCTGCTGGACGATCCGTGGCAGGGCATCGAGGCGAAGTATCCGCTCAACGCGCGCTTCACCGGCCGCGTCACCAACATCACGGACTACGGCGCCTTCGTCGAGCTGGAACCGGGCATCGAAGGCCTGATCCACGTCTCGGAGATGTCGTGGACCAAGAAGAACATGCACCCCGGCAAGATCGTCTCGACCTCGCAGGAAGTCGAAGTGCAGGTGCTGGAAGTCGATTCCGTCAAGCGCCGCATCTCGCTCGGTCTCAAGCAGACCATGCGCAACCCCTGGGAAGTTTTCGTCGAGAAATTCCCGGTCGGTTCGACCGTCGAGGGCGAGGTCAAGAACAAGACCGAGTTCGGCCTGTTCCTGGGTCTCGAAGGCGACGTCGACGGCATGGTGCATCTGTCCGACCTCGACTGGAAGCAGCCGGGCGAGCAGGTCATCGACAACTACAAGAAGGGCGACATGGTCAAGGCCGTGGTGCTCGACGTCGATGTCGAGAAGGAGCGTATCTCGCTCGGCATCAAGCAGCTCGAAGGCGATCCCTTCGCCGAGCCGGGCGACGTCAAGAAGGGCGCGGTGGTGACTTGCGAAATCACCGACGTGAAGGAAGGCGGCATCGACGTGAAGATCGCCGGCACCGACTTCACCACCTTCATCAAGCGCTCGGAACTGGCGCGCGACCGCAACGATCAGCGCCCCGAGCGCTTCGCCGTCGGCGAGAAGGTCGATGCCCGCGTCATCCAATTCGACAAGAAGGCCCGCAAGGTCCAGGTGTCGATCAAGGCGCTGGAAGTGGCCGAGGAGAAGGAAGCCATTGCACAGTACGGCTCCTCCGATTCGGGCGCGACGCTGGGCGACATCCTCGGCACCGCGCTGAAGAATCGCGACAAGTAAGCGGCGCATTTCGCGTGGTCACAAATCAGGGCCCCGGTTTCGACCGGGGCCTTTTTCTTTTTCCCTCTCCCCTTGTGGGAGAGGGTGCCGAGCGCAGCGAGGCGGGTGAAGGGTCTCTATCCGCGGAGGCAGACCCCTCATCCGTCGCGCATCTGTCGATGCGCGCCACCTTCTCCCACAAGGGGAGAAGGAAGAAAGGCCATCGTGAAGCCGCGCGCTAGGACCGCAATGCCTCGGCGGGAAACTGCGACGCCAGGCTCTGCGGGATCGTGGTGCCGATCGCTTCCGGCGGAAAGAACAGATAGTCGCGATGGCCGCCGAGCCCGAACTTGTAATGGGGCACGTTGTCCGGATTGGCGTAGGGCAGGTAGCTATTGCCCAGCAACAGCACGCCGGAATAGCCGAGATCGCGGAAAAACTGAAATATCTGCAACGTCTGCTCGCCACCCGCTGTGCTCTCGAACTGCACCACGGGGCGATATCGGCGAAGCATCTGCTCGCCGCCGCGGAATACGCTGCGCTCGTGCTCCTCGACATCGCATTTGATGAATTTGGGACTGGCGAACAGATCGTCCGAAAGCGCATCGAGGCGCGTCACCGGAACCTCGAACATGTCCTGGCCGGCGCGATGGCGTGAGGCCTCGAGCGAGGCGGCGCCATCACCGACCCAATCGCGCGCGAGGTTCAGTTTGCCTTCCGCGTCCGACAAGGCAACTTCGATGACCCTAAGGTTCGCCCAGCCGAAGCGCATCTGCTTCTGTCGGATGGCCTCGGCCATTTCCGGCTGCGGCTCGAACGCCACGACCCGGCCGGCGCGGCCGACCGCGCGCAGCATCCAGAAGCAATAGATTCCCTTGTTGGCGCCGATATCGAGTGCGGTCGCACCTGTGAGGTCGAGCTGCATCAGGGTCTTGATCTCTAGCTTCTCGGTGTGAAGCCGGTAGCGCATGCAGCGGGCGAGGAAATGCGCCGTGTCATAAAACGTTGTCAGGGATGCCACGCCTCGGTCTCGTCAAAATCTGCGCCGTTGCCGGTCATCCGGCGTATCCGGAGTTATCGTGGCACAGGCGGCGCGCCCGGGCTATGGGCAGGAAGACCCGACAAAACGGCATCGCGGGCCTTGTTTTGTTCATATTGCGTGGCAATTGATGTAATCAGATAAGCCGATCATTACGTCGCGCAGGCAAAAGCGCCGCCACGTCTTCAGGAGAATTTCGATGTCGCTGGATTCGGACATTATCGTCGACCGCCGCCGGATTCGCCGCAAGCTGACCTTCTGGCGCGTATTCGCGGCACTGGTCGTGATCGGCGCTATCGTCGTCATCGGCCTGATCGTTACCCCGGGCATGCGCGGCTCGCTGGCGTCGACCGGCTCGATCGCGCGCGTGAAGATCGAGGGACTGATCCGCAGCGACTCCGATCGCGTCGAGGCGCTGGAACGGCTGGAGAAGTCGCAGGCCGCCGCCGTGATCGTGCATATTAACTCACCCGGCGGCACCACCGCCGGAAGCGAGCAGCTTTACGACTCGCTTGTCAGGCTGAAGGCGAAGAAGCCGCTGGTCGTCGTCGTCGAGGGCCTCGCCGCCTCCGGCGGTTACATCACCGCGATCGCCGCCGACCACATCATCGCGCAGCAGAGTTCGCTGGTCGGCTCGATCGGCGTGCTGTTCCAGTTTCCGAATTTCACCGAGCTGATGAAGACCGTCGGCGTCAAGGTCGAGGAAATCAAGTCCTCGCCGCTGAAGGCCGCGCCCAACGGCTTTGAGCCGACCAGCCCCGAAGCGCGCGCGGCGATCGATGCGCTGGTAAAGGATTCCTACGCCTGGTTCCGCGGCCTGGTGAAGGAGCGCCGCGCCATGGACGACGCGCAGATCGAGAAAGTCGCCGACGGACGCGTGTTCACCGGCCGCCAGGCGGTGGAACTGAAGCTGATCGACGCGCTCGGCGACGAGAAAACCGCGGTCACGTGGCTGGAGACCAACAAGAACGTCAAGAAGGGCCTGTCGGTACGCGACTACAAGCTCGAGCCGCGCTTCGGCGACCTGACTTTCCTGCGCACGGCCACCTCGATCACTCTCGATGCGATCGGTCTCTCCGGCATCGCACGCCGTATCGAGCAGTCCGGCGTCAGCCAGGCGGTGGACCGCCTCTCCATGGATGGCATGCTGGCACTGTGGCAGCCCGCCGCCTCCAATTAAGGCACGAATCTGCGCCTATCCCGCGATGCACCCGCATCGATTGTACTGTGACAGGACCGCCTGGAGCGGCTTGTCACGTCATTTCGCCATGCCCAAAACTGATTTAGCGTCTTGACAGTTCAAGGTATTTTCACGGAAATGGCATCGTAAACGATCCCGGGCACCTACCTCGATGATCAAATCCGAACTGGTTCAGCGCATCGCCGAGCACAACCCGCACCTTTATCAGCGGGACGTCGAGAACATCGTGAATGCGATCCTCGACGAAATCGTGACCGCGCTCGCGCGCGGCGACCGGGTCGAGTTGCGCGGTTTTGGCGCCTTCTCGGTCAAGCACCGCCCGGCCCGTGCCGGCCGTAATCCCCGCACCGGCGCCCATGTGCCGGTTGACCAGAAGAGCGTGCCGTTCTTCAAGACTGGCAAGGAAATGCGCGAGCGGCTGAACCGCGACGGCGCCGAGGCAGGCAGCTAAGGCGCCCCAACGCGGCTTGGCCGGGCGGCAGGCTTGCCGTATCAGCGGAAAACAGCGTAATTCCCGGCCTCGATTCTGACGGGAGATGGTCATGCGAAAATTCTTAACCGCGCTGGTCGTCATTCCCCTCGGCATTTTCTTCGTCATCTTTGCGGTCGCCAATCGCCATCTGGTGACGGTCTCGTTCGATCCCTTCAATTCGGTCACGCCGACGGTCGCGGTGACCTTGCCGCTGTTCGTGGTGATCATTGCGGTCGCCATGCTAGGCGTGCTGGCCGGCGGCATGGCGACCTGGTTCCGGCAAGGGCGCTTCCGCCGCGCCGCCCGCCAGAGCGAGGCCGAGGCTCGCCAGATGCGGAGCCAACTGGCCGATTTGCGCACCCAGACGGCCCGCGAGCAGCGCTATCCGGCGCTTCCGCAGGGCGGTATTTACGGGTCCTCCGGGCGAGACAAGCAGGGCGCGACGTTGTAGAACCCGCCCCGTCAGCCGGCCAAATTCAATATTTTTGCTGCCCGAAGGAACCATGTCCCTGCTCGTCAAGATTTGCGGCCTGTCCACGCGCGAGACGCTCGACGTTGCGCTGGAGGCCGGCGCGGACATGGTGGGCTTTGTGTTCTTCCCGCCGTCGCCGCGGCACCTGTCGCTGGAAGCGGCGCGTGACCTCGGCCGGGTCGCGAAGGGCCGTGCCGTGAAGGTCGCGCTCACCGTCGACGCCGACGATGCGACCTTCGAGAACATCATCGAGACCTTGAAGCCCGACATCCTGCAGATCCACGGCAAGGAAACCACGGCGCGGGTGCGCGACATCAGGCAGAAGTTTGGCCTGCCGGTGATGAAAGCGCTGCCGGTGGAGACTGCTGCTGATTTGGCGGCGTTGCCTGGCTATGCCGCCGTCGCCGACCGCATCCTGTTCGACGCCCGCGCACCCAAAGGCGCCACGCGCCCCGGCGGGCTCGGCGCGACCTTCGACTGGCACGTGCTGGAAAATCTAGACTTGAAGCTGCCGTTCATGGTCGGGGGCGGCCTACATGCCGGCAACGTCGCTGAAGCTATCCGCGTCACGCGGTGCGGCGGGGTCGATGTTTCCACGGGCGTGGAGTGCGCGCCCGGCGTCAAGGATCCCGACATGATCCGCGACTTCATCCGCGCCGCGCGCGCCACTCAAGAATTGACGGTTCGATGAATCAAAGGCTTCCAAATTCCTTCCGCAGCGGCCCTGACGAGCGCGGGCATTTCGGCAATTTCGGCGGCCGCTTTGTCGCGGAAACGCTGATGCCGCTGATCCTCGATCTGGAAAAGGCCTACGCCGCGGCAAAGGCCGATCCGGCGTTCCATGCCGAGATGAAGGGTTACCTCAGGGATTATGTCGGCCGGCCGTCGCCGCTCTATTTCGCCGAGCGGCTCACCGAGCATCTCGGCGGCGCCAAGATTTATCTCAAGCGCGAAGAGCTGAACCACACCGGCGCGCACAAGGTGAACAATGTGCTCGGCCAGATCATGGTCGCGCGGCGCATGGGCAAGAAGCGCATCATCGCCGAGACCGGCGCGGGTCAGCACGGTGTTGCCACCGCAACGCTCTGCGCGCGTTTCGGTCTGGAATGCATTGTCTATATGGGCGCGGTCGACGTCGCGCGTCAGGCGCCGAACGTGTTCCGCATGGAGATGCTGGGCGCGAAGGTCGTGCCGGTGCAGTCGGGCACGCGCACGCTGAAGGACGCCATGAACGAGGCGCTGCGCGATTGGGTGACCAATGTGCACAACACCTTTTATTGCATCGGCACGGTGGCGGGGCCGCATCCCTATCCGATGATGGTGCGCGATTTCCAGTGCGTGATCGGCGAGGAGACCCGCAAGCAGATGCAGGAGGCCGAGGGCCGCTTGCCGGATTCGCTGGTCGCCTGCATCGGCGGCGGCTCCAACGCAATTGGGCTGTTCCATCCCTTCCTGGACGATTCCTCCGTCGAAATTTTCGGCGTGGAAGCCGCGGGCCATGGGCTGACGCAGTTGCACGCCGCCTCGATCGCCGGCGGCCGCCCGGGCGTGCTCCACGGCAACCGCACATATCTGCTGATGAACGACGACGGCCAGATCCAGGACGCGCATTCGATCTCGGCCGGCCTCGACTATCCCGGCATTGGCCCGGAGCACTCCTGGCTGCACGAGATCGGACGCGTGAAATATCTCTCGGCGACGGACGACGAGGCACTCGATGCCTTCATGCTGCTGTCGCGGCTCGAAGGCATCCCGCCCGCGCTGGAAAGCGCGCATGCCATCGCCAAGGTCACTGAGCTCGCACCGAAGCGGCCGAAGGATCATCTCATGGTGGTCAATCTCTCCGGCCGCGGCGACAAGGACATTCCGCAGATCTCGGAGATCCTGAAAGGCAGGAAGAAGCAGTGACCACCCGAATCGACACGCGCTTCGCTGAATTGAAGAAGGAAGGCCGTTCGGCCTTCGTCACCTATGTGATGGCCGGCGATCCCGATCCCGCGACGTCGCTCGCTGTCGTCAAGGCGCTGCCGAAGGCCGGCGCCGAGATCATCGAGCTTGGCATCCCCTTCACCGATCCGATGGCGGATGGCCCCTCGATCCAGGCCGCGGGCCTGCGCGCGCTCAAGGCCGGCATGACCTTGAAGAAGACGCTGCAATTGGTGAGCGATTTCCGCAAGGACGACAACGCTACGCCGCTGGTGCTGATGGGTTACTTCAATCCGATCTACATCTATGGCGTCGACAAGTTCCTGAGCGATGCGAAGACCGCCGGCGTCGACGGCCTGATCATCGTCGACCTGCCGCCGGAGGAAGACGATGAGCTGTGCATTCCCGCGTTGAAAGCCGGGCTCAACTTCATTCGCCTGGCGACACCGACCACCGACGACAAGCGGTTGCCGGCGGTGCTCGCGAACACCTCCGGCTTTGTCTATTACGTCTCCATCGCCGGCATCACCGGCGCCGCCGCGGCGGATTCGAAGGTCGTCGGTGAAGCCGTCGCGCGCATCAAGCGACACACCAAGTTGCCGATATGCGTCGGGTTCGGCATTCGCACGCCGGAGGCCGCGCGCGCCATTGCCGAGAAGGCCGATGGCTCCGTGGTCGGCACGGCGCTGGTCGATGCGTTGCAGGGTACCCTCGATGCCGAGGGGCGGGCGACCTCCAAAACCGTGACGGCGGTTGCCGATCTCGTGGCGGCGCTGGCGCAGGGCGTGCGCGGGGCGAAGCAGGCGGCGGAATAGAAGCAAAAGAAGCAGGGAATGGCGGCTTGCCGGGGACTCTGCCGGCCGCCATATATCCCGTATAATGCGGCGACCGCATTCGGAGCGAACCATGAACTGGCTCACCAACGTCGTCCGGCCGAAGATCCGCAACATGCTGCGGCGTGAGACGCCGGAGAATCTGTGGATCAAGTGCCCGGATTCCGGACAGCTCGTGTTCTACAAGGACGTCGAGGCCAACCAGTTCGTCATCCCCGGTTCCAACTACCACATGCGCATGGGCGCCACCGCGCGGCTGAAGTCGATCTTCGACAACGAGACCTGGTACGACATCGCGTTGCCCGAGGTGACGGCTGATCCCTTAAAATTCCGTGATGAGCGTAAATATGTCGATCGCCTCAAGGATGCCCGCGCCAAGACCGGGATGAACGACGCGGTCAAGGTCGGCTACGGCAAGCTCGAAGGCGCGGCCGTCGTCGTCGCGGTGCAGGATTTCGATTTCATGGGTGGCTCGCTCGGCATGGCCGCGGGCGAAGCGATGGTGCGCGGCATGGAGCTCGCGCTGGAGAAGAAATCGCCCTTCATCGTGTTCGCTGCCTCTGGCGGTGCGCGCATGCAGGAAGGCATTTTGTCGCTGATGCAAATGCCGCGCACGACCGTCGCGGTGCAGATGCTGCGTGAGGCGAAGCTGCCTTACATCGTGGTGCTGACTAATCCGACCACCGGCGGCGTTACCGCCTCCTATGCCATGCTCGGCGACGTCCAGATTGCCGAGCCCGGTGCGCTGATCGGTTTTGCCGGTGCGCGAGTCATCGAGCAGACCATCCGCGAAAAACTCCCCGAGGGCTTCCAGCGCGCCGAATATCTGCGAGACCACGGCATGGTCGACATGGTCGTGCATCGCCATGAGATGCGCTCGACCCTGGCGCGGCTCTGCCGCTTGCTGATGAAGTCGCCGGCGATCGAGATGGAATCGAAACCCGCGCCCGAGGTCACCGACGCCGCGCAAATCATAACGGCTCCGGAATCGGTGCCGGCCGCGCCGCACGCGTGAACGCGCCGGCGCCAAAACCATCGGCGCCGCTCGGCGAGGTGATCGCGCGGTTGTCCGCGCTGCATCCGGTCAAGATCGACCTGTCCCTCGATCGCATGCACCGCGTGCTGGAGAAACTCGGCCATCCCGAGCGCAAACTGTCGCCGGTGATCCATGTCGCCGGCACCAACGGCAAGGGCTCTACGGTCGCCTATCTGCGCGCGACCTTGGAAGCCGCCAATCTTCGCGTCCACGTCTTCACTTCACCCTATCTGGTACGGATCAACGAGTCTTTTCGTCTCGGCCGCACCGGCGGCGGCGTTCTCGTCAGCGACGATGAACTGAGGGCTGCGCTGGGGCGCGTCGAGGAGGCCAATGCCGGTGCGCCACTCACGGTGTTCGAGGGCAACACCGCGGCCGCCTTCTGCCTGTTTTCAGACAATCGCGCCGATGTGGTGCTGCTCGAAGTCGGTCTCGGCGGCCGGCTGGATTCGACCAATGTCATCGAGAAGCCGCTGGCGAGCGTGATCACGCCGGTCAGCATGGATCACACGGAATTTCTTGGAAACACGCTGGCCTCGATCGCCGGCGAGAAGGCCGGCATCATCAAGCGCGGCATGCCTGTGATCTGCGCGGAGCAGGCCGACGAGGCGATGGCCGCGATCGAGGCGCAGGCGCAGCGGATGCGCGCGCCGCTGTTCGCCGCTAACCAGCAGTGGCACGTCAGCATCGAGCGCGGGCGTCTCGTCTATCAGGACGATCGTGGCTTGATGGATCTTGCCGCGCCAAAACTGTTCGGCCGCCACCAGTTTGACAATGCGGGGCTTGCGATCGCGACCCTGCGCGCCACCGATGTGTTCAGGATCAACCAGGCCGCGTTCGAGGCCGGCATCCTCGGCGCAGAGTGGCCGGCACGGATGCAGCGGCTCTCGTCCGGCCGCCTGATCGCGCAGGCGCCGGCCGGCGCCGAACTCTGGCTCGACGGCGGCCACAACGCCGAAGGCGGTCGGGTTGCTGCGGCTGCGCTGGGCGATCTCGAAGAGCGGGTGCCGCGCCAGCTCGTCATCATCGCGGGCATGATGGGCAACAAGGATGCGCGCGCCTTCCTTGCCAATTTCGCGGGACAAACTCGTCACATCATCGCGGTCGCGATTCCCGATACCGACAATGCGATGCCGCCGGATCGGCTCGCCAACGCGGCGCGCCAGCTCGGCATGCGCGTCGAGATCGCCGACGGCGTCGAGGCCGCGCTGCGCTCGCTCGCCAACCTCGCCTATGAGACGCCGCCGCGGATATTGATCGCCGGCTCGCTTTATCTGGCCGGCCATGTGCTGGATCTGAACGGCACGCCGCCGGGATAGGATTGCTGATGCGTTTTGCCGCCATTGCCGACGTGCACGGAAATCATCTCGCGCTGGAAGCCGTGCTCGCCGATATCCGCGCACATGATATTACTGACATCGTCAATCTCGGTGACATGGCAAGCGGGCCGCTCGACGCACGGCGGACCATGGACAGGCTGATGTCGCTCGATGCGGTGCATGTGCTCGGCAATCACGACCGCTGGCTGATCGACCGGCCGTTCGAGAAGATGGGCGCGTGGGAGCGTCCGGCTTTTCCGCAGCTCAACTCCACTCATTTCGACTGGCTGCGCACGGTGCCGGCCACGCGCGTGTTCCGCGATCAGGTCTTTCTCTGTCACGCGACGCCAACGGACGACAACGTCTACTGGCTGGAGACCGTAACGCCGGAGGGCGCCGTGACGATGGCGCCGCTTGCCGCGATCGAGAAGGAGGCCGAAGGAATCTCGCAGCGGCTCATTCTGTGCGGCCACACTCACACCGCGCGCGCCGTGCGGCTTCGCGATGGTCGCCTGGTGGTCAATCCCGGCAGCGTCGGCGGACCTGGCTATTCCTACAACATTCCGTATCAGCACCGGGTCGAGGCGGGAACGCCGGACGCCCGCTACGCGATCCTGGAGCTGCTACCGGCAGGCTGGAGCGTTACGTTCCGCCATGTGCCTTATGACAACGAGGCGATGGCGGCATTGGCGCGGCGCAATGGCGACGAAGAATTCGCACTGGCGCTGTCGACGGGCCGGGTCGGCTAAACAAAAACGGCCGGCTGGGCGCCGGCCGTTCGTCATTCCTCAGATCGAAGCCGATCAGACGGCAGCGGAGATCCACTGCTGCAGCTTTGCCTTCGGCGCGGCGCCAACCTGGCGGGAGGCCATCTCGCCGCCCTTGAAGATCATCAGGGTCGGGATCGACATCACGCCATACTTCGACGCGGTCTTCGGGCTCTCGTCGACGTTGAGCTTCACGATCTTGACCTTCTCGCCCATCGCACCGGCGATTTCGTCGAGCGCGGGCGCGATCATGCGACAGGGGCCGCACCATTCGGCCCAGAAATCGACGACGACGGGGCCGTTCGCCTTCAACACTTCCGATTCGAAATCGGCGTCAGAAACCTTGCCAACGGCCATGGGATACCTCGTTCGGTTACAGGATAACGGGCGCGAGAATCGCGCCCAGACAGCATGGGGAGAACCTATGAACGCCTCCTTGCCGGGTCAAGGAGGCTCACGGAGAGATGAAAGAGCCGCGTCCAGCGCGGTCGCCGAAATCTCCATCAAATCAGGCGTTTCGGTCCACAACAGCGCAGCCCGCACCGGCCGCTGGGGATAAAGTTTTGATAGCACGGCCCGGTAGAGCGCGAGCTGGCGGACGTAGCCCTGCGGCGCGTCTTCCGGGGTGGCCGGCGGAGCGTGGTTGGTCTTGTAGTCGACGATGAGGATTTCGGTCTCCGTCACCACCAGCCGGTCGATCTGACCCGACACCAGCCGCCCCTCCAGCCGGCCGACGATCGGCACCTCGGCGCAGCTGCCGGCTGCGAACACGGCGGCAAAGCGCGGCTCCGCAATCAGGGCCAGCACCTGCTCCGCCAAGTCAGCGCGTTCCGCCTTGGTCCACTTCTCGGAATTGCGGGCGAGGTAATCGATCGCGAGATCGCGACGGCGGTCGGCGGCGAGATCGGGCAACGATTGCAGCAGGCGATGCACCAGCACGCCACGCTGCAGCGCGCGGCTGCGCTGCACGAGCGATTCGCCGGTGCGAAACCTCTTGCCGTCATCCTCGCCGGAATCGGACGGACGCAGCATTGCGGCGCGGTGCTCCGGAGCAACCGGCACGCGCAACCAGTCCGGCAGCGGTGGAGGAGCCCTTGCGGGTATATCGGCAGCGATGTCCGCGACAGGCTTCGTGTCGGCGCGACGGTAGCTTTTCACGACACCGTCGCCGGCCGGGATTTCCTCGAACACCAGATCCGAGCGTTCGAGGCCACGCTTGACCAGATCGTACCAGGAATGCTCGCGGACGCTGTTCCGGTTGCCGGGCATGCAGCCGGCGACGATCAGCCGATCGGCCGCGCGGGTCATCGCGACGTAGAGCAGGCGGCGATATTCGTGCTCGGTCTCTTCCAGCATCGCATTGCGCGCATCGGCCACGGCAGGAGGATCGTCCGCCTTGCGCCCGGCCCAGACCACGACCTTGCCGCCGTTGCCCCGCGGCACATGAACCAGGCGAAGCCGCTGCGTGTCCGTCGGTGAGGTCGTGGTGTCGGCCATGATCACCACGGACGCTTCCAGTCCTTTGGCGCCGTGCACGGTCATCACGCGCACCTCGTCGCGCGAGATTTCCATGTCGCGCTTCACCTCGGTATCGGCGGCGCGCAGCCAGGCCAGAAATCCCTGCAGCGATGCCGGCGCCTTCTTCTCATAGGACAGCGCCAGTTCGAGAAATTCGTCGAGTGCGTCGTTGGCTTCATGTCCGAGCCGGCGCAACATGCGTGCGCGACCATCGTCGCCGCCAAGCACCCAGGCGTAGAACTCAAACGGCGTATCGATGCGCGAGCGGCGCTCGTACTCCATGAGACGATCGAGCGCCGCCTTCAATCTGTCGTTTCCGGCGGCCTGCGCAGCCAGCGCCGTGCGTAGCGAGCCTTGCCGGTTCCATGCCAGTGTGAACAACTCGTCTTCGGTGAGACCGAACAACGGGCTCTTGAGCGCGACGGCGAGCGCGAGATCGTCCTGCGGCAGCAATACGGCGTCGGCGAGATTCATCAGGTCGATGATTGCGATATGCTCGGTCAGTTTCAACCGATCGGCGCCGGCCACAGGGACGGCGGCGTGCTTCAGCGCCTGGATCACGGCGTCGAACAGATTGCCGCGCCGCCGCACCAGCACCAGCACGTCGCCGTAGCGCAGTCGGCGGCGATCACCGAGGTGCCCGGTCATGGTCTCGCCGGTGACGAGTCGCTTGATCTCGGCCTGGATGCGCTTCGAAAGCTTTACTTCGGCGCTAGTCACCGGCACGCCGTCGAACGGCGCGCGCCATCCCTCGATGTCCTGCTTGTCGTCGGCGACCGCAAGCTCCCAGAGATCGATCTGGCTCGGACCGGCGTCGGGCAGCGCCTCGTGCAGCGGATAGGCCTTCTCCGCGTGAATGCTGCGGTAAATCTCCTCTTCGCGAAACACGTGGTCGACGGATTGCAGGATCGCCCGTCCGGACCGGAACGAATAGTTGAAGGGAATCGACTCGAATTTGAGCTTGGCTTCCTCAAACTTCCGCTTCAAATCCGAGCGGCGCGCATCGAATTCGCGCGGCGCGGCGCCCTGGAAAGAGAAGATCGACTGTTTCTCGTCGCCGACCGCGAACACCGTACGCACCAGGCTGTCGCGCGCGCCCGCGCCGGTGGTGAATTCCGAGATGATATGCGCGATGATGTCCCACTGCCGCGGGCTGGTGTCCTGTGCTTCGTCGATCAGCACGTGATCGACGCCGCGATCGAGCTTGTAATGCACCCATGCCGCCGCGCCACTGGCCAGCAGGGCCAGCGTCCTGTCGATCAGGTCGTCATAGTCGAGCAGGCCGCGTTCCCGCTTCTCGCGCCGATAATTGGCGGCGACCGCAATGGCGATGCGCAGCAGGGCCTCGGTGCGGTCGCGCACCAGTAGCGCACGGCGCTTTTCGATCAGCGCGGGCAGGCGGCCGATTTCGGCATCGAACCGGCGGCCGAGATCGGGGCTCTTCTTCCTGAAATTGTTGGTGACGACCGTGTCGCGCGGCGCCTTGGCGTCGGTCAGGAACACGCCGAGATATTCGTCGACCTGAAGGGCGTCGGTGGCGCGGAGGGCGTCCATGAGGCGCGCCGCCTGCTTCTGGTCGGCATTGCTGCTCGCGGCGAGCGCGTCCGCGGCCCGCTGCCAGAGCCCCCGCGGCAGGTTCGGCCCCTCGACGATCTCGCGCTCGATGTCGTCGAGGCGGTCGGCGTCGTTGAGGCCGAGCACTTCCGAGACCTGGCGACCGGCGGCGTCGGCGCTCCGGGCGGCGTCGGCCCATGCCATGAAATGATCGCGGCTGAGACATGCCTCGCGCAGGATTTCCTTGAACGTGACGTCGGCTGCGCTTGCCATGGCCGTGCGCAGGGCGAGGCCGATGGCGCTGTCGGGGTCGCGCGAGGCGTCGAGCATCACGGCGAGACTGGCGCGCTCCATCATCTCGGCCTGATCGCGGTCGTCGAGCACGGCGAAGCGGGCCGGCACGTTGGCCTCGAACGGGAACTGCTGCAGCAGGCGAGTGCAGAGCGCATGGATGGTCTGCACCTTCAGCCCGCCCGGCGTCTCCAGCGCGCTCGCAAACAACTCGCGGGCGGACCTGCGCAGCTTCGCTGTCGGCTGCGCAATGCCGGCGTCCATGATCGCGGCATCGAGCTTCTCGTCGTCGAGCGTCACCCAATGACCGAGCGTGGTGAACACGCGTTCCGACATGTTGGCCGCGGCGGCCTTGGTGAAGGTGAGGCAGAGGATTTTCTCCGGCGGCACGCCCGACAGCAACAGGCGGATCACGCGCTGCACCAGCACATGCGTCTTGCCGGAGCCGGCATTCGCCGACACGAACGCGGACGCCGCGGGATCGGAAGCGCGAGCCTGGGCGTCGCGGACGGGCGGCGGAATGATGCGCGGAACCTTCACCATTCCTCCAGTGCAATGCCGCCCGCGGCGGACCATTCCTTGACGCGGGCGAGGTTGTCGTAGTCGCCGTAGCGGGCGGTCCACATCGACAGCACCAGCGATCGATATGGTTCGTCCGGGTTCTCGAAACGGCGGATCAGCGCCTCGAGCTGTGCGCGCGCATAGTCTGCCGCCTCATCCGGCAGCTGCGGCGTATCGTTCTGCTTGATCTTCAGTTCAAGCGTCCTGTGTTCACCCGGCGGATTGTTGCCGCTGATCCTGACATAGGCGAGCTCGCCGACGGACGAGCCGGGATCGATCCCGGCAAAGCCGCCACCGCGCAGGATCGCCGATTCCAGCGTGAGCTGCGGCGACAAGCCCATTCGCACCTGCTTGGCCGTCGGCGGCGTGCCGGTCTTGTAGTCAAGGATGCCATAGCTGCCGTCGGCGCGACGCTCGATGCGATCGGCGCGCGCCGACAGGATGAATTTGCGGTCTTTGTCCAGCGCGATCTCGATGGCGCCCCTGATCTCGGCGTCGATCCCGGCGATGTCGCCGCGCCTTCCGCCTTCCCAGTCGGCGAACCAGCGGGCGATACGCTGAAATCGAGGCCACCACAGGGCTTGCGCTTCGGGCCGTGTACGCAAGGGCGCAAAATGCTTGTCGCCAATGCCGAGCAGGGTGCTCAGGACGTCGGGTGGCAGACGGTCGGAATAGTCCTGCGTGAATTCGCCAAGCGCGGCGTGAATCGCCGAGCCGCGGTCGGCGGCGGACAGCGGCATGTCGACTGGATCAAGCGGATCGAGCTTCAGGATGTGCCGCGCGTAGATCGTGTAGGGATCGCGCAGCCAGTCCTCGATCGCCGTGACCGAGAGCCTCGTCGGCCTTGTCGCGCGCGGCGGCCTGGGCGCCGGCTGCTCGATCGGCGTGACTTTGGCCGGCTGATCGATCGCGCCGGCATAGTGGGCATATTTGTCGCCCGCCGCCCTCGCGGCTTTCCAGCGTTCTTCGCCGGCCACCGCTTCCAGCCGATGCAGGAATCGCGACGCTACGGCTGGCGCGCCGCCGACTTTGGCGGAGTGGGTGAGGATCACCTCCTCGTGGCCGAGCAACTGCGCGAAGTCATGGGCGGAGAGGCCGATGCGTCGTTCCGGAAGATCGAGGCCGAGTTCGTGGCGCATCGGCCGGCTCAGCCATGGATCGACGCGCGGCGCGGGCGGCCACACGGTCTCTGCAAGACCCCCGAGGATCACGCGCCTGGATTCGGTGAGCCGCGCCTCGAGCTGTCCGAAGATGTGGAGTTGCGCGCCGGGCCGCTCGCGCCGCCGCACGATTCGATCGGCAAAAGCGGCCTGGAACAATTCGGCGAAGTCGCCGAGTTCGACCATCAGGCCCGTCTTCTCCTTCCGGCCGAGCAGCTCATCGAAAGCGGCGGCCAGCGCGAGACCGTCCTGGCGCTCGAAGACCTGGGCTGTGCCGTGCTCATCGGACGACAGCTTTACCAGCACTTCACGGTGCCGCTGCGCCAGCTCGGCAAAATCATGCGGTTTCGACGCAGTGAAGGCTTCCAGCGGCGCCAGCGCCAGGCCGAGCGCCTCGATCAGCGCCCCCGCCTGATCGAGCTCGGGTTTTTCGAGCCTTGTACGCGGCTCGGCGTGGTGCAGCGACGACGTTTCGCCTTTGTTCAGTTTGTCCAGCTCGCTGCGAAAGCGCTTGAAGTCGGCGGCAAGGCCATTGCTGCCCGCTTGCGGCCGGGTGCCACGCAACAGCGCCTGCTCGAGCACCTCGGTGCTGCGCTGGTATGCACCATGCGCGCCGCCGAGACGGAACAGCGGATGCTTGAGCAGCGCCAGCAGGGTCGGCGGCTCCATTCCCTTTGTCGCCGCTTCTGCCGTCAGCCGCGCAAAAATCCCGGCCGGTGTTTCCATCAGTCCGTCGCCGCCGGAATCGTTGAAGGCCAGATTCCAGCGATCGAAGGCGGCGCTCACTCGGCGCGCCAGCGCACGGTCGGGCGTCACCAGCGCGGCCGACTTGCCGTCGTGGTGCGCTTCCCGCATGGCGACTGCGATGGCTAGCGCTTCCATCTCGGGATTGGGTGCTTCGATCACGGCGAGTTTCTTCATGCCGGCGGCGATGTGGGCGGCGATATCAGGCTTTTGCAGCCTGTCGTGCCACTCTGCGGTGGCGTTGGAAGGCCGCATCGCCTCCGACATCAGGACTTCGCGGCCCTCGGCCGGCGGTGTTCCGAGAATTTTGACATCGCCGCGCCGGATGCCGATGCGGTCGAGCAACGCATGCATCGCATATTGCGGATGATTGGACGCGGGCGGTGTCTTCGGTTTTCCGTCTGCAGTCCTCGTGCCGCCGATGCTCCGCCAGCTTTCCTCGTCAAGTACGGTGTCGAGGCCAGGCAGCACCACCGCGCCGTTGTGAAGCTTTGCCACGGCGTGCAGAAAACGCGCGGTGGCCGGCATCGAGCCGGTGGACCCTGCGGCGATCACCGGCCCGCCCTGATGCCGTGCCAGTCGCGCGGCTTCGGCGTCGATCAGCATGTCGCGGCGCGACGCGGGTTCGATCTTGTTTTCCTCCGCCAGGAATGCCGGCCACTGCTCGCGGGCGATTTGCAGGAATCGCAGCGTATACTGCCAGTACTTGTCGAACTGGTCCGGCACCAGGCGATCCAGCGCGCTCCAGTCGACGCCGCGTGTCACCATGTCGTCGATCAGCCGCGCCAGATCACCGGCCAGCGCCAGTGTCGAAGCGGGACCGCCGACCACCAGCGGCGACAGCACCGGCTGCTTGGCCCATGCCGCGACCAGTCTTGCCAGGGCCAGCCGCCGCTCCAGCTCGCCGAGCTTTGGCGGGATGTCGAGCGGGGCGATGCCGCCGGGTTCGGAATCCTCGGAGAAGGCAAGCTCGTCCTCGTCGATGTCACCGAGCGCGACGATCCGCGGCAGGATGGCGGCGTCAACGCCGAGCACGTCGAGGAAGATGCCATGCGCCAGCCGTCCGGCGCGGCGGGTCGGCAGATAGAGCGTCGCCGCTGCCAGCCGTTCCGGCTGGGTGCGTGCCTCAAATTCCTCCACGAGCCGGCCATCGACCAGCGCCGCGATGACGGTGCGCAGGAACGGCACGGAAAGGGGGACGCTGAGAACGCGCATGGGCTTCCTGATTCGGGATCAAGGTGCCCAATATAGGGAGCTATTTCGGGTTGGTCATCGGTTGAGCCACAACCAATTGCGCCGGGGGGCGACAGTTAAGCCACGCTCTCCAGAAACGCGTCTTCCGCGGCCTGTACCGCATCAGGGGTTCCGACATGCATCCAGACGCCGTCGAGCCGCAGGCCAAACAGGCGCTCCTGCTCGTTGGCGCGGTCGAACATCCTGGTCAGCGAGAACTCGCCCTTGGGCGCCTCGATAAACAGCGACGGCGACATGATCGCAGCACCCGCATAAACGAACGGCACCACTTGCAACTCGCGGCGCTTGCGCAGCGCACCGTCCGGCAGCATCGAATAGTCGCCGCGGCCGGAATAGCCGATGCTGCTTGTGGTCGGCGCCATCAGCAGCAGGATGTCCATCCGCGCGGGGTCGAATGCTTCCGCAAGACGCGCCAGGTTCGGCCGCACGCCGTCGATCCACATGGTGTCGGCGTTGAGATGGAAGAACGGCGCATTGCCCAGGATCGGCAGTGCCTTGACCACGGCGCCGCCGGTGCCAAGCACCAGGTCGCGCTCGTCGGAGATGATGACGCGCGGCTTCTTGCGCAAGCGGGTGTGCTCGATGATCTGGTCGGGCAGATAGTGCACGTTGACGACCGCCTCGGAAACGCCGGCGCCGGCGAGCTTGTCGAGCACGTGGTCGAGCAGCGGCTGGCCGGCGACGCGCACCAGCGGCTTCGGCATCTTGTCGGTGAGCGGGCGCATGCGCACGCCGAGACCGGCGGCGAGGACCATGGCTTTGGTGGGATGGACGGGCATCAGGCGAAAAGTCTCGAATTTGGTTGGCCGGATCATATCACGGCGATTCGGCGGAAGGTGTGGTCATCAGGCCATAGTGGCCGGATATGACGGCCTTGCGACGGGGTCAGGCCTCTGCGGTGGCGCGACGTGCGGCCTTCTTCTTGTCGCCATGCTTGAGGAAGTTGACGCCGATCTGATCGCCGTTGACCCAGGCCAGCTCGCAGCGGCGATAGGCAAGGCCGGTCGACGACAGCAGCAGGAAGAATTCCTTCAGATGCAGGCCCTCGACGGAGCCCTCCACGGTCAGCTTGGCGCCGGTCTCGGAGACGTCCTCCATGACGCATTCGCGCCGCCAGGTACCGTCGATGGCCATCATGTGAGCGGGGATGCCGCGTTCGAACACGACACGGTCGCCCTTGCGTCGCTCGGAGGTCGAAGCAGCCATGGCTCGTTTCCCGTTCATCGGATGGATAGGCCGCACAGGGTGCGGCACCTTCACCAGATTAAGGCCGGGCTGACTAACAGGTGGTAAATCAGGAACCCGGCGGGGGAACGTTGGCGGCGTACCAGTCGCGCAGTGCGGCGAGTGCCGGATGGCCCAATGAGCGGTTGAGGTAGGTCCAGATCCGGGGCTGGTGACGCAGATATTGCGGCTTGCCGTCACGCCGGTTGAGCCGGGCAAAGGTGCCGAGCAGCCGGGTGTTGCGCTGCGCCGACATGACGGCATAGAGCTCGGCAAACCCGGCGGCGTCGAAATTCTCGTCCGCCGCGCGTCGCGCCTTGATGTAGCGGGAGAACAGCACGAGCTCGAGCTGCTCGGGCACGTCGATGCGGGCGTCCTGCAGCAGCGACACCAGATCGTAGGCGCCGGGGCCCAGCACCGTATCCTGAAAATCGATGATGCCGATGCGCTTGATGCCCTCGCGCGCCCCGAGCCAGATGATGTTCGGCGAGTGGAAGTCGCGCATCACCCAAGTCTTTGTGACTTCAGTCTTTGCGACCTCGCCCAGCTTTTTGTCGAGCAGCTCGCGCCACATCGCGACGAATTGCGCGCGCAGCTCGGCCGAGAGCTCGGCGCCGCGATCCGGCATGTACCATTCCACCATCAGGCCGATCTCGACCAGCATCGCTTCGGTTTCGAAGGGTGGGATAGTGTAGGTGACGTGCGGCGCGAGCGGCAGCGTGTCGGGCAGGGGATGCCGGTGCAGCGCCGCCAGCATGTCGGTGGCCACCTCGTAGCGCTCGGTCATCGGCGCCGGCGGGTCGCCTTCGATCACGACGTCGGTGCCGAAATCCTCGGTGACGAGAAAGCCGGCCTCGAGGTCGGCGTGGTGGATGACAGGCGCGGAAAGGTCCTGCGAGCGAAGGCCATTATCGATGGCGACGAACGGCTTGACGTCTTCGGCGAGGTGCACCGCAGCGCTGTAGGACTTTCCGTTGTAGATCGCGGGACCATCGGGCCGCTTCGGCGAATTCATCAGGATGAATACACCGTCGTCGCGGATGAGCCGCGCATAGGAGCGGATCGAAGCGTCGCCCGGCATGCGCTTGCGCGTCGCTCCGCCAAATCCAGCTTCTTCCAGGAACGCGCGCAGCGCGTTAAGCCGCTCGACGATCGCAGCGCATTTGCCGTAGCCGGTGATCTCGGCCGCGCGCGCGGTCGAGCCCAGTGCGGGGCGATGGCTGAGTGCGATGTCGATGCGATCGGCCGGCATCGCGCCGGGCGCGCGCTCGGGCCACTCGATCAACGCGACCACGCCCTCGGGCAGCGGCGACAGGCCGATCTCTTCCAGCTCGGCAGCATCATTGATGCGATAGAGGTCGGCGTGAATCAGCGGGAACGACGCCAGGTCGTAGGTCTGCGCCAGCGTGAAGGTCGGGCTCGGTACTTCCAGCCCGTCGTCGTCGGCGAGATAGCGGATCATGGCGCGCGCCGCCGCCGTCTTGCCGGCGCCGAGATCGCCCGAGAGCGTGATGACGTCGCCGGGGCCGGTCAGCAGCGCCAGGTCGGCCATCAGCTGCGCGGTGGCGGTCTCGTTCGGAAGCGCGAGCGAGAATGTGGCGGGCGAAGTCATTCCGCGGCGTGGCGATGGGCGGCCCGGTCGAGCGGGAATTCGCAGATCACGGTCGTCCCCTTGGCGACATCAGGGTCGAAGCGTACCTCACCACCATGCAGTTCGACAAATGAGCGCACCAGCGACAGGCCGAGGCCGGCGCCGCGGTGCCGCGATCCGCTGGCGTAGGTCTCGAACCAGTTGAACACCTTGTCCTTGGCTTCCGGCGGAATGCCGGGGCCGGAATCCGCCACCCTGAACACGACATGGGTGTCGTTGCGCCGGGCGCTGATGGTCACCGCCGAATCGTGCGGCGCGACGCCGACGGCATTCGCCAGCAGGTTATAGAGCACCTGCACCACCCGCGACCAATCGGCGGTAAAGCTGCCGATGTCGCCGCCCACGTCGACCTTGAGCGCGATGCGGTCGGTGGCGAGGCGATCCTGAATGCCCTGCGCGGCAGCCTCGATGGCCTTGCGGATGTCGACCGGGCCAAGCTCGAGCTTCATGGCGCCGGCGTCGATGGTGGCGAGATCGAGGATGTTGTTGGTCAGCGCCAGCAGCGCGTCGGTCGACTTGGTGATGTAGTCGACATACTCGGCCTGCTTCGGCGTCATCGGGCCGGTCGAGGCGTCGCTGAGCAGGTGCGCGAAGCCGATGATGGTGGTCAGCGGCGAGCGCAGCTCGTAGGAGACGTGGTGGACGAAATCCACCTTCATCTGGTCGGCGGTCTCCAGCGCCTCGTTGCGCTCGCGCAGCGCGCGCTCGACGTTCTCGGTGTCGGTGATGTCCTGGAAGGTGAGCATAGTCGCGCCGTCGGGCAGCGGGATCGTCATGCTTTCCAGTACGCTGCCGTCGCGGCGCTCGATTTTCTGTGAAACCTGGTCGCGGTTTCCGATCCCGGTGATCGCGCCGCGGATTGCGCTCCAGGTCTGCTCATCGTCAAACAGCGGCCTGCAAAGCGCCTCGACCGCGTCGATATGCGGCTGCTCGGGCAGCGCCTCCGGCGACAGCTTCCACATCTTCGCAAAGGCCGGATTGAACAATTGCGCGCGGCCGTTGCTGCCGAACACGGCGACAGCTTCGGTGAGGTTGTCGAGTGACTCGCGTTGCACCCGGATCAGGCCGTCGAAGCGGCGTGCCATGTCCAGGCTTTCGGTGACGTTGTCGAAGAGATAAGTGACGCCGCCTTCGAGATTGGGCGTGGTGACGACGGCGACCGCGCGGCCATCCGGCAGGAACCAGGTGTAGGTCTCCGATTCCACCGCGCGATAGGCCTCGTGAAGTTTTGCTTTCCAGGCGCGAAAATCCGGCTGCTCCGGCAGCTTGCGGTTGGCACGCAGGCGGTCGAGCACGCTGGAATCGTCGGGATGGGCGTCAAGGAAGGCCTGATCGAATCCCCAGAGCTTGCGGTAGGATTCATTGTAGAAGGCGAGCCTTCGGTTGGCGTCGAACACGGCGACGCCTGAGGAGAGCTGGTCGAGGGTGCGGCGGTGCGCCTCCGTCATCCGCTGCAACGCGGCCTTGAGTTGCGCGACCTCGCTGGCATCGACCGCAATCGCCGCACTGCCGCTCTGAAACTTCATCGCCTGCACGTCATAGGTGCGCCGCTCGCCGCTGAGCACCACCGGCAGGCGCGCCGACCAGGCGGCATTGTCGTTGAGCGCCCGGCTCATGTCGGCGCACTGATCGCTTTCCAGCAGTTCCAGATTGCGATCGATGGCGTCGGCGACGCCCGTTGCCTCTGTCGCTTTGGCGTAGGCCGAGTTGGCATAACGCAATGTGCCGCGAGAATCCTTGGCCCAGATCGGCCAGGGCGCGGCGTCGGCAAAATCGCGGAGCAGCTCGGTTTCCTCGAGCAGCGTCCTGTAGCGCGTGTTGGATTCGGCGAGTTCGCGCCGCACGCCGGAAAGTTCGCGAATCCGCACAATGGCCTGGCCGCCGATGGCGCGGCCCATCGCTTCCACCGTGCGGCCCCCCGAGGTCGCAAGGTTGAGCATGAAACCCTCGCCCTTCTCGCGCAGCGAGTCGACCGCACGGTCCATCTGCAGCGCCGGCTCCGGCGACAGCCAGGACCCGAACGCCAGCACGCGCTGCGGCGAATGCTGAAGTGCGTATTCCGGCAGCAGCAGCGAAATGTCGCCGCTGATTCGCGGCCGGTCGTCGCCGGCGGGCCAGGAGACCAGCACCTGCGGCTCGGCGAACAGCAGCGCGCTCAGCCGGTCGGTCTGCGAGGTCAGCTCGTTGATTTCCGCGCGCAGCTTGCTCTCGTTCCGCGCGGCGCGGATGCGGTTGCGCATCAAGAGGATCGCCGAGAGCACGGAGAAGCCGAGCAGCGCCATGGCGGTGGCGAGAACGGCGAATTCCTGGTGGTTGAGGTCGAGCCAGTCGGCCAGCGCCTCGGTAATGGCGACGTCGGCCGCGCGCGCGGAACCGGCGGGCCACAATGCCGAAAAGGCGAGTCCCATCAGGCCGTTGCGCGCCAGTGAGGTGCACGACAGCAGGGTTCGACGCATCGCCGCGACTACGCCCGACATGATTTGCCCCAGAGGAACGCAAGACTTCGTGCCCGGCGCTACCCCCGCCGTGCACGAATCAAATGAGAATAGTCCGTTCGTGACTCCACGGGTAAGAGTCCAGACCGTGAACGTGAATCAGGTGGTGGAAAATTGCGCGCCGTTTTTGGAAAACTTTCGGCAACCGTGTGGCCGAGTGCGTCTCAAGGCCTTGCGGCGAGCTGCAATTTGATCACTGCGATGACGTCGTTGATCTGCGAGAGATCGCCGGTGGCGCGCTTGACCAGCAAAGCACCCTGCAGGCCCGCAAAGATCGAGCGCGCGACCTTGGCCGGCGGCGCCGGCAAGTGGAACTCGCCGCGCTCGACGCCGCGCTTGAGAAGCTTGGTCAGCCACGCCTGATGGGTCCGGAAGAAATGGTCGACCCGCGCGCGCAGTTCGTCCGGCAGCGCCAGCATCTCGCCCGCCAGCGCGCCGCACAGGCAGACCCGGTCCGGCGCGCGAGCGAATGCGAGATAGGGCTGCGTGTAGTGGTCCAGCATCGTCATCGACGATTGCGCCTCATCGCCGGCGACCTGGACCAAAGCGGCATCGAAGCGGTCGATGTAGCGATTGACGACCGCGATGCCGAGATCGGCCTTGGAGGCGAAGTGGTAATGGATGCTGGCCTTGCGGATGCCGAGTGCATCCGCGATGTCCTGATAGGAAAAGGCGCTATAGCCGCGGGTCTGGATCAGCGTCTCGGCGAGATCGAGAATCTGCTCAGCGGTCTCCGATCTCGGCCTGGTCGCAGTCGTCATTGCACTCCTGTCACGAGGCCGGGCGCAGATGGCCCCGCTTCACCCAATAGGTCGCCCCGTCCGGGGATTCGAGGCTGCGCCGGAATCCGGCCGGATTCCTGATCCAGGCGCCCGTGCCATAGTTTCCATATTCGTCCCGGAGCGTGCCGGACAACAGGAAAATCTCCTCACCGCCGGGGCAGTCCACTTCGCTGAGGCGGGCGCCGGGGGCGAGCCGCTCCAATGCGACGCGCTCGCCGGTATCGCGGTCGTGGTGCAGGGGCTGCCGGGAAAGGCCGGCGCTGCCGGGCCCCCAGTCGGCAGCCGATGTATCGATCACGACGCGTTCGGATTCCGACAGCCTCATCTGCCGCAGCTTGACCAGGATGGTGCAGCCGGGCGCGGTGCGCGGCGTGTGGCGGCTGCCGGGCGGATTGCGGATATAGGAGCCTTTCGGATAGTCGCCATGCTCGTCGGAGAACACGCCGTCGAGCACCAGAAACTCCTCGCCCAATCCATGTTGATGGGGGGGAAAGGCAGAGGCCTTGGCGTAGCGCACCAGCGAAGTGGCGCGCGCGACCTCACCGCCGATGCGGTCGAGCAGGCGTCGCTCGACGCCGGCCTGCGGCGAGGGGATCCAGGGCAGCGCATCGGTCGCGATCACGACGCGCTGGGTGAAGTCGGCATTGACGAGGTCGTTGGACATCAAACTCTCCTCAAAAGCGTTCGGAGAACGGGCGCAGGTCCATCTCGTGCGTCCAGGCTGAGGGCTGCTGTGCCGCCAGATCGAGGCAGACCTGCGCGATCGCCTGCGGCGACATCCGCCCTGTCGCCGCTGTGCCAAAGCGCTGGTCAGTCTGCGCCTGGTCGATCAGTCCGTCGAGCACAAGATGCGCGACATGGACGCCCTTGGGGCCGAATTCGCGCGCCAGCGATTGCGCCAGCCCGCGTAGCGCGAATTTGGCCGACGCAAAGGCCGAGAAATTGGCGCCGCCGCGAATGCCTGCCGTGGCGCCGGTGAAAATGACGGTTCCATTGCCACGCGCCGCCATATGCGGAATGACCGATTGCGCTGACAGCATCGCGCCAAGACAGGTAACGCGCCAGATGTGCTCGAAATCGATGGCTGTCGTCTTTTCGAAGGGCCTGATCAGCAGCACGCTCGCGTTATGAACGAGCACGCCGATCCGTCCGGCATAGGGCGCCAGTGCAGCGGCGACCTTGCCGGGCGACGTCACATCGCAGGCGACATGCACGTAGCAGCCGTCGTGTTGTTCGACTGATCGCCGAATCTCCGCCGCGCAGCGGTCGCTGCGGGAAAGACCGATGACGTCATGGCCCGCCCGCGCGAAGGTGGCGGCGATCTCGGCGCCAAAACCTTCGGCGATGCCGGTGACGAGCAGGAGCGGACGGGCCATCACGCTTCAGATCCAGCGCAGGATGCTGGCGATGATGGCGATCTGCGCCAGCCAGCCGGCGGTGAAGGCGAGCGTGCGCGCCGCCGGGATCGCGGCCGAATAGACCACGAAGTGGACGAGACGCGCGAAGAAGTAGACGACGACCGCCGCCTTGGTGGCGCCGTTGGAAATATTGAGCACATGGGCGGTGAGCACGACGGTGGCGAAGATCACGAGATTTTCGATCGCGTTTGTATGCGCCTTGATGGCGCGGTTGGCCCAGTCGGAATGGCCCTCGCTGGCCGGCGAGGTGCCGGCGAGCGCGCCGCCAAGTCCGCTCACCGCGACGCGGTTGAGAACGTAGGGCACCCAGAACAGGGCGGTCATCAGTGCGGTCAGCGTCAGCCAGTAGAGTTCGGTTGTCACGGCGGGATCCTCGGGTTTGGGGGAATTAGCCTGCTGCTTATCTACCTACTAGTAGGTAAAGTCAATCTACCAGTAGGTAGAGACGCGCGTGATGATTCGCGCCGTGGGCGGTCCGAAAATAGCAATCAAATGAGTGGCTTAACGTCCCGTCGAGCCGAATCCGCCGCTGCCGCGGTCGGTCGTCGAGAGCGAGATCACGGGGACTAGCTGCGCCTGCACGACCGGCGCGATCACCATCTGCGCGATGCGTTCGCCGCGCTTGATCGCAAACGCGGTCTCGCCGTGATTGATCAGGATAACGCTGATCTCGCCGCGATAATCCGCATCGATCGTGCCGGGCGAATTGAGCACGGTGACGCCGTGCTTGGCGGCGAGGCCCGAGCGCGGCCGCACCTGCGCTTCGAATCCGGATGGCAGTGCGATCGCAAGTCCGGTCGGCACCATCGCGTGCTTACCGGGCGCAAGAACCAGCGGCGTCTCCTCCGGCACCGCCGCGAGCAGATCGAGCCCGGCGGCATCGGCACTCTGATAGGCCGGCAGCGGCAAGCCCTGGCCATGCGGCAGTTGGCGGATCTCGACCTTCACCGTGCCGCTCACGCTTTTGCTCCAACCTCAGTTGCGATCCGCGCCACCAATTTGCCTGCGACTTCTTCCTTGGTCATGACCGGCCAGGAGTCGACCTCGATCTCGCCGCCGTCGCGCGTCAGCAGATGCACGGTGTTGCGGTCGCCGCCCATCACGCCCGTTTCGGGCGAGACGTCATTGGCGACGATCCAGTCGCAGCCCTTGCGCTTGATCTTTGCCTTGGCGTTGTCGATCAAATGCTCGGTCTCGGCCGCAAAGCCGATCACCAGCGGCGGACGCTTGTCCTTCAGCTTCGACACGGTGGCGAGAATGTCGGGATTTTCGACCAGCTGCAGCGGCGGCATGCCGGCCGATGTTTTCTTGATCTTTTGCGCGCCTTCAGTCGCCACGCGCCAGTCGGCGACGGCGGCGGCAAAAATCGCGATATCGGCGGGGAGTGCGGCTTCCACCTTGTGCAGCATGTCGCGCGCGGATTCGACATGGATGACGGTGACGCCGGCGGGATCCCGCAGATCGACCGGGCCCGTGACCAGCACGACATCCGCGCCGGCGGCTTGCGCGGCGGCGGCAATGGCAAAGCCCTGCTTGCCGGAGGAGCGGTTGGCGATATAGCGCACGGGATCGATCGCCTCATGGGTGGGACCTGCGGTGATCAGCACGCGCTTGCCGGCGAGCGGCCGCGGTTTCGGTGGACGGAGCAAATGCTCGGCAGCCGCTGCGATTTCCGTTGCTTCCGACATGCGGCCGACACCGGCCTCGCCGGCTTCCGCCATCTCGCCGGCATTGGGGCCGACCATGTGAATGCCGTCGCGTCGCAGCTGCATGACGTTGCGGCGGGTGGCGGCGTTGTTCCACATCAACGGGTTCATCGCGGGCGCCAGCAGGATCGGCCCGCTGGCGGCGAGCAGGATGGCGGTGGCGAGATCGTCGGCACGGCCGTGCGCCATCTTCGCCATCAGGTCGGCGGTGGCGGGCGCCACCACGATCAGGTCGCAGTCGCGCGCGAGACGAATGTGTCCGGCATCGAACTCGCTCTGCGGATCGAACAGGTCGGTGTAGACGCGCTCATGCGCCAGGGCGCTCGCGGACAGCGGCGTGACGAATTCCTGCGCCGCCTTGGTCAGCACGCAGCGCACCTCGATCCGTCGCTCCTTCAGCCGGCGGATCAACTCGAGCGACTTGAAGGCGGCGATGCCGCCGCCGATGATCAGTGTCACGCGCGGTATGCGGCTCGCGGCATCCACCGGGGCTGCGGAATGCCCTGATGGAGCGGGCAGGGAGGCCTCGGGCGGCAGTGCCAGCGCCTGGCCCTGGGCGGCCTCGCGCAGGATCACCCGGACCTCGTCCTCGACCGAGCGGCCGTTACGGGCGGCGCGCAGCCGCAATTCGTCGCGGATGGCGTCGTCGAGCTTTCGGATGGTGAGATTGGCCATGATGGGCCTCGTCGCGACATGATAGCAATGCTATCATATATTTGATAGCATTGCAATCAGCTGCGAATCAAAGTGATCAAAATGCCGATGGAGGCGGCAGCGATGATGCAAAGCGCGATCGTGCTCACACGGGCTTTCTTCGCCTCCTTGCGGCCGATTGCCTCGATCGTCTCCTGCGACAGCATGTGACCCTCGCGGGTCATGTCTTCCAGCTGTCCAAGCACCGTCACGGCGCGGCTTGCGATATTGGGCAGATGAGAAAGCAGGCGGGCCAGATCGCTCGCGCCCGACGCAGCACCTTGCAGCCGGCCGATCGGTCCGAGATTGCGCTCGATCCATTCGCGCACCACGGGATCGGCGACTTTCCAGATGTCGAGCTTCGGATCGAACCCCCGCGCGACCCCTTCGACCACTACCATGGTCTTCTGCAGCAGGATGAGTTCCGGCCGCGTCTGCATGTCGAACAGTCCGGTGACCTCGAGCAGCAGCGTCAGCAGTTTCGCCATGGAAATTTCTTCGGCGGTCCGATTGTGGATCGGCTCGCCGATGGCGCGGATGGCTTGCGCGAAGTTCTCCACGGAGTGATGGCCCGGCACATAGCCGGCCTCGAAATGCACTTCGGCGACGCGGCGATAGTCGCGGGTGATGAAGCCGAGCAGGATTTCGGCGAGGAAGCGCCGCTCCTTCAGGCCGAGCCGGCCCATGATCCCGAAGTCGACCGCGACGAGCCGGCCGGCGTCGTCGAGGAACAGATTGCCGGGATGCATGTCGGCGTGGAAAAAACCGTCGCGCAGCGCGTGGCGCAAAAAACTCTGGATCACCTTGCGGCCAAGTTCGGGCAGATCGACCTGCGCCTGTGCCAGCCTCGCGTGATCGTTCAGCGCAATACCGTCGATCCACTCCATGGTCAGTACGTTGTGAGTAGTGCGGTCCCAGTCGACGGTCGGCACCCGGAAATCCGGATCGCCCTTCGTGTTCTCCGCCATCTCGGACATGGCGGCAGCTTCCAGCCGCAGATCCATCTCCATCGCGACCGAGCGTGACATGGTGTTGATGACCTCGATCAACCGTAGCCGGCGCGCTTCCGCCGAATGCGCTTCCGCCTTGCGTGCGACGAAGAAGAAATCCGAGAGATCGCGCCGGAAGCGCGACGCGACGTTGGGACGCAGCACCTTGATCGCCACCGCGTGGCGCTCGCCATTGCGCAGCACTTCGCCACGATGCACTTGTGCGATCGAAGCCGCCGCAACCGACGGGCCGAAGCTCGCAAACGCCTGTGAAACAGGCTTTTCCAGCGATAGCGCGACGGCGGCCTCCGCCTCCGCTTGCGCGAACGGCGGCAGCCGGTCCTGCAGATTCTCCAGATCGCGCGCCATGGCGACGCCGACGACGTCGGGCCGCGTCGCGAGGAATTGTCCGAGCTTGAGATAGGCCGGGCCCAGCCGCGTCAACGCGCTCGACAGCCGCTGGCCGCCCTTCGCACCCCGCCGCTCCACCAGCCGCGCCAGCTTCATCAGGAGCTGCGCCGGCGGCGGCACCAGGCTCGGGTCGATGACGCCGAACACACCTTCGCGCGCGAACACGAACCCGGCGCGGGCAAGCCTTGCGATGTGGGTCGTCGCTGAAATCACAAACGCCAGCCCGAATGCAGCGCCACGATGCCGCCCGACAGACTCTGCCACTTGACCCGCGCGAAGCCGGCGGCGCGGATCATGTCGGCAAAAACATTGGGCTTGGGAAACTTGCGGATGGATTCGACGAGATATTGATAGGACTCGGCGTCTCCCGTCACCGCGCGGCCGAGCGGCGGAATGACGCGGAACGAGAACAGGTCGTAGAGCCGGTCGAGCCCGGGCACGTCGACGGTAGAGAATTCCAGGCACAGAAAGCGGCTGCCCGGGCGCAGCACGCGATATGCCTCTTTGAGCGCAAGATCAATCTGCGGCACGTTGCGGATGCCGAAAGCGATGGTGTAGCCGTCGAAGGTGCGGTCCGGAAACGCCAGCGCCTCGGCATTGCCCTCGACAAATTCGACGCGGTCGTCGAGATGCTGCGCCGTGGCGCGGTTGCGGCCGACCTCCAGCATATCCACATTGATGTCGTAGACGGTGGCGCGGAAGCCTGCGCCCGACGCCTTCGCTGCACGAAAGGCGACATCGCCGGTGCCGCCGGCTACGTCGAGCAAATGGAACGGCGCGTCGTTCTTCGGCGGATTGAGCGTGGTGACCATGATGTCCTTCCAGGCCCGGTGCAGGCCGACGGACATCAGGTCGTTCATCAGGTCGTAACGCGAGGCGACGCTGTGAAACACCTCGTTCACCAACGTCTGCTTGTCGCCCAGGGGCACGTCCCTGAAGCCGAAATGGGTGGTTTGGTCCGGCCGATCCATCACTCAAAACTCCAGGGCCGGACCATAGCGCGGCCAAAGGGGGCGCGCTACAAGCGGGCCGTCGCGCGGTTTGCGCTACGCCAGCGTTGGTTAATTTGCAAGGCTGTCATGACTGCACAATTTCTGCGAACGATCCCGGTTCTCCGCATGTTCGATGTCGCCAAGGCCCGGGAGTTCTATCTCGACTTCCTCGGCGGCAAGGTCGATTTCGAGCATCGCTTCGCGCCCGACCTGCCGCTGTTCATGCAGGTCTCGCTCGGCGACGTGCTGCTGCGGTTAAGCGAGCATCACGGCGATGCCGCGCCGGGTGCCAGGGTCACCATCGAGATGCGTGGGCTTGTGGCGTATCACGCGGAATTGTTGGCCAAGCAATACCGCTACGCGCGGCCGGGACTGGTCGAGCAGCCCTGGGGCGCGACCACGATGACCATTGCCGACCCCTTCTACAATCACATCGAATTCTCCGAGCAAACCAGCTGATACATCGCCATGCCTGAATTACCTGAAGTCGAGACCGTCCGCCGTGGCCTGCAGCCGGTCATGGAAGGCGCGAAAATTCTGAAGGCCGAAGCGCGCCGCAAGGATTTGCGGTTTCCGTTTCAGAAGGATTTTGCCGCCCGCCTGACCGGGCAGACTGTCACAGGTCTCGGTCGCCGCGCCAAATATCTGATGGCGGACCTCACCTCCGGCGACGTACTGCTGATGCATCTGGGCATGTCAGGCTCGTTCCGTGTGCTCAAGGGCGAGACAAATTCTACGCCGGGCGAATTTCACTATCCGCGCAGCGAGGACCGCGCCCACGATCATGTCGTGTTCCACATGTCCTCCGGCGCCTCGGTCGTGTTCAACGACCCGCGCCGCTTTGGCTATATGAAGATCATCGCGCGCAATGAGCTCGACGACGAGCCGCTGCTGGCCGGGCTTGGCCCCGAGCCGCTCGGCAACGAATTCGATGCCGACATGCTGGCGGGCGCCTGTCACAACAAGAAGACCAGCCTCAAGGCCGCGCTGCTCGACCAGCGCGTGGTGGCGGGACTTGGCAACATCTATGTCTGCGAGGCGCTCTATCGCGCGCATCTGTCGCCGCGCCGGCTGGCCGCGACCTTGGCGACCAAAAAGGGCGAAACCACCGATCACGCGCGGCGGCTGGTGGAGGAGATTCACACGGTGCTGAATCAGGCGATCAAGGCTGGCGGCTCGTCGCTGCGCGATCATCGCCAGACCTCCGGCGAGCTCGGCTATTTCCAGCATTCCTTCCAGGTCTACGACCGCGAAGGCGAGAAATGTCAGACGCCGCGCTGCGGCGGCACGGTGCGCCGCTTCAACCAGAACGGCCGCTCCACCTTCTGGTGCCCGAAGTGCCAGAAGTAGGGATGACATTGTAGGTGGGCTCGCTGGCGAATGCCGCGGCAAGGAAAATCAGCAGGAAAACGTCATGGCTTGACCGCGCGCGCAAGGCCGGGGAACATCGCCGCCATCGCTCACCAACAGAACGAGAAGATACGGCGATGGGTGGAAACTGGCGCGACCGTGCGGCGACGGTCTTTCAATGTGAAAAGAAGCCTGCTTCGTCCAGCCGCGGCATGGTGGTGAGCAATCATCCGCTGGCCTCGGCTGCGGGACTGGAAATGCTCGCCGCCGGCGGCAATGCGGTGGACGCGGCGATATCAACGCTGTTTGCGCTCACCGTGGTCGAGCCGATGATGGTCGGCATCATCGGCGGCGGCATGGCGCATATTCGCCTTGCCGACGGCAGCCATCGCTTCATCGACGGCCAGAGCACGGTGCCGCAGGTGGTGAAGCCCGATACCTACAAATCAAAGCCCGGTTCGGCACATGACGTGTTCGACACGGTCGATGACGAGAACCTCAACGGGCCGAAAGCCGTCGCCGTTCCCGGCTCGCTAAAGGCGTGGTGCGAGACGTTGGCGCGGTTCGGCACCATGAGCCTTGCCGATGTGATGCAGCCCGCGATCAAGCACGCCGCGCGCGGCTATCTCGTCACGCCTTATTTGCATGAATGCATCACCGACAGTGCGGCCGTGATGCTGAGGGACAAGCCGATCTCGGCGATCTATCTGCCCAAGGGTACGCCGCTGAAGGCCGGCGAACGCGTGGTGCAGGCGGAATATGCGGAGACGCTTGGCTATATCGCGCAGCACGGACCGGATGCGCTGTACAACGGTCTGCTCGGCAACGTGCTTGTCGACTACATGAAGGCCAATGGCGGCTTCATCGCGCATGCGGACCTGAAAGCCTACAAGACCGTGGAGCGGCAGCCGATCCGCGCCGACTATCGCGGCTGGCAGATCATGGGTCCGCCGCCGCCTGCGGCTTCCGGCGTGCACATCACGCAGATGCTCAACATCCTCGAAGGTTACGACATGTCGGAGCTCGGCTTCGGCACCGCGCAGACCGTGCATTACCTCGCCGAGGTCATGAAGATTGCCTTTGCGGACCGCGAGGCGGCGAGCGGCGATCCCGCCTATATCAACGTTCCCGTGGAACGGCTGACGTCAAAAGCCTATGCCGCGGAGCGCCGCCGCGCCATCGACGATATGAAGGCGCAGGCCTGGAGTGCCGGCGTCGCGCAGCTCGAAAGCGCGCACACCACACACATGACGGCGGCGGACGCTTTCGGCAACGTGGTTGCGACCACACAAACCATCAACAATCTGTTCGGCGCCAAGATCCTCATTCCGGGCCTCGGCACGATCCCGAACAACTACATGAACCTCTACGATCCCCGGCCCGGGCATGCGCTGTCGCTGGCGGCGGGCAAGCGAGTCACCACTTCGATGTCGCCCATGATGGCCTTGCGCGACGGTAGCTTGCGCTTTGCGCTAGGCCTGCCCGGAGGCAAACGCATCTTCCCGAGCGCGATGCAGGCGCTGGTCAATCTGATCGATCACGGCATGACCCTGCAGGAAGCAGTAGAAGCGCCGCGGGTGTGGACCGAAGGCAATGCGCTGGAGGTCGAGTCGGGGATACCCGAGAGCGTGCGCGCGAAACTGTCAGCGATGGGCCACAAGGTCGTGGCGATGCCCACGGTCGGTGGCGGCATGAACGGCATCGCATTCGCCGACGACGGTACGTTGACGGGCGCCGGCTGCTGGCGCGCCGACGGCACGCCGATCGGCATGTCGGGCGGCTATGCACGTGCCGGCGTGCGGTTCGTGTTGCGGTAAGTGCGGCGACGACGGTAGTAGGCTCCCTCTCCCGCTTGCGGGAGAGGGTTGGGGTGAGGTTGCTTCCGCATCGGGATTCCTTCCGCGGAGAGAGCCCCCACCCGCCGCGCTCTTCGAGCGCGTCGGCCTCCCCCGCAAGCGGGAGAGGCGAAGCAAGAAACTACTTCCGCACGCAGATCACGCGGACGACTGCAGCCTTGGCATCGGTGGACGTGCCGGACGGCGCGACGCCGTTGGCCTTGAGGAAATCCCTGACCGCGTCGGCCGGCACCAACGCGGCCTGCGACGGCGCGTTGGCCGGGCCTGCGACGAGGACCGGCTTGAGTTGCACGAGGCCTGCGAACTTGCCGTCGGCATCCATCGCGGCCGCGCCGGAGAAACCGATCGCGGGCGCCGGTGCGAGATCGGCGCCATTGACGGATGCCTTGACGCAGCTCACGGCGTTGCCGCCGCCCTGGCTTTGCGGATCGGCTACTCCCGTGAGATCGAAGGCGGTCTTGCCGCCGTTGCTAGCCAAGTTCAATGGTTTCAGCCCGCGCGCGCCGTAGATGCGCAGCAGCGCGAGATCGCGGTCCTTGTCTTCCGCCACGCGGTCGGCATTGCCGAAGCCGGGAATGGCGACAGCGATGCAGGAATCGACGAGCTGGCGGTCGGTGACGATACTGCCGTCCTCGGCCACGACGATGCCGGTGCCATACTCCACGGTCTTGCGCGGCGGCGGGCCGGGCAGCGGGCCGCCCGGGAAGGCGTTGAACGCGCTCGACATCGCGATCACCACCGGCTCGACGGTGTTCTCCACCGCCTGGTCGTAGAGGATGGTAAGGATGCGCACCTCGTCGCCCTTGAAAGTGCCGCGCAGGTAAAACTTCTTCAGCCCCTGCAGGCCCGAGAGCACGAAGAAGTCCGGCTTGACCACCGTGTAGTCGACGGCGCGGCCGTTGGCCTTCTTCTCCTGCTCGGCGAGCTTGGCGGTGGTGGGGCCGGCTTCCTTGCGCCGGCTCAGCACGATCTGGACGGTGCCGGTCGGCGAGGTCCATTTGGTGCCGTTCGCGTCGCTCGCCTGCTGCGGCACCAGTTTTAATGGAATGCCGAGCCGCACACCGGTGCCGGCGTCGGTGACGATCTTCCAGCCGACATTCTCCTGCCGCCGCCGTGCGGTGTCGGCGAGCACCCCGCGCTCCTGCGGGTTGAGCGCGCCGGTCTGCTTAGCTCCGCGGCTCTTCTGGAATTCCTTGATGGCGTTGACCATGCGCTCGCTGACGTCGCCGGTGATCGCGCCGTTATATTCGCCGATCCAGGCAAGGTCGGATTGCAGCGCCAGCCGCTCGGCCTGCGCCATGGCATTGGCGGTGTCGGCCGGGGTCTGCACGCCCGGAGGACGGATCGTGGTGGTCTGGACTGGCTTCGGCTTGGTGCCCCCCGTGGCGGGCGCCTGCATCTGGGCAAACGCGGCGTTGCCCAAGGGACTGACCACGGCCACGGCCAATACTGTTGCCCAAAACACCGTTCTCATGACAAATCCCGGATTGCAGCCGTCGCCGATTATGCACATCTGCTTGGTACGCAACAACCGGATGACGGTTCAGGGGAATAGCCAGTTCATGCTGAGCGACAAGGAACTCGAACGGTACGCCCGCCACATCGTGCTGCGCGAGGTCGGCGGCCCCGGCCAGACGGCGCTCAAGGAGGCGTCCGTGCTGGTGATCGGCGCGGGCGGGCTCGGCGCGCCGGCGCTGATGTATCTTGCCGCCGCCGGTGTCGGCACCCTGGGCGTGGTCGATGACGACAAGGTGTCGCTGTCGAACCTGCAGCGCCAGATCATCCACACCACGCCGGAAGTCGGCCGGCTCAAGGTCGACAGCGCGGCCGAGCAGATCCGCGCACTCAATCCGCATGTGCTGTTCGAATCCCACGCCGTGCGGCTCGATGCGGCCAATGCGATGAGCATCATCGGCGGCTACGATCTCGTGCTCGACGGCTCCGACAATTTCGAGACGCGCTATCTCGTCTCCGACGCCTGCTATCTCGCGGCCAAGCCGGTGATCACCGCCGCGCTCGGCATGTTCGACGGCTCGCTGACGACGCTGCGCGCCCATGAGCGCAATGCCGATGGCGAACTGAACCCGACCTATCGCTGCCTGTTCCCGGAGCCCCCTCCATCAGGCACCGTGCCGACCTGTGCGGAAGCCGGCGTGATGGGTGCGCTCGCGGGCGTACTGGGATCGATGATGGCGATGGAGGCGATCCGCGAGATCGTCGGCTTCGGCGACGGCCTGGTCGGCCGCCTGCTGATGATCGATGCGCTGTCGATGCGCTTCGAGACGCTGCGCTACAAACGCGACCCGCAAAACCCGCTCAACGGCGATGCGGCTGGCATCACGGATTTGAGCGGGCACCGCTAGGGGCGCGTACTTGGCGGATATTCTCCGCATTTGAGCCCCATTGCTAAGTCTAGGTCTGCGATGTCTTGCAAGCCGGGACTACGTTCTATGAAAACCGTGATTGCACTGCTGCTCGCAGCCTGTTCGTGGTCGGCATCGGCGCAGACCGTCGCGCAGAGCGACAACCTCCAGCAACTCCTGCTCAAGCTGCGGGCCTGTGTTCGCGCGAATGCGCCTGCCGTAAAGGCCGCGGGGGTGATGAATGCCGTCGAGGCAACCAGTCTCCTTCTGGAGACGTGCGGTCCTCAATCGATTTTTCTCGGGGTAGCGAGCGGGTCACGTACTGGACCCGGCAAGCTTTCATGGGAGGACTTTGCCCATGTAGGCCCGATACCCCCGGGCATACTTCGACGGGCGGCAAGCGAGGAATGGGCCAGTTTCATCGAAGAAACACGCGCTCGCTAGAGGATCGCTCAAGACGCCTTCCTTTCACTGTCCATGTGCACGAGCTGGCTCTCCGGATAGCGCGAGCCGGCAGCCGCGCCGGGCGGAAACGCCTTCGCCAGCTCGGCAAGATGCGCCGGCGTCAGCTTCACATTCAGCGCACCGAGTGCTTCCGTCAGCCGCTCGCGGCGACGCGCGCCGACCAGCGGCACGATGTCCTTGCCTTGCGCGGCCACCCAGGCGATCGCGATCTGCGCGGGTGAGGCACCGATATCGTCGGCGATCCTCCGCAGCGAATTCACCAGCGCCAGATTGGCGTCGAGATTCTCGCCCTGGAAGCGCGGGCTCATGGCACGAAAGTCCTGCGTACCGGAGCGGTTCTTTGACCAGTGGCCGCTGATCAGTCCGCGCGACAGCACGCCATAGGCGGTGATGCCGATGCCGAGCTCGCGGCAGGTTTTCAAAATATCGCTCTCGATGCCGCGCGAGATCAGTGAATACTCGATCTGCAGATCCGAGATCGGATACACCGCGTGCGCGCGGCGGATGGTGTCGGAGCTAACCTCTGACAGGCCGATATGCCTGATGTAGCCGGCCCTCACCATGTCGGCCATCGCGCCGATGGTTTCCTCGATCGGCACGTCGGGATCGAGCCGCGCCGGGCGATAGATGTCGATATGGTCAGTGCCGAGCCGCTGCAGCGAGTAGGACATGAAATTCCAGATTGCGGCGGGACGGTTGTCATAGCCGAGCCATTTCTTGTCGGGCGTACGCAGCGCGCCGAACTTGACGCTGATCTGCACGGCGTCGCGGTTGCGCCCCTTGAGTGCCTCGCCGATCAGCATCTCGTTGTGGCCCATGCCGTAGAAGTCGCCGGTGTCGATCAGCGTCACGCCGGCATCGAGCGCGGCATGGATGGTACTGATGCTTTCGCCGCGGTCGGCGGGGCCATAGAAGTCGGACATGCCCATGGCGCCGAGGCCGATGGCTGATGTGGTGGGGCCGGTGGAACCGAGTGTGCGCTTTTCCATGACAACTCTCCTCGAGAGAGCGGCGGGGGACGCCGCTGACGACGAGAGGGATATGCGCCTCTTCCACTGCAACAATAAGATAGACAATATTAAATACGTTGTTCACTATATCGAACAATGAGGGATCTGGACCTGCGTGACCTCGACGCCTTCGTGGCGGTCGCCCGCACCCGCAACTTCCGGCGTGCGGCGATGGAAAGCCACGTCTCCGTTTCCAGCCTCAGCCAGCGTCTGCGCGACATGGAGGAGCGGCTCGGCGTCCGCCTGATGAACCGCACCACCCGCAGCGTCGCGCTGACGGAGGCCGGCGAGCTCTTGCTGGCGCGCGTTGCTCCCGCAATCAGCGAGGTCGCCGGCGCGCTTGAGGAGGTGCGAGGTTTGCGCGGCGTGCCGTCGGGCCGGCTGCGCATCAACGCGCCGCCGCCCGCCATCGATCTCGTGCTGGCGCCGATGCTGGGGCCGTTCCTGCAGGCTTATCCGCAAATCGAGCTCGAGATCGTCGGACAGAGCGGCTTCATCGACATCGTCGATGCCGGCTACGACGCCGGTGTCCGCTATGGCGAGCATCTCGAGCAGGACATGGTCGCGATCCCGCTCGGCCCGCCGCAGCGTTACGCGCTCGTCGCTTCGCTCGATTATCTGGCGCGGCACGGCAAGCCGAAGCATCCGCGCGATCTGCTCAACCATCCCTGCATCCGCGTCCGCTTTTCCAGTGGCGCCATGCTGGACTGGGAGTTCGAGAAGGCCGGCCGCGCGGTGAAGATATCGCCGCCGGCAAAATTGGTGGTGAATCATCCGGGCCCCGCGATGCGTGCGGCCTGCGACGGCGTCGGTTTCTGGCTGACCTTCAGCGATCATGTCAGCGAGGCGATCGCGTCCGGCGCGCTGGTCAGCGTGCTCGACGACTGGTGCCCGCCGTTCCCCGGACCGTTTCTCTATTACCCGAGCCGCCACCGGCCGCCGCCCGCGCTCGCCGCCTTCGTGGCGTTCGTTGCGGAGTGGCGGAAGAAGGAGCGGCGCAAGGCGAAGGCGTAGCGCTCAGCCGCCGCGCCACCTGGAAGCGCGGGCTTAGCTTATTGGCCGGCATTCGAAGCGAAATACGCTCCACGATGCAGGCGGTACAGCCACGCGCCAAACACCTTCACGGACCGTCGCGGCGGGGCCGGCTTCTGCCCGTACGCGTTCCGGATCGTCTGCGGTGTTCGTCGCGTTCAAGTCGCTGGACTTCATGACGCGGCTTTCGAGGAAATCGCTTAATTCGAAGCCGCGCAGGTTGATCTCGACGTCGATCGCTTCGGAAAAATTCCGATTGACGCAGAACAGGGCAAGGCTTTCGCCGTCCTCCGCCAGCACGGCGGTGCTGACAATGTCGGGGAATCGTTCGCCATCGCCTGCCGCGAACGTGCCGCAGGTCAGGCGGATGTCGAGCACCGTTCCGCGAGCCCAGCGGGCCGCATGCTGGAACGGGTAGAAGATCGACTGCCGCCACGCCCGACCGCCGGTCTCGGTCATGATCAGCCCGATGACGTTGACCAGTTGCGCCACGCACGCGGCTTTGACCCGATCGCACCGGTTGATCAGCATCAGCAGGGCGGCGCCGAACACCAGCGCGTCCTCCATCGTGTAAATCTCTTCGAGGATGGCCGGAGCTTCCGGCCAGCCCGGCTTCGTGCGCGTGGCGCGGTCGCGGGTGCGATACCAGACGTTCCATTCGTCGAACGAAAGCATGATCCGCTTCGGCGACCGCCGGCGGGCGGCCACCCCATCCGCGACGGCGATGATCTCATCGATGTAGCGCCCGACCATGTCGGCTTCGGCCATGAAGTCGCGCGACCTGTCACCATGTTTTGAGAAGTATCCGTGGAGCGAGATGTACTCGACCACGTCGAACGTCTCTTCCAGAACGATTCTTTCCCATTCGGCGAATGTCGCCATGCTGCGGCTGGAGGAGCCGCAGGAGACCAGTTCGATGTTGGGATCGAGCCAGCGCATCAGCTTGGCGGATTCGCGAGCAAGCGCGCCGTATTCAGCGGCAGTCTTGGCGCCCATCTGCCACGGTGCATCCATTTCATTGCCCAGGCACCAAAGCTTGACATTGTGAGGGGCCGGATGCCCGTGCCGATGCCGCAAGTCGCTGAGCGCCGTGCCGCTTTCGACGTTGCAATATTCGAGCAGGGACCGGGCTTCGTCTGCGCCTCTTGTGCCGAGGTTGACCGCCATCATCGGTTCCAGACCGGCCTTCGCGCACCACGCCATGAACTCGTTGGTGCCGAACGCATTGGTCTCGGTGCTGAACCAGGCCAGTTCGCGGCGGCGCGGCCGCTTGTCGAGCGGACCGACGCCGTCTTCCCAGTTGTAGCCCGATACGAAATTTCCGCCGGGATACCTGACCACCGTGACCCCGAGTTCGCGGACCAGTTGAAGTACGTCTTGCCGAAAGCCGTCTGCATCGGCGGTCGGGTGCCCGGGTTCGAAGATCCCGCCATACACACAGCGCCCGAGATGCTCGACGAAACTGCCGAACAGGCGGGGGTCCGTCTTTCCCACCACGAATGCGGGATCGAGAACGATGACAGCTTCGGCCATGGATAATCCTGTTGTTCCCCGAGATGTGGTTCAGCCCTTGACGGCGCCGATGGTGAGCCCGCGCACCAGATGACGCTGAACGAAAAGCATGATGATTACGATCGGCAGCATGATGCCTATGGCGCCTGCCGCCGAGATCGACCAGTCGCTGACGTCCTCGCCTCCGAACGCCGCAATCGCGACCGGCAGCGTTTTGGTCTTTATGCCCGTCAGCACGAGAGCGAAGAGAAACTCATTGTAGGAAAGCAGCAGGCTGAAAAGTGCTGCGACCGTGAGGCCCGGGCGAACCAGCGGCAGGATCACGATCCGGAACGTCTGCCAGAGATTGCAACCGTCGATCGCGGCGGCCTCGTCGAGGTCGCGCGGAATCTCCAGAAAGAAGCTGTACATCAGCCAGATCGTGAAGGGTTGATTGATCGCCACCAGTGCCAGAATGAGGAGCGGATAGGTGTCAATCATGTTGAGGAAGCTGCCCATGACGAAAAATGGAATGGCCAGCAGCATGTGTGGAAACATCCGGATCGTGAACAATCCGAACAGGATCGGGGAGGCGCGGCGCTGCGGCATGCGCGACAGCCCGTAGGCGGCCAGGCTCCCGATCGGGACCGAGATGAAGACCGTTCCCGCCGATACGATCAGGCTGTTGATCAGGTATTGAACGAAGCCCCGATCGACCCAGACCTTGCGGTGGAACTCGAGCGTCGGGTGGAAGAAAACGGTCGGCGGGACGGTGAAGGCATCGGCGGGATTCTTGACCGACGTCAAGGCGGCCCAGATCAGTGGGACGAGATTCACAAAAGTAAAGATCGCCAGCGCGACAAACAGAAGCGTCTGATTGCGCACACGCGTCATTCGGCGAGCGTTCATCCGCTCCTCCCGTAGCCGCGCTGCAAGATGCTGCTGAACGCAGCGATGATCGCGGCGACAATGATCAGCGTGATGATTCCTAGCGCAGAGGCCTTGCCGACCTGCAATAATTGAAAGCCGAGCTGATAGGTGTAAATCGTCACCGTCTCGGTGGCGGTGCCCGGACCGCCGCCGGTCAGGACGTAGATGGCGTCGAAGAACCGGAAGACGTCCATCAGCCGCACCGACACGGTGAAAACGATCACGGGCACGAGCGACGGAAGGATGATGTGGCGAATCAACCGCCAGCTACCGGCCCCGTCGATGCTCGCGGCTTCGATCTGTGCCTGGTCCAGCGCCTGCAGGGCGGCATAGAGCACGAGCATGACAAAAGGCGTAAAGATCCAGGCGTCGGCGAGCACGACGCAAATCTTCGCCCAGACGGGATCGCCGAGCCAATCCGGCGGATTGAGGTTGAAGGTCAGCAGGGTGGCGTCGATCAGGCCCCAGTTCGATGTCAGCATCCATTTCAAAAAGAGGGTCGCCACCACGGGCGTGATGATGTGCGGCAGGAACAACAGGATCATGAATGCGCGTACGCTGGAGGTCAGCCTGTAAAGCGCGAACGCGAGCACGAAGCCCAAAACAAATTCGACGCAAACGGATCCGAGGGCGATAACGACCGTGGTCCACAACGACTGCCAGAGACGTACTTCGCCAAGCAGTTGCGCGTAGTTCGCAAGTCCGACAAAGCGCATCTCGCGGGAACCGAGATAGTAATCGAACGTGCTGAGATAGGCGGCATAGCCGAGCGGCCACAGCAGAACGACTGTCATCAACCCAAAGCTCGGAACCAGGAACAGCCACAGGCCGCGCTGCCAACGCATGACGGGAGATCTCTTGAGGCGGGCTGCGGTTTAAGCGGCAGGCGCTCACGCCTGCCTGACAGCACGGGGCGAATTACTTGTAGTAGCCGCGGGATTGCAGCAACTCGGTCGTTTCCTTGGCAGCCATATCCAGAGCGATCTTGACTTCCTTTTCGTTGGTCACGGCCTGCAGGATGTATCGGGTCACGATGGCCCCGACATCGAGGAAATCAGGCATCGAGGGAAATGGCTTTCCGACTTCGAGGGAGGCACGGGCCGCCGGATACCAGCGATATTTCCCGGCAAGTTCCGCATCGCCGAGTACTGACAGACGTGGCGGCATCGCAAGCTCGGCGCCCTTTTGCATGCTCTTTTGGCTCGCTGCCGTTGCGATCATTCTGAAGACCGTATCCTTGTCCTTCGATGAATATTTCGAGATGGCATATCCATCATTGGCGATACGCTGGCCGCCGCCGGGCGGCGCGATCCAGTTGATCTTCCCGACAAAGCGCGACTTCTTCTCGTCATCCATTGAGGCTGCGCGCGTGAACCATTGCAGCCCCATGGCGGCCAGTCCCTGCTGCAGGTTGATGCTTGATTCGTCGTTGGCAGCCGAAGTGAAGCCGCGCGGGGCGAATGCCGTCATCTGCTTCATCATGGTGATGGCGTTCACGCCGGCCGGCTGATTGAAGATCGGCTTCCACTGCTTGTCGAACCAGCCCTCGCCCACCGCATTGAGGTACCAGTGCGATTCATTCAGGCAGCCGTCGACGGGCTTCAACGTCATGATCGTTCCGGAGACGCGTCCCTGATGCAGTTTCTTCGCAGCCTCCATATATTCCTGCATTGTCTTTGGCAGCGGCGTGCCACTCTCTTTGAACAGGTCCTCACGGTAGAAGAACATCTCCGTGTTGGTCAGGATCGGCATCGAGTAGATGCGGCCGTTGTAGCTGACCGCGTCGATGACGGACTTGGGAAAGTCGTCGAGTTTGAACTCGTCCTTGTGCTTGGCCCAGAGATCGTCCAGCGGCTCCAGCCAGCCGCTGGCGGCGAATTTCTGCATGGTGGTATCGTTGAGATAGGCGACATCGATGGCGTCGGAGCCCGACGACATCGTGATCGAGGCCAGTTCGACTTCCTTGTCGATCGGCATCAGTTCGACCGAGACCTGGCCCTCAGGAAGAGCCTTCTTCATTTGGTCGGTATAATATTCCAAGGCGGGTTGACGATGGCTGATGACACGGATCGGTCCGGCTGCCGCGTTCGCGCGCTTTATATAAGGGGCAAGGGCTGTGGCTGCGGCCGCTCCCATCAAGGATCTGCGGGTGAGTGAGTTGCGGCTCATTTGACATCCTCCCTTTTTGCCTAGAGCTAATAGGAAATTGGCTCGTTCTCAAAACGAAAACACCAAACCTAGCAATTTCAAGCGCTTGCCCAATCCCAAGGCTGCGGGCCGTCCGGGAAGTCTGCCATGACCGCTTCTGGCCCCTTTGCGGAAATGCCTTCGTGGCGTTTGTGACGGAGTCGCGCAAGGAGGAGCGGGGCAAGGCAAAGACTGGCGCCTAGCCGGTACTCCATTTGATGATCTTCGGTGCGTCAAGATCGTTGTAGTCGATCACGATGTTGGCCCGGTGCTGCGGCGCGCATTCGGCGAGATAGCGCTGCTGCCCGCCGACATAGCGCCGATAGGATGGCGTCTGCGGATCGACCGCGTCCGGTGTTCCTTCGCGCGCGGCGTTCCGCGCCATCGACACAGCGAAATCGACATACAGGAAAACCGAAAAATCCCAGCATGCGCGCAACTCGGGGCGATGCAGGAAGATGCCATCGATGATCAGCGCCGCCGTTGGTGATGCTTGCTGCGGCTGCGGGACGACGGGTTGATCGGTGGAATGATCGAAATGTTTTGCGATGTAGTTGCCTGTGCCTTCCGGTCCCAGCGGATCCAGCAGTTTTTCCCGGAACGCAGCATAGTCGTAGGAGTCGAGAAAGAACCCGTCAGGCGAATAGCGACCGCGCGCATAGCGGATAGCGCACGGATTGTGGAAATCATCGACGCTCGCCCGGATGGCTCCGCGTCCATTCGCGATGATCAGCGGCGCCAGGGCATCGGCGAGCATGGTCTTGCCTGCGCCATCGACGCCGTCGATGGCGACGCGGATGCGCCGGTCCGGATGCAATGCCGCAATGGTGTCGGCGAGGCGATCCAGCAGCGCCGCGCGAGTCGCGCTCACGCCGTCGCGCTCGGAAAATGTGCGGTAGGATATGACCGGCAGGGCGCCCCATTTCTACTTTGCATGGGGTTGTTTTCGCAGTTTTGGTCCCAGCCCGCCGCTGCGGTCACAGCATGCTCGGCAGCACGCGATCCGGCGGCTTGTGGTTGTCGAGGAAGGTGCGGATGTTGATGATCACCTTCTCGCCCATGTCGACGCGGCCTTCGATGGTGGCCGAGCCCATATGCGGCAGCAGCGTCACCTTGCCCGCCTTGCCGAGCCGCACCAGTTTCGGGTTCACCGCCGGCTCGTGCTCGTAGACGTCGAGGCCGGCGCCGCCGATCTCGCCGCTCTCGATCAGCTTGACCATGGTGTCCTCGTCGATCACGCCGCCGCGCGCGGTGTTGACGATATAGGCGTCCTTGCGGATCAGTTTCAGCCGCCTCGCCGACAACAGGTGATAGGTCGCCGGCGTGTGCGGACAGTTGACCGAGATGATGTCCATCCGCGCCAGCATCTGGTCGAGGCTTTCCCAGTAGGTCGCGCCGAGTTCTTCGGCGATCTGCGGCGCCACCGGGCGGCGGTTGTGATAGTGGATCTGCAGGCCGAAGGCGCGGGCGCGGCGCGCCACCGCTTGTCCGATGCGGCCCATGCCGACAATGCCGAGGCGTTTGCCCCCGATGCGGTGGCCGAGCATCCAGGTAGGCGACCAGCCCGCCCAGTTCTTGCCGTCGGTGAGGACGGAGGCGCCCTCGATCATCCGCCGCGGCACCGCCAGGATCAGCGCCATGGTCATGTCGGCGGTGTCTTCGGTCAGCACTTTCGGGGTGTTGGTCACGGTGATGCCGCGGGCATGCGCCGCCGCCACGTCGATATTGTCGACGCCGTTGCCGAAATTGGCGATCAGCCGCAGCTTGCTTTCGGGCTGCTTCAGCACGAGTTCGTTGATCTCGTCGGTGACGGTCGGCACCAGCACCTCGGCGGTGCGCACGGCTTCGGCGATCTGCTCGGGCGTCATCGGGGTGTCGTCGAGATTGAGCTTCGCGTCGAACAGCTCGCGCATCCGGGTCTCGATGGAGTCCGGCAGCTTGCGCGTGACGACGACGAGAGGCTTTTTCTTAACCGACATTTCCTGCTCTCATGAGGCTGGGCTTAACAAGAGCCTGCCGTTCAGACCTCATTAACCCGGGTGTTCGACACTGCAATCTTGCAGTGCGGTCCCCGGCAATTCCTTGGGTTCCCCGACATTTACCCCGGTTTTCCCCGGGAAATTTCGGCTCTCTTGTTCCGTCCTCTCTAGCAGAAGGCCGGGCCAAGACAAGAACCAAGGAACCGACAAGCGGGGCGTCGATCTTCGCAGCTGCACAGGGTTTTGGGGATTTGGCGTCAAGACGAACGGGATCGGCCCAAGGCGGTTGGGCTGACGCGTTCTCGGCAGGAGAGACGAGTTGATGGGGTTGGGGCGTTGCGGTGCGTTGGCGATCCTGGCGGCGGCCATGCTGGGATCCATGGGCAATCTCGGGCATGCGGCGAAGGATTCGCCGGCGGCCACGAGCGGCTTGCCGATTCCGCGCTATGTCAGCCTCAAGTCGGATCACGTGAATGTGCGGGCCGGTCCGACCAAGGACAATGACGTGGCCTGGGTCTACACCCGCGCCGGCTTGCCGGTGGAGATCACCGCGGAGTTCGAGAACTGGCGCCGCGTGCGCGATTCCGAAGGCACCGAAGGCTGGGTCTATCACTCCATGCTATCCGGCCGCCGCACCGCCGTCGTCACCATGAAGAGCAAGGACGAACTCGCGCCGATCTATGATCGCGCCGACCTGGAAAGCGCGGTCGCCGCGAAGCTGCAGGCCGGCGTCGTTGCCCAGGTGAAGAAGTGTTCGAACGGCTGGTGCCGCGTCACCGGCAACGGCTTTGACGGCTGGATCGAGCAGCAACGCCTGTGGGGCGTCTACGAAGGCGAGAAGGTGGAATAGCTTCCACTGTCGTCCCCGCGAACGCGGGGACCCATAACCACAGGACGTCATGATGACGCACGCTGTGGCCCCAGCGAATCCAACAACTCAAATTTGGGGTTATGGGTCCCTGCGTTCGCAGGGACGACTGCTATGCTTGATCTCAGCGCTTCTTGCGCAGGCGCACGACCATGTCGACGCGGGCGACTTCGTAGCCCTCGGGAACGTCGGGCATCCTCGAGAGCACGAGATGCGGGTCGGGGATATCGACCAGCTCGTGATTGTTCTCGAGATAGAAGTGATGATGCGCGGTCACGTTGGTATCGAAATAGGTCTTGGTGCCGTCGACGCTGACCTGACGCAGCAGACCGGCGTCGGTGAGCTGGTTGAGCGTGTTGTAGACGGTGGCGAGCGACACCGGGACCTTGGCCAACGTCGCTTCCTCGTAGAGCATTTCCGCGGTGAGATGACGCGCGCCCTTGCCGAACAGCAACCAGCCGAGCGCCATGCGCTGGCGGGTGGGGCGCAGGCCTGCCGCCTGAAGCATTTCGTTGACGTCGTGCCACGGGCAGCCGGTCAGCGCCGGTTGATGCCCAGCCGGACGTACCGCGAGGTCCGCGTCGTCAAGTCGGATCGTTGCGTCGTTATGTTCCACGGCCCCTACTCGTACTTTCAGTGCTATTTTGAAGGAATATAAAGGGAATTCCGCCAGATGCAAGTTTTTCGCAACTGGAAACGGTCCAAGGTTAAGACTCGGAACTGGTCCGCCACGCGGCGATTTACCCCCTATCGGGCGCTTTGCCGCCCAAGTCGGCCTATGTTAGAGACCCGTCCAATTCCAGCCATGCGCATTTGGCAAGGGCCAATGACGGCCTCGGCGGGCCTTCCCGACCCGCGAGGCCAGCTTGGGGACGTTGTGCGCCGCCCTCGGCGTTGCCATCTCTGTCGAAAGCGGGCAATCGGGAAATGTGAGAGGTTTTGGGACGATGCTCAATCGGCGCAATGGCTATGAGTACGAGGATTTGCTGGCCTGCGGCCGTGGCGAGCTGTTTGGGCCGGGCAACGCCCAGTTGCCGTTGCCGCCGATGCTGATGTTCGACCGAATTACCGAGATTTCCGAGACGGGCGGCGAATACGGCAAGGGCATGGTCCGCGCCGAACTCAATGTGAATCCTGATCTCTGGTTCTTCGGCTGCCATTTCAAGGGCGATCCGGTCATGCCGGGCTGCCTTGGCCTCGACGCGCTCTGGCAGATGGTGGGCTTCTATCTCGGCTGGGTCGGCGGCGAAGGCCGCGGCCGGGCGCTGGGGCTTGGAGACCTGAAGTTTTCCGGCCAGGTGATGCCGAACGTGAGCAAGATTGTGTACAACGTCGACATCAAGCGCGTGATGCGCCTTAAGCTCTGGCTCGGCATTGCCGACGGCTGGCTTTCGGCCGATGACGTGATTATCTATCGCGCCAAGGATTTGCGAGTGGGGCTCTTGAAGCAGGGTACCGCGATGCCGGGAGCGTAGGATTTTCGCGCTCCCCGCCGATCAAGCGGCACCGGCTCGAAGAGAGCCATCACATCAACAGAAAGCGACAGGACGAGGCGAACATGAGGCGGGTTGTCATCACGGGGATGGGCATTGTCTCATCGATCGGAAACAACACCCAGGAAGTGCTGGCGAGCCTTCATGAGGCCAAATCCGGCATAACCCATGCCGCGAAATACAAGGAGCTCGGCTTCCGTTCGCAGGTGTTCGGTTCGCCCACGGTGAACGCGGCCGAGATGATCGACCGCCGCGCGATGCGCTTCCTCGGCGAGGGCGCCGCGTGGAATCACATCGCGATGGAGCAGGCGATTTCGGACGCAGGCCTCAGCCCGGACGAAATCTCCAACGAGCGCACGGGCATCATCATGGGCTCCGGCGGTCCGTCGGCGCGCACCATCGTCGAATCCGCCGACATCACCCGCAGCAAGGGACCCAAGCGCGTCGGCCCGTTCGCGGTGCCGAAGGCGATGTCGTCGACGGCCTCAGCGACGCTCGCCACCTGGTTCAAGATCAAGGGCGTGAACTATTCGATCTCGTCGGCTTGCGCGACGTCGAACCATTGCATCGGCAATGCCTATGAAACGATCCAGATCGGCAAGCAGGACGTGATCTTCGCCGGCGGTTGCGAAGAGCTCGAATGGTCGCTGTCGGTGCTGTTCGACGCCATGGGCGCGATGTCGTCGAAATACAACGACACGCCCGCCACCGCCTCGCGACCCTATGACCTCAACCGCGACGGGTTCGTGATTGCAGGTGGCGCCGGCGTCGTCGTGCTGGAAGAACTCGAGCATGCCAAGGCGCGCGGTGCGAGGATATACGGCGAGATCGTCGGTTACGGCGCCACTTCCGACGGTTACGACATGGTTGCGCCGTCGGGCGAGGGTGCCGAGCGCTGCATGCGAATGGCGATGTCGACCGTGAAGACGCCGGTCGATTACATCAACCCGCACGCCACCTCGACGCCGGCCGGCGACCCGCCGGAGATCGAGGCGATCCGGAAAGTGTTCGGCACCGGCGAAAAATGCCCGCCGATCTCGGCGACCAAGGCGCTGACCGGCCATTCGCTCGGCGCCACCGGCGTGCAAGAAGCGATCTATTCGCTGTTGATGATGAACAACGGCTTCGTCTGCGAGAGCGCGCACATCACCGAGCTCGACCCTGTTTTCGCCGACATGCCGATCGTGCGCAAGCGCATCGACAACGCCAAGCTCGGCACCGTGCTGTCGAACTCCTTCGGCTTCGGCGGCACCAACGCCACGCTGGTGTTCAAGCGGATGGATGCGTGACCGGTTCGGTGTCGGTCGTTGATGCTGACATCGACTGGCATGACGGGATTCTGGTCGACATCGCCTTGTCGGGATTTGCGGGAGAAGCGCAGGAGCTCGCGCTGGTCGTCGATCTCTATCCTGACGGCGACCCAAACGCCCGCCGCCGGCGCTACCGCTGCATCGGCGCAAATCTTTCGCGATTCCAGATCAGTGGCGACGTTGCCAGGTTTCTCAAACATCGCGCGGCCGGAAACATCTACTCCATGCGCATGGAGTTCACGGCCGAGACCGAAATCCTTGTTATCGATCTGTTCGGCGGCATGATAGAAGCCGAAGCAGCGTCATTCCAACTCACGGAAACCTCCGCATGACAACGTTGATGAAGGGCAAGCGCGGGCTGATCATGGGCATCGCCAATGATCACTCGATCGCCTGGGGCATTGCCACGGCCCTTGCCGCGCAGGGCGCGGAAATGGCCTTCACCTACCAGGGCGATGCGCTGGGCAAGCGGGTCAAGCCGCTCGCCGAGCAGCTCAAGGTCGACACGGTGCTGCCCTGCGACGTCGAGGACATTGCAAGCGTCGATGCCGTATTCGCTGCGTTGCGCCAGAAATGGGGTGGTCTCGACTTTCTCGTCCACGCCATCGGTTTCTCGGACAAGAACGAGCTGAAGGGCCGCTACGCCGACACCTCGCGGGAAAACTTCTCCCGCACCATGGTGATCTCGTGCTTTTCGTTCACCGAGCTTGCCAAGCGCGCGGCCGAGCTGATGCCGGAGAGCGGCGGCTCGATGATCACGCTGACCTTCGATGGTTCGAACCGGGTGATGCCGAACTACAACGTGATGGGCGTGGCCAAGGCGGCGCTCGAAGCCTCGGTGCGCTATCTTGCTGCCGACTTTGGTCCGCGCAATATCCGCGTCAACGCGATTTCCGCCGGTCCCATTCGCACGCTCGCGGGCTCCGGCATCGGCGATGCGCGCATCATGTTCGCTTTCCAGCAGAAGCACTCGCCGCTCGGCCGCGGCGTGACGCTGGAAGAACTCGGCGGCTCGGCGCTGTATCTGTTATCGGATCTCTCGGGCGGCGTCACCGGCGAGGTGCATTACGTCGATTCCGGCTACAACATCATCTCGATGCCGCGGCCGGAGGCGCTGAAAGGCGAGTAATTGTCATGCCCCGCGAAGGCGGGGCATCCAGTACGCCGCGGCTTCTCGATTTATCCCGAACATCTCTGGAATACTGGGTCACCCGCCTGCGCGGGTGACGACAGTCGTGACTACTCCCCCGCCGCGATCTTCTCCGCGCGCTGGAATGCCGGGCGCGCCATGCAGCGCGCGATGTAAGCGTCGAACGACGGCCGTGACGGGATCATCTTGAACAGCCGCACGCCGAAATTAAGTCCCGAGCCGATCACGATGTCGGCGGCGGAAAACTTTTCGCCGAGCAACCACGGGCCCTTCTGCAGAGCGCCGTCGAGCACGTCGATGACGCGTTGCGCATCGCCCCAGCCGGCGGCGACCGGATTCATCTCGATCTTGGTCGCAAGCTGCACGATCGCGGGCTCGATGCAGCCCGGCCCATAGAACAGCCAGTAAAGATATTTTGCCCGCGCGGGATCGCCGAGCGGCGGGGCGAGCTTGGCGTCTGGATAACGCTCCGCCACGTAGGCGCAAATCGCCGCGGCCTCCGCCATCGTGGCGTCGCCGTCCTGCAGCGCCGGCACCTTGCCCATCGGATTGATCTTGAGATAGTCAGCGCTCCGCTGCGCGCCGGAGGAAATATCGGTCAGCACGCGCTCATAGGGCTGTCCGGTCTCTTCCATGAGCCAGAGCGCGGTGAATGAGCGCGTACGCGGGCACCAATACAGCTTCATCATCGGACCGTCCCCTGTTTCTTCCAGCGATAGAATTTCATCATGTAGCCGGTCGCGCTCGCGACCTCTTCCTTCTCATAGACAAAACCTTCACGCTCGTACCAGCGCCAGGCCTTTTCGTTCTCGCGAACGCAGCGCAGATGGATTTCATCCGGCAATTGTTGCCGTGTGAAGGCAAGCAGCTGCCGGCCGACGCCCTTGCCCTGATATTCGGGCGCGACAAACAGCTGGTCGAGGTATTTTTGCGGCAAGTGCAACGCCAGCATTGCCGCAAAAGTTCCGCTGTCGTCGGCCACGTGCAGGCTCCAGCCGTCCTCGATCTCCTTGCGTACCCGCGCACGCAAATTGGCGAGCAGGAAATTGCTGGCTTCGGCAAGCCCGGTCGAGACCCAGCTTTCCATCCAGACACGGGCGACCTCGTCATATTCGTGGGGCAGGGCGGCGCGGATGACGGGAACGGGCATCGATCGATCCGTCAGGCGCGCGGTTGGCGCGGCGGCGCCGCCTGCCTGCCGCGGCCCTTGCCGGCGGAGAGGCCAACGACCTCGGAGATTTGCGTCAGCTGCCGTGCCAGCGGGCTGGTCTTGCGCCAGACCATGCCGATGGTCCGCGACGGCTGCGGGTTCTTGAACCGCGCGACCGAGACGGCGGCCGAGCGGGTTTCCACCGCCACGGCCATCTCCGGGATCAGGGTGACGCCGACGCCGGCGCTCACCATCTGCACCAGCGTCGACAGGGAATTTGCGTCCAATAGCTCGCGCGGCGAGGAGTGCATCTTGCAGAACGACAGCGCCTGGTCGCGGAAGCAATGGCCTTCTTCCAGCAGCAGCAGACGCATCTCGCGCAGCATTTCCCGGCTCGGCACCGGCGTGCCCTCATCCTTGCGGGGGCGTACCAGCAAAAAATCCTCGCGGAACAGCGCGACCTCGGTGAGCGATGTCTCCGAGACCGGAAGCGCCAGGATCGCGGTATCGAGACGGCCCTCGGAAAGTTCCTGGATCAGCTTTGGCGTCAGCGCCTCGCGCACCTGGATGTCGAGTTCCGGATGCGTGCGTGTGAGATCGGCGATGACGCGGGGCAGCAGATAGGGCGCGATCGTGGGGATCATGCCGATGCGCAGCCGCCCGGCGAAGCGGTCGCGCGAGGCGCGCGCGAAATCGCCGAGCTCATCGACCGAGCGCAATATATCCCGCACCCGCTCGATCAGCTCTTCGCCGAGCCGGGTGAGCGTGATCTGCCGGGCGCTGCGTTCGAGCAGCGCGCCGCCGAGCGCTTCTTCCATTTCCTTGATCTGCATCGACAACGCCGGCTGCGAAATGGAACATGAATCAGCGGCGCGGCCGAAATGACCATGCCGGGCCAGCGCATCGAAATACCTGAGTTGACGGAGCGAGAGGTTTATCATCAGATAATCTTATCGCGTCGATCACTAAAATCAACTTCACCTGATGGATCGCGCCGCTTAGATTGCTTCCAATCCGATCAAGGATTGCCACCTCCCGGGAGAAAATCATGGATGACAGAACAAAATGCCCGTTCACGGGCACACGCGGACATTCGAATCGCGAATGGTGGCCGGATGCGCTCGACGTTTCGGTGCTGCATCGTAATTCAGCCCTGTCCGACCCGATGGACGCGGCCTACGATTACGCCAAGGAATTCAAATCGCTCGATCTCAAGGCCCTGATCCGCGACTTGCGCGCGCTGCAGACGGACTCGCAGCCCTGGTGGCCGGCCGACTTCGGCCACTACGGCGGCCTGTTCATTCGCCTCGCCTGGCACGCGGCGGGCACCTACCGCATCACCGACGGCCGCGGCGGCGCCGGCACCGGACAGCAGCGCTTCGCGCCACTGAATTCGTGGCCGGATAACGCCAACCTCGACAAGGCGCGCCGGCTGCTGTGGCCGATCAAGCAGAAATACGGCCGCAAGATCTCGTGGGCGGACCTGATGGTGCTGGTCGGCAATGTCGCGCTGGAGTCGATGGGCTTCAAGACGTTCGGTTTCGCGGGCGGCCGCACCGACGTGTGGGAGCCGGAAGAACTCTATTGGGGGCCTGAGGGCACCTGGCTCGGCGATGAGCGCTACAGCGGCGAACGCCAGCTGTCCGAGCCGCTCGGCGCGGTCCAGATGGGTCTGATCTACGTCAATCCGGCAGGACCGAACGGCAATCCCGATCCGGTCGCTTCCGCCAAGGACATCCGCGAGACCTTCTTCCGCATGGCGATGAACGACGAAGAGACCGTCGCGCTGATCGCCGGCGGTCACTCCTTCGGCAAGGCGCATGGCGCCGGCGATCCGTCGCTGGTTGGCCCAGAGCCGGAAGCCGGCGCGCTGGAAGACCAGGGCCTTGGCTGGAAGAGCACGCACGGCTCGGGCATCGGCACGGACGCCATCACCGGCGGACCTGAGGTCACCTGGACGCAAACGCCGACCAAGTTCAGCAACCACTTCTTCAAGAACCTGTTCGAGAACGAATGGGAGCTGACCAAGAGCCCGGCCGGCGTACCGCAGTGGGTAGCGAAGAATGCGGTCGCCGACATTCCCGCTTTCCAGCACAGTGGGATCCGAAGCTTGGAATTCACGTGACTTGAAGTCGCGGC
>JADMIO010826364.1_pt1 | contig 61386 bp, 45 predicted proteins | sample 8958161 | NCBI WGS metagenome assembly JADMIO01 (sample SAMN16585339, study PRJNA669376) | soil metagenome | isolation source: Crop rotation soil | place: USA: Cullars Rotation, Alabama | collected 2011
CGCGACAACTTGTCCACGTGGAATTCTAAGCTTAGGATCCCAATGTGCTGGAAAGAGCTTGTACGACAGCGAGCTGCGCGGGTCGTCGCAGTCTCCCTTGAACGCCATTCCCAGGACGCCGACGGTTTCGTTCCGCAAATCTCGCGACGTCTTAAGCTGATCGACGATGAACCGCGGCAGGCCCTCGTTGATCATCATCGCATGCTGACCCAGGGTCAGCAGGTTGTGATTGAAAGATGCGAGCTGCATCGTGTCCTTGAGGAGACATGGGCCGCCGGCGAAGCCGGATTTCGCGAAGCCCTTCATGCGGGGGTAATCGCGGGTGACCGCATCGTAGATCCGCTGGAAGTCGGCGCCGTGGCGCCCGGCCAGCATGTAGAACTGGTTCGAGACCGCGAAGTTGATGTAGCGGTAGCTGTTCGTGAACAGTTTCGCGAGTTCGGCTTCGACCGGTTCGAGTGGGATGACTGCCGCGCCAATGTCCCGGAAGAAGTCGGTCGCGATCACCGCAGCTTCGGGCGTGCAGCCGGAAACAATTTGCGGCAGCTGTGTGAGCTCACAGAGGGCATAGCCCTGTGCGATGCGCTCAGGACAGTAGGCGACGTGGAGTTTCAATCCGCGATCGGCCACCTGTCGTCCGAGTCGCTCGGTCACGCCTGGGAAGACGGTGCTACGGATCATCAGCAGCTGGCCATCGCGCATGCCGTCGAGGACGCCTGCGATGACGCGATCAAATGTGCGGACGTTCGGATCGAGGTACTCGTCGACGGGCGTTCCGATCGTGACGATGACGACGTCGTGGTTGCGAAGAACGTCGTTCGACGGAGTGAGCTTCAGCCGGCCCGAGGCGAGACACTTCGGCAGCAGTTCGTCGCCGCCGTGCTCGAAGAACGGCATCTCGCCAGCGCTGATCCGCTCGATCGATTTCTGATTTGTGTCGACGAGCGTTACGCGGTGACCGAAGTCGCAGAGCAACAGGCCCAGCGGAAGGCCGACGTGGCCGCAGCCGCCGACGATGGCGACGGCGAGCGGGCGAGAGACGGTACGAGAGTGCGATTCTGTGGGCACGTTGGGATGGAAGTGTTTGCCCTCACCCCCGGCCCCTCTCCCGCAGCGACGCGCTTCGACAGTCGGAACGCACGTCGCGGGCGAGGGGGGAAGTCATTGGGCTTTCGGAGCCGGGCGGTAGACCTCAGCGTAACAGGCAAGCGGATCGTCTTCCGGTCCAAATGACCGGATGAATTCCCCGTTCAGCTTCGAAGGTATCGATTTTTCCAGCCCGTCACGGCTGACGACCAGCCAGTCGTACTCGTATTGCTCGATCAGGTAATCCCGGGGCTCGACGCGGACAATGACGTCCCTGCCTGCCAGCCAGAAGTCAAAGACGAACGCCGGCTCGACGACGTAGCGTCCCTCGGCAGGAAGCGCGGCAATCATTTCCCGAACGAACCGTGGGCCGTCGTAGCGGGCATCGGGCTGCGGCCGGACCTGGGCCCACCACAGGCGGATGCCGGATTGAGGGACGAATAGCGCGGCAATTCCAAGTCCGGCGAGGACAACGATCGGGCGACCGATTGTCGAGAGCGACTTGAGCAGCCACGCTGCGACGGCCCCCGCGCCGATGAAAACGAGCGCCCCGGTAAAGCACCAATAACCCTTTGTCGGGTGCATTCCCTGGCAAGCCGCCAGCAGATACAGGCTTCCCCAGACGATGAAGAGCATTCGCCGATGCTGGGGTGTCGCGGTCTTCCGCAGCAAGGGCAACGTTATGCCGATCAGGCCGATTCCCATGACGGCCATCTGCCAGATTCCCGCCTGTTCGTAGACGAGTTGAACCTGATGGGCGACGTATGAAACCGGCCAAAGAAGTCGTCGGATCAGCCCCGGACCTGCCGGGTTGAGGACGTTGTTGAAGAACTGCTTTTCGAAGGCGTCGCGGTGGGCCAAGATCAGCGGCGTCCAGAGGGCGAGCATCGCGAGCGAGGCCGCCGTAAGAACGGCCGCATTTGTGACGCGGCGTTTGACGGGTCCACCGACAAGCAGCATCCACAGTCCGCATAGGAGGCAGTAGACAATCGCGAAGGGGTGGCACAGGAGGCCGAGTCCCAGGAGCGCGCCTGCGAGAACAATCTGTTTCAGGCCCCCTTCATCCGAGTACCGCCACAGCATAAGAATCGCCGCCAGGCCAAAGGCCGCGCAGGGCTCATCCGGTCGGGCGAATGTCGCGGCAAAGAACAGAACTCTTGATGCCGCGTACATCGCGGCGGCCCACAATCCGGCTGCCTCGCCGAACGCACGCCGCCCTAGTTCGTAGACCAGCCAGATGGCGATGAGACCTGCAACCAGGCAGGGCAATCGAGCCGTCGGATATCCCGGCGGAAACAGCCAGAAGAACGGCGCCTGCAGATAGAACAGGCCTGGTGGGAGCGCGAACTCGCATTCGTCCGTGCGGTAGAAAAAGCATTCGGGATTCCGAGCCGGGTAGTAGGGAATCCGAGGGACGCCCTCTTTGGCCACCGTGTAACCCGGCACCGAAAAGAGTTGCTCATCCTGGCCGCCGGGCTGTTTCAGCACAAACGGCAGACGGAACGCGAAATAGCCCGCGGCGATCAGGCCCAAGGCAAGCCAGCGTGAGCGAGCGTTCATTCCGGGGCACTCGACTCCTGGCCCCGGGAGTCGCCTGCTGTCATTTGCTCGATCGCCCGGCAAATAAAATCGACTGCACCGCGGTGCTCAAGGAACTCGGCGAACTGCTGCTGCTTTCGCGTGTCGAACACCGCTGACAACAGCGGCTGAAAGAAATGCAGGGCCTGGGCGGCCACGAAGTTGAGCGGCTGGGTCATCTCCAGAAACGCCAGCGCCGGGACCGTCATCCCGCGGCGAACGACTTCGCGCGCCAGTCGGTCGACCATCTCGATCTGCTCCGGTGTCGGATCGATCGGCCCGGCGTCGACGGCGAAGGCATGCTTGAGCCAGCCGGGCATCGCCACGGTCAGTTCTCCGCGAACAGGGCGTTCACAAAGTCATCAGGCGAGAAGAGCTCGAGGTCATCGATCTTCTCACCGACGCCGACGTATTTGACGGGAATCCCCATCTGCTGGCGAATGGCGACGACGATTCCACCTTTCGCCGTCCCGTCGAGTTTCGCCAGCACAAGCCCCGTGCAGTTCGCCGCCTCGCTGAATTTGGAGGCCTGGCTGAGACCGTTCTGGCCAGTCGTGGCATCGAGAACGAGCAGCGACTCATGCGGCGCGCCGGGGATCCGTTTCCCGATGACTCGGTGAATCTTTCCGAGCTCCTGCATCAGGTTCTGATGCGTCTGCAGCCGGCCGGCGGTATCGATGATCGCGACATCCGCGCCGGTCACGACTGCCCGATCGCACCCTTCAAAAGCCACGCTCGCCGGGTCACTGCCCGAAGCCTTGGTCACGATTTCGCAACCGAGACGCTTGGACCACATCGTCAGCTGTTCAACGGCCGCCGCGCGGAACGTGTCGCCCGCCGCAAGCACCACCTTCTTGCCGGACTTCTGCAGGAAGTTCGCCAGCTTGGCGATCGACGTCGTCTTCCCGACGCCGTTGACGCCGCAGACGAGTATCACCGTCGGCCCCGACTCGGCCAACTTGAGAGGCGAAAGCGGATTCTTGACGTCCCAGCTGACATCGCCAGAACCACGCAGAATCGTCCGCAGGCGGTCTTTGACGATCTTCCAGACCTCGTCTTCGATCATCGTGCGGCCGAGAAACTTCTCGCGCAGGTCGTCGCCGATCTGTTTTGCCGCGGCCACGCCCATGTCGGTGGCGATCAGCCCCTTCTGGAACTCCTCCAGCTTGGCTTCGTCGAGAATGACGCCCTGCTTGAACAGGTCGCGGACGTCGGTCCGCAACACGTCCTTGGTCTTTTGCAGGGCGCCTTTGAGTTTGTCGAACAGTCCCATTGTTGATCGTTGGTTTCGGTTCCCCAGGGATGAACCCTGAGGCTCACATCGAGAATTGTCGTCTGGAAATCCCGACAGCCCGGGATCGTGCCAGGATTCATGCGGGCGCTTCGACTTCTTCCATCGGTGAAGGATATCCGTACGCGTCAAACGCTGCCCGCAAACGCGTGTAGACCCGCTCCATCCGCTCGGGCTCGGAGGTGAACTTGTTCTTCTTGTAACGTCGAAGTGAAGGCATCTGCGGTTCGACGGCCTTCCTCAGACCGTCGAAGCCGCCGAGTCCCAACTCCGCGTAAATTCGCTCCAGATGAGCCAGGGGGTCCTGCTCGAAGTCTTCGTACCGAACGTCGATCAGGCGGCCCGGAGGGATCAGCTGCTTGTCGCGTTCATAGATTTGAAAGCCGCGCTCGTAGAGGTTCAGGACGACGTCGTCGAGATCGCCGAAATCCGGACGGCACATGCCGTTTTCCTCGTACATTGTCTTCCGCAGATGCACCGCCGATTTAAACACCGCGTACGGATTGCGGTAGATGTGAATGAATTTCGCATCCGGGTAGAGGTCGAGCAGGTGCGGAATCTTGTAGGTGTGCGACGGCGTTTTCAGCACCACCCGCTTGCCGCCGTTCTTGAACGTAAGCTTGCGGATCAGGTAGTCGAGGGCCGACTTCCAGGCGTTCCGCTCGGCGTCGGTGCAGTCGGCCATGTCGAGAAATCGGTCGTACTTCTCACGCTGGTTGTGAAACACGATCTGCAGGTAGTACGAGGCGAGTGTCATTGCGCAGAGACCGACTTCGTCCTCCTGCGGCATGTCCCATTTCACCTGGACGTTGTCCATCGGCCGCGTCTCGGGAAGAAACCGGGCCGTCCAGGGGGTGATCAACTTCTCCGTCAACAGAAAGTGCTCGGGGCACAGGCACTGGTAATAATTGGCAAACGTGAACTGCGGGTCGCTGGTGATCAGGTTGTGCAGCAGCGTCGTGCCCGAACGCCAGAATCCCAGCACAAAAATGGGCGGATGCTCGACTTTGGTCTGTCGAATGTGCGATCCGTAGATCGCAGCTTCAAGGCCGCTCCAGAAGGAATTCCATGTCGATGTCAGCGGAATGATCGAGATCTTGAGGGCCCGCGAGAAATCCATCGGGGGCCGCATTCCGAACAGACGGAGCGCCTTCGAGATCGTCAATCCGTGCCAAAGGAAAAACGGTCCCTGCGAAGAGTGCTTGGCGGCCGCTTCCGTCATCAATCATCCTTAACAAGCAGCGTGGGTTCTTCCGTGGGTGACGCGGTGAACGTGGGCAGGACCGTCCCTCGGCCGAAGGAATCGGTACGCCGCCCGAATTTTTCACACGCCGACCGATTGACCGGCGCGGAGACTCCGACAATAACATCCCGCCGCGACTGTGCGGCGATTGTGGCTACTGAAGTTATGGGCCACAAGGCATTTGGCGAGACACATCGGCAATCGCGCGCAGCCCAGGTTGCCGGCCATTATTCGAGGCGTTCAGGAAGGATTCCTTGCGGTGGTTCTGAGTCATTCGGATGTGCTGGAAGTCCGGCAGTCGCCGGGGAAGGGTCGTGGGGTCTTTGCCAAGGTCGACATCCCGAAGGGGAAGGTCTTCGAGCGAGTCCCGTTGCTGGTCTTCGATACCGAAGAGCTCGAAGGGTCCGAATTGATGGACTATGTCTTCATCTGGGGCAAGAAGACGGTGGCCATCGCCCTGGGGTACGGGTCGCTCTACAACCACAGTTACGCCCCGAATGCCCGGTATTACGATGGACCCGGGCGGACGAAGGTCTTCATGACCCTGAAGACGATTCGTGCCGGCGAGGAGATCCTCGTCAATTACAATGGCGACCCGAAAAGCCGCGAAAAGGTCGAATTTGACGTGATCGAAAGCGCCAACGGCCACGTTGGGCACGTCAACGGCTCGGCCCTGCCGAAGCCCAACGGCGAGGCTCCGGTGGCTTCAACGACGAAGTCACGGAACGCCGCCGGCCGGAAGAAGCGAGTTTCAACCGCCTAGCCGCGTCGAGAGGGCGGCGACCTCATGTCAGTCGACCCAGGCCAATCCATGACACCCCCGCCGGCGGATCCCGATCCTTCCGCGGGAGCGTCGCTGCTGGATTCGCTTCGCTACGGCGTCTCCATACCGGAACGGCTCCTGAGGAGCGCCTGCGGACTGACAGCCGGCACTGCCAAGGAACTGGCGGGCTTCGTCGTCCCGCGATCGTTCCAGGACTCCAAGACCTACCAGGTCGTCGTTCGCAACTCGCTGAATTTCCTGGTTTCCAACATTGGCGGCGTCAAGACGGAAGGCGGAGACGAGCAGGCGCAAGCCGAGGACTTCCTCGCGCGCAAGGCCGTCGGCAACTTCGTCGACTTCGCCGGGCTGGCCACGTTGCACGTCTCTCCGCTGTGGGTGCTGGCCATCGTCAGCGACATCGCGTACGGCAGCCGGACTTACATCGAGGAACTCGCCCGCGAATTGCAGTCGCAGGGTCTCATCGACGACGCCTCGACGATTCATCACGTCAACGACGTTTTAGATGCGGTTCAGCGGGCCTCCGGGACGGCGGCCAACACCCTCGATCAGCCTCCGCTCTCCGTCGACGCCCTCAAACTTTCGCTCGAGCAGACTCGCAAGGCCGTCCTTGAAGTCGACCCGCGACAGCTTCTGCCGGAGGCGGAAATCCACAAGCTCTGGTCGGGGATGCGCGATCTCGCCGCGAGCGAGAACGTCAGCCTGCTCGGGGCATCTGGCGCAGTCGCCATGCAGGCGCTGTCGACGGTGAAATCGGTGTCACAAGGTGCCCTGACGAGCGTCGTTGTCGCGGGACAGATCATCAATCGAACTGTCCTGTCGCACTACGTCGATGCCCTCAATCGGGTGAAAGAACAGGGACTCTGGGCGTCGGTGCGCGATACTTACGAACCTTATGTCGACGGGGTCTGGAACAATTTTCGAACCGATCGCCGGACCTGGACGGATGCCCTGCTGGACCCGGCGACGTACGAAAAGGCCTGGAATGGTGTGAGGAAATGGGTCTGGCCGTCGAAACCGGCAAAAGACGTCACAACAAAAGCCAACGACCCAGATTGAAATAGAATAACAGCGTGATGACGTCCGCGATCGCCAGGGCGATCGGACCCGCCGCCAGCTGCGGATCGCGGCGCATCAGCTTGAGAATGTAGGGCAAGCTAAGCCCAACGGCGGCCGATGCGGCAACGCCTCCAACAATTCCCAGCAGAAGACTGAACGCGAGCTTGATGTCCCCCTTCCAGAGGAACGCCAGGGCGCCCACGGCGAGCCCGCAAGCCACCCCGAGCATCAGCCCGACCAGCACTTCGAAACCAACCTTACTGGCGAACACGCGCCATTGAGGTCGCTCGCGATGCAGAATCTGCAGAGCCAGGCCAACTGATTGAATGCTGACACTTTCAGCGAGTGCCGTTACCAGCGCAATGAATGGCGCCACGACCACAAGAGTCGAAACGTCCTGGTACCAGTCGGCCAGGAATGCTGCGAGCATTCCTCCGGCGATGTTGCAGAGCAGCCAGGGGAATCTTCCGCGAAATGCCAGTTTGGCGCTCGTCTGATCGGCGGGCGTCAGGTGCACGCCGATCAACTGGAATAGGTCTTCGCTGTCCTGCCGGCGATCGATCTCCTGAATTTCGCTCGTGTACAGGTCGACATCCACCGCGCCGATGACCCGACGATCATCGTCGATGACTGGGAACGCAAGCAGCTTATGCATCACGAAGAATTCGCACGCCTCAACGATTGTGGCCCGCGACGGAACCGCGATGACCTCTTTTCGCATGACGTTGGCGATCGGTGTGCCCGGCGCATTGAGCAATAAATCCCGCGCCGACACAACGCCCCTAAGCCGTTTTTCGTCATCCACAACGTAGAAATACACAACGCGGCCGATATTCGACGCCTGCCGGATCCGCGAGCGCGACTCTTCGACAGTGTCCTGGATGAGCAGGAGCGGAGCAGCGGGGCCCATGTGGGCCGTCACCGGATCGTTGAGAATGTCCCGAACATTTCCTGCACGCCGGGATCTTGAGTTGCCGGGCGAAACGGACTCTGGAACGGCGGGTGAGGCTACGACGGCCACGTCCGGAGTCGCCGACGTGGGATTGGTCTCGACGATTGCAGGCTGTGCCGGAGGGGTGGGCAACGCATTCACCACGGTGTCGACGGCTGGTTTGACAGTCGGCCGGTCGCTGCCGGGTGGTTGCGGCGTCACTTGGGACCTCTTTTTCGGATGGGGCGGTGAACCTTCGGGATGATGTCGGTGTGAGACGAGGGCCGCAACGCCGAAATGTAGGCGTTGGATCACACCGATGGAGTGATTTCGGAAACATCTGGAAACCCATCAACGATGGCGCCCGAAAGAGTCACAACATCGAGCCCGCATCGGTCTCGCCAAAACGAAAAACCGCAGGCGTAAAGCCTGCGGCTCGCTGCGTCGGTTTCAAGGTTGGGCTACTTGATCAGGTAGGCCTTCCCGCGGAGCTGGACGAGGAGTTCTTCGTCTTCCGCCTGATCGGAGAGAACCTGATTCTCCTCGACAGTGTTGTCCTTCACGAGGGAGAAGTAGGCGTCTGTGTATCGCTCGATTGTGGTGAACTTGTCGGCGTCTTTCGCGACGTCCAGTTCCGCGGTCTCGGGGGTCACCACCACTTTGCCCCGCTTGTAGAGCGCCTGGTTGCCGCTCGTCCGCACGGATTCCTTCACGACGTACCGGTCCGTCTTCGCATCGCGATAGACATTGCTCCCGAGCGAGAGTGAATCGACCGGACCGGTCACGGCCCCTCCACGGCTCGACAGCGATTCCAAGGCGCCGGCAGCAGCCTTGGCGGGCGCCCGATCGGCATTCTTGAAGGCCTGCTTCGACGACCGCTGAGCCACACCGCCTAATCCGCTCTCGTTTCTGGACTCTGAGAGCAATTCGCGCACTTCGTCACCGGCGCGCGTCGCATTGAAGTGGATCGCCGCCAGGCTCGGACGCGCCGATTCATCGGCCAGGAACGACGTGTACGGCGTCAAGATTCCGTGCTTTGTCGACAGGCCGACGAGTTCTTCAACCAGTTCCTTGTTCTGCCCATGCAGGTCGAGCTGGTCGATGATCTCGCCGATGCGGCGGACCGCCCAGAGCTTCTCGACAAACGCCAGCGACTGGTCACCGCTCTTGGCTGTGAATTGCGCTGGGAAGTCGTAGGACTTCTTTTCTCCAGCGACGGAGCCGGTCAAAGTGACTTTGGCTGTTCCTGTGGAGTGATAGCGGCCAACCACAACCACCTGTTCTCCGGCAAACAGATCGAAGCCGTTCGACGGATAGACGCGGTTGATGGCAGGCGGTCCGGACGCCGGCGTGTCAAACGCAAACTCGACCTGCACGCCCGTCATCACGGGCGAACTGATCCGGCTGTAGACCTTGCTCACCGCCGCTTCGATGTTTTCCTCCGGACGCACGAACTCGCTGGCTCCGGAATTGTCGTGGGTGATGCGATCCAACAGTTTGCTGTTCACGTCGTACCCGACGCCAAAGCTCAAGATCCGTACGTGGACTTTGTTCGCGTCCTTTACGGCGGCCGCAATTTTGGACTCGTTCGTTTCACCGACCGTCGGCAGACCATCGGTCAGGAACAGCACGAACGTCGGCCGTTTGTCGTCCTTGAGCTGATTCAAGGCCGTCGAGAGTGAGCCATGGATATTGGTTCCACCACCAGCGTAGAGGCCGTCGACGTAACCCACCGCGGCTTTGCGGGTCTCATCGTTGAACTTCTCAAGTTCGGGCCGGAAGGTCTCGACCTGGCTGTCGTACGCCACGATGTTGAACAGGTCCCCCTCGCGCATGTTGTTCAGGACAAACTTCAGGGCGTCGCGGGCCTGTTCGATCTTTTTGCCCGACATGCTGCCCGATTTGTCGACGACGAACACGACCGTCTTCGGAGGCGGAGCCGAGTCCGGCTTCGGAATCTGCGGGCTGGTCAGCAAGAGGAAGTAGCCGTCGTCGTTGTCCGCCGGCCGGTAGCTCAAAAGGCTCGTTCCGACTTCACCCGGCTGGACGTCAAAGAACAACCGCAAGTCCCCGGTGGGTGTCTCTCCCTGCCGCTCATACGTCACGACAGCGTGCTTACCATCGGCTCGTTTGATGTCGACGGGATGCGACGGGCTGTAGACGTTCTTGATTTCGACGCCACTCTCGATCGCGAACCGCAGGCTGAGTTTCTCAAGCGGCTTGCAGGTGAACCGGGCAGTGCTGAGCGGGTAGAGAAACTCCGTCAGCGACTGATATTTTCGTAGGAGCTGCTGGTACTCGAGGACGACCTTCCGCTCGGCGCCAGGCGGGATCGGGAAGACGCTCGTCTGGAACATCCCCTGCCCCATCCACTCGAGGAGTGCCGGGTCGCGATTCGACCGCACGATCGCCTCGTACCGGCGACGGGCCTCTTCCTTCGAGAGCAGCTGGGCCGGGAATTCCTTGCCATCGACGAGCAGGGTCAGCTTGTCGATCGCACCGTCATACGGGAGCGGGAACAGAAACTGGGCCTCGATCGCTGAGCTGCCCGAGTTGACGAATGTCTGGCTGACCTGCACGCGCGCCACCTGATCGGTGATCCGCGCGTTCACATCCAGTTCTTTGATGGCGTACTGCGCCTCCGGCGCGGGACGAGGCGTCGGGACCACGATTGGCCGAGGCAGAGGCACCGGCCGGTTCGTGATGATCAAGATGCCTTGGGCCCATCCCCAGTTTGTCCAGCTTGCCGCAATCAGCCCGAACAGGAACAACGATTTCCGAAGCATTGCCATGCCCCTCGTTCAATCAACGACGAACCGGACTCGCTGCGTGGGGGGAAAAGATCGCAGCACAAAGGAGTGACGATTAAGCCCCCCCGTCAGTTTCCGTTTTTTGGCTGGCTGACCGCATTTCGTGCAAATTGCGCGATGGAAAAGTCAACGGCCACTCAATGCTTTCTGGCCACAGCTCAGTGATCGCTGAGTGCTCAATGACGCCAATTGACCACTCTTTGAACTCCACCTACAGTGGATCGTTTGGAATTTGTGAAGACCTGCCCATCGGTAGGTCATTGTTCTGGATGAACTTATGTCGCAATCTGAGCAGCCGCGCGGAACGGAGGGCCCGGGCCAGCGCAAGCGCGGGCGGAATGAGAAAAACTCGTCCGCGGCCTTCTGGTATCTGATTCTCGCCGCCATGTTTGTGACCACGCTCCTGGCGTGGATTCAGAAGCAGACCCGAGCCAAAGAGATCACTTACGGTGAATTTGTCTCCAAGATCGGAAGCGGTGACCTCAATGCGGAAAACGTCCACGAACTGACGCTTCTCACCTACGAGGCCACCTTCCAGGACAAGCCCAACAAGACCAGCCAGTCTGGCGACGGCGGTGGCTTGTTCGGGATGTCCAGCGCGAATCCGATCACTCGATACCGGGTCTCGCTGGGGGGGATCGCCGATGGGGCTCGCTCCGACCTCGATAAGCTGCTTCGGGAAAAGAAGATCCCGTACAGCGGGTCCCCCTCCCCGACGGAATGGGGGCCGATCCTGTACCTCGTCATGATGCTGGTGACGATCCTGGCGTTCGTCGTCTTTTTCCGGCGGCTCGGGGGACCCGGAACGGCCATGTCCTTCGGCCGCAGCCGGGGGCGGCTCTACGCGGATGACGACGTCAAAATCACGTTCGACGACGTCGCCGGCATCGACGAAGCGGTCGAGGAGCTCCGAGAAATCGTCGAGTTCCTGAAGACACCGGGGAAGTATCAGGCGCTCGGCGGGCGGATTCCCCGCGGCGTCCTGCTGGTTGGACCGCCCGGAACCGGCAAGACCCTGCTGGCGAAGGCCGTCGCCGGAGAGGCCGGAGTGCCGTTCTTCAGTCTGTCAGGGTCGGACTTCGTCGAAATGTTCGTCGGCGTGGGCGCCGCGCGCGTGCGCGACATGTTTGCCCAGGCTGTGCAGCGTTCCCCCAGTATTATTTTCATCGACGAACTCGACGCCCTCGGAAAGGTCCGCGGCAGCGGCATGCCGGGCGGCCATGACGAACGCGAACAGACCCTTAATGCCCTGCTCGTCGAAATGGACGGATTCTCGTCCGACCAGAGCGTGATCGTGATGGGTGCCACGAATCGCCCGGAGACCCTGGACCCCGCACTCCTCCGTCCCGGCCGCTTCGACCGTCACGTCCTCGTCGATCGACCCGACTACAAAGGACGCGAGGCGATCCTCAAGGTGCATGCCGCGAAGATCAAGCTGGACGAATCCGTTGACATGACGCGGATTGCGAAGCTGACGCCCGGGTTTGTGGGGGCTGATCTGGCGAATCTGATCAACGAGGCGGCTTTACTCGCGGCGCGCGCAAATAAATCGGCGGTTTCGAACATTGAACTCGAGGAAGCGATTGAGCGAGTGATTGCGGGACTCGAAAAGTCCTCGCGAATCATTCACCAGGACGAGAAACAGCGAGTCGCCTATCACGAGTGCGGCCATGCGCTGGTCGCCTGCAGCCTGCCGCAGACCGACCCGGTCCACAAGATTTCGATCATTCCTCGCGGGATGGGGGCGCTGGGCTACATGATGCAGCGTCCCGAAGATGACCGACACCTTGTCACGCAGACCGAACTGCAGAACAAGATCTGCGTGCTGTTGGGCGGCATCGGCGCGGAGGAAACCGTCTATCAGGAAATCTCGACCGGCGGCCAGAACGATTTGGAGCGAGGCACGGACATCGCGCGGCGGATGGTCATGGAGTTCGGAATGAGCTCCAAAATGGGTCGGGTCAACTATCGCGACAGCAAGCGCTCGCCATTCCTCGCCGGTTCACAGGGAGTGGCCAACGACTACCTCCACAGCGAAGCGACGCTGCGGGATATCGACCTGGAAGTGAAGCGAATCGTCGACGAGTGCATGGAAACGGCCCGCGACATCCTGCGACGTCGGAGAGCGGTGCTGGAACACATGACCCGCGAGTTGATCGAGATCGAAGTCATGGACGCCGATCAGCTCAACAAGATTCTCGACTCCCACAAGACGAGCCCGCAGCTGAAGCCGGGGACGTTTGTGGATCGGCCAGCCGAGGAAGTTCCTCCGCCGGCCGCGAATCCATCGGAGTTGCGGGATGCGGTCGAAGGGGCGTAGTCGGCGCCCTCACGTCAAAGAGCTTGGAGCTTCACCCGGCGATCACGCTGAGTGAGCGTGGGCTGCATCGGTGTCCGTCGCCACCTGCTGCATCACGCGCCACGATTCCTTCGGCAGTCCCCCGAGGTCAATCAGGCCCGCATGCGGAAAGCGGTGCGGTGCGGCGTCCTCGAGGTGCGGCAGAAAGACTCCTGTTACCGAGGGTTTTGACAGTAGCAGCGCGACGGCGTCACCCAGCCAGTCAGCCTGCGCCTGAGCTGTCCATCTCGCGCATTCGGCATCCGCATCGACTTCGAGATCGGGATCCGCGAGGGGATCGGCAATCGTCGCGGATGGGCACGCGACAGTGACGTGCAGCTGCGTCCCCAGCTGGCTCCAGAGATCGATCAGCCGCGAGACCGCAAGCAGATCGCGCGTTAGCGAGCCCGCCGGATGGTAACCCATCGTGATCTCGAGATTGACGCCCGTCAGCCCGAGGTTGGAACGCAACAGTGCATCGACGAACTGGAAGGGGCTCAGGCGATGCTGCCCGCGCGCCTGGTACTCGCCCCACGGCTGGTCCACTCGGATGAAGAAATGCCCGTCGCTATGCGTCCGCACGGCCGTTTCGAGCACGCGGGCGACGAGTGCGAGTCGATGATCTTCCGAAAGGGCGAGCGCCCCGCCCGTGTTTCCGTGTGCCGCCAGTTCCCACAGCCGGATCGGCCCGGTGTATCGACTGATGATCGTTTCGACGAAATCACAGACGAAGCTGGGCAGGTTGAGGATGTCGTTTTCCCAGGTCCTCAGCCAAACGGGCAATCCGTTCGCTCCCAGGTCGATCAACGGGCCGCCGCGCATCATCAGGCGATGCTCGGCCGCATACGCGACCAGCGCATCGAGTTCATCCCAGTGGTACTGGCCTTCCTGAGGTTCGATCGATTTCCACTCGAGCGGCACTTCCGCGGCCGTGAACAGCTGCGTGAACTCCGGCATCATTGGCGAGTTCAATCGCTTCGGGTCGAAACGGGCTCCCAGAAGGCTTGGGCGATGTCCTCCCGTCGATCTCCTCACCGCCTGACGCTGGCTGACGTAGGAACGGGTCAGCGCGTCCGCCGCATCAAATGCTTTCCGCAGGCAGTCCTGAGCAAGCTGGCAAGTTTGCGATAGATCCGATTGCGTCGCGCTGGCTCGGGCCAGCAGCTGGAAAGCTGCGGACTGTGCCTCGCTGAAGGCCTGTGGGATCACCATCCGTAGCTGTTGCCAGGTCGCGGCCTGCTCACGGACCTCCGCCAGCTTCCCACGGGCCAGCTCCAGCGGCAAAACGTAAGGCTGCTCGCGTTCGGGCAACGACGTGGTCGTGACGACGGGGCATCCCCGGCCATTTACTTCCCAGGGCAGATGGAGCTTGCCGCTTTCATGCTGCTGGCGCCGGCAACTCAGAATCCGGCCGTCGAATTCGACTTTGGTCGCGTGAACCCGGCCGTCGTACCCGCTGATAAATGCGCGATGACCTTGCCGCCAGTCAGGAGGCGCCAGCGCAGGATCGACAAAAAAACGTAGCAAACCCATCCGACGCTCTGACGCTGGGTCCTGGTCGCTGCAATCCCGGCGGCATCGCCCGGCCACGGCGCGCCTCGCCACAGAGGTTTGCGGTCTTCGGCCCGAGGGGAAAACACCCGCCACGCACCGATCAGCGGAGTCTAATCCTAGGTCCCCAGAATAGAAATCGAAACTTGTCCGGCATGAGGACGCCCGTTCGATCGGTTTCCGGACTCTTCCCGATACGGCATACTCGCCCACGCAGTTTCAGGAGAACCGAGTTGCCCGCGCCGTCGTCCGTCCCGCTTCTTCAAAGTTCAATCCCCGGCATTCCCGTCCGACGTGGCAAGGTCCGGGATGTGTATGACTTCGGCGACAAGCTGCTCCTCGTCGCCACCGATCGCATCAGTGCATTCGATTGGGTGCTCCCGTCTGGCATCCCGGATAAGGGGCGGGTGCTCACGAAGATCAGCGAATTCTGGTTCCAAAGGCTCAAGACGCCCCATCACCTGCTCTCGATGGACCCCCGGGAGGCCCCGTTGCCCGCGGGTGTCGATCCCGCCCCGCTGGAGGGGCGGAGCATGGTTGTTCGCAAGACACAGGTCGCGCCGATGGAGTGCGTCGTTCGCGGCTACCTGGTCGGCTCGGGCTGGAAGGAATACCGCGAGACCGGGTCCGTCTGTGGCATGAAATTGAAACCCGGCCTGGTTGAGTGCGCCGAACTGCCCGAACCGATCTTTACACCTGCCATCAAGGCCGAAAGCGGCCACGACGAGAACGTCTCGTTTGAATGCATGTGCGATGTGGTCGGCCATAACGTGGCCGAGCGACTTCGGGAGATGAGCCTCGCCATCTACCGTCAGGGTGCCGAGTACGCCCGCTCTCGCGGCATTATCGTCGCCGACACCAAGTTCGAGTTTGGACGTGCACGGGGCGATCTCATTCTGATCGACGAAGTGCTCACTCCCGACAGTTCGCGGTTCTGGCCGTTGGATAAGTACCAGCCCGGCTGTCCTCAGCCCTCCTTCGACAAACAATTCGTCCGCGACTGGCTCGACCAGCAGCCCTGGGACAAGAACTCTCCTCCTCCTCCCCTGCCGGAACACGTCATCGCCCGCACCCGAGCCAAGTACGTGGAAGCGTACGAGCGACTGACGGGGGAGCCGTTCCCCTGGAAGTGACCTCGCCACATAAAACTTGATCCAGAGATTCATACCTGGTGGCACAGACATTCCTGTCTGTGCCGGACAACAGGATTTGCCTTTATTCTCATGTCATTGACCCTCAAAGACGTCCGCAAAACCTATCGAGAACCGGGTGGCGGCCTGCTGCCGGTCCTGCGAATCGACAGCTTCTCGCTCAAGCCCGCCGAGCAGATCGCACTGGTCGGCGAAAGCGGCGGCGGCAAGACCACGCTGCTGAACGTGATCGCGGGAATTACCCAGGCGGATTCCGGATCCGTGCTGGTCGACAACGTGGAGCTGACGCGTCTCTCCGAACCCGCCCGCGATCGATTTCGCGCCGAGCGAATCGGCATCGTGTTCCAGACGTTCAACCTGCTGCCCGCCTTCTCGGCCCTGGAAAACGTGCTGCTCGGAATGAGTTTCTCCGGCAAAGTCGATCGCGCGTTCGCTCGCAAACTGCTCGATCAGGTCGGACTCTCCCATCGACTGAGCCACCGTCCGCCTCAGCTTTCCGTGGGTGAGCAGCAGCGCGTGGCTGTCGCCCGCGCTCTCGCCAATCGCCCGCGGCTGATGCTCGCCGACGAACCGACTGCCAGCGTCGACACGGCTCATCAGCAAAACATCCTGCAACTCCTGCGTTCGGCCTGTGAGGAGTTCAAGGTCTCATTGCTCCTCGTCACACACTCTCCGGAAGTCGCCGGGCAGTTCCCGCGCGTTGAACGGCTGAAGGATTTCAACCGGCCGGAGGTGGCGGCGTGAATCTGTTTTCGATTGCACTCAAGAGCATCCGCCAGCGGGCCCTGGCATCGTCGCTCACCGCACTTAGCGTCGCTCTAGGCGTCGCCCTGATGATCGCCGTACTGATCATCAACGGCGTCATCAGCACGATGTTCAACCAGACCGGGACGGGATACGACCTCGTGATCGGGCCCGCCCGCGGCAGTCGGTTTCAGCTGGTGCTCAGCACGATCTATCGAATCGACCAGCCCGTCGAGAATCTCCCCTGGCGGTTCTATGAGGAGATGAAGGCCAACCCGCTCGTCGACAAAGCCATTCCGATCGCCATTGGCGATCAGACGGAACAGGGGCAGTTTCCGATCGTCGGCACGACGACACAGTATTTCGCGACTCCCTACGGACGGAAGAACGGTGAAGCACTGAACTTCGCCGTCAAAGGAGACTTGAATAACGGCCCCTGGGAATCGGTGATCGGGGCCGAGGTCGCGCGGGTAAACAACTGGGAAATCGGAAGTGAATTCCGGCTGATTCACGGCGGCCAAGACGACCATGTCCACAACGAACGGTTCAAGGTCACCGGCATCCTGGCTCGAACCAATACGCCAAACGACCGCAGCGTCTTCGTCAATCTCGAGGGCTTCCTGATGCTCTCCGGGCATGAGAAGCCGGTCATGGAGGCAGTCGAGCGGGAGGCCAAGTTCTTCGGCGAGGATCTCGAGGCCGTCAAACAACGGTACGCGAAGGAGATCGCCGAGAGCGGAACGCACGATCACTCCGCGCACGACCATGATCACGATCACGGCCATCCGTTACCGGCCATGCAGCGGGAAATTACGTCCATCCTTGTGATCTGCAAAGGGGCCGACCCTGCACGCCGCTCGCTGGTCGGCATAAAGCTTCAAACCGATCTCCAGGAAGGCTTTCAGGCGCAGGGAGTCAACGTCATTCAGGTGATGACGGAACTCATGGATCGCCTGCTCGGCAACGTGCGGCTGGCGATGCTGGTGCTCACGGCAGTGATCATCGCCGTCTCGGGCATCGGCATCTTTGTGAGCATCTACAACTCGATGGCCGACCGTCGCCGTGAGATCGGCATCATGCGAGCTTTAGGAGCAAGGCGGCAGACCGTCTTCTCCATCATTCTCAGCGAATCGGTCCTGCTGTGCGTCGCCGGCGGCCTCCTCGGCATCCTGCTCGGTCACGGCCTCGTCTGGGTCGGTTCGCCGATCGTTGCCGCTCGCAGTGGCCTGGTGATCGATCCGTTCTATTTCGACCCGTTGGAGTTTGTGATCATTCCCGTGATGATCGCGATGGCCAGCATCGTCGGTTTCCTGCCCGCCATGACGGCCTACCGCACGGATGTCGCACAGGCGCTGAGCCAATAGCCATCGGACAAAAGCTGTCTATTACTGAAAAAAGGGGTAACCACGGATAACACGGACAAGATTGGTACAGGCCGCCGGGAATCATCCGTGCTATCCGTCTGATCCGTGGTTTCTTCTTTTTCGTCGTTCAAAACTCTGAATCGCGGGCACTCCCATCCGGAGCCCTGACATGGTCGCTCGAGTGGTCCTGATCAATATCGTCCTCGGTTCCGTCGTCGCCGCTGCCGAGCCTAAGTTCGAGGCCGCTGTCATCGACGAAAACTGCGCCAATGTCGCCGTTTACGCCGTGACGATTGCCGACGTCGACGGTGACAAGAAGGACGACATCGTCGCCGTCACCGAGAACCGGGTGCTGTGGTACCGCAACCCCGACTGGAAGCGGCACGTCATCATCGAGGATCAGACCGAGCGCGATAACGTCTGCATCGCGGCCCATGACATCGACGGCGACGGCCAGGTTGATTTCGCTCTCGGGGCCGGCTGGCTCAACGGCAAAAACCTGGGCACGATCCAGTGGCTGTCACGCGGCAAGTCGCTCGACGAGAAGTGGACCGTCCATCCGATCGGGGCGATCTCGTGGACACATCGGATGCGGTTCGGGGATGTCTACAACCTGAAGAAGCCGCAACTCACGGTTTCGCCGCTGAACGCCACGAAAGGCGCCGGTGTCGAACTCTCCGCCTACGAGATTCCCGCAGACCCGAAGAAGGACTCTTGGAAGCGAAACATCCTCGATGAATCCATGAACCGGATGCATAACCACTGGCACGTCAAAAGCCCGGTCGGCAACGACATGACTTTCATGGCGAGCCAGGAGGGCGTGTATGTCCTCGCCGGTGCAGGTCCAGCCTGGGACCTCATCAAAATCGGCCGCGGCGCGGAAGGTGCGAAACCCGAGGAACAAGGGGCAGGCGAAGTGAAGGCGGGGACGCTCAAGGACGGCCGGCGATTTCTCGCCACGGTCGAACCGATGCACGGCCATATGGCTGTCGTGTATCTCCTGCCCGCCGGCGAGTGGCCGAAGGAGGCTCAGAAGCGAATCGTCCTCGACGACACGCTCAAGCAGGGTCACGCCGTGTGGTGCGCCGACTTCGATGGCGACAAGGACGACGACGTCGCGATCGGCTTCCGCGAACCCGGAACGGGCGACGTCAAAGGCCCAGGTGTGTTCGTGTTCGAGAACGTCGACGGCAATGGCGAGACGTGGAAGAAGCACGTCATCGACAACGGCGGCATGGCAACGGAGGATCTCGTCGTGGCCGACCTGAACGGCGACGGGCGGCCGGATATCGTCGCAGGAGGGCGGGCGACGAAGAATGTGAAGGTGTATTGGAACCAAGGGTCGAAGTGACCTCTCATCGACGTTGAACCGTTGAGAATCAATGTCGACGGCTTGGAACTTGAGAGATACAAACCCCGTCAGAGTCAGTGCGGACCATTAGGTTCGCGTGAGTTGTCATGACTCCGGGAGGTTTGGCATGCCACGAAGAAACCTCGTTGGGGATCCTCTCGCGCCGGCTTTTGTCTGCTTATTGCTGGTCTCACCGCTTTGTGCAGTCGCCCAGGAACCCGGACCGCTTCAAAAAGCAGTGACGATTCGAGTCGTCGAGCAGCTCTCAGACAAACCTGTGACGTCGTTCCGGTATCGATACCGCATTGCGGGGATTGCGGGCTCAGACGTCGACTCGATGAGTGAGGCCAAGGACGTCAATGCCGAGGATGGGTCGTTTGAAATCGAGACTCCGGCGTCCTGTGAATTGATCGTCGAAGTGCGGGCAGAAGATCTGGAACGAGGTAACGGCAAAGAACTGTTTCGCGGGACGATCCGCACACATGATTCGGCGCCGTCCTTCATCGTCCGAATTTCGCGCGGACTTTCCGTCAGCGGTCGAGTCGTCGATGACGTCACCGGACAGCCTGTCAAGGGGGCGAGAGTCTCGAGGCCAGTTCACGACGGACCTCTGGTCTATGGAGTGGAAGAGAAAGCCGCAACGACCAACGACAACGGTGAATTCACCGTCCGAGGCTTGGACCCTTGGTGGGGGCTGCATATCGACCATGACGATTACTTGAGCGGGTCTACCTATTCGAAGGCGCTTGAAGGCCTCTCCAAGGCCATCGAAAATGACTCCCGGGAGAAGAAGGTCGATCCTGAATTTGACTTCACTGCCGACGTCAAAGATGTGCTCGTGCGATTGAAGCGCGGCGCCGTCGTGACCGGACGAGTTCAAGATCAGAATGGAAAGCCGCTGGCAGGTGTCAAAGTTTCTGATCGAAGAAAGAAGACCGCCGTCAGCGATCAGAATGGCCACTTTGAGCTCCGCAGCCCGGAGCAGAGCGATTTGCAGTACTCCGGCGAATGGAAATACCGGTTCCAATTCGACTGCTCAGGGTTTCGATCGCAGATCCTTTCGTTCGAGAGTCCCCCCTCAGAATTGATGGAGATCGCTCTCAAGCCAGACATTGAGATCCGAGGTCGAGTCGAGACCGTCGACGGCCATCCAGTCGCAGCGTTCCAAGCGAAGACGAGCCTATTCGTTTCCGACGAGACGCCTGAATGGGACTGGGGCAAGGAGCGAGAATTTCGCTCAACCGACGGAACCTTTTCGCTGAAGTTCCAGCAAGCCGGTCGCCGCGCGATTGGCATCCGCGCTCGCGGTTTCGCTCCTTGGGCGGGGTGGCTGGACATCAAGGAGGAACCTGAAGTGATGAGGATCGTCCTCCAGACTGGGCCAACACTCACCGGACGGGTTAAGTTCCCGGAAGGCGCCGGCAAAGACTTGATCGTCAAGGTGATCCGAAAGAGAAGTGAACATGGTTCGACGGACCATCACGATCCGGCATCAGAGCTCTACAGCGACTTCTTCGAGTCCGAAGCACAGGTCGCAGACGACGGCAGCTTTCGAGTCCCGCATCTTCATCCCGGGGACTATGAGCTTGAGGTCGGCGGCAGCCACGTGTCACCACTCGTTCAACTTGTGAAGATCGGGGATCAGGATGTCGCCGTTGACCCGATCACGCTGAGCGGGACGGGACGAATCGAAGGCCGCTTCCTCGAATTGGCGTCCGCAGAACCTGTTGCGTTTGTCGGCGGAGCCATCAAATGGCACTCTGGTGGCAAGGAATTCACCAGAGGATTTCGGACTGATCAGAACGGCAATTTTGCCGTCGAGAATTCTCCCCTGGGAGAAGTACGCGTCGTCTTCGAATATTCTATTGGCTGTTTCATTGGCTCTTACGCTAAGGTCGCGACAGTCGGCACCGACCAGACGAGTCACCTGGAATTTCGCGAACGAGGTGCGGTCCTACGTGACCATCGTGAACTTGAGAAAACCACTCGCTGAGTCGAGCGGGTCATGCAAAGGTGCTCTTCCCGGACGGCTGGCCCGGCATCGTCGCGTCCGGGTGACAAAGAATGTGAAGCCTTATACGAATCACAAGGCGCTATGAGCGCCACTCGCGCCGATTCCGACCAGCAGACCGGACGACAGACGCATCTGTTTCGTGCGGTACTCCGACGATGCCGCCTCGCAATCGTCGTGATCTGGATTGCTGCCGTCGCGATCGGCGGCACGTACTACTTTGGTCATGCCGAGCGGTTCACGGCCGCCGGCGTCGCTGCCTGGCTCCGACAGTACGGGCCATTCATGCTCGTCGCCTATTTCGTCGCATCGGTTCTGCGGGCGTTTGTACTTTTGCCGAGCACGCCATTCGTGCTGGCCGGCGCGATTCTGATTCCGGACGCACCTTTCGTCGTGCTGCTCATCAGCATGGCTGGAATCGCGGCATCAGCCAGCCTGCCTTACTTTCTGGCCGATGCGATCGGCTTCCACGACGACCTGCAAAAACGAAATCCGGAGCGACTTCAGCGAATCACGCGCGTGCTGAACGGCCGTACCGGTTTCCTGGCTCTGATCGCCTGGGCGTTCTTTCCACTGGCGCCGACGGATGCCGCCTGCTGCGTGGCCGGAACGCTTCGCATGACGTTCTGGAAGTTTCTCCTCGCCTGCCTCGGTGAACTCATCATCTGCTCGGTCTATCTGTTCATCGGCCGCGGACTGTGGGCGAGCATCCTCTCGTGATCAACGCCGCGTCACAAATCCGGAGGTAAAGGACGGTCATTTCCACCGGCGGTGAGCAAGGCGGACAATCGATTCGAGGCCGAAGCCGGCCCTGCAGCACTGTTGTTACAATCGCAACGAGGATTGACCCTGTGCGATCGATGCGAGCCAAGATGCCGAACCGAAATTCAAATTTGGGATTCGTCGCGGATGGCCGTCAACGGTGGGAGACCGCCCAACTCGCGACGCTCGAGTCGGAAGTCGCAGCCAGATTCGAGCAGTCGCTCGCCACGGCCGGGTTCTTTCGCCGGATTCTGATCTGGACGGAAATTCGAAAAGAAGTGCGCCGCCAGATGTCGAAGCATGCCCCTTCGAACCGGACGTTGTGGTGACCACAAGATTGGTCAGTTTGAGTGACCGGGATGTCTCCTGAGCGCTGTGAGACGTTTCGAAAATTCCTCTTCGCCTTCGAAACGACCTCGCACGGCATTCGCGACGTTCAATAATTCTGTGCGAGTCCAGACGCCATCTTCGGTCCAGCCGACGGCTTCCAGAAGAGTCGAACAACGGCACACAGACTGGATGGCAAAGCGCCCGGGCAGGCGAAATGCCGCACGTAGCTCAGATGTCAGCTTCGAGTGATCATGCTCCTTCTGATCGACCGGAGCAGGTTGGCCCTGTACCCAGACCAGGTAGTGACCGGGACCGTCGTACCCTTTCCAATCGTACGGCCCTTTGCCACAGGCAGGGCATTTCAGGGCCGGGACAGGGTGAAAATGATCAAACATGGCGACGGCGATTGAGACACGTCTGATCGGAAACGGTTCTGTCGTCCATCGCCGCCATCAGTGGCGACTTGCGAGGTCCTTGATCAGTTCCGTGGTCAGCGCCCCGCGATAGATCTGCAAATCGCTCATCCGGCCGCTAAAGAAGTCCCCCTCCCCGGCACCGATCCGCAGCGGCGCATCCGTCGTGAGATCCAACTTCCCCGCATCGAATTCTGCGGACTCGGCCACGAATTCGCCATCCACGAACAAGCGGAGTCGCCCACCCTGTTTGACGGCCGCGACGTGCCGCCACCCGGCGGGCAACTCACGATCGTGCGTCACGCAGACTCCAGCCGTCATGGAATGAATGTGCCCGGACGGCAGCGTGCTGCAGAACAGCCGGCCGCGGTACTGCGCCATTGTCCAGGCGCGGCGGTATTTGACGTCGGGTGTCGTGTCGAGCTGGGCCGTCTTCGTCCAGGTCTGATCACCGTTGTAGCGGTACACCTCCGCAAGCGGCAGCGAGCCGGCGTACAGCTGGCCGTTATGGACCATCATGCCCATGACTTCGAGTTCGTTGCCCAGCCGGCCGCGGTCTTCCCAACTGTCGTCAGGTCCGAGCGCGTAGACCCTGCCGCTGGGCCACGTGCCGACGCAGAGCTGGCCGCGATGCACAACGAACGAATAAGTCTGTGTGTTCTCGCCCAGCGCGCCAAAGTCTTTCCATGTTTCTCCATCAAAGCGATAGACGCGGCCGCCGTCGTAGCTGGATGCCCAGAGGTAACCGTTGAAGACCGTCATCGCCTCAACGCGCTTGCCGTCCGGAACCGGAAGCGATTTCCACAGGCCGTCCTTCTCCCAGCGAAAGAAACCCGCCGGGCGATACAAGGACGAGGCGTAGAGTGAACCCTTGTAGACGACGAGTCCGCCAATCGCCTCGGTCTCGGGAAGGCGGCCGACCTCCCGCCAACGCTGGCCGCCCGATGATTGAAAGATGCCACCACCGAGATTTGTGTTTGGCGACTCCTCGAGTGCGGATCCGGCGAAGCGATACTTCGCTGAGCCGGCAAAGAGTTGCCCCATGTAGACTGCCAGCGAGGTCACGGCATTGGATGAGTCGGGGCTACTCAGATGCAGCCATTGGCCCGGACCGTCGTAGCGGTAGACACTGCCAACGTCTGTCGGGCCGCTAGCTGCGGTCCCGGCGTAGAGAGTCCCGTTATTGACGGCGAGGGCAAACGCGATGACGACATTGCCGGGGCGTCCTTCGTCCGTCCAGACAGGTTCGCTGCCGGCGTCGATGCCGAACTGAAGTTGCCGCTGATTGGGCTGGCAGGTCGTGACGCCGGAGTTGTTGCGAAGCGAAAGGTTGAATCCGGTCCGTGTTTTCGGATCGTAAAGCGTGACGAGATCGCCCAGGTCGTCGTCGAGGGATTCCTCCGTCTGAATCCAGAGGCTGATCGTAAAGTCGTCTGCGCCGAGCTTCGGAGCGTTCAGAACTTCAATGACGCTGGAACGACCATTGAAGTCTGCGGCGGTGGTCTTGCCGTCGGGTCGGGTGGCATCGAACGAGACATCACGCGCGTGTGACGTCCTTCCAGACGGTGACGAATCATCTGCGTCAGCAGTCAGCTTCCAATGACCGAGGAGTTCCGGCTCGGCGGCGAATGCCCCCGTGACGGCCACGCCGATGGCGGCAACACTCACAAAACTGCGAACGAATCGCACAGGAACGAACATCGACAACATGCCGGCGGGCTCCGATCGCGAAGAGGCGGATGAGCGCCCAGCGTAGCGTTGCAACGACTTCCGGTCATTTCGCAGACCGCTTGCCTGACGAGATCATCATTCGTCGACTTGATGCCGCGAACATTGCGCTAGAATTCTCGAACCTCCTCCGCCGAATCGAGATCTGCATTGAAGGTCCGACGGGAGGCGTCACGTTTCCACATCGTCTGATTGAATCGCACATGCCCCAGAACGACACGATCAATCTTGATGCATACTTCCAACGCATCGGATATTCGGGAAGCACGTCTCCCACTCTGGCGACGCTCCAGGCGCTACATTTTCATCACGCCCTGGCGATTCCCTTCGAGAACTTCGGCCCTCTGCTCAACCAGCCAGTTCTCCTCGATCCCGCGTCGCTGGAATGCAAGCTGATCCACGAACGGCGCGGCGGTTACTGCTTTGAGCACAATCTCCTCTTCGGCCACGTCCTGAACGCATTGGGCTTTCGATTCACAAACCTCGCCGCACGGGTCATCTGGAACGCTCCGGAGGACGCCATCACGCCGCGAAGTCACATGTTGTTGCTCGTCGAGATTGACGAAAAGCTTTACATCGCCGACGTGGGCTTCGGCGGACTGACGTTGACCTCGCCGCTGCGATTGGAAGCCGACGTCGAGCAGGAGACGCCGCACGAGCCATTTCGACTCATTGCGTCAGGCGACGACTTCATCCAGCAGGCACGCCTCGGCGACAAGTGGAAATCGCTGTACCGGTTCGATCTGCAGCGGCAGTATCAGGCCGACTATGAAGTCAGCAACTGGTATCTGTCACATCACCCGCAGTCGCCGTTCGTGACGGGACTGATGGCCGCGCGGCCGAGAGTCGATCGAAGGTACGCGTTCTTCAACAACGCCGTGGCTGTACATCACCTCAACGGAACCACCGAACGCCGCCAGCTGCAAACGGTCCCCGAATTTCGCGCGGCTCTGTACGAATGCCTCGACCTGACGCGGCCTGATTCGGCTGACGTCGAAGACGTATTTCAGCGACTCATTACCGACGCGAAGACGAATGGCCGGTGAGTCGTTGCTAAGGGAATGGGCGTGCAACTCTAAGTCTTTCCGTTTCTTCCGCGTATTCCGTGGTTCAACAACTTTGTTCACTCACAGGCTAAAGCCTGTGGTGCTTGTGATGCATCGATCTCTCACACGTGCACGTGCAATCGCTTCTTACCCTGGGCATCGGTCTGCCAGTACCAGTGACCGAGGTGGCGCAGCTTTCCGGTCTCGTCCGGTAGTTCCATGAACAGGAACGGATCGCACGTGGCAACCGTCAGCGGCACGTAAAACAGCGGGATCAGGGCTTGGATCGTCAGGGCAACTCCGGGAACCGCCAGGGTTGTCATGCCAGCCGGCGTCCCGATTCGTCCAGCCGCGATGTCGGCAACGTCGTTCGCCTGCTCGCGAATGCGCCCCACGAACGTCGTGTGTTCCGGCATCGGAGTGCAGTAGCGGCCGCACTGGGTGTATTCCAACTCGTTGATCATCCGGACACGTGCACGCTCCCGGGTATCTCGCCTCGCTCGCGCTTGATAATCCGAAACGGCCTGACAACAGGCTTCGCCACGCATCCAGGCCTGGCGGACGAATCGGCCGATCGTTGACGGAATGCGAACCGCTCGGGCCGCGGCACGATACGCCCAGCGATACTTCAACGCTTGGTCGCGCGCGGCCTGGATGCGACGATCCTGCTCGTCGCGAACTTCCTGCGCCGTCAGCGGAATCGGCAATCCGTCCGGGGTCGTCTGGTCACCAAAGAGCGGCACTCCGTACCACACCGTGGCCTCGGGGTGCAGCGCATAGGCCCGGGTCAGCGCATCCACAATCTGCTGGGGCGGCGAGTCCGGAATCTGGCTGGGATTCGGCGTCAGCGTCATCACCAGGTCGCTTCGGCCGTTGATCCACAACGATTTTTCAATCAGGTGGACGACCTCGTATTCGTCCCGCCACTCGGGATGGCGGGCCAGCAATCCCAAGGCCAGCCCCTCCCCTCGAATCTCGTCGCGCGTGCCATTCATCGCCAGCGCGACGGCTAGCTTGCTGATGCAATCGGGCTTGATCAGCCGCAGGGCCTTGCGTTTGAGCCCCTGAAGGCCAAAGGGAGAACTATCTTCGAGTTCGTCGATGTCGACGAGCCGTTGGCCGACAACCCGCGGCCGGGCAAGAAGCGTGGTCTGCATCGCGGCATCCGTTCTGAGAGATCTGCCGGGGAGCCGAAAACCGTGCGAAGTCCTTAGTCTGGGCCGATTTGCTCGGACTCAGGCCGGGAAGTTCTCCTGACTCAACGTTAGAAGTACGCCGGCCGGATCAGACCAGTTGGGAAAATTTTCCGACCAATTCAGGCGCAGCCCAGTCACTAGAGCGCTTCACTGAACAGACTAGCGCCTCCTGCAAAGAGTGAGTAGCTTAGGCAACTGCTGCCACAAGGAGGTTGCCATGGAGGCGTATCCGCAGAAGGTTCGTCTGGCCGTTCTGGCTGACTGTGATGCCGGAATGATCACGCACGACGTGGCGCTCAAACACTCCGTCAGCAAGGCCTGGGTCCGCAGGGTGAAGCAAAGACGTCGTGAAGCTGGCGAGACAAAGCCGCGGCCGCCGATCAAGAAGACGCCACCGAAGTGGCACGCCTGGAAAGAGCGGATCATCGCCCTGATCCAGGAGCAGCCCGATCTGACGCTCCGGGAACTCCGCGACAAGCTGTCCGTTGAGACCAGCCTGCAGACACTGTCGGTGGCGCTCCGCCAGTTAAAGTACACCCTCAAAAAAAAGTCCTCCGTGCGTCGGAGCAGGACCGTCCGGACGTCGCGCTGAGACGCGCCTTATGGCGGATGGAGCAAGCGGGACTCGATCCCGCGCGGCTGGTGTTTCTCGATGAAACGTGGGCCAAAACCAATATGACGCGGACGTATGGCCGCGCGCTGGCGGGGCAGCGACTGCTGGCCCGAGTTCCGCACGGTCACTGGAAGACGACGACGTTCCTGGCGGCACTGCGGGTCAGCGGCTTGTCGGCGCCGCTGGTGGTGGACGGTGCGATCAATGGCGCGGTGTTCCGGGCCTATGTCGAACAGCAGTTGGGGCCGACGCTGTCGGCCGGCGAGATCGTCGTGATGGACAATCTCAACAGTCACAAAGTGGCTGGTATTCGGGAAGCGATCGCCGCGCGTGGCGCCGAGCTGGTGTACCTGCCGCCGTACAGTCCGGACCTGAACCCGATCGAACTGGTGTTCTCGAAGTTCAAGTGGCTGCTGCGGAGCGAAGGCGAACGGACGGTGAGCGGCCTGTGGAACCTGTGCGGTCGGCTCCTCGACCGTTTCACTTCGACCGAATGCCAGAACTACTTCCGACACTGCGGCTATCGCTACAGTGATCCGTGATGCGCTCTAAGCCGGTAACCGGCCATTAGCAGGACGGACGATCATCAATTGAAGAGCTTCGTGAGCCACGCCTTCGAGACGTGCAACCACCCGACGCGACGGCCTATTTTCGCTGCTCGTTCTTCGCATCGCCACGCGCGAAGATGCTCGCCACGTATTGGAGCACGTCCGTCGCCGATTCGTCGTTGTACCCGTAATTACGAATCAGCCGCGACTTGACGATGTCGATCTTCTCCTGCGTATCCTTGTCGACGACGTTGGAGACGAGGCTCGTCAGCTTGATCGTGTCTTTCTGGTCCTCGAACAGCTTCATTTCGAGGGCCTTCTGCAGGCGTTCGTTCGTCTTGTAGTTGAAGGACTTACCATCGATCGCCAGCGCGCCGATGTAGTTCATGATTTCGCGGCGGAAATCGTCTTTCCGGGACTCCGGAATGTCGATCCGCTCTTCGATCGACCGCATCAGCCGCTCGTCCGGTTCCTCGTCCTGACCGGTGAAGCGATTCTTCACGCGCTCGCGCTGCGTGTAGGCCTTCACGTTGTCGATGTAATTGCCACACAGCCGCGTGAGTGCGTCTTCATCCGACGCGATCGCCCGCTGAACTTCGTTCTTCACGATGTCCGTGTACTCATCTTTCACGACTGAAACGAGCTGCCGATAACGCTCTCGCAGTTCCTCGGATGGAATCAGGCTGTGGTGCTGCAGACCCGATTCCAGTTCGTTCATCACCATGAACGGATTCAAACTCGTCGCGTTGGTGTTGGCCACGAGCGAGTTCGAGATCTTGTCCTGAACATAGCGGGGCGAGATACCGAGCATTCCTTCGTGCTTCACCTCGCGGCGCAGCTGCTTGATGTTCTCGGCCGTGAAGCCGGGCAACGTCTTGCCGTTGTAGAGCTTCAGCTTCTGGAGCAACGACAGGCCGTGATGCTTGGGCTCTTCGAGCCGAGTCAGCACCGACCACATCGCGGCCGTTTCCAGCGTGTGCGGGGCAATATGCCGCCGCACACGGGTGGGGTTGTAGTCCTTGTTGTAGATCTTGATTTCGTCCGCGAGGATCGTGACATAGGGGACGTCGATCTTGATCGTCCGGTCGCGGAGGGCCTCCATGAACTCGTTTGACTGCAACCGGCGGTACTCGGGCTCGTTCGTGTGACCGATGATGACCGTGTCGATATCCGTCTGCGCGAACTTCTTCGGCTTGATCTTGTGCTCCTGGGATGCACCGAGAAGGTCATACAGGAACGCCACGTCGAGCTTGAGAACTTCGATGAACTCGATCAGGCCACGATTCGAGACGTTGAACTCGCCGTCGAAGTTGAATGCGCGAGGATCGGAGTCCGAGCCGTACTCGGCGATCTTGCGGTAGTTGATGTCGCCGGTGAGTTCCGTGGAGTCCTGGTTCTTCTCGTCTTTCGGCTGGAACGTGCCGATTCCGACACGGTCCTTCTCCGACAGAAACAGCCGTCGCACTACGATGTCGCCGAGCACCTTGGTCCAGTCGCCGTCGTACTTGTCGAGCCGCTGCTTGAACAACAGCCGGCTGAGCGGGCAAATGTCTCCCGCGATCTCGACGTGATAATCCTCCGGTCCGCGCCCTTCATTCAGATAGGTCGTGATTTCCTCACGCTGTGCTTCGGGAATGAGCTGCAGCGGCTCGCCGTTCATCGGGTCCCAGGTGATCGATCCGTCCTCTTCCTTCCAGCCGAAGGTATAGAGGGCGCCCGCATCCGCGCGCGAATAGCGTTCGAGCCCGCGCTTCAGCAGCCGCGCGATCGTCGACTTCGAGCTGCCCACCGGCCCGTGCAGCAGCAACACACGGCGTTCGCTGCCGAACTTGAGCGCCGCCGCCTTGAACACGTTGACCAACTCCATCAGCGGTTTGGTCAGACCGAAAATCGCATCCTCGCCGTCGTTGTGCGGATCATCGAAGAACCGGTATCGCGTCAGTTCCTTGGAGCCTTCGACGGGGTAGCTGCCGTCGGCCATGATCATGTCGTAGACACGCTGATAGGCGGTCCGCGTCACCGCCGGAGTCTTCCGGACAATGTCCAGATACTCGGCAAACGAGCCCTGCCAGTGTTCCTGCCGGTAGGACTCGGGGGATTGACGCTCTGAAATCTTCTTCAGAAGGGAGACACCATTCATGGATACACACGCTCCAGGCTGTTCCGACTATGTCGGTGCGGTGATTCGGCCGGAGGGATCGCGTCGTCAGCAGCTTGCGTGACAAAAGCTCGAAGCGGACAAATCCGGCTCCGCAGAGGTGTCACGCACGACAACGTTGGCGTGCGATAGCAAGACGGGTGTTACAAGCGACGCGACCGTCCCTGGTCGAAACACCGGGATGCCAAACAAGCGAGGCAGGTTTACGCGGGCACAGCGACTCGCCAACCTCGTGCAGGGCCCCTCTTGGACCGCTACAGCCGTTCACTCGGCCGGGAGATTATTCGCCAGTTTTCGCAGGCTGACAAGACCAATCCAGCTTTCCGGCCTGCTGAAGGCCGTTTGATTCACCTGGTGCGAGCGACGGCGCGCTCGGCAACCAACTGACGGGCCTGTCGAAAAGCGAAGAACAGAGCGATCCCGTCATCGAGCCAGCCGAGGAACGGAATGAAGTCCGGGATCAGGTCCATCGGCCACAGCGTGTACAGCAATGCCAGCACGCCGAAGGCTGCACTGAGCCCCGGGTGCTTCAGCCGCTGCTGCGGTTGAGCCGACGACGGCAAGGCGGCTCGGGACGAACTGAATCGACGGAAAAGCGGCTGCAGCACGGATCGGAAGAAACTTTGGACGGGCGATTTCATCAGCTTGCGATTGGTTTCCAAAAGGCAACGCCGCACTAGCACGGGTCGTGAAAGGCGCAACGTGCAATGCTACGCAACGCCGCCGCTGCAGTTCCCGGAAATCGACACGGATTTCGTTTTTGCCATCTCTGACGGCGGCGGTGATTTCCAGGACAATTCCGTGATCCGCGGAACGTGACGATTCGTTGTCATCGATGGTTCCGCCGTTTGGATACCGTCCATTCGTTTCGTGTCGCGATCGGCCTCGGTAGAATCGCGGAACATCTCCACTTCCCGTCTCGTCTCTGAAATCGCCCTGAGGAGTATGGCCATGGGTCTGTTCGACAAACTTCGCGGCGAATTGGTCGACATCATCGAATGGGTCGACGACTCGCGGCACACGATCGCCTGGCGATTCCCGCGGTATCAGAACGAGATCAAGAACGGCGCCCAGCTGATCGTGCGGCCGGGCCAGATGGCGGTCTTCGTCCATCGCGGCGAGATCGCCGACGCCTTCGAGCCGGGCCACTACGAGCTCAAGACCGACAACCTGCCGATCCTCAGCACGCTGCAGGGCTGGAAGTACGGCTTCAACAGCCCCTTCCGTGCGGAAGTTTATTTCGTCAGCACGCGTCAGATCACGGATATGAAGTGGGGTACGCCGAACCCCATCATGCTGCGCGATCCCGATTTTGGGCCGATCCGGCTGCGGGCTTTCGGCATTTTCGCCCTGAAGGCCGTCGACCCGAAAGCGCTGCTCAAGGAACTGATCGGCACCGATCAGAGCTTCGAGGCCGACGAAATCTCGGAATTGCTGCGAGCGATCATCAACACGGCGTTTGCCGAAATGATCGGCAAATCGAAGATCAGCGCACTCGACCTGGCGTCGAATTACCGCGACTTGTCTGATCAGCTCCGCAAGCTGGTAGTCGAGAAGGTCGACGACGAATACGGGCTCGACATTCCGCAGCTGACGATCGTCAACGTCTCGTTCCCCGAGGAGGTCGAGAAGGCTCTCGACGCCCGGACGAGCATGGGAGTCGTCGGCGACATCGGCGCTTTCCAGCAGTTCCAGATGGGCAAGGCGATGCTCGAGGCCGCCAAGAACCCCGGAGGAGGAGGCGCTGCCGAGGGCATGGGCATGGGCATGGGCTTCGCGATGGCGAACCGGATGGGGCAGATGGGACAGCCGGGAGTCGCCGGTGCGGCGCCGCCTCCACCGCCGTCGGCCTGGCACCTGGCGGTCAAAGGGGAATCGAAGGGACCTTACTCTGACCAACAGTTGGTGCAGGCCGTGCAGGCAGGCGAGCTGAATCGATCGACGCTGGTCTGGTCGCCGGCTCTCGGCAATTGGACGGCCGCCGGGCAGGTGCCACAGCTGGGTTACCTGTTTGGACCGCCCGCGCCGCCTCCGCCGCCACCTGGTGCATGATCCTCCGGCGGACAGGCTTCTACCCACCGCATCGATGAACCGGAAAATCGCGATCAGCGATGTTGTTCAATGGCGAGCAATTCGAGCTTGTCGGGACAATTAGTGATGTCACTGTGATCGCATCTGGCCGCGGCGTTAAAATCAAAGGCATTCTCGACCGAAAGTATGGCAAAGGGCGCTGGAGGAAACTTAAAGGGATCGGCCACGTTCGAGATTCGAGCGGAACAATCTGGCGAGCCGAGTTGCACTGGTTCGAAGCGCACGGAGTTGGACGCCGGGAAATGAAGATCAAGCAGTTGTTGGATTGAGACCAACGATGGCAGGAACCGCGAAGAAGTACGTAATCTGCGTGAACAATGAAGGCGTCGAGGCTTCGTTGGACATTTTCCGCGTCTACGAAGTGCTTCCAGATCGCCGGGCAACGGATGCGAATCTGATCCGAGTCATCGACAATGAGCAGGAAGATTATCTGTACCCGCGGGATTACTTTGTGAAGATCACGATGCCAAAGGCCGCCGAACAGGCGATTCTTGGCCATCGCGAAGCAAAGACATCGGCCGCAAAAAAACGCGTCGTGCGGGCGAAGTCCGCGGCGGGCTCCAAGAGCTGAGATCTTATGTCCGCTACCCGCGTCGCCCTCGCCTCCGATCACGCCGGCTATCCGCTCAAGGAATCGGTCAAGCAGCATCTTGAATCACGCGGCATCGCCGTCACCGATGTCGGCACGTTTTCCACCGACCCAGTCGACTATCCCGCCGTGATCCGTAAGGGCTGCCAGGTGGTCCTCAGCGACAAGATCCCCGGCATCGTCTTCGGCGGCAGCGGCAATGGTGAAGCCATCGCCGCCAACAAGGTCCGCGGCATTCGGGCGGCCCTGTGCTACAGCGAAGAGACCGCCCGGCTCGGCCGCCAGCACAACGACGCCAACGTGATGAGCCTCGGCGGCCGCTTAATCTCGCCCGAACTCGCGAATCGGCTCGTCGATATCTTTCTCGACACGCCATTCGAAGGCGGACGGCACATCGCCCGCATCAACGATCTGGAAACGACCTGAGCTGCGCTGATTGCGCTCTGGTCCCAAGGCGTTCCACGCTCAACTCTTCGCTGAGAAGCCGTCCACTTTTCCTGTTGACGGCATTTTATACATTTGTACAGTTAATCACCGAGCGACTTTGCGGGGTGCAGTCAGACCTGATTTGGGAACACCTCGTGAACGTCCGCGACAAACTGACCATCCTCGCCGATGCCGCCAAGTACGACGCGTCGTGCGCCAGCAGCGGTTCGAGCACGAAGCGGCCGGGAAGTCGCATCGGCAGCACTGAGGGAATGGGCATCTGCCACAGCTACACGCCCGACGGCCGCTGCGTCTCGCTCCTCAAGATCCTGCTGACGAATTACTGCATCTACGATTGCCAGTACTGCGTCAATCGCGTCTCCAGCGACATCCCCCGCGCCCGGTTCACCGTGGACGAGGTTGTCCGGCTGACCCTCGAGTTCTACAGCCGGAACTACATCGAAGGCCTGTTTCTCAGCTCGGGAATCATTCAGGACGCCGATTACACGATGGAGCAACTGGTCGCAGTCGCGCGAACGCTGCGGGTCGACCACAAATTTGGTGGCTATATCCACCTCAAAACAATCCCCCGGGCCGCGGAGCCGTTGATCGCCGAGGCAGGCCGCTGGGCCGATCGCATCAGTGTCAATATCGAGCTGCCGACGGATCAGGATCTCGTCACGCTCGCGCCCGAAAAGAAGCGGACCGACATCGAGGACTCGATGTCAAAGATTCGCACGCGTGTCGATGCCCAGCGCCACGATGTCCGGGCCGGCTTCAAGGCTGAGCCATTCGCCCCCGCCGGACAGAGCACGCAAATGATCGTCGGCGCCACAAAGTCGCCCGATCTGGCCATTCTCGGCACAGCTCGTCGGCTGTACGACCAGCAGAAGCTTCGCCGTGTTTACTACTCAGCATTCAGTCCCATTCCGGAAGCCGATACTCGTCTGCCCGCTCAAAGCCCGCCGCTGATCCGCGAGCATCGGCTCTATCAGGCCGACTGGCTGATGCGGTTCTATGGTTTTGAACTGCCGGAGATCGTTTCGGAGGACAAACCGAATCTTGATCTCGATATCGATCCCAAGCTCACCTGGGCACTCGCGCACCGCGAGCACTTTCCTGTCGACGTGAACGCTGCGCCTCGCGAGGTGCTGTTGCGCATTCCCGGCCTGGGTGTCCGGACGGTCGATCGCATCTTGAAGGCCCGCCGTTTTCATCGTGTCTCGGCCCGCGATTTACAGAAACTTCACGTCCCCTGGAGCCGCACGAAGCACTTTGTTTCGACGTCCGATCATTTCCCACGTCCGCGGGACCTCGAAAGCGTGACTTTGGTCCGCCGATTGCAGCGCAAGCGTCCACGTCAGCTGACGCTGTTTCAGGAGACCTGACGCCGCGTGAAGCGGCCGGCGAGGCGACGATGTCGATCGCGACCATTCATGATTTCGATGAGTGGCGAAGGATCTCTCGAAAGCTGCTGCGAGAGGGAGTTCCGCCACATGACGCCACATTTGGCGCGGCCGAAACTCATCAGCTGCTGCTCGACCTTCCACCGAGCACGGTCGAAACGCCTCAACACGTCGCACCGGGCGAGTTTGTTCGCGTGCCACGAGCGTTTGTCGACTTGGCAAAGACAGTTGCCTGCCATCGCGACCCATCGCGCTGGGACCTCCTTTATCGGGTGCTTTGGCGACTGACGCACGGCGAGGCCGAGCTGCTTGAGATTCCGACCGACGACGATGTGCACCGATTGCGGCTCATGGAAAAGGCCGTCGAGCGCGATGTCCACAAGACGCATGCGTTTGTTCGATTCCGAAAGATTGTTCTCGACGGCGTCAATCATTTCATCGCGTGGCATCGACCTGACCACCGCATCCTGAAGCTGGCCGCTCCCTTCTTTGCGAGACGATTCCCGTCCATGCACTGGTCGATCCTGACTCCGGACGAATCGGCCCACTGGGACGGCAAAGACCTCCGCTTCGCCGAGGGAGTTCCGGCAAGCGAAGCACCATCACGCGACGATCTCGAGGACCTCTGGCGCACCTATTACGGGTCGATCTTCAATCCGGCGCGAATCAAGGTGAAAGCGATGGTCCGCGAGATGCCGCGGCGTCACTGGGCCACGCTCCCTGAAACGAGCCTCATTCCGCAACTGCTGGCCGATGCCCCACGAAGAGTCGAAGCCATGCGAGCACACACGGCAGGCAAACCCGGTTCGGCGGCCGATTTCCTACCAGACCGGAAGACGCTCAAGACATTGGAGGCAGCCGCAAAGCATTGCGAAGGCTGCGACCTCTACAAGCGAGCGACGCAGACGGTTTTCGGGCGGGGCTCGTCTAGCGCGAAGTTGATCCTCGTGGGCGAACAACCGGGAGATCAGGAAGACCTCGAAGGCGAACCGTTCGTCGGCCCGGCGGGAAAGGTGCTGGATGAAGCTCTCACTCAGGCCGGGATCGATCGCAAAGACGTCTACGTCACGAACGCGGTGAAACATTTCCACTGGGAAGAACGCGGAGTCCGGCGCCTCCATAAAAAGCCGCCGGCCCGCGCGATTTCCGCATGTATGCCCTGGCTCGAGGCAGAAGTTGAGGTGATCAAACCCGAAGTGATCGTCTGCCTCGGCGCGACCGCTGCACAGGCCGTCGTGGGCCGCGAAGCGAGAATCATGAAACAACGAGGCCAGATGCTGGCCAGCCGCTTCTGTGAAAAGACGCTGATGACCTGGCATCCGTCAGCGATTCTCCGCGCCCCGGACGAGGAAGCCCGACACCGCATGCGGCAGGAGCTTGTCCGCGACCTCAAGGTCGTCGCATGTACGATCGAGAATTGCAGTCACCACGAACCAGCAGGCCATTGAATGGACCTGCGCGGCGAAGACTTCGCCGGTCAGATCAAACGCCCCCTCCGGCCGCCAGAATCTTCTTGAGCGACGCGATCTCGACCGGCTTGACGAGATGCTCGTCAAACCCGGCGTCTTTCGACTTCTGCCGGTCGTCGTCCTGGCCCCAGCCCGTGAGGGCGATCAACGTCATCTCACTGCCCCAAGGCTGTTCGCGAATGCGACGAGCCACGTCGTAGCCGTTTAATCGAGGCAGTCCGATGTCGAGCAGAACGACGTCGGGTCTGTAATTTTCCGCCGCCGCCAGGGCTTCGAGTCCATCGTGTGCCGTGCGGATCGAGTGGCCGCCGAGCTTGAGCAGCATCGCCAGCGACTTGGCCGAGTCTGCGTTGTCGTCCACCACGAGAATACTTCGCGACGTCTCCGGAGCTTGGGCCCGCACCGGCTGCGTCGGAGTCGAAGAGGTGGATTCCGCCAGAACGGGCAGCCGCACGACAAACTCTGTCCCGCGGCCGGCGCCCTCGCTTCGAGCCTCGACCTTTCCGCCGTGCAGCTCAACGAGATTCTTGACGAGCGTCAGCCCCAGGCCGAGGCCGCTGACCGATCGCTCCAGGGATGTATCGATCTGGGCGAACATTTCGAAGATTCGCGGCAACTGTTCGGGGACGATGCCGATGCCGTTGTCACGCACGTGGATGACCACGTCGTCGGCATCGCGTTCGGCACTCAGCTGAATCCGGCCCCCGTTGTCGGTGAACTTGCAGGCATTGTTCAACAAGTTGCTGATCACCTGCGACAGTCTCGCCTGATCGGCATGGAGGAACACCGGCTTCGAGGGCAATGACACTGCCAGCTCGTGCTGCATACTCTCCGCCAGCGGCCGCACGGCCTCGACGGCATCCCTGACGACGGCCGCCAGCTCGACCTGCTGACGGCGAAGCTCGATCTTGCCGCGGCTGATGCGATTCACGTCGAGCAGATCATCGACGAGCCGCACCAGTTGCCCCACTTGCCGTTCCATCATCTCCGAGGCCGCGGCGATTGCGCCCTCATCGCCAGCTGTTTGCCGCATCACCTGGACCGCGTTGCGGATCGGGGCCAGCGGGTTGCGCAGCTCGTGCGCCAGCATTGCCAGGAATTCGGTCTTTCGGCGATCGGCCTCCCGCAGACCCTCTTCGGCGTGTTTGCGGTCGGCAATGTCCACACAGAATTCCACGCAGGTGTTGTTGTCCCCGAACGAGCTGCCGGCAAAGACCAGCCACTGCCGCGTGCCGTCGCTGCGAAAATACTCCTTCTCATAAGGGCCGACCCGGCCGCTCAGCTGAAAGTTCTCGACTTCCGCCAGGCTCGCCTCGATATACTCCGGCGGAGTGAGCCTTTGCCACGTCAGTTCGCCCGCCGCGACTTCGGCGCGGCTATAGCCCATCATCTTGAGGAACGTGTCGTTGGCGTCGGTCATGCGGCCTGTAGCCAGATCCCAGAACATCACGCCAACCGTCTCAACTTCCAGCACCTTCTGCAGCCGCGTGTGCGCCTTGCGCAATGCCTCCTCGGCCTGCTTGCGGGCGGTGATGTCCTTGAACAGCACGGCGACCTGCCGCCGCTCGGCGGGTTCGATGCGAACTGCGGACAGTTCGAGGTAACGTCCTGTGGCGACTAGCTCGCGCTCGAATCGGACGGGTTCGCCCGTGATGAGCACGTTGCGGTAGATGTCGACCCAGCCATCGGCTTCATCGGGGACCATCTCCCTCACTTTTTGGCCGACGATGTTCGGGATGCCTGCGTTGACCGTGTACGCCGGATTGGCCTCGACATGCACGTAGTCGCTCATCGGCCCGTGAGGTCCATCGAAGAACTCGATGATGCAGTAACCCTCATCCATCGACTCGAACAGCGTGCGGTATTTTTCCTCCGAGGTCCGCAGGACTTCCTCGGCCCGCCTGCGTTCGATCAGGTCCGCCGCTTGGCGGGCGAGGATGTCCAGCAGCCGCAGGTCGCGTTCGGACGGCATGTGCGGCTGCCGCCAGTGCGTGGAAATCATGCCCAGGAGGTCGCCGCTGCGCGAGACCAGAGGGGTGGACTGCATGGCAAGCATGCCGATGCGCAGGGCGGCAGCCTGGTCCGGGCTGCCGGCCATGAAGTCGCAGGTGGCGATGTCGGCGGCGATGGAGCGCTGGCCCGTACGCATCGCCACCCCGCAGGTGCAAGCGGAGTCGGTACGCACCCATTCCCAGAATTTCGCGGTGGCCTCGTCGTAGCCGTGGGACGCGAGCAGCCGCAGTTCTCCCTTCTCGCCGCGCTCGGGATAAAGCATCTGCAGGCTCGCGAAGTCCGAGCGCATGATGGACACCGCGGCATCGATAATCTTGTCGTAGAGCGCCTGGGAATCCTCTGATTGAATGATTTCGGCGCTGACGCTTTGCAGCAGCTTCGAGTCGGCCAGCTCCGATTCGAGCCGCGCTTCGGCAGTGCGGCGCGCCTGCATCTCGCTGACGGCGCCCTGCTGGATGCTGCGGATGGTCTCCTCGGCCTCCTCCAGTTGGCGGCGCAGCTCTTCATTCTCCGATTGCAAATCCTCAATGGACGCGGGCCGTCTCTCGACCACCGCGTCCTGTGTCGTCTTCATTTCGAAAGCTCCATGCATCCCCGTGGCATCCCGATGCATGCTTCATTGTCTGGATCGTGGCGCGGCCTTACGAAGTCTTCCGTCCTCGACTTTCGCTTAACGAAGGCTTTGGTCACGCGTGACCTCGACCTTCATGAGCAATTGCAAACGGACAGAATTGGCCGTGGATGACAGCGTTGGCACCCGGTAGCGCAATCGGTGCATGACCGATGGGACTTACGGACATAAGAGTGAAATCGTACCCGACGTCGCTTCGGCACGATACCGACAACACCCGCATTGCGTACCCACGACCCACTACCGGACAAACTGGTGACCATCGGTCAGATGCCATGTCGGAAGCGACTCGCGCGATCGAAGCCACTCCGAAGGAATGACATCGCCTCCGAGTCGGGCCGCGAGAATCCCTCCGACAATGGCGCAGTTCGTGTCCATGTCGCCAAGGACCGAAACAGTTTGCCACAACGCCTCCTCGTAGTCGTCGAGGTGTCGGCCGGCAGCCCACACGCAAAATGGAACCGTATCCTGCGCCGTGACACAGGACCCATTGCCCAGAGCCTGCGCGGCCTGGTCGGCATTTGTATTTGCGGGAAGTTCAACGGCCGTCCGCAATCCGGCCTGAACTTCACTCGCTGGCACAAACCCGAGAACGGCCTCAATGAATTCTCGCGAATTCGAGAATTGGACTCCGCTGGCCACGAGTGCCGCCGCAACTGCCACAGCGATTCCGCCTGCAATCCCTTCAGGATGCGCGTGCGTCACTACAGCAGATAAGTGGGCCTGCCGGACGACTTCTCGAAGATCGTCGGCGAAGTAGGCCCCCAACGGCGCGACTCGCATGGCCGCACCATTGCCGAACGATCCGCGACCACCGAAGAGTTCCGCTGCACCTTTACGCCAATCTCCGCCTGCCCGCAGTTTCGGCAACAGATCGAACAACATTCCGCTTCCGTAACCGCGGCCGGAATCGAACTCGCCACCAAAGCTGCGAGCGAGTGCGTCCTGGTCGATAGAACCATGCTTGATCAGGATTCGCACGATCGACAGCGCCATTTCCGTGTCGTCGGTCCAGCGCCACTCAGGCACGTCCACGCGACGAATCGGAATATCCTCCGCGTGCCACATGAACTGTTGACCGAAGGCATCTCCGACAGAAAGGCCTTCGAGAGAATTCACCATCCTCGTTTTTCGAATGTCTGGGTCCATTCATCGATCCCCTGAGTGCAGTTAAGGATCATTCGTTGGCGGAATTATTCCAGACCTGTTCGTTGGCGTTGCGTTTTCTCTCGCCTTCATGGGACGATGATTACCCCCGCCTCAATGATTCGACTACTCCACCGGGGAAAACCCGGTGGCTCGCCTGATGCACTGCCGTCGCCACATCCCGAACCCCACCTCCCGACGCGAATTCCTGATGCAGTCGGGCTGCGGTTTCGGTGCGGCCGCTCTGGCGGGACTTTTCACCGAATCCGCTTTTGGACGCCGGCTCCGCGCGGATGACGAAGAACGGTCGTCCCTCCTTCCAAGACAATCCCATTTCAAACCCGCCGCCCGCTCCGTCATCTTCCTCTATATGGATGGCGGGCCGTCGTCGATGGATACCTTCGACCCGAAGCCGCGGCTGACGGCCGATCATGGCAAGCCCTTCGCCATGAAGATCCAAGCGACACAGTTCGACAACGTCGGCACCACGTTCGGCTGCCCGTGGAAGTTCAATCAGTACGGCGAAAGCGGCCTGCCGGTCAGCGATCTGTTCCCGCATCTGGCGCAGTGCGTCGACGACATGTGCTTCGTCCGGTCGATGACCGCGCCGTTCTCCGAGCACACGACCGCCAATTACTTCCTGCACACCGGCCACGGCATGCCGGGCCGACCGAGCATGGGAGCGTGGTGCGCGTACGGCCTGGGCTCCGAATCACAAAACCTTCCGGGATACGTCGTCGTCAACAGCGGCTTGATTCCCCCAGGTGGCATCGAATGCTTCGGCAGCGGTTTCCTCTCGGCTACTTACCAAGGTTCGGTATTCCGCAACGGAAACTCGCCGATCGCCGACGTACGTCCCTCGGACGCTCCGGCGACTCAGCGCCGAAAGCTGGCCCTCATGAACCAGCTCGATCGCGGCGTGTTGGGACGCGTCGGTCACAACGACGCCATCGAGTCCGCCATCGCCAATCACGAGCTCGCCTTCCGGATGCAGACCGCCATCCCCGATCTGATGGACGTCTCCCAGGAGACAAAAGAGACCCAGGACATGTACGGCCTGTCGGGCGAATGGGAAGGCACGCGGTCGTTCGGCCGAGCCTGCCTCGCTGCCCGGCGGCTCGTCGAGCGTGGCGTGCGTTTCATCCAGCTCACCTGCCCGCCCGGCGCAGGCGACCGGTGGGACCAACACGCCGACATCGTCGACGGTCACACGAAGAACGCCAAATCCGTCGACCAGCCGATTGCCGCGCTGATCAAGGACCTCAAGTCCCGCGGACTTCTCGACGACACGCTGCTGATCTGGTCAGGCGAGTTCGGCCGCACGCCATTTGCCCAAGGGTCGAATGGCCGCGATCACAATCCGTTCGGCTTCACGATCTGGATGGCCGGCGGCGGCGTCAAAGGCGGAACGACATTCGGCGAGACGGATGAGTTCGGCTATTACGCCATCGAAGGCCGGCTCGAAATCCACGACCTGCACGCCACGATGCTGCACCTCCTGGGCATCGATCACACGAAGCTGACCTACCGCTTCGGCGGCCGCGACATGCGCCTCACGGACGTGTTCGGCAACGTCGTGCACGACATCATCGCCTGACCGTACGACAGGCTCTCAGCCTGTCACCACGCGAATGATACGTCCGTCTGCGAAGGCGACAGCCTGGAGAGGCTCTCGTACGAAAAGGCGGACCTACGGTTCAAGGCCTGCACCGAAGTCCGGCTCGGACGGCGGAGCTGGCGGTTCGACGGGCGGTTCAACGGGCCGTTCGGAACGTTCGCCCGTTTCATTTGGCGAATCGTTCTCACCCTCACGCCGCCCCCGCTGTCGCCGGCGACGCTTCTTGTTGCGGGAAATCTCTGTCTCCGCCTCCGATGATGCCGGCGCAATCACCACGGTTTCGACCGTCGAGGACTCGACGATCACGGTGTCGGTGGCCGATACGGACTGCAGCGGCGCAACGGACGGCGGCGGTGCCACCGGCGCCGGCGAATCGTCCGGCGGCAGTTCCGATTCATCAATGAACCTCGCCACCGGCCGCGGCTCGGGCCGAACGACACGCTGGCCTTCGACCAGTTTCATCTGCAGCGGCGGATCCTTGCAGAAGCACAAAACCGACGTCGTCGTCTGCGCGAGATGCCGTTCGTAGCCGCACGAAGGGCAGCGCCACGTGCGACGCACATCAACGGCAGTTCGCAGTCCGGGTCCGCGCATGATTCTCGCCAAGTGACCATCGTCCAAACGGAAACGTCTTCGGCCACTATAATTCCCCGACCTCCAATCGAGCAGTCCACTGCGATGGAGGCAACTTCGCGGATGTCCTATCCTGCGATCCTTCGGCAGGTCGTCCTGCCCTTCGACAACTCTGAGACACCGGCTTTGACATGGCAGACGCGAGCGGAAAGAAGAAAGTCATCGTTCTGGGAGGCGGCCCCGGCGGATACCCCGCGGCTTTTGAGGCGGCTGATCACGGCATGGATGTCACGCTGGTCGACCAGGACCCACAGCCGGGCGGCGTCTGCCTCAACCGCGGCTGCATTCCCTCCAAGGCGCTGCTGCATGTCGCCAAGTTGATTCATGAAGCCCATGAAGCAACGGCTTGGGGTCTGACATTCTCTGAGCCCAAGATCGACCTCGACAAACTGCGGACCTTTAAGAACGGCGTGATCGGCCAGCTCACCGGGGGCATCAAGCAGCTGTGCAAAGCCCGTGGCGTGAACCTGGTGCAGGCCCGCGGCACTCTGCTCGATTCGTCGACAATGCAGCTGCAGTTCGCCGACGGGAAGACTGAAAAGCTGTCGTTCGACTACTGCATCGTGGCCGTTGGTTCGCGTCCCGCGATGCCGCCGATGTTCAACATCGGCGACCCGCGAGTCATGGACTCGACCGGTGCGCTGGAACTCGCAGACATCCCCAAAAAACTGCTCGTCATTGGCGGCGGTTACATCGGGCTCGAAATGGGCTCGGTGTACGCGGCGCTTGGTTCGAAGGTGACCGTCGTCGAAATGTTGCCGCAGATTCTGACGGGGGCGGACCGCGACCTCGTCAACCCGCTGCAAAAGCGGCTCAACCAGCAGTTCGCTGCGATTCATGTGAACACCAAAGTCGCCAGCCTCAAGGCGACAAAGGAAGGCATCGTCGCCGACCTGCAAGGCGAAGGCGTCGAGTCGCCGCAAACGTTCGACCGGGTGCTCGTCTCCGTCGGCCGATCGCCGAACGGCAAGGGAATCGGCGTCGAGAACACGAAGGCCAAGGTCACCGATCGCGGATTTATCGAGGTCGATCGCAACATGCGGACGGCTGATCCGAAAATCATGGCGATCGGCGACGTGGCCGGCGAACCGATGCTGGCCCACAAGGCGACGCGCGAAGCGAAAGTCGCCGTGGAAACGCTCCTCGGCGAACCGGCCCAGTTCGACAACATCGCCATTCCAGCCGTCGTCTTCACCGACCCCGAAGTCGCCTGGTGCGGACTGACGGAGACGCAGGCCAAGGAAAAAGGAATCGAAGTCAACGTGGTCCGATTCCCCTGGGCGGCATCCGGCCGGGCCCAGGCTATTGCCCGAACTGAAGGCATCACCAAGCTGATTTTTGAACCAAAAACTGAGCGCGTCCTCGGTGTGGGCATTGTGGGTGCCGGTGCCGGCGAACTGATCGCCGAAGGGGTCTTGGCCGTCGAAACCGCCGCCGTCGCTCGCGACCTCGCCGAGAGCATTCACGCCCATCCCACGCTGTCCGAGACGATCATGGAGTCCGCCGAGGCGGCCTTCGCTCAGGCGACGCACGTCTATCGTCCGAAACGCAAGTAACGTCCAGCGTTCGCCCTGCGTATAAACGGCAGCAGCCCCCCGCACTGCAATCGGCATCATTCTGCGCAGTGCAACGTCACCAGCAGCGGCTGAAAGGACACTCATTGGTGGAAGCCTTTTCAGACAAGGAGCGAAGTGGTCCGGAATGACGGGCCACAATTTCCGCTCCGCGACGAATGTCCCTGTGGCAACTTCGTCAAAATCCTCTGATCCTTCCCGACACCGTGTTCGTTGACACGGGGTAGTTCTAACAGCGAAAACCTCGCAAAGATCGCTCCCTGCGCTGACTGCCCGTCCAGTCCGTGGCAATTTCGCCCGCGGCGTCCGGCAGGTCGGACCTCACAAAAAAGGACCCGAGTTATGACACGGATTCGATGCGCGGCCACGGTCGCCATGCTGGTGATGACCAGCGCGATGGCCGTCGCAGCCGATTCACCACTGGGCAGTATCTCCAAGGACGCGGACGTGGTGATCCGCCTGAAAGCCCCCAAGGCAACCGTCGGCAAAATCGCGGGCATGGTGGACAAGGTCATGCCGGGATTTGGCGGCATGGTTTCCCAGCAGGCCTCCAATGTCGGCGCACTCATCTCGAATCCCACCTCGGCCGGGGTCGACCAGACAAAGGACTGGTATATCGGCGTTTTCACCAACGGTGAGGAAGATCCTTCCGTGCTGTTCGCGGTCCCGGTCACCGATGCGGAAGCCGCCAAGGGCGCGATCGGCGACGAGTTCTCGACGAAAGTCGCCGACAAGTGGCTGTTCTACAGCAAGGATGAAGACGTCCTCCCCGAGGGCTCGAGCAGTGATTCGGTTGCCGCAGCAATGCGTGGAGAGCCCACAACTGTTTTCGACAAAGGGGACTTCTCGATCTTCGTCAACATCGGAAACCTCACTGAGGCATACTCGGACCAGCTGGAGCAGGGCAAGCAGCAAGCGCTCGAGCAAATGCAGCAGATTCCCGCAGGCGGTCCCGGCGTCGACCCCGAAGCCATCAAAGAGTTTCAGACCGCGATGCTTGAGCGCGTCTTTCAAGGAATGAACGACGCCGAGCAGTGCACCATCGCCATCAACTTCGGTGATGATGGCATCACGGCGGAAGACTACCTGAGCTTCGAGGCAGACTCTTCAACAGCCGCCCTGCTCGCTGATCATCCTCGCAGCGACATGAAGAACATTGCGAAGCTGCCCGCCGATGCAGTCATGCTCTTCGGCGCCAGCACCAACATGTCGAAGTTGATCGAATGGGGAGCCGACATCTCCGCGAAGTTCGCGGGCGACACGCCAGAGGCCGCCAAGATGGCCGAGTTCCAGACGGGCCTCAAGGGGTTGAAGTGGGGTAGCGTCGTCGGCGCCTTCAGCCTGGGCTCTCCTGAAGACGGAATCGTGCGCTCCGTCTCGATCGCCGAGCTCAGCCCGACCGACAAGTACAAGGAACTGAATCGGAAAATGGCCGCTTCGATGGAGACGGTCAAGAATCAGTTCGTCGAGCAGACTTCCAAACTGGAAGCCGACGCCGAGTCGTTTGGCGCCGCCAAAGCCGACGTCCTCACGCTCACGATGAAGTTCGACGAGAGCGTCGACCAGGGCGGAATGATCCAGCAGGTCCTTGGCGCGCTCTTCGGACCCGAGGGATTGAAGACCAGGACCGTCTACCAGACCGACAAGGTGATTCAATCGATGGGTGGGGGCAAGGAAGCGATGGCTGCCGTGCTCAAGAACATTGACGGCAGCGCGTCGGTCAGCGCGGATCACCGCAAGGGACTGATTGCCGACCCGAACGTCCTGTTCCTGATCGATGTCCCGGGTCTGGCTGTCCAGGCACTGCGGATCGCATCGGCGGTCCCTGGTCTACCGGTCCAGATCAAGGCAGAGCAGCTCGACAACCTGAAGTTCGAAAAGTCGTTCATGGGCTTTTCGGCCGCGGCCGACAAGAACGCGATTCGCGTCAAGTCGCGAATTCCGGCCGCACAGATCCAGGCTCTGGTTCAGCTCGGCTTTTTCGCCCAGAACCTTCGCCAGTAATATTGATGGGTTCCCGTCGACGAAGCCCGGAGGTTGCAACCTCCGGGCTTTTTGTTTGGTGTATCAGGAACAACGGAGCCCACATGTCCTCAGCCAGCGTCCAACTGACACCAGAACTTCGCGGATATCTGCTGAAGGTCGGCATCGACGAGCCCGAGCCCCTGCGCAAGCTCCGCGAAGAGACCGCATCGCTGCCCGACGCCCGCATGCAGATCAGCCCGGAACAGGGAGCCTTCATGGCGTGGCTCGCTCGGACTCTCGGCGTCCGAACGGCAATCGAAGTGGGCGTCTACACCGGATACAGCGGGTTGTGCGTCTCGCTGGCAATGGGTCCAGCCGGCCGACTGACGGCGCTCGATGTTTCGGAGGAGTTCACGCGGATCGCAGTCCGCCACTGGCAAGTGGCAGGCGTCTCCCGACAGATCGATCTGCGAATCGGTCCAGCCACCGACTCGCTTGATCGGCTGCTCCGCGACGGGCTCGCCGGCTCCTATGATCAGGCCTTCATTGATGCTGACAAAGAGAACTATCTCGCCTACTTCGAACGCTGCCTGAAGCTCATTCGACCGGGCGGCGTGATCCTCTTCGACAACGTCCTGTGGAGCGGCCGAGTCATCAACCCCTCACAGAAAGATGCAGATACGCTGGCCATTCGCGAATTGAACCAGCGTCTCAACGACGACGATCGTATTGAACGCGTCATGCTCCCCCTCGGCGACGGCCTGACCCTCTGCCGCAAGAAGTAGCTCCTGCTTTCATCTTCCTACCCACTACCAACTACCCACTACCAACTAAGAAATGTGGCCCCAGACGCTCGCCCTGCTCGTCCGCTCTCTCCGGGCAGAAGTCCGCGACGTCCGCATCCATCTCTTTCGGCTCGCGGTCGTCGGAATTGTGGTCGTAATCCTGATGATCACGATGGCCGGCTCAATCATCGTCGGAGCGCCGGGCCTGCGCTACTTTTCGATGTTGGCCTACTGCAATTTCTGGTTCATCACGTTTGCCGGAGCCTCGTTCTTCGCGGCATGTATCACGGAGGAGCGCGAAGAAGGAACGCTGGGCCTCCTCAAGATGGCCGGTCTCGGGCCAGTGTCGATCCTTGCCGGCAAGGCGCTTCCTTTACTGATCGGCGCCGCCCTGTTTCTCTCCCTGCAGTATCCGTTTACGGTGCTGGCCATCACGCTCGGCGGCGTGACCTGGAACCAGGTCCTCGGAACGTACGTCTGTCTGTTGTCTCATCTGATCCTCGTCGCCGGAATCAGCGTCTTCATTTCTGTTGCATCGCGGCGCACCGCCGCTGCCTGCGGACGCGCGGCAATCTTCTGGATCGGTCTGCTCCTGGCATCGTGGATGGTGACGCGAATGGGCGCGGCTCCTCTGCCCACAGGGTCGCTGGCTCGTTTCGTCGTCCAATCTCTGCAAGCCGCAAACGGCTGGTTGATGGAGAACTTCGCCTATCACCAGATCGGAATCGTTCTTGGAGTGCGCAGCGTCGGCGAAATCCTGAGTTCACAGGTCATCTCGAACGTGCTGCTCGGACTCGGGTTTGCCACGGCAGCCGGGTTGATCTTCAATCTCGCCACAGCCAATGAAGTCGAATCGTCCGGCATCTCCTGGTGGCGAAAGTTCGCCCGCAAGCGAGGGACTCGATCTCGTGCCTGGCGAGCGGCAATCCCTGGTAAGGAATTCGTCTATCTCACCGGCGGCCGACTGGCCCTGCTGGCGCGAGCGCTTTTGATTCCGCCGTTTGCCGCTCTGCTTTGCTGGTCCGCCTACGGATTTCAATGGTCGCGCGTCATGAGTCAGGGCACGCTGGCCCCGTGGCTCTTCTGGACAGGCCTCGCATTTGTGGGGATTGAGGCCGCGATCAATGGCGCGCGGATCTTTCGATCGGAAACCGCCGGACGAACGTGGTCGTCGTTGTGCATGCTCCCCAGGTCAGTCGGCTCCATTACCGGCGCAAAGGTCCTGGGTGCGTCGATCGGTCTGCTTCCCGCCCTGATCCTCGCGGTCCTCAGCTTCCCGGCAGTCCTGGACGACCAATTCGTCAAGCAACTCTCGAGTCGCGGCGGCCAAACGGCCTTCTTCTTCCTGCTGATGATGCAAGTGGTCCTGGGAATTCACCTTGCGGCGCTGCTTTCGGTCAAGCTGCGCTGGGCGGTCTGGCCCGTGGCCCTCTTTCTCGCGGCCTTCTGCGAGATCGTGGGGGTAATGCTCTTCGTGCTGATTCTCAGTGACGTCCTGAAGTATCCGGGCCCGGATTCCTGCCCTGAAATCCTGTGGACGGCCGTTGTGCTTTCGATCACAGCCGTGCCGCTCTCGCACTGGCTGATCGTCCGCAGCCTCCGGCGCGCCGCGGCCATGGACTGAAGCGCTGAGAACGACACCCCGCCTTATTCGGTCGTCTGCTAACGCCGCCTTACTTCTGCGGCGGTGGAGCGGTCGGCAGATCATCCGCAGGAGGAGCGGTCGGCGGCGGCCCAACGGGCGACATTCCGGAAAGGTCCGGTTTCCACGCCGCCTCATTCTCCAGCTCAGGCACATTGACTCGCACGTACTCGAACACATGGTCCGTCGTCCGCGACCCTGCCGGATCGACCACGCGCGTCGCCACCGTCCGGAATGATTTCGGATCGAGGATGACGTCCAGCCGCGACATGTGCCGGCGATCGTTCGTCACCTTCGGTCGCCCTTCCAGCATGATACGCGAATCGTTCTTTTCGACGATCGACCACTGGAAGCGGTTGACGAGCTTTTCTGAGCGGATTTCCACCACCCCCGGCAAGGCCTTTTGCGGCCCGGCCAGCACCTGCCAGATCACGTCGAACGATCCGACGGTTTGCATCTGGCAACCGCGGGCACACTTCGGGATCGACAGTTCATCGAACGTCTTCTCGCGGTCGTCGACGATCGTCACCGTCTTGCCGGTCCACCAGTAGAGCTGCGGCTTCGCCGCGTTGACCGAGAACTTGCCGCCGCTCACGGACGTCGGGCCGTCCGCGCGCTCAATGACGCTCGCGGCCTTAAGTTCGTACACGCCCCGGTCGGGCGCCACAAACACGAATCGACCGACGCCTCGTGTCTCCAGCTCGAACACGGGGTCGCGATCGAATCGCTTGAACTTGAGTTCGACCGACTTCAGTTCGCTGACGGACTGCTCCCATCGCGACAGCACCTCGGCGACGGCTGGATCGTTCTGCCCGGCATCCCCTTCGATCAGCAGAGCCGACGCCGTGACGACGTCACTTGTTTGATTGGACAACAGCGAGCGGCCGTCTCCCAAGCCCTCTTCGAGCGTCAGGTCGTCCGTCGGAAGTCGCTCGACACCTTCGCGACTTTCGTCCTGTCCGGAGCGCCGCCAGCGAACCAGCCGTGGCAATCCGTCAAATCGGTCGATGATGACGTCGAACGAACACGCATCGGCGTCGAAGTCTCCACGGATGGTCTCACCCGGAGCGAAGTAGGCCACCGGGGTAACATCGGCCGAGGAGGCACCGGCGCCAGGCAGCGCCGCCGGCCGTTCCAGCTTGCGCGGGGTGCCCTGCAGACGCATCTCCCGGTCGTTCACATCGACGACCGTCCAGCGGAACGCTCGTTCCAGTCCCGCTGCGTTCACGGGCCCAAAGAAGGCGGCGGCCGTTCTCAGTACACCCGCCGGATACTGCCCGTGGTAACGCTCTCCATATTGCTCCAGATCGACCGTTGCGGATGTCGCCGAATTCCCTGCCCAGCGTTGCAGGCTCTCAGACACCGTGACAGCCTCGTCTAAGTCCGACAGCGGCTTCAGCTCGTCGCCGAAGGCAGCAGATCCCGAAAATGCCAGCGCCAGAACCCACAGATGACGTCGCCGCATCGTTCCATCCTTGTCTCGGTGCACGGCCCGCCGCATCTCTTGCCCTCAAGGGGAGTTCGACCGGCAAAGGCGGCGGAAATCTACCTCGCCTCCCTCCCCAGCGGAAAGACCGTTTTCACCAGCTAGGCTGATCGACGGGCCGACCGAGACCGCACGCCATTTCTGCCCCGAAACTATGGGGAACGTACGATCGTAGTAGGATCAGCAGGGCTGCTTTCCGCGAATGTCCGCCTCCGGCGGCCGCCGCCTTTGCCCCCCGGCATTCGGCTGGATAATCTCGAATGATGGACGCCAACGAGCTCACTCGCGTCGAAACCCTCCCGCCGACCTCCAATTACCTGGTCGTGCAGCGCGGCGCGGCCCGCTTGGAAGTCGTCGACCTGATCCCCGGCACGCGCCTGACCATCGGTCGCAGCCCCGGCAACCGCATCGTTATTCCCGATCCCAAGTGCAGCCGCCAGCACTGCGAAATCTACGGCCGCGAAAGTCGCTGGTTTGTCCGTGACCTCGACAGCCGCAACGGCGTCACCGTCGACGGCCGCCGCATCTCCGGAGATTGGGAACTGGAACTGGGCCAGACCATCTCGCTCGGCGCCTGCGACGTCGTCTACACCGACACACATCCCGATCGTCTTGGACGTGGCAGTGACCCCGGTTCCAACGATCCTTATGCCATCATCGAGCGCAAGGCCGGAACCCAGTACGACAGACCCGGACGTAGTCAGCATGGCCCCGGGGCCGCGGAACTGTTTCAGCTCGCCCGGGAGATGACTGCAGCTGCCGACACCGTCGCTCTATCGGAGTGCGTCCTTGACGGTCTGATGGTTGGCACAAAAGCGGAAGTCGGCGGCATCCTCCTCTTCCGCAGCTCGGCCGGCGGCATCGACGCCTCCGACCTGCGACTCGTCGCCGTGCGCGGACCGCAGCAGGAAACGGCCCACGGCTTTTCGCGCTATCTTTCAAATGTCGTCCTGCATGATCACGAGGCGCTACTCGCGCACGATCTCGAAGAGCATTCCTCCTTGATGGCCCGCGAGAGTATTACACGTCTCGCCGCAAAAAGCGCAATTTGCGCGCCCGTGCGCTACAACAACATCATCCAGGGCCTGATCCACCTCTACACGACGAGCACCGATCAGGCGTTCGACGCCAATTGCCTCGAGTTCACTCTGGCCGTCGCGGACCAGTTCGGCAGCGTTCTCGAATCCTGCCGCGATCGCGAGCAACTCGCCGTCGGCCTCTCTCGCGTTGAGCATCAGTTCCAGGAGCTGAGGCAACAACTCGGAGTCGAAACAGAACTTGTCGGCCGCAGCCCCGGACTCGACAAAGTTCGCATCGCCATCGGCAAGGTGGCGCCCACCGATTCAACCGTCCTGATCCGCGGCGAGAGCGGCGTCGGCAAGGAACTCGTCGCCCGGGCGCTGCACTTCAACAGCCCTCGAAAGGAAGGGCCCTTCGTTTGCCTCAACTGCGCCGCACTGACCGAGAGCCTGCTCGAGAGCGAACTCTTCGGCCACGAGAAAGGTGCCTTCACAGGAGCCGCCGGGCAGCGCGCGGGGAAATTCGAACAGGCCAATCACGGCACACTGTTCCTCGACGAAGTCGGCGAAATGAGCCCCGATATTCAGTCGAAGTTCCTGCGCGTGCTGGAAGGAAACTCCTTCGAACGCGTGGGCGGCGGCAAGCTGATCAACGTCGACGTCCGCGTCGTCACTGCCACGAACCGCGATCTCGAAACGGCCGTCCGGGAGAACAAATTCCGCAGCGACCTCTTCTTCCGCCTGCAGGTCATCGAAGTCTTTGTCCCGCCGCTCCGCGAGCATCCGGACGACATCCCGCTCATCGTCCAGCATTTCCTCGAACGGTTCTCGCGCAAGTCGCGCGTCCGCGTCAAAGGCTTCAACCGCGAGGCGATGGAAGTCCTGATGCGCCATCCCTGGCCCGGAAACGTCCGCGAGCTGCGAAACGTCGTCGAGCGGGCCGTGATCCTCAGCGAACACGAAGTCCTCACGCCCAGCGACATCACGCTCAGCAAGATCGATCCGACAGTGGCGCCCGCGCCTCTCGCCACGGCCCGACTCGATTCGCGCAGCATCGACGACACCGTCGTTGAACGCCCTACGGAACTCACATCGCGACAGTTCCCGGAGCGTCCCGCAACGCTGGTTCCGCCGCCTGATCCGCCTAGCCCCTGGCGCCACCTGGCCGAGAAAGCCGCAACTCTCGACGACGTCGACAAGCTCTACATGCAGGCCGTTCTCGAGCACTGCCGCTGGAACAAGTCGAACGCTGCGAAGCTGCTCGGCATTGAACGCACCACGCTCGACCGCCGCCTGAAGCGCTACGGCCTCGAACGGCCACCACGCGAATCTGAATAGCTCGCTGTTGGCCGCGTCATTGACGAATGACGAATGACCAATGACAAATCAGAATCCCTCGTGATCTTCCTTCCTCGCGATTCAACCTGCCGCATGAAATCAGCCCGCCTCCTGGCTCTCGTCGTTCTCGCCCTGGCATCTACCCGAGCCACCTTTGCGACTCCCGTCGTTGTCGAAACCGATCCCCTCACTCCCGAAGAGCAGCGGGCAAAATTCCATCTGCCCGAAGGTTTCGAAATCCAGCTCGTCGTCTCGGAGACCGAAATCGGTCATCCGATGAACATGAGCTTCGACCCCCTCGGCCGGCTGTGGATCACGCACTCGCTCGAGTATCCCCATCCCGCCCGCGGCGAAGGCGTCCAGGATCGCGACCTCAACGAGGACGAAATCGGCGACCACGATCCGCGCGACCACTACACCGTCATCGAAGGCATCGGCCCCGACGGCAAACCGACGAAAGTCACGCACTTCATCGATGGCCTCAACATCCCCATCGGCAACCTCCCGGTCATCACCGGCGACAAACAAGCGGCATCGCTCGTCTACAGCATCCCCAGCCTCGTCCTCTATCGCGACACCGACGGCGACGGAAAGGCCGACAAATCGCAGGTGCTGTTCACAGGCTTCGGCAACGTCGATACGCACGGCATGTGCAGCTCATTCACGCGCGGCTTCGACGGCTGGATCTACGCCTGCCACGGCTTCCGCAACACCTCGAAGATCGCGAAACCCGGCGGACAGCCGATCATCACGCTCAACTCCGGCAACACTCTACGGTTCAAGCCCGATGGATCCGAGATCGAGCAGATCACGTGGGGACAGGTGAACCCGTTCGGCATGACGCTCGACCCCTGGGGCGATCTCTACAACGCCGACTGCCACTCGATGCCCGTGACGCTGCTCCTCCGCGGCGCGTATTACCAAAGCTTTGGCAAGCCGCACGACGGTCTCGGCTTCGGTCCCGACATCATCGACCACATCCACGGGTCGACCGGCATCTGCGGCATCGCAGACTACGACGCCGACAAGTTCCCCGAAGAATTCCGCAACTGCATCTACATCTGCAACCCGGTCAACGGCCAGGTCCACCGCGACAAGCTCATCTACACCGGTTCCTCGCCCAAAGTCGATACCCAGCCCGACTTCATCACCTGCGACGACGGCTGGTTCCGCCCCGTCGACGTGAAACTCGGCCCCGATGGAGCGCTCTACGTCGCGGACTTCTACAACGCGATCATCGGCCACTACGAAGCGCCGCTGAAGCACCCCCGCCGCGATCGCCTCCGCGGACGCATCTGGCGAGTCGTGTACAAAGGCAATGCGACTGAAAAGGCAAAGCCAGAAGCCGTCGCAGATACGAAGCCGGCTCTGCCCAATCTCATCGCGGAGTCGGATGACCAACTGATCGACAAGCTCGGAGACTCCAATTTCGCGATCCGGATGCTCTCGACAAATCTGCTCGTCGATCGCTTTGTGCCACCATTCCCGGATGCCGAAAAGCCGGCCCCGTCCAAAGACACGATCGAGTCCGTCCTGAGGAAGCTCGAATCCCGCCTCTTGGGGGCCGATGACTCCGCCGAAGCCATCCGGCAGCGGGTCCACCTCGCCTGGACATGGGATCGATTAGCGCGCGCAAACGGCCATGCCCCCCTCTCCGTCATCGACAAACTGACCCACGACAAAGCCCCTATCGTCCGCGCGCACGCGGCGCGAATACTGGGCGAACACAACGCGAAGGAGCCCGGCGTCGGCGAACTCCTTCTCCCCCTGCTTCACGACACCGACGGCCGCGTTCAGCGCTGCGCAGTCCAAGCTCTTGCTCGGCATCCGAATCCAACCCAGGTTCCCGCGCTTCTGGAAGCACTCGACGCGACCAATCCGAAAGACGCTCTCCTTGTCCACAGCCTGCGGATGTGCATTCGCGAGCACTTGCGCGACGAATCCAACCTGGCGGCCGAGTTTCCCAAGATGGGCCCGCAGCGAGAACGAACGCTGGCCGACATCACTCTCGGCGTTCATCCGTCGCCCAAATCATTGATCACCTGGCTGCACGACTACACAAAGCGGACCTCCGCCGATCCATCCGTCCGCCGTGGTGAGTGGCTCAACTGGGTCCGTCAGACATCCAGGTATTCTTCCGGCGCCGAACTCGCTTCGCTCGTGGCCGAGGTGCGCGCCGTTGCCGGGGATAGCACAGGCCAGCACGTCTCGAATCTGCACGCCCTCGTTCAGGGACGCCAAACCGGTAATCAGCCGATCACCCCCGAAATGACCGCCTGGGGCGAATGGCTATCGATGTATCTCCTGGCCGAAGAAGGCCGACGCACGGCCAGCTGGACCTATCGTCCGCTCTCCGGACGGCCCAGCCAGGAAGACCCGTTCGTCAGCCAGCAGCGACCGTCGCAGGACGGCGACACGGGGTCCGCCTTCTTCTGCACTCTGCCGAAAGGTGAGCAACGAACCGGCATCCTGCGATCATCAAACTTCACGATCCCGGCCTCGTTCTCATTCTGGATGGCCGGTCACGACGGCGAGCCGCCCGCGGCAATCTCGCATAACAATCTCGTCCGGCTCGTAGATGCCGAGACCGGCGACGTGCTGCAGGAGGCTTCTCCGCCACGAAACGACACGGCCCAACTCATCGAATGGAACCTGTCGTCGTTCACCGGCCGCAAGGGGGCGCTCGAAATCCAGGACGCCGATACGCGTGGAGCATACGCCTGGCTGGCGGTTGGACGATTTTCCATTCCTGATCTGAACCCACCCGAGAACGATCCCGGCCAGGTGGCAGTGACGCTGATCCGCGAGATGCGACTGGCGGGGTTGCTTCCCAAGCTGAAGGCCCTGGTCCTGTCACACGATTCCCCAGCCGTCCGCCCCAAGGCCACGCTGGCGATGCTGGCGCTCGAGCCGGATGCCCGTTCCGCCGCGGTTCTCCCCTGGGCCTCCGATCCAGCCGCTTCGGAAGAACTGCGCGAGCGCGTGTATGCCGCCGTCGTTTCCCGCGACGCCGAGCAACTCACCAAGACGCTGACCGAAGTCATCAACCTCTCGACGACCGATTCACAGAAGCGGATGGCCGAGGCACTCGTCACCGATGCTCCGGGTGGCGAAGCGCTGCTGGCACTGACGGCCGATGGCCGAATCTCGCCGCGGCTGCTCCAGCAACCGGGGATTCAACTGCGTCTGAAGGCCCTTAAGTTGCCGAACTTCGACGACCGGCTGGCGGAACTGACGAAATCGCTGCCGCCACAGAACGAGCAGATCAACGCCCTCATCGCCGATCGCCGCAAGGGCTTCGACTCCAACGTCGCCTCGGCCGATCGCGGCCACGTCGTGTTCACCAAGCGCTGCGTCGCATGTCATCAGATCAACAACGAAGGACAGAAGATCGGACCGCAGCTCGACGGCATCGGCGTCCGCGGACTCGACCGCCTGCTGGAAGACATCCTCGATCCGAACCGCAACGTCGACGCCGCGTTCCGCTCGTCGACTCTGGCCCTCGTCGATGGCCGCGTCATCACCGGCCTCAAGCGACGCGAAGAAGGAACCGACCTGGTCCTCGCTGACCAGGAAGGGAAAGAATTCCGATTGCCGAAAGCCGACATCGAAGAATCCGCCCTGTCTCCGTTGTCGCTAATGCCGGCAAACATCGGCGAGCTTCTGCAGCCCGAAGAGTTCGCCGACCTGATGGCTTTCCTGCTCAAGCAGAAAGCGGCCCCGAAGCCCTGACGATCGCGGACGCCCCGAAGCGAGCCGCAGGGTTCATCCCTGCGGTTCACTTGGACGTCACGTATCCCTCGTTCCCAAACTCCAGTTTGGGAACGCACCAACTCGAAGCTCTGCTTCGACTTCTGAGACGCAGAAGTCAGAGTCGAAAAATCTCGCGATTTCAATTCGCCGCCTGTCGATTTCTCACACCCTCGAACGACGTCTTGGTGTGGACGGGAACTTCTCCCGAACACCAAACCCGGGGCCGACAGGTGTGCGTCACATGTCCTCGTCATTCCTCAACTTCTGGCAACTCCTGCAACGGGCCTCGCGGCGAATTCTGAACGCTTCCGGCAGGACCGGATCGAGTGACGAATCGATCAGTGGTGAGTCGGCCCCTCATAGTGATGCGGCGAACGGGGGTCCCGAGGCCATCTGCGGCAAGACGATCGGCCCGTACAACCTGCGTCGGCTCCTGGGCAACGGCGGCATGGGCGAGGTCTATCTGGCCGAGCACACGACGCTGAAACGGCCCTGTGCCGTGAAGCTGATCCGTGCCGATCGTAACAGCCCGCATCTTGTTGAGCGGTTCGAAAACGAAATCCAAGCCACCGCGAAGCTGACCCACCCGAACACCGTCGAAGTCTACGACTCCGGCACGACCGACGACGGACAGCCGTTCTACGTCATGGAATTCCTGCCCGGCCTCAACCTGCACGACATCGTCGATCGCACCGGACCGATGCCCGCCACGCGCGTCATCCACCTGCTGCGGCAGGTCTGCTCCGCCCTGAGCGAAGTCCATCAGCAGGGCATGGTTCACCGCGACATCAAGCCGGCGAACATCTTCGCAGCCGAACGCGGCGGCACCTTTGACGTCGCGAAACTGCTCGACTTCGGCCTCGTGAAGTTCACGGGAACCAGTTCCTCCGACGTCCAGGTTACACGGGATGGCGTCGTCGCAGGTTCACCTCTCTACGCCGCCCCGGAAATGACGCTCGGAGCGGACGACGTCGACGCCCGCACCGACATCTACTCCCTCGGCGCGACAGCTTACTTCCTGCTGACCGGCCGGCCGGTCTTCGTCGGCGAGAAAGCACTCGACGTCGTCCTCGCCCATCTGCACGAATCGCCGGTCGCACCGTCCGCACGCGGATTCGAGGTACCGGCCGACCTCGAAGCGATTGTTCTCAAATGCCTTGCGAAGTCACCCGAGGATCGCTTCCAGTCAGCGGCCGAACTGGAAGCCGCACTGACGGCTTGTGCGGATCGAGACGTCTGGACGAGCGAGCAAGCCGAAGAATGGTGGACCCGAACCTCGGATTACTCTTCCGGCGAGGCGCACCCGAATGTCGCAGAGAAGGAAGAGACGTCGCTCGTGCCGTGCCTGGAGACGGTTTGAGTGAACCACGGACAAAACGGATCAAGACTTCTCAAATCAACGCCTACCGGAATTCTTCATCCGTGCTATCCGTCTGATCCGTGGTTACTTCTCTTTCAGCTCGTCCAACTGAAATCGCACAACAACAGCCCGGTGGTCAGAGGGATAGTCACCCACAACAACGTCCGCAGCGTCCGGGCGTTCGCCAACGATTTTGGCTTCGATCACCTGCTCGGGCCGGCACGAAGTCAGCACGAAATCGATCCGGTCATGTCTGTCCTTCGGATCGCTCGGTTTCGTGATGGGCGTCCACGTGTGACACGGGTCCTTGACCGGATCGGGGCGAACCGTGCGCAATGCGTCGATCAGGCCCGCGGACATGACGCCGCGAGTCGTGGGCCAATCGACAGCGATCGGGCAGCGCTTCGCCTCGGCGGCCGCGCCAGTCCAGTCGAGGTGTGAAGGCTCATTAAAGTCACCCGTCACGAACAGCGGGTCACCGGCCTTAAGAGCAGGCGCGAGCTCCGTCAGCAGGCTCGCAACCTCTTCACCGCGAGCCGCCTTGGCTTCGCTGACAGCCTCCTCCGCCGTCTTGATGAACCGGCCATCACCGTAGGGAATGCCCAGCAGCTGGTACGGCTGATACGGCGCGTGATTGAAATGGGAGTTGAACACGCGAACGCGACGGCCGCCGGGGAGCGTAACCATCACGCCCCATTTGCGCGGCGTGGTCTCTGCAATCGGCCAGCGACTGATGATGCCCGTGTGATGGCCCTGGTCAACGTAGTGCCAGCCGAGCGCCTTCGCGATCTTCGCTGCGTTGTCCGCACCAGACTTGTTGTCGGCAAGCCCCTCGGTTTCCTGCAGGCCGACAATATCGGCCTCCGCGGCACGAATGACTTCCACGGTCTTGTCGAGCGGCTTCTTACCCGCCTCGCCTCCGTGCCAGAGGTTGAAGGTCATCACACGGAGGTTGGACTGCAGAGAGTCGTCGGCTCGGGCGCGGCTGTTGAGCGCAACGAACGCCACTGCGAGGGCAAATCCGAATTGGGCTACGCGCATGATCGCTTCCGACTGGCCAATGCCTGTAAGGATCCGCGGGAACGTGCAGCTTTGAGATTCGCACAGTCGACGTCGCTTCAGAGATCCGACCAGGTCAGCGAATCACGCGCGGCATGCCGGACATGGAGGATCAAAACAGTCCGCCTCTCGACGACAAACAGCACGCGGTACTGTCCTCCGCGACGTCCAAAGTGCATCTCGTGGAGCTTAATGTCCAGTTCTTCCGATTCGCCGGCAAGCGGGTAGCCGGTTGGATTGTGCTCTAGCGATTTCGTCGCGAGCTGAATTCCTTTGAACCAGCGATCTCCGGCTGAGGAAGCCGCCTGGCTTCGGAACCAAACGAGAATACCAATCAGGTCCTGTTCCGCCTTTCGCGACCACTCGACCCGATATGGCACGTCAGTCCTCGCTGAGTGTCAGGTCGAACCGCTCAGCCAGCTCCCGAAAGAGCTGCTTGGAAGGCTTCTTGCGCCCGGCGCGGACGTCCTCCAACCCTTCCCGAACGGCCGCCAGCGTCCTTTCCCGCTCGAGCTTCGCGGCCGCTTCGACCAGCCGCTGGTAAGCTGCGGCGTCCTGAACAACGACTTCCGCCTTGCCGTTCACCGTCAGCACCAATGGATCGCCGGACTTCTGCAGGCGGTCGATGTACTCCGCCGTCTGCCGTTTGAAGTTCGTCAGCGAGTCGATTCCGGTCTTCAGATTGAGCATGCTCTCGTCCGCATTGAATTACGTGCGAATTCGATGTTACCGATGCGGTCTTCTCAGCAGCAATCCGAATTCAGCCAGCCAGGCAACAAAATGGCTCGTCGGCCGAGAGTCTCATTCTTCAATGGGATTCGACTCATCGAAACGCGTCGTATCCCAGAGCAACTTCAGATGCAACTTGAGGACCGAAAACGCGGTGCCTGATGTGACATCGTCCAATCGGTCAGCTTCATTAAACCAGAGGTTACAGTCAGATGTCGCAACAAAAGCCCCCTCCTGTCTCAAACCAAAAGTTACTCGGGGTGGCGGCGGGTCAATGTTCTCTAGGCCGTGCTGTTCGGCCGTTGAAAAGATCAGATCCCACATGGACTGGCCAGCACGGAAATACCGATCGAGACGAAGGGCCACACAGTCTCGGAGTAACGATTGAGCCAGCTCCCGATAAGCGAGCAACTGGGCGGTATTCAAGCTCTCGACGAACTCCTCCAAGTCCCGCCAAGACTGGAGGTTGCCTTGGATTATCACGTCGGAAAGCATGGCATCCTGGGTTCCGATCAAAGGAATCCTGCACCACCTCAGACAACCCTGGGCCGCTACTTCGTCAGAAACTCCTTCAAAAACATCGCCGTCACCGCCGTCAAATAGTCCCGGTTGTCCCGCTTCGCGAAACCGTGCCCTTCATTCTCGGCATACACAGTCCACACCGGCACATCGTTCTTCCGTACGAGCGGCGCAATCTGCTCGGCTTCACTGAACGGCACCCGCGGGTCGTTCTTGCCGTGAGCCACGAGCAGGGCCGAGCGAATCTTGTGGGCGTTGCCTGATGGATTGATCCGCTCGAAGACTTTCATCATCTCGGGATCGCGCTCGTCGCCGTACTCAGCCCTGCGAAGGTCACGACGGTAGTCGGCGGTGTTCTTGAGGAACGTCACGAAGTTCGCGATGCCGACGACGTCCACGCCTGCCTTGATCCGGTCCGGGAAGTGCGTCAGTGAGGCCAGCACCATGTACCCGCCGTACGACCCGCCGTAAACCGCCACCTGCGACTTGTCGAGGTCCGGCTGCGTCGCAACCCAGTCGAGCAGGGCCCCGATGTCCTTCACGCTGTCTTCGCGCTTCTCGGCATTGTCGAGTTGCAGGTACGTCTTGCCGTATCCTGCCGAGCCGCGAACGTTTGGACGAATCACGGCAATCCCCAATTCATTCAGCAGCAGCTGGTCGAACCCGGTGAAGAACGGCCGGTACTGCGATTCCGGGCCGCCGTGGATGTTGATGAGCACGGGGGCCGGCTTGTCCTTCGAAGCCGTTCGTGGCTTGAAGACGTAAGCCGGAATCGTGCGGTCGTCAAAGCTCTTGAACTGAACTCGTTCGGGGGCCACGAACTTCGCCGGGTCGAGGCCGCCGACTTCGCTGTAGGTCCAGCGGGTCAGCTTATTGTCGCCAAGTTCAATCGAATACGCATCCGCCGGCGCATCGGGCCGCGAAAGCGTGAAGCCAAGCTTCTTTCCGTCGGGAGAGAATCGCATCGCCTCGACGATTCCCAGCGGCGTCTCCAATTTTCGCCGCTTGCCATTCTCCACGAGGTACAGGTCGCTCGCACCATCCGCGTTGACCGTGAAGGCGGCGTTTCCAGCTTTCGAATCGACAATGACGTGATCGACGTCCCACTTGATGTCGGCCGTCAGCCACGTCTTGTATTCAAAGTTCGCCAGATCGACGATCGCCAGTTCGAGGAACTCGCCGCGGGCATCCGTCGTGACGAAGGCCGACTGGCCGTCAGGCGTGAATGCCATGTCTCCGAACGAAATCTTGCCCGACGTTCCCGCAGGCGCGGGGATCGCCGTCCGCTTCTTCGTCTTGATGTCGAACAGCGCCGGATAGCTTTCATTGATCGAGACAAGCCGCACCATCAGCAGCCTAGTGGCATCCTGCGATAGGTCCATCGGCTCCCAGGTCTCGTTGTCAACCTCCATCAGCAGTTCCGGCGACTGCGGCTTGCGCGGATCGACCTTGAACACGTCCATGTCGCGTCCATTGCGCGCATTGCCGGTGAAGACGAAGAACGACCCATCCTCCGCCTGCGGACCCGACATGTTTCGCGACTTGCCGTCCGTGAGCAGCACCGGCTTCCCGGTCTCGCGATCGAGCCGGAACGCCTGGTTCCGCTCGCTGCCACCGACGGAAAGTTCCAGCAGCAAGGTGCCGTCCATCGTCCCTTTCAAGAATCGCCCATCCGTCGGCTCATCGAGGAACGTGATCTGCTCGCGCCGGCCTCCCGGCTCATAAACACGATGCAGCTGCATCGTGTTGCCGAACTGTGTCTGGATCAAAATTCCCTTCCCATCGGGCGACCAGCCGCGAAACCCGGCGTTGCGGACGCTCTGGTACTGCCGAAGCTGGTCCATCAGCTCCTTGGGAACGGCCGGAACAAATTCCGCGGCAATGGCCGGCGGACGCAGCGGATCGGAATCCGCAGCAGGAGTGCGCGAGACGATCATGAGAAGGCAAAGCGTGACAAGTGAAATGCGAGTCATTGGTGAATCCGGTTGGTGGGGGCCGGGCTGCGAGGATGGTAGCGGTTCCGAGCGGCGGGGTTGAACCCCGCCGGGAAAG